>PVMK01128613.1_pt1 | contig 39186 bp, 31 predicted proteins | sample 1853481 | NCBI WGS metagenome assembly PVMK01 (sample SAMN08533507, study PRJNA380276) | Marine sediment metagenome, whole genome shotgun sequencing project.
GCCGCATTTACAACGGGCCGTCACCAATCGCCCGCGTGAATTCGGCATACGCTATATGAAGCGGTGGGGTGGTTGAACCCGAAACAATAATTAGAGAGGAAGAGAAAAGGCCGGGTTTCCCGGCCTTTCTTTATTACAGAGGCTCCCTAATACGGCCACACCTCGAGGCCGTGGATGGCATTCCGGATGTCCATGGACAGGTGACGGAACCGACAGGCTGCTGGGTCTGGATGTCGTAGATGCGTAATCGTCGATGGCGATGACCTGCCGCAATCAGCGGTCATTGACAACACACAGCCCGCGCCCGAATCCCTGCCGGGCCACTTTTGTATCATCCACACCGGCAAATTCGATGTCATCTTCCGCATAAGTTTTGATGCGATATGCGCCTTGCTGGCCATCGCGCGAAACATGGCGTACGGCATTATTTTTTGTGTCGTTGAACAGAACCCACCTTGCCAGGGCCGGGCGTTGTGTACACCCGCCGGCAGAGCTGCAATATTCGCTAATGTTCCAGTCCCGATCCAGGTGCAAACATGCCTGAGTGTGTAGTCCGCTCAGGTAAATGCCGCTATCGTCGAGACGTGCACCGCATTGATGTGAAAGTCATTGACGGCGGCCGGTCCGTTGTTCATTCGTGGATCAAAGTTGTATCCGTCCCAGAGTCCGTATGCCCGGGTCAGCCTGAACCCCCAGTCATAGCTCCGGGTATCGAGATTGAACGCGAGAATGCTGTCGAAGCCGGTAGATGTCAAAAACAGGCGCCGGCCTTTACGAATGATTTCGTGGCAATGCTTCAGATAGCGATTTTTGAATGACCTTTTGATCTGAAAGTTGCGGTCGTAGCAAAACAATTCGTCGCTGGCCGCCACATATATATCGTCACCGTCGAAGGCGATACCACGCAGACCACGATCTGCACCCCGGCCCTCGAAATCAATTTCGCTCGTGTTCCAGTCGACGTGCTGATAGCCAGACTGTTTTTCAAAATCTACGGTATATATTCCACCATGGCTTTCGCCTTGCTGGGAACCGCGGACCACGGATGTCGCAATGAGTGTCGGGAGTCTTATTGTCATTGGTGGATTATGCATAAAAAAACTGATCAGGAATACACTGGTGAGCCTTTACTATCCATGTGTTTAAGCAAAATGAATACCGCGCCTACACGCCCAAACACCTGTCAGCTCCACAATAGGCTAGACTTCCCGGATCTTTGAAACCATGTACGACCCTGGAATGGTCAGAGTAAGGGCGTAAGCCACACACATTTTACGAGGTGACATATGAAAACAGGCAGTTCTTTTTATGGTTTTAAAGCAAGGCCAGCACTGAGGCCCTTCATGTTCCTGGGCTGGAGCGCAGCCATGTTGCTTGTTGGCAGCCTGATCGGCAACGGCGTAGCCGAAAGCACGACGAATGTCCTTGGCATTTCACAATCGCATGCAAATCCCCTGCAGCCGGAAGGCACACCACTTGTCAGGCTGGATCGTGACCGCCTGGAAGGCAATAACCTCGGTGAATTCGCACCCTATGAGCCCGAGAGTGGTGATCTCATTGCCCGTGGTTACGAATATTTCTACAGTGAAGATGGAAATCTTGGTATTGGTGTGTGGGAGAGCAAGCCCGGAAAGATGACCTATGTTGACCTCGAATACGATGAACTGATGCTGGTACTCGACGGTGGCCTTGTGATGACCGATGAACATGGGAAAGTTGAAGTTTTTGGCCCTGGCGAAGGCCTGGTACTTCCCAGGGGCTGGTCTGGAACATTGGCAGTGCCGGAGGGTGGTGTACGAAAGATATGGGTTTCCTATATGGGCGGGAAAAAAGGTTAAACCGCAGAGTTATTGGACAGAGTTGAGAAATATTAAACCTGAAAGCTTGCGAATTTTGGCGCTTGGGCCGGGAAATACGGTCATATATGCCTATACGCTCGGTATCATCCATTTTTCAAAAATGATAAAAGACCGGGTAGACTGGGTTTCTGAACCAAAGGAATGCGTGCGTGGCGAAAAACAAAAAAATATTCAAAGCGCTATTTCCCGGCGTAGATTTATGCAACTAACGGGCGCCGCCGGAATTGGCAGTATGTTGCCGCCAATGCTGATGGGTGAGGCCTGGGCCCACGACATCGTGTCGAACTCATTCAGCTTCTCCTGGCACGGCCCGGTCTATACAAAAACCGTTAACGGAAAACTGGTTTCAACAAAAGGCTATAAAGCAGGATTTCATGATAATGCCGTCGCGGGCGCCATCCCCGAGTATGTTTACTCACCGTCACGCATCAAGTACCCGATGGTGCGTAAGAGCTATCTGCAGAACGGGCCCGGCGCAAACCGTGAAGCGCGGGGGAAAGAGGCTTTTGTCCGTGTCAGCTGGGAAAAAGCAACCGAACTGATCGCAGCGGAACTCAAACGTGTCATCAGGGAGCACGGCAATGCCTCTATCCTGACCAATACCTCGACCGCCTACCTGACGCCGGGCCGTATCAATTACGAAGGCGGTTGCATGTCGAGGTTTGCCAATCTGATGGGTGGTTTCACCGATTGCATGACCGATTACAGCACCGGCGCTGCGCAAACAATCATGCCGCATATTACCGGCAGCACCGATGTCTACGCGCAACAAACATCCTGGAAGACCGTGCTGGAAAATGCAGAAGTCCTGGTTTTCTGGGGCATAGATCCGACCAAGACCTTGAATGCCGGCGACACCACCAACATGGGCTATGGGCTGGATTGGATGAAAAAGCTCTCGAAGAGCGGCAAAAAGGTCATCGTGATTGACCCGCGACGTTCTTCTACCGCTGTTAAATTTGGTGCCGAATGGATTGCCCCCGTGCCAAACACCGATGTGGCGATGATGCTGGGCATGGCCTATGCGCTCCAGGAAGCGGGTTTGGAAGACAAGGAATTCCTCGAAAAATATACCACCGGCTATGGCAAGTTCCTGCCCTATCTTCTGGGCGAAACGGATAAGACACCCAAAACACCCGAGTGGGCGGAATCAATCTGCCAGGTCAAGGCGGCCACCATCCGTGAACTCGCTCAATTGGTGGCCAAAAACCCCAGCCTGCTGCTTACCGGCTGGTCCATGCAGCGTGCAGACCACGGTGAACAACCACCGTGGATGCTTGTCACACTCGCCTCCATGATCGGTCAGATTGGCTTGCCTGGTCGCGGCTACAGCATGGGACAGAATTATCCTGACAGCGGTTCTTTGTACGGCACCGCGCCGAGTGTCCCCTATATTGATTACGGTGAGTACCCTGATAACCCGCCGGCATTGCTTCCTGCTGCCAGAACCACGGATGCCATTTTAAACCCAGGCAAAGTCATCGATTTTAACGGCACAAAGATTACCTACCCGGATATCAAAATGATCTTTAACGAGTATGGCAATCCGCACAGCAGACACCAGGAGCGCAGCAAGATGATCAGGGCCTGGAAAAGGCCGGATACGATTGTGACCCATGAAATCGCCTGGACCGCCTCTGCATGGATGGCCGATATCGTTCTGCCAGTTTGTACAGCAGCAGAACGAAATGATATCGACAGTGACTCAGTTGCCACGATTATTGTGCCCATAAAAGCGGCAATCGAGCCGCTCTATGAATCCAAAGCACCATTTGACATATTCAGCGAAATCGCCAGGGCCGCAGGCATTGAGAAAGACTTCACCATGGGTAAATCGGCCATGGAACTGATCGAAGAATCCTATGCAGTCGCCCGTAAGCGGGCAAAAAACAGTGGTATTGAAATGCCGGGGTTCAATGAGTTCTGGGACAAAGGCGAGCCCATTGAATTCCCCGTTGATGAGAATGAAGTCAACTTCGTGCAGCACGGAGATTTTCGTGAAGACCCCTTGCTGGAGCCTCTGGGGACGGCTTCCGGAAAAATCGAAATCTACTGCAAAAACATCGAGAAAATGGGCTATGCGGACTGCGGTCCGCACCCGCAATGGTATGAACCCTTTGAATGGCTTGGCTCACCGATAGCCAGCAGGTTCCCATTACATTTGTTAACGCCCCACCCCCGCTACCGACTGCATTCACAATACAACCAGTGTGGATCATTGACGGATATCTACAACGTGGCAGGCCGTGAACCGGTTACCCTGAACAGCGGGGATGCCAGAACCCGGAATATTAAAGATGGTGATGTGGTGCGTATCTTCAACGACCGGGGGCAGACACTCGCCGGCGCCAGGGTCACAGATGATATTCGCCCGGGTGTCATCGCGATGAGTGAGGGTGGCTGGTATGACCCGGTAAACCGCGGCGAGCCCGGCAGCCTGTGTAAACACGGCCATGCGAACGCCCTGGTCAAAGACAAACCAACATCCAGTCTTTCCCAGGCCTGCAACGCCAACACGGCATTGGTGCAAATTGAAAAGTACACCGAACCGGTGCCACCCGTGACGGCCTTTGATCCACCCGAAGGTGCGTGAAATTGGCAGGTTTCACAGTTTGAATAAATATATAAAAATCGGTCTTAAACTATCGGTGATGCTGGTAGCTATCGGTGTAATTCTCAGTTCCGTCGCACTGCACCCGGCCTTGTCGACTAATGAGTTTTGTGTGTCATGTCATGAAATGGAAGTTTCGTTGGCTGAATACCAGGAGTCCTCGCATTTCAATAGTCGGACCGGCGTCAGGGCAGAGTGTTCCTCCTGCCACATCCCCGAGGGATTAGGCCCTACATTATTTGCCAAGATAGATGCACTTCGACATGTCTATGGTCACCTTCTTGGCACGCTGGAAACGGCTGAAAAATACGAAGATGCACGCTTACGCATGGCTGAGCGGGTTTGGAATGACATGGAAGCCCACGATAGCCGTGAATGTCGTTCCTGCCATACCGAGGAGGCAATTGTCTTTGAGGAGTTTAAAAATCACAGCGATGCCAAAATTATGGCCGAAGGTCTGGAAGAAGGTGGCACCTGTATCGATTGCCACAAGGGCCTGGTCCATACCATGCCGGACCGCAGCAGTGGATATACAAAGACCCTGGAAGACCTGCTAGCCGAAAGTGCTGACCCTGATATCAAGACAGATACGGTTTACCCCTTAGAGACTGTTTACAGCTATTCCAGCCAGGAAGGTGACCGGGAAGGTCGAATCCTGTCGGCTACCAGGCTTACGGTTCTGGACAACAAAGGAGATTGGCTCAAGGTTCGTGTTGATGGATGGCAGCAGGACGAAGTGGATGCAATGATTTACGAATTGCAGGGCAAGAGAATCTTTTCTGTTGCACTTGATAAAGCGGGACACGGTAAACCAATTGTTCATAGCACCATGTTTGATGAGGATACAGAACAAACCTGGCACCAGGTAAGTTACGAAACCTGGGTCACGAGCACAAACATGTTGCAGGATGAGCAAAAGCTCTGGGATTATGGCAAGGAATTACACAGCTCAACTTGCGGCGCGTGCCACATGGCATTTCCAGCCAATCATTATCTGGCCAACCAGTGGATTGGTGTGATGAAAGACATGAAGCGAAACATCAGGCATTTGAGTAAAGAACAATACCGCTTCCTGCAGAAATATTTACAACTCAACGCGAAGGACGTAAAGGGAGACAATCACTAAGATGTCAGTGATCACCATCGTTTTTCTCTGCTATCTCATTATCCTGATCGTGGTTGCAGCCTGGAGCCGTAAGGAAAGCACGACACTAACCGGTTATTTTATCGCTGACAAAAAACTACCGCCCTGGGTGGTGGCTTTCAGCACCAATGCCACCGGTGAGAGTGGATGGCTGTTGCTTGGTCTGACCGGCATGGGTTACGCGGTTGGCGCCTATGCTTTTTGGGTGGTACTGGGAGAGGTAGTTGGTATCAGCCTGGCCTGGATACTGATTTCCCGGCGTTTGAAGCGTTACTCAGATAAAACCGACTCAATTACTTTACCCGACGTGCTTGCTGCGAGGTTTGACGACAAAAACCATGTATTAAGACGTATCAGCGTCTTGATTATCCTGGTGATGGTAATGACCTATGTAGCCGCACAAATGGTAGCCACCGGCAAGGCCTTTGATGGTTTTACCGACCTTAGTTATACCTGGGGCGTGGTTGTGGGTTCTACCATCATCATTGCCTACACCCTGGTTGGTGGTTTTAAGGCGGTAGCCTGGACGGACTTGATCCAGGGAATTTTAATGTTACTGGGTTTGATCATCCTACCTGTCGTTTCGATCAATGCCGGGGGCGGCTGGGATTCAATATCATCTAAGCTGATGGCCCAGGATCCTGGCTTGCTCAGCATCTGGGGGCCAGACGGTAAAAGTACGCTGGCGATGATCGGCATCATCAGCTTCGTTGCCATTGGTGTTCCATTTATGGGTGTGCCGCAATTAATGGTGCGCTTCATGTCTGCACGCTCGGAGAAAAGCCTGGTACCGGCCATGACCATTTCGGTGCTGGTAATTTTGATGTTCGATATCGGTGCGGTATTAACCGGGATGGCCGGGCGAGCCATGTTCCCCGGTCTGGAAGATCCGGAGTCCATCCTGCCACTCATGTCCAACGCGATGCTACCGGAGTGGATGGCCGGCATCATGATGGTAGTGGTGCTGGCGGCCATCATGTCCACGGTGGACAGTCTGCTGATCCTGGCATCCAGTACAGTGGTACGCGACTACATGCAAAAAATCCGCGAATCCAGCTTGAGTGAAAAAGCCCTGGCTAACCGCGGTAAGCTGCTGACCCTGATTATCGGTGTGATTGGAATCGGTTTTGCACTACAGCAGTCACCGATGATTTTCTGGTTCGTTATCTTCGCCTGGAATGGGACTCGGTGCGACATTTGGTCCACCGTTGCTTTGCGGTTTGTGGTATCCAAAAACCAACCTGAAAGGCGCGATTGCCGGTATGTTGGGCGGTTTTATCACCACCGTTACCTGGGTGCTTGTGTTCAAGTCACAGTTTTACAACCTGTCCGAGATCGTACCGGGTTTTCTGACTGGCCTGCTGCTGACCATCATTGTCAGCAACATGACCAGCCACAAGGAATATGAGGTATAGCCATCGTGAAAGCGGGGCCACAAGCGCATCTATTCTCGCCTGTATATAACCCTGCCGCCAAAAATTGTCATCACGACTTCAGTTTGATGAATGGAATAGGGATCAACATCAAACAGATTGTTATCCAGCACTACAAGGTCAGCTTTTTTACCTGTTTCTATGGATCCTATTTTATCGGCGAGTCGTAATTGCCAGGCGGCATCAATGGTATAACCGCGGATCAGTGTCGCAATATCCAGGCGCTCGGTTTCCGAAGGTTGAATGGGGGATTCAATTTCACCAGCCATCTGTCGGGTATGGCCTATCTCTATATTAAACAGCGGAGACATTCCCAGCATACCAGCACCTGAGGCTGGAAAGTCGCTGCCAAAACTTAACTTGACGCCGGCCTGTTTCAAACTGTTAAAACGGAAATAACGATTGAATTGGTCTTCGCTCACGAATGCCTCACCCTCTACATCGTAGGATGCCCACAGCGGTGTGCTTTGAGCGATTACGCCCAGGTCAGCAAAACGTTGGATATCCGAATCAGCCATCACCTGGATATGGGTTATTGCAAAACGGCTATCAGCATCGGGGAATTTTTCCTTGCTGGCAGCTATGGCATCCAATGCATCGCTGATCGCCCGCTCACCCAGGGCATGAATGTGTACATCCAGGCCCAGGCTGACTGCTTCTGAGAGCATCCATTGCAACTGCTCCGGTGTAAAAACCGTTTGCCCTTTATTGCCGGGGTCATCCTGGTAATCACTGAACATTGCCGCGGTCTTACCTTCAACCGTGCCGTCATCCATGATTTTCAGTATGGAAATATAAGGGCTGGTTTTTCGTAACTGCTGCAACTGTTCCAGTGATTCTTCCATCTGCTCAGGATCGACAACCATCAGGGAACCGACATAACGCAAATTGAGCTTGCCACTCTCTTCCAGGGTTTTCAGAATATTGAGTTGAAAATCAGCTGCTTCTAATGCTCCGGCATCAAACACCGCGGTAATACCATAGCGGTTCATTTGCTCCATCACAACGATGGTTCCCCGGGTCACAGATTCCTCTGTGACAACACCCAAATCATCCATCGCCTTGACGGCAGTGCCTTCCAGCAAGTAACCGGTGGGATTGCCTTCACCATCACGTTTGTAATAACTGAATCCGGGAACAGGATCTGGCGTTTCCCCATTAATGCCCAGTTTCGAAAGCAAGCGGGTATTGGCCCAGGCACCATGAAACCCTTCATCCATAATCAATACCGGACGATCATCGACGACGGCATCGATCATTGCCTTGGTAGGGCCGGTATTATTAAAGGCCGAGGCCAGAAAACCATAGCCAAATATAACCGGTAAATCCTTATTTGCATCGGCGTAAGCGGCGATTGCCTGCACCCAGTCTTCAGGCCGTGCATAAGTATCAAGTGCCAGTGCTAAAGCATAAGCTCCGCCAGCAACAGGGTGTGCATGGGAGTCGATAAACCCCGGCAACAACATCTGACCCTGTAAATCCGTTACTTCTGTATCGTCACCTGCCAAAACGAGGGCATCATGATCAGAGCCCACAAAGACAATTTCGTCTCCTTTAATTGCCACTGCCTCCGCCCAGGGAGCTTCATCATTGACGGTATAGACTTTTGCATTGTGATATATCGCATCGGCTTTTTGCGCGGTGGTCTTGTTAGTGCTTGTCGATGATTGCTCACATGCAGACAGCAGGAAGAACAGGATGAGGACCACTATGGTTTGAAATTTCATTACTTATAATCCTGTTGTATTATTCTGTTGTCAGCACTTGATGCGTTTCATTGTTGGATCGAACAAAGGACGCAGAGATGCTTCGGCTGCAAAACGTTTGCCTGCGATCTCGATTTCCCAGATATCCGTGTTCACATGCTCAGCAGTAATTATTTCGTCTGATTCCACAAACCCCAGTCCGACCGAAGCACCCAGGGTAAAACCGTAGGCGCCAGCACGAATATATCCGGCAAACTGGCCATTACGGTAAATGAGTTCGGCGTGATGCAAAAGTGGTTCAGGATCATGCAGTTTGAACTGCAACAGACGACTCTTGAAACCACCCCCGGCTTTTTGGGCTGCCAGGGCATCGCGGCCAATAAAGCCGTCTGGCTTATCAAGCTTCACAGCAAAAGCCGAGGCCTGCTTCCAGTGGTGTATCCATATTGTCGATATCGTGACCGTAATCGCGATAAGCTTTTTCCAGGCGCAAACTGTTCAGGGTTTGCAAGCCAGCGTGGGTGAGCTTGTGCGCTTTCCCGGCTTCGACAATACGATCATATACCTGCAATGCATGCTCGGTAGGGACATACAGCTCCCAACCCAGTTCGCCCACGTAGGTCACGCGAATGGCCAATAGTCGGGCGTAATCAATATCGATTTCTTTAGCTGTTAAGTATGGAAAGGAATCATTGCTGACATCAACAGTCGTCAGGTCTTGCATCAGGTCGCGTGCTTTTGGGCCGTGAATGTTAATGAGTGTATAGCTGGAGGTTACGTCGGTTACAAATGCGTGGGCATCTTCTGGAATATTGCGATCCATCCACATCCTGACTGAACCAATGGTGGTATCGGAACAGACCACCATAAATTTATTCCCGGCCAGGCGGGTGACGGTTAAATCCGCTTCGAGACCGCCGGCTTCGTTCACCCACTGGGTATAGACGATACGCCCCGGATCCACGGCAATGTCATTGCAACAGATATTGTTGAGTACCTTTTCGGCGTCTTTACCCTGCACCATGAACTTGCTCATGAATGACATATCCATCAGTACCACGTGGTTGCGGCAGGCATGGTGTTCTGCTTCATGGTAGGGAACCAGTTTTGACGGCCCCAACTGTAATTTTCGACTTCCGGCTTTTCTCCTTCAGGTGCAAACCAGTCAGGAATTTCCCATCCGGCACTTTCTACAAAGTGTGCACCGGCGGCTTGCAGTCGCTCATGTAAAACAGACTGTTTAACGTTACGCGCCGTGCTCATTCCCAGGTTGGGGTAGTGGGGTTCATACATCTTGCCGAGAACTTCTACCAGGCGATCACCACGGTACTTTGGATTGCACTGACAATCGTGAAAGCGGTTTACATTGATCGCGCTTACATCCATATCAGGACGACCATCAACCATCCACCGGGCCAGTAATCTACCAATACCGCCCGCGGAAAGAATACCGAGCGAGTTAAGACCACAGGCGACAAAGAAGTTTTTCAGTTCAGGCGCTTCACCCACCAGAGGTGACATATCCGGTGTAAAGCTCTCCGGTCCACAGAAAAGTTTGCGAACGCCCAGGTCAATTGCAGCAGGGATTCGTTCAAAGGCTTTTTCCAGGAACGGCATCATGCGCTCCCAGTCGGGATCAATTTCAGCAAAAGAGAAGTCTTCCGGTATATGCTCCAGGTTCCAGGGTTTGGCCACCGGCTCAAACAGGCCAATCATCAGGCTGCCCACCTCTTCACGGTAGTATGCGTAGCTGTCGGGATCTTCCAGTATGGGTAAATCACGATGCATGCCTTGCATATCATCGGTGATCAGGTAGTAGTGTTCAGCGGCCTGCAACGGCAGGCTAACACCGGCCAACTCTCCAAACTGGCGCGCCCACATACCGGCACAGTTGACCACATACCCGGCCCTGATCTCTCCCATGTCGGTAGTGACACCTGTTACCCTGCCGTCTTCCTGCGTGGTTCCTGTAACACTGACCCCCTCGAGAATTTTGGCCCCACCCATCCTGGCTCCACGCGCCAGTGACATGGTCAGATCAACCGGGTTGGCGCGGCCATCTTCAGCGGTATAAAAAGCGGCGATTACATCATCGAGTTTGGCCAGTGGCCATATCTCGCGAGCCTCTTCCGGGCTGATCTCGTTGCAGTTGATGCCGCGGGTACGCATAAAGGCGGCGGAACGGCGCATTTCTTCAAGGCGTTCCTCATCGCAGGCCACCTGCAGGTAGCCGACTGGCTTAAATCCTGTTGCGAGGCCGGTTTCCTCTTCAAGGCGGCTGTAGAGATCGCGAGAGTAGGTGTAAATATCGGTACTGGTTTCGTCACTTAGCATTCCCTGACACAATCAGGCCGGCAGCGTGCCAGGTGGTGCCCGCTGTCAGTTGGTGGCGCTCAAGCACCACAACATCTGTCCAACCCAGTTTCGTCAGGTGATAAGCAACACTGCAACCTATTATCCCACCACCTACAATAACAACCTGCGCTTGATCAGGGATCGTGGTGTTTTTTGCACTCATGACATTTGTTAGCAGGTAAAGCCCAGACCCAACATATCTAAAAACCTGAGCCACAAACCACGTTTGCCACCGTTCCTGTCGGCCCTGATAAGCGCACTTTGAGTTAACCTTACTCCCAGCCAGCGAAATGGCTCCGGGGCCCAGGGCAGGGACCGGCTGGTTACAAACTTCATTTTTATCACGTCTGTTGGCGCGTAACCCAACAGCTCAATACCGATGCGTGCACCATATCGTGATGCTCCGACACCGTGACCCGTATAACCAACCGACCAGGCTAAACGGCCATCATGTGCCACACCGGGTACCATGCAAAAGCGTGTTGATGTTGCAATAATCCCGCCCCACTGGTGTGAGAATTTCACATCATCCAACTGCGGGAACATCTCAAAAAACTCTCTTGCCAACTGCTCATAACAGGCAGTGGCATGCATGAATTTTTCATCGATACCATTGTTAAAGTAATAACGAACCGCGCTACCGCCACCCCAGGTAATGCGATTGTCTTTGGTCAGGCGGAAGTAATGAAACATATTGACGTGATCAGCCAGGGCATGGCGTGAGGTTTTACCCCAGCCAATTCGGTCCAGTTGCTCATCGGTCAGAGGCTCTGTTGCAATTTGATAATCCCAAACGGGAATAACCGAACGGCGAATCTTGCCAATTGTGCTGGTGAAAGCATTGGTTGCCATCAATACCTTATCGGCGCAAATAATACCGCCTTCACAGGTGGCCTGCATTGCTTCTTTGCCAAGCGGTTCGACACCCAGCAATTTGGTAGCTTCAAAAATCCGAACCCCAAGCTGTTTGACAAGTACTTCTTTCAAACCCCAACACAAACGGGCCGGGGTCAATGACACCATCCTGACCACCACGGTCCCACAAACCGGCAAAAACCATGGGTGAATTAACCTGTTCACGCACAGTATCCCTTGTCAAACCAAACGACATCTTCACCATCGTCGATTGCATCCTGGTAATCCTCTTGCAGCCTCTTTGCTGACTCCGGGTCCAGGGCAACTGTCATTTCACCGGTTTTCTCATAGCGGGCATCAATATCGTAGCGCTCAAGCGTTTCGAGCAGCTCCTTCATGTTCTGTCTGCCTAACTCCTGCAGGCGCACCGCCTCATCGGCGAATCGATAGGCAGTGTTGGTCTCACCATGGGTCAGGGTTGTAGATAAAAACCCGCCACAACGCCCGGAAGCACCGTCGCCGATAAAAGTTTGCTCAATAAGAATAATATCTGCATCCGGCTGGCGTTCTTTTGCCTGCATGGCCGCCCAAAGGCCGGTAAAACCACCGCCTACAATGAGTAGTTCACACTTTTCATCTGAAGATATTGGTGCCAACGGTTCCGGCATGATATCCGGGTCATGCCAAAGTGGGCGGGTTATTGCATCTTTCAGGGCTTCAAGGTGTTTTTTCATATGCTTGGGGTCAGAGTAAAGTGCCAGAGTAGATTAATTGGTTCTTCTGATCAGGTGCAGAGTTACTCTGGCACTTGACTCTGACCCCCTCCGGGTTTCAAGGGTTAAGTAGCCTCGGCCTCGGCAATTTTCATCGGTTTACGACGGTGCATATAGGCGAAAACCCCCATATACAAAACCATGGCCACAAGGGCCATGCTGCCACTGACCAAAAACATGGTGCTGTAACCCAAACCGGCACCCACAATCGATGCCGCAATATTGGGGCCGACGAATTGTCCAAAACCCTGAACACTGGGTAGCAGGGCAACCAGGGATCCACTGCGATCCATGTGTGCCATCATTGCCGATTGGTAAACATCTACAAAAGTCCACAAGGTCATGAAGGAAAACAGGCTTATCAGGATGTTGATGTCAGTAATCCCGCCACTGAGCATCATAACAATGACTGCCATGGCTAACAGGGATATGAACAGGGGCTTGAATAAACCAAAACGTGTGCAGAAAAACGCAATCACACAGCCAACGATGGCAAAGATAGATGACCATGTCAGCAAGGGGCCAACCCAATCTTCCGCGATCCCATCCGCATGTGCAGCCAGCTCAATATAAGTGTAATAACCGCCGATATTGATATAGGTGAAACAAACAGCAACGAGGCACATTATCGGCAGAATTCGGGGCACATGCCAGTCTTCTACTTCTTCCTGACCCGCTTCCTGGAGGGCCAGTTCTTCGTCATTGAGAGCCCTCGCCGGCAGCCACCGAATGAACAATGCACACGCAGCAGCCAAAACAATGAAAAACAGATAAATCTCGTTCATTGAAAGCTTGGGTAAGAAATGCAACTCCAGGGCAGTAGAAAAGGCAAAACCGAGTAACAACAGGTTGAATGCAAATACCGGTTTTGTTGTACCGCCCAATGTAACCACGGCAACCGCTGTGAAAATACCGCTGCCAATTCCAGCCATGGCACGAAGCCACATGACTTGCTCGTATTCTACATACACGATGCACAAGGCATTCGCAACGATGGTAAGAGCTACACCCGCCAAAACCAGCATCCGCCGGTTAACCCTGGCGACCAGCACCGCAGACAATATGGCTCCGAAGGACAAACCGCCCAGGTCAGCGCCCCAAACTCTTCCCACCTGCTCCTCGGTGAAACCAGCTTTCATCACCAGTGCAGTGCTTAACACGGGGACACTCACCATTACCGTGTAACCCACCAGTGCCATGAAAAGGGCCATGGAAATGGACCGCCAACCATCGAAAATAGTTGGGGTTTTCCCGGCGGTGGTAATAAGGTTAGTCATAGTTTGCGACTGATGTGTTCATGCACACTCCGATTGTTGTAGTTATTATTAATATTACATCATTAATACTGCATCGCTTTCAGCTCACAATACTCGTGTAAGCCTTCTTCGCCAAATTCTCTGCCATTTCCGGATTCCTTATAACCACCAAAAGGTGCCTCATGATTCGCGTCACCACCATTAATGGCAACTTGCCCCGCAAGAATTCTCCTGGCTATGGCTGTCGCTTTATCCTTGTCTCCTGCCCATACTGCTGCGGCCAGGCCGTAAGGCGTGTCGTTTGCAATTTCTACCGCCTGATCAACTGTAGAATACCTGATCATCACCAGTACTGGGCCCAAAGACTTCTTCCTGGGCGATGTTCATGTCATTGGTAACGTCGGCAAAAACCGTTGGTAAAACATAATTTCCAGTGCTTAAGCCCGCTGGCATATCGGTCCCGCCGGTCACTAAACGTGCTCCGTCAGAGATGGCCTGGTTGATAAATCCAAGTACCGATTGTTTTTGTCCTGCTGAAGACATGGGTCCCACAAAAACATCGGGGTCGTTTGGATCACCAACCACCAGGGCTTCTGCATAGGACTTCGCCAGTTCAACTGCCTCGTCGTACCTGGACTCGTGAATGATCATCCTGGTCAGGGCATTACAAGTCTGACCGGTATTGACCATGACATCGGTAATACCAAAGCTTACTGCAGCATCCAGATCCGCTTCTTCTGTAATGATAAATGGTGATTTACCACCCAGTTCCAGACAAACCCGCTTAACCGTGGGGGCTGCCGAATTGGATACCTGTATGCCTGCGGCAGTGGAGCCTGTAAATGTCACCATATCAACATCCGGATGGGCACTCAGTGCAGCACCAATTTCTCTGCCACTGCCGTGGACCATGTTAAATACACCGGCTGGTAACCCCACGGCTTCACATATTTCTGCGAATATAAACAAGTGGCTCGGGGTCTGGCTCGCTGCTTTCACCACCATGGTGCAACCTGCTGCAAGGGCCGGAGCAACTTTTCCAATCATCTGCCAGACAGGATAGTTCCAGGGGTTGATCATTGCGCAAACCCCTATTGGCTCTTTTACGATAATCGAATTGCCTATCTCCTTGTGCTCTTCCATCTGCCTGGCTTTGACAGCAAAAGATTCACAGATAATAGCCAGTGGGTCAACTTGGTATTCCGCTGCGTTTTGAATCGGCATTCCCAGCTCATCAATAATTGTCTGGGTCAGATCAGCATTTCTTTTTTCACCTTCAACGGCTATTTTTCTTAACCACTCTGCTCGCTCAGCCGCAGAAGTCTGAGACCAGGAGTCAAATGCATTTTTGGCTGCACTGACTGCAGCATCTGCATCTTCAGCATTGCCATAGGGCACCCTGGCTGATATTTCACCAGTCGCCGGATTGATAACTTCGCTCGTTCCCTTGCCAATTGGCTCAACCCATTGGCCATTGATATAGAATTTTTCGTAGGTTCTCATAATCTGTCCTTTCTAATCTTTCAAGGCTGTTATAGTTTTGCAACAAGCTTCGCCGCTTCGGTAAGTACCTTGCGTAAGGTGGTTGCGATTTCCGTTAACTCATCCGGGCCGGCGATCAATGGCGGCGATAACTGGATCACCGGCTCACCACGATCATCAGTGCGACAGATAAGACCAGCTTCAACAAGCTTGGTTGATACAAAATTAAACAGGATTTCTTCTGCTTCTTCTTCGTTGAATGTTTCTTTGGTGGCTTTGTTTTTAACAAGTTCAATGCCGAAGAAGTAACCAGCACCCCTGACATCTCCAACGATGGGGATATCGTACAGGCCTTCCAGAAGCTCTCTGAAAAGAGGTTCGTTTCTCCTGACATTGCCAAGAATGTCCTCTTTTTCGAAGATATCCAGATTAGCTAACGCCGCCGCACAGGCGATTGGATGCCCGGCAAAGGTAATGCCATGATTGAATGACTTGTCTTCCTTGAGGAATGGCTCCATCAGGTATTCCCGGCAAATCATCGCACCCATAGGGTGCATAAGCGGAAGTCAGCCCTTTCGCACAGGTAATAATGTCAGGCAGGTAGTCAAAACGCTCACAACCGAACATGTAACCCAGGCGGCCAAAAGCACAAATGACCTCATCCGAAACCAGCATTATTTTGTACTTGTCACAAATTGCACGAATTTTCTGGAAATAACCTTCAGGTGGTACAAAACAACCACCTGAATTTTGCACGGGCTCCAAAAATACAGCGGCCACTGTTTCAGGGCCCTGGTATATTATTGCCTGTTCAATTTCGATAGCACATTTTTCGGCAAATTCCTCGGAGCTCATCCCTTCAGACATATGATGGCTGCGGTAGGCATTGGTGTTTCCAACATAGGAAGTGCCCGGGACCAACGGCTCGAACGTATTTCTGCAATCGGTCAGTCCATTGATCGATAAAGCACCCATGGTTGTTCCATGGTAGGCGAGATTGCGGGAAATCACTTTATAACGTCTCGGTTCACCTATCTCGGCGTAATACTGGCGGATCAATTTCCACGCTGATTCCACTGCTTCCGAGCCACCGGATGTGAAGAAAACACGGTTCAGATCCCCCGGTGCAAGCTCGGCCAGTTTCGCGGCCAGTTCGATGGCGGGTGGGTGGGCATGATTCCAGATAGGGAAAAAACGCGAGTTGCTCACCTTGTTTTGCCATTGCATCAGTAATTTCAGATCGACCATGCCCAAGCTGGGAAGCAAATAAACCGGACAGCCCATCAAGGTATTTTTTGCCATTGATATCATAGATATAACAGCCTTCGCCATGACTCATGATCGGGATATCATTGTTCTGGAAATAGCCCATATCAGTGAAATGCATCCACAGATGTTTGCGTGCGAGTTTCCTGCAATTTTTCGTTGCTCATGCCATTAATCCTTTTGATAAGCAGTGAATGATATTGCAAATTCCTGCAGAATGCATGTGCCCCGATAGGGCGGTAGAAATAGATCAGGCCGTGGTGGATTGAGGATTAGTACGGCTTGTTGATTTGCACCGAAATTTGAGAAACACACAAGGAAGAAACACACAAGGACAGCCACCGCTTTCTCCACATGTATCCCCCTCTAAATTTGTAAATCAACACAATGAGCGTTTGAGCAATACATCAGGACAAAACCCGCTGGGATTCTGGAACTTAATTCGTTAGATTGGGATGTTTTCTGAGGGTGGTTCTGCAGATCGGCTGGTATCAACCGCACTGGTTCTGTAGAAGGCTCAAATCAGTGGCCTTTGTAAGATCTACATCAGTCAGATACTGATGTATCAACGCAGGATCGGAAAATATCTGCAGCCAGCATTTTGCCACCTCATTATCAGACCATGTAGTTTTTGTCTTGGTAGTTTTGGTAGTTTTTTACCGACCGCTTCATCACCAAGGCGGTGAGATGTTATGCTCACGACAGAACAGGAGGAAAGAAACACCATGACATGTCCCCGCTTGAGTTTCACTGCACTGCTTTGTTTACTGGCCTTGAGCTGGCCCGGTCAACAGGCTCATTCCCAGGCGAAAGGGGCAACGCTGCTTATCCAGGGCGGTTGGTTGTTTGACGGCATCAGTGATACGCGCCGCCCCAATAGAGGTCTGGTTATTCGCAACGGCATCATCGCGGCACTGGAGGCGGATCCAGAACAAGCAGATCTGGCAAACGCGACAGGTAATTACGCTGGCTGCGACAGAGACCATTTTGCCAGGGCCTGATCGATTTGCACGCCCATTACAATCTCGATCTTGTTGATAAGGGGCGGGTCGAGGAGGTCGAACATAACGGCACCATCTTTCTCGCCAATGGGGTGACGGCGACCTGGTCCGCCGGCGAGTTTTATCCCGAACGAGTCATCGCACGGCGCGACCTTATTGAATCCGGTGAAGCCATTGGCCCACGGCTGTTTGTGTCGGGTCCTTACTTTGGCGCCTTTCGCTGTGAATATAATGTCAAGGTGGCGGAAGATGAATGCGCCGCCTGGCCCAATGACATCACGGAAACGGAGATCCGTGCCGAGGTTGATAAATGGGCCGCCCGCGGGATCATCAGTATCAAGATTAAACAGGCTAGTCCGGAAGAAACCCGGATCCTGATTGATCAGGCCCATAAGAACGGCATGACCACCTCCGGCCATCTCGCCAATTACAATGTGGAATATGACGTCGATGCCGGTGACGCCATCCGCATGGGGCTCGATCGGCTGGAGCACCAGCTTACCCTGGGCAGCGGTGGTCCGCTCAGCGCCGAAATGCCGGACATGGTCGATTTGATCCTGGAGCACCAGGTTTATTATGACGCCAATCTACAAATGTATGGCGGCATCAATGAACGCAACAAACATCTGGCCGAGATGGTCTGGGTCGATGAGGCACAATATTTTACGCCCTATACACGGGAGCTGCTGGAGCGGCGCGGCCCACCGCCCCCGGAATCCGATGCCCCGGAATTTGCCCAGCGTGTGCTGGAGCTGAAGACCCTGTATGAGGCAGGTGGTGGCCATTTGCTTATCGTCGGCACTGATGAGCCGGTCTATACCAGCCTGTTACCCGGCTTTGCCTATCACCGCGAATTGCTGGCTATGACCCATGCTGGTATTCCGCCTGTGGTGGTGTTGAAGGCGGCGACCATTAACGGCGCTCGCGCGCTTGGGGTGGAGGATCAACTGGGCTCGGTTGAAGTCAGCAAACGTGCCGATCTTGTGGTGGTGCGGGGCAACCCACTCAAAGACATCAAAGCCGCGCGGGATATCCGCATGGTGCTAAAAGACGGCGTAGCATATGACCCTGAAACCCTTGTTGCGCTCAGCAGAAGATGGCATCGGCCCCCGAGGCCCGGATGATCACGCGGACTGGGAGTTGACGATCCAACCCTTGCGCGCGGTAGAGTGAATGATCCGGTTGCTTTTTGGCACATGCGGCAGTGACAGTACCAATTCTCTGATTCAGATACAGCAGCCTCGTAGCGCAACGCGCCGCACAAACAACCACCTGTCTGTTCAGTTTGGGGCCAGAGTAATTACTCAGCCCCCTTACCCCTTATTTACACTTTATTTTGGCGCCTCATTGTCGAAAACAGATTTGCGTAATAATTCATGAAAATACTGAATGCCCATTACGTAATTATCAATGCTGATGCGTTCATCAATACCGTGAACAATATTCATGGTTGATGGGCCCAGTCTGATCATTAGGAACCGGTACACCGAATCGGTTAATGGATAAAAGTATTTTGAATCGGTGCCGCCCATAACCAGGTAAGGCGCCACCAGCGCATCACCTGCAAATTCACGAATCGTTTGTTCAATCAATTTAAAACCAAGGGATTCGGTGCTGGATACTGATGACGGATTGTTGTTCATGAAAACTTCGTAGCTGACTCTCGGATCGTCAATCGTATTTTTGACACGTTTCAGAACTGTCTCCCAGGTTTCGCCAGGTAGAATTCTGAAGTTAACCACTGCTGTTGCCTTGGTCGGCAAAATGTTTGATTTACTACTGCCCTTTAACATCGTTGCGGCAGTTGTGGTACGTAAGCCTGCAGCAGTGTTTTGCTTTGACAACATTTCCTGTTTAATCAACGGTGCCATCAGCCATTGGTTCGCCATCGCAAACCGGACCGGGTAATTGGTAAAACTACCAATCGCATCGAACATGATATTGGTGTATTCAAGCGTTGCCGGAAACTGGTTCTCTTCCAGTTTGACGATCGCTTGCGCCAGTATTCCGGGGCCGGTATTGTGCGGTGGCATTGAAGAATGACCACCTGGCCGCTCAGCAATCAGGCGTATATTTACAAAACCCTTCTCAGCAACGCCAATAATCGCAACTGGTTGATCAACTGCCTCAATCACGCCATCAAGAATCAAACCGCCCTCGTCCAACACAAACTCAAAATTCACGCCTTGCTGCTGAAAATACTCAGCGATTTTTTTGGCTCCCTGGGAACCTCCGATTTCCTCATCATGGCCAAAGGCAAAGTACAGGGTTCTTTTGGGCTGTTTACCCTGCTTGAGACTTAACTCCATCGCTTCCATCAATGCCATCACGGTAGATTTGTCGTCAATCGCACCGCGACCCCATATCTCGCCATCGGCAATGATTCCTTCAAACGGTGCATGGGTCCATTTGCCCAGAGTCTCATCATCGACCGGTACCACATCCATATGACCCATAAACAAAACCGGTTTCAGATTCTTTTGAGTGCCTTCAAATTTGTAGACCAGGCTGTAGTCATTAACCGTGGTAAGCGATGCAGATGCATGAATTGCCGGAAAACTGTCCGCCAGGTGTTGATGAAAAGCCAGAAACGGTGCCGGTGTAACCGGTGCCGGGTAGTCCTTTGAAACGGTCGCAATCTGAATAGCCTTCTGGAAGTGTTTAACTACCAGGTCACGATTAACCTCAACCTTGTTGGTCTGTGTTGTCGGGTAATACTGATTATCAACGTAAACCGTTTCAGCGCGATAGGCACCGACCAGTGCAATAACAACGACAATTATGAATAAATAAAGAAATGTTTTTTTCATGATTTTTCAGCCCTGAAGAAAATTATTATTAGTCGGCAGACAAGCAACTGCCGCGTTTATTAAACATAGAGCAATTAATTAAAAACAACAAGAACAAACGCGTGTATGGTTGTTCCGTACATCTACAACGTGGTAATTCCCTACAGAATTTTAAGAGAAATGCCATTTCAAATGGGCACTACCGGGTGCAAACTACTTTCATGCACTTGCACCTCATTAACATTTGTAGCAACATACCTACATTAATTGATATACGAGATTCAAAGTTGATGAGTATTACGAAAGTTTCCAGTAGAGAATTTAATCAGGATGTCAGTAAAGCCAAGCGAGCTGCACTCAAGGGGCCGGTTTTTATTACCGACCGGGGTCAACCCGCTCATGTTTTATTGAGTATTGAGACTTATCAAAAAATCTCGGACAAGCAAAAAGGCATCGTCGAACTACTGGCCATGCCTGAAACCGGCAGCTTTGATTTTGATCCGCCACGGACAGATAAGAAACTGTACCACCCCGCCGATTTATCCTGACCTTGGTGACACTGCACTAGTGTACCTGCTCGATACCAATGTTATCTCTGAGTTGAGGAAGTCAAAATCCGGTAGGGCAGATTTGAATGTTCTGAAATGGGCAAATAGCGTCTCTGCGGCTGGTATGTTCATCTCCGTCATTACGGTGCTGGAAATTGAAACCGGCATACTTCAAATTGAGCGAAAAGATTCAGCCCAGGGTGTCCTGCTCCGATCCTGGTTAAACACGCAGGTGCTACCCACATTTACCGAGCGTATTTTGCCAGTGGATATCGCTGTCGCACAATGTTGTGCCAAGCTGCACGTACCCGACCCTCGATCAGACCGTGATGCACTCATCGCTGCTACTGCTTTAGTACATCGACTGATCGTCGTAACCCGAAACAGCAGCGATTTCACCACGACTGGTGTTGAAGTTCTGGATCCGTGGAAACCTGATCTGTCTTAAGGTTTTGCCTGTAGTGACACATCATGCTCGGTGCATTGTTGTTTCAGGTCATCCACAATTTTCAGCCAGCTGATCCTGCTTTCGACGCCGTAATGACCCTGCGGTGGAGCGACCTCCGGATCATCCAGTGTGCCACTGAGTATGGAAATCCAGTCTTCCTTGATCGGACGGAAAAACATGGGTGAGCCACAGTTCGCACAAAAACCTCTTTCGATATCGGTGGAGGATTGATAGAACTTTGCCGTGCCTTTAAGCATGCGTAACTGGCTTTTTTTGATGAGGGCGCTTGTAGATACCACGCTGCCGGTTGCTTTTTGGCACATGCGGCAGTGACAGTACCAATTCTCTGATTCAGATACAGCAGCTTCGTAGCGCAACGCGCCGCACAAACAACCACCCTGTCCATATTTTCATAATAACTCCTTATCTCTACGTTTTGTTCAATACACTACACCAGTTCCTGAACCGCGCGATACGCCTCATCAATAGCCACATGGGTATACGCATCTGCGCCCGCATCAGCGTTCGCCATCGTAATATTGCCAAACGGGTCGGCTGGCGATTTCGTGGGGGGCTTTGCCCTCAGGCCATTCGGGTGTCCAGAGATGGAGGTAATCGTGGGCGTAGCCATGCGGCCAGCGGTTGACGGTGATGGCGAGCACATCGCGTTTCACATCAAAACCGGCCGGGCCCAGCAGACCTTTGAGGACGGTGCGGACCTCGCGCTCGTAATCCTCGAAAGTGAGCGCCAGCATTTTGGCGCGTGATGCCCGCATCTGATCCTTGAGGTCGACAACATCTTCCGGTGGAGAAATAGAGCCCCAGAAGGTCAATGGCACAGGGGCCATTATCGGCAAATTCATGGCGGTAACCGCCGGTGTTGATGCCTTTGAACATAAAAACACTACCGTGCATACGGCCCGGGACAACGGACGCCGGCGATGCCGAGCTTGTCCATCGCATCACTGGAACGGATCAGCACGTTGGTCAGCAGCAAGGGGGCGTTTGACCTGGTACTTCTGCGCGGTTTTCTGTGCTTCAGGCAGCTGTGGACAGAGGTGTGGGATGATGACGTGGTAGCAGGCCATCACGCAGTGCCTGGCCTTAACACGTAATGGCTGACCTTTGTTGATGTAGGTGACTGTCACACCGGAGTCGATGTTGCTGGCATTGACTACGGTGGAATTTAGCCGTAACCGTACCGGGGCTACCGGGTCGGTCCAGCTGCCTGTAGTCGAAACTTTTGCCACGGCAATATTGTCCGCGTTTGTACCCGGCGCGACTGCGGGGATGAGTGCATGCACCTGCAAGCGGGCGAGGCTGGCATTGCCATCCGGGGAAGAACGCAGCGGGGTACTCCCCCGCGTCTGCGATTGACGTCTTGCCCAACTAGATGCAGGCCCGGCAAGCCCTGGTCAACGCATTCTGCGATGGACAGGCTGCGGGTCTCCACGCCCCAGCCACCGTGATTGGCATTGTCGAACAAGTGGACCGCCTCGTCCCCGAGACCGCCGTGCCGGCGCAGGAAATCCGTGTAAGCCGTGCCCTTCGAGGTAGGCCCTCGGCCTGCTCTTCGTTCTTGCCTTCAAGCACGTTGGTGCGCATCGTGTAAAAGTGCTTTAGCTGGTCACGGGCCGTTTCGCTGACAGGGAACTCATCAACGCACGCGACCATCCGTTCGGAGTCCGATCCCTGGAAACTGCACCCGGTCAGCAGCTTGTCCTGTCCGTAAGTGTCTGCATCGAACCAGAGGGCCGGGCCATTCCTGCCGTTTCTTCCGTATCCAAACTCCTTGTTGCGTAACATCTTGCCGCTGTCTCCACGCCAAGTTCATCCATCATGGCATTTGACCGTGTCGCTGAATTTCCAGTGCTCCAGGTTGTGGGTGCCGCCCAGTGACAGGCGCATCTGGCCGCCCTGGTGAACTCGTTGCGCTTGGCGTGCCCGCCGAAATCGTCGTGGTTTTCCAGGATCAAAATACGGGCATTTTCACCAAATTTCGCCCGGTAATAATGAGCTGCAGCCAGGCCGGAGATGCCCGCGCCCACCACCACCAGGTCGTATTCCTCATCCAGGTCGCGGGGGGGCGTGAATGAGCGCCCTTCCAGGGCCAGTTGCATGGGCGGTTTCAAAGGCGCCGGGATGTGAGCCGCGCAGGCCCGTAAGGGTGGGTGGGTAATACTGGCCAGCCGAGCCGGGGTCGCCGGATGCAACAACACCGAGCGGCAGACTCAGGCCCAGGGCAGCCAGCCCGGCATCGTGGATGAAATCCCGCCGGGTAATGTCCTGGCCCATGCCCAGTTCGCGATCCGATTTTTTCATTAGTGGATATCCTCCGCATAGCAAGTATAGACCAACCCTGGTGAATCCATTATCCAGCGGGGTTTTTCAGCCACACCAAGCCCGACCCATTCCTGCTCGTTCGCTAACAGGGTACTGGCACGTCTGTTCAAAATATGCGTGCATAAAAAAACACGCCAGCAAAAATCCGCTCAGACCAAAAAAGCCCGAATTGACACTTGTTTTCGGGGAGGCGTCCATATATGTCCTGACTTTTTCTATTCTGACTAAAGCCCCTTTCGTGAAAAGTGTCTTTTCCACGAAAAAATTCTTCCAGACGTCTATACTTACCGGTGAGAGACAAATCCGGGACCGCAACTGGAACGCGGGTTCATCCCCGATTTCATGAGTTGCGACGATATCGGATATCCAGCAGATGTGAATTCAGGACAATCAGAGGAGGTTTTCGATGAGACAGCAAGTCAGATTTACGATTGCGGGCACGTTGGGGTTGCTTTTGAGCCTGGTGGCGAGCCAGGCGTTCGGCGTTGTCAAAGACTATGAGATTCTGCTCACCCCTCAGGGTCAAAGCGGAACACTCGGGGTTAACCTGGCATTTGGCGGGAGTTGTTGGCTCCCCGTACATAATGGCTGCGTGGGTTTCGACATAGACACAGTAGGTGTCATGTCCTTACGCGTAGCGGGAAACCCAAATGGTTTGACCTGCACCCATCCCGATCCGAGTAAAGTTGCGCATAGGGTCATTACCAAAATCGAATTGACCGACGTACCGTTGGGAGGTTCGCCCACCAGTGCCAAAGGTGACTTCAGCGGCGGACTTGCCGATACCTGGCTCAAGACATTTGCATTCCCATCAGTGAATCAGAGCACCGGGGTCCTCTACGACGTTCCGGTCAATGAAGGTCTGGCCAGGATGACGGTGGTCAATCTAAATAGCCACCCGGAGGTATGGGGAACAAAACCGTTCTGGTACAAGGTGACCGTTACCCGCTGTTCCGATCCGACCGATACCTGGGAGACAGACCCCCGCGGGGACAACAAGGGCACCAACTGACGCAAGGTTTTGCGCTACCGGGCTTTCATGAGCTACAGCCATGCCGACCGCAGATGGGCGGCATGGTTGCACCGGTCGCTGGAATCCTACCGGACTCCGCGACTCCTGGTCGGCACCGAGGGCCTGCATGGGGTCGTGCCGGCCAAGATGGCGCCGATTTTCCGTGACCGGGATGAACTTTCCTCCTCCTCCGACTTGGGCGAATCCATCAAGGAGGCGCTGGCTGATTCCGAGTCCATGATCGTGATCTGTTCACCGGACTCGGCCAGTTCGCCGTGGGTCAACGAGGAAATCCGTCATTTCCGGTCACTGGGTAAAGGACATCGTATTTACTGCGTGATCGTGGGTGGTAACCCTCAATCCAACGAGCCGGAGCAGGCGTGTTTTGCTGCTGCGGTTCTCGAGGGAAGCGGCGAACATGACGCCGAACCGCTCGCGGCCGACGTTCGGGAATGGGCGGACGGCAAGTCGCTGGCAAAACTAAAAATCGCGGCTGGAATCCTGGGTGTCAGGCTCAATGAACTGCGACGGAGGGATTTACTCAGGAAGAGAAAGGTTCAGGCCCTGGCAGCGGTCGTCATTCTTGCTTCGGCAACATTGCTGCTTCTTACCTGGCAGTCAAAGCAGGCGGAGAATGAAGCGCTTCTCGCCCGGCAGGCCCATCAAGCATCGGCCGAAATGATGCTGGCCAAATTCCTCGAGCAATCCAAACGCCTGGGCGACATGGCCGACCTCGAGACCCGCAAGGCATTCGGGGAGGTTCTGTCAAGCTACCTCACAGATCTCGATACGGCGAACCTGACGCCGGAATCCAAGCGCCAATTGGGTGTAGTGCTTTCGGAGAACGGTGTAATTCTTCGCGACGCGGGACACCCGGAACAGGCCAAGGACGCGTTCAGAAACGCCAGGCAGACATTGAAATCACTGGTCGATGAATCCCAGGGCGACCTCGAAGCCCTGTTCGAGCTCAGCCAGGTCGAATACTGGATCGGTCAAGTCAATCTTGATCTGGGTGAGATGCAGGACGCCGCGGGTTCCTTCCAGGCATATGCAGACGTAAGCGCTTCGTTGCATCAGCTCGAGCCGGAAAACGCCGACTGGACCATGGAAGTTGCGTATGCACAAAGCAATCTGGGAAACATTGAAACCCGTAAGATCCCCTCCAACCCTGCACTCGTGCTGCAGTATTTTCGCGAGGCGCTGGATTATAACGAGTTAGCGGCCAGCCAGGACAGCAGCTATGCATCGGAACTGGCGGAATCCCATGCCTATCTGGCCGATGCCTGGCTGGGCGTCTGCGATATCGAGAACGCGACTGCGAGCCGTTTGAAAAACGTAGAACTGGCTGAAAAGTTTTTCAACCTCGATCCCGGCAGCAACCGGCTCAAACAAGACTACGCCTATGCACTCACCGGTCTTTCCCGGGTGCAGCAGATGTCGGGCCGCGTCGAGCCAGCTATGGAATCACTTGTTAAAGCCATAGAACTGCAACGGGAACTGGTTGAGGTCGACCCGAGCAACATGACAAAGCGCTGGAACCTGCTCAGGATATCCACAGTGCAGGCGCAACTACTGGCGTGGATGGGCGAGCGCGAAGAAGGCCAGCGGTTGAGCCGGTCGGTGCTGGTCGAAATGGTGGAATTGACCGAGCAAGACCACGACATCGGGATCGATCAATTCATTACCTACGGCAGGTTTTTAAGGGACTTGGCACACCGCGAGTTCCACCAGACTAAAGCAGCGACTGCGGAGCAGCATCTGTTGCAGGCCGTCAACCTGCTTGCTGGTATCGCGAACGCACACCCGGAGAGCAAAAAAGCCGTAAGTGAACTCTTCCTGTCCCATTATTATTACTGGGACCACAGCCAGGCCCGCCTGCCCGTTTCTTCTGCGGAATCCTGGTTCAAACACGTCCACAGAGCTTTGAACCAGAGTGGTTGTGATGACCTGGACCTGGCTACAAGGCTGGCCGTGATGGAAGGTAGACCGGACGATGCCAGGTCCCTCGCTTCAAGCCTGATTGAGAAGAGCTACAAGGAACCAGGTTTCATGGAATTTTGCGCGGAACACGGACTTTGTACCCAGCCAGGTCGTAAGTTGAGTTCGCCTTGATTCGGGAGGAATCAACCGGGAGCGACCATGACAGGCGGAAAAGACAGAGATGCTGAAGGTGATTATGACTGGGTAGCTGGATCGATTATGCCATACAAGCCAGCCCGGCATCGTGGATGAAATCTCGCCGGGTAATGTCCTGGCCCATGCCCAGTTCGCGATCCGATTTTTTCATAATGGTCATCCTCCTTAGGCGCTAGGCATTCTTGAGCTTTTTAGGTTCAACTCTTTGGGCAATGATTACCAGGATCATGGTGAGCACACAGGACGCGCCTGTTATCCAGCGTATACAGCTGATGAGGATATCGAAGAGTCCTTCGATGCCGTAGTTCTCGGTGTAATACGAAGGGTCGTCATACCACGGCAGGAAGAAGATCGCGATCAGCCCTAACAGCGTCATGACGGCGAACAACCATGCCATTCTCCTGGTATCGCCAATACCCAGCCCGGTACTCGGATTCACCGGGTAATTCACCGGGTCGGTCTTTGTCAGCCCGCCGTACTTTCTTCTGAAGATGAAATACATGATCGGTCCCGTGACCAGGGCGGCCATCCCACCCACGAAATAATCGGTTCCGTTAATGAAAAAGGCGATGAAAATGATGATGAACGATGGGACACACATCGCAATGAATGCCTTGGTTCCAAGTGGAACTTTGAAGGGCCTGGGTAAGTCTTTCTCCCTGACACGCAATATGCAGGCAGAGATGAAGATCAATGCATAGGCGGACATGAAGAGCATCACGTCCACGACCACAATCACGCTAAATGGAAACAAACATGCGACCAGGCTGAAGATACCCAGTGACAGTACTGCGACATAGGGAACACCGCGATCCTTGCTGCACTTGACCAGGACCCTGGGTGCCAGGTTGTCATTGGCCAGTGCGAAGAATCCTCTCGAGCCGGATGCGATATAGGTATTGAAAATTGAAAACTGTGCGATGATCGCTATGAATACAAAGAACAATCCAAGAGCCGGCAAGACCGGTGTCACCACATCGCCATAGGTGATGCCTCCGGATGCCGCCCATTCACTCCATTGTCCCAGGGAAGCGAGCCCACCCATCGTGGGCAGAATGTAGACTGCCATGATCAGCGGGATCGAGATCAATGTAGCTTTCGGAATAACCTGCGGATCCTTGAGTTCCCCGGCCACCGTAGACATCGACTCATAGCCTGAGTACACCCACATCCCTATGGCAAGCCCGTAGCCGACACTCTGCAACAGGGTTTGATCAGGAGGAATGAAGGGAACAAAGGGATTCGTCTGCCACCGCGCGAATCCAATTGCGGCAACCAGTGCGAAGGCTGCCAATATGAGGATGGAGATGATCGTACTGACCATGCCCACATCCCTTATGCCCCGGATATTGATGTAGGTGAAGACGATTACCACAGAGGCCTTGAACAGGTATTCCTCAAGCCCCGTAAGCTCCAGGACCGAACCCAGGTAGGCACCGGCAAGCACGACATAGAGTGTATTGTCGAAATAGACGGAAATCGTCCGCCACCAGCCGGCCTGAAACCCCCAGAATTCTCCGCAGGCCCGTTGCACCCACTTGTAGTATCCGCCTTCCTGTGGAAGGGCGGATCCGAGTTCCGCCGCTACCAGCCCCATCGGGGTGCTCCACAGGAATGGCAGCACGATCAATATGACCAGCGTGAGCCCCGGCCCTGCCTGTGGGATCATCTCTTCGATCCCGTAACAACCGGCTGCGCACAGGCAAAAGATCATGAAGACAACCGTCGATGTCTTCATCTCATGCTGTTTCAATCCATAGCGGGCAGGATCTATTGTCACCGCGGTCTGGTTTGAGCTAACTGCTTGCGACATGGCTCTGCCTGAACTTGTCAGCAATTGAACGTAGCTCCCGTAGTATCTCCGGAGCCAATGCCGGGGGTTGGTGGTTCAGCAGAATCTTTTGCAGTTCCCTGTCAATGCGCTCAACCAGGTCCTCATCACGAAGAGCACCCGAAGATGTCGGGTAATTGGCGCCGAAGTAGCGTGAATCCCACGACTCGCGCCGGCAGTAATTTGCCGTATGCTCGTTGGCGAGGTAGTTCCCGCGCGGGCCTTGTGCACGTGTCAGGTCCAGCGCCAGCATCTCATTATTCACTTCGATTCCCCGCCACATGCTTCGAAGTTGCCCTGCCAGCTCATCTCCCAGCAGTAGTGCGTGAAGGGAGAAAGTGATCCCTTCATCCAGGCTTCCCACGTAGGGGCAGACGGCCGGCCGGCTGAAGAAGGCCTGCGTCATATTGCTGGAAATCTCGGCAACTGCATCCTGGTTGAATCGTCGTGCCTGGGAATCACCGGCAGTGCTGGTGAATCGCGGTAACCCGAGGATTCGGGAAATCTCGCACATTGCCATCTCGGCCAGGGCTGATTGGGAAGGTGCTCCTATCGCCCCCGTCGCCACTTCCATGAAACTTGCATCGGATGAACCAATACAGAAGGAACCCTCGCGAATGATTTGCGACAGCACAATCGCGGTCACATCGGTCACCAACGAATGCATGACAACACCCGCGATGGTGATTGGGGCCGAGGCACCACCGATTGTCACGGTGCCTACGGTGAGCGGCACACCGGCTTCCACGGCCTCGACGAGCTGTTCAGTGTGGGACCTTGCATAATAGAGCGGCAAGGGTGTTACCGTATGCAGGAAGTAAGGTTTGTCGGCCAACTGCTGGCGGCCGCCTCTAATGACCGCCGCCATGTCGATGACCACGCCGAGCGACTCGGCGTTTTCGCACAGGTAAATCAATGGTTTGGTCGTGTTTTCGGCGAGTACGGAAAACTCATCGATCTCGCCATGAATATTCGATTCTTCGACATTTTTGCAAGTTATACACACCGCATCGATATTCTGCAGCGCATCACTCACACGCGTTACCGTTGCAAGATCGTCCCTGTTGCTATCACGGGCTTCACCGGTTTCCCTGTCGTAGACCTTGATGCAGGTCATCCCTGGAACGAACCAGGTATGTTGACAATCTATTTCGATGCATGCTGAGCCGTCGCGGTTCCAGAGACTGACGCTCTTTGCGACGCTGTCGAGTGATTTTTGAATGAGTTCAATAGGAAATTTGATCAGGCCTTGTTGTGATACGTCGCAACCGGCATCGCCAAGCCGGTCCATCAGGTGGGGTACCGGATCGAAACCGACCCCCGTCTGACTCATGAGATCAAAGGCGGCATCGATGATCTGTTGCGCGTCCTGCTTCGAAAAGGGCGAATACGAAGGCGTTGGGCCGTGATGAAGACCGGGGTCTCCCGAGAGAAATTTGCTGCCCCTGGCCGCGGCCTTCGCACGTCGTACGCTCTTTCTTCTCACCATGCCTGTTCCTGTCTGTGAAATTGGAAGGTATTAGTAGAATAAACGCTACTCCGCCAAAAAGTCAGGCTTATTGTCTCTTTGTTTTCCTGGTGTGGTTACATGTAAACTGATCTTGAAGCACAAGGACACTGATGAATAACATGCAATACAAATCAGTTAATGTCAGAAATTAAGCAAAGAACGGGGCAACGACGTCGTAGCGGCGGTCGGCGTGCAAGACATGCCGCACGGGCCGAGGGGGCTCGTGGTCAGGCCGTTCAAGCGGGTATGCAAGGGGGTGCTTACAAACCGCTGAGCGAAGATGATATCCGGCGTATCTATGATACGGCCCTGGACCTGCTTGAAAATATCGGTATCGGTGATCCGATCCCGGAAATACTACGCTACGCTTTGCCCGGTGGCTGTGTGCTCGGTGACGACAATCGTTTGCGTTTTCCCCGTGCCCTGATCGAAGACCTGATCGATGTTTCCGCAAAGGAATATATCTGTTACGCACCTGACCCCCGCTTTGATAAGGAGATCAGTGGGCAGAAAGTATATTTTTCGACGTCGGGTGAGTCTGTCAGTATCATCGAATATGAAAGCCAGTCATACCGGCCGACCACGCTGGTTGACCTGTATGATGCCGCCAGGCTGGCGGATACGCTTGAGCATATCCACTCGTTTGGACAACCGTTCATAGCAGCCGAATACAGCCATGACTTATACGTACATGACATGAATATTGCGTACGCTGAACTGGCAGGCACACGCAAGCCATTCTCGCTTGGTATTGCTGAAGTTGATCATATCGAACCCGTTATTGCCTTGTTCGATACCTACCTGGGTGAAGAGGGCGGGTTCCTGAAACGACCATTTTGCACCATTGGCGGTTGCCCCATTGTCTCACCGTTGAGATTTGGTGCGGACAATGCACAGGTGATGGTCAAGCTGGCCGAGTTGGGCCTGGTCGTCGATGTGGCCGTTGCGCCCCAGGCCGGTGCAACCTCACCGGCAGCGTTGGCTGGAACGCTGGTACAGTGTTTTGCTGAAACCCTCGCCTGCATGGCGATCGTGAACCTGGTACGTCCCGGTTTACCCATCAATTTTGGTATGTGGCCATTTATTTCCGACCTCAGAACAGGAGCATTCAGTGGCGGCAGCGGCGAGGAAGCACTGGTCATGGCGGCCACCGTTCAACTTTGTAACCACTTCGGATTCATCACCAGTGCGGCCTGCGGGATGACTGATTCAAAAACCATGGATGCCCAGGCCGGCTATGAAAAAGCCATCACCACCACCGCACTGGCACTGGCCGGCGGTAACCTGGTTGCGGCTTATCCTGGTATCGTCGGCAGCCTGATCGGCCAGTCGTTTGAGGGCATGGTGATCGACAATGACATGCTGGGAAATGTACAACGATTGCTTCGCGGCATTGAGGTGACCGACGAAACACTATCCTATGAGGTGATAAAGGACGCGGTATTCGGAACCGGTCACTTCCTCAATCAGCCCCAGACCCTGGAACTGATGCAGACGGAATTTCTGTACCCTGAAGTGGCCGACCGCAGGACAGCGGGTGATTGGGAAGCAAGTGGCAAAGAGGATGTATACGAACTGGCGCACCGGAAAGTGAAGCAGATCCTTTCCAGTCACTACCCCGAATATATTGATCCTGCTGCAGATGCACGGATTCGTGATAAATTTCCTATCCGTTTAAGAAACAAGGATATGCGACCCGGCAACGGTCGTTGGAAATAGATGGGATTCAGGCTCGGCATTGACACCGGTGGCACCTACACGGATGCTGTTCTGGTCAATGAAGCTCAACAAATTGTTGCAGCCGCCAAGTGCCTGACCACCCGGCACGATCTCACACTGGGTATCGGCAATGCACTGCGTGAATTACCGTCTGATGCACTTTGTAAGGTTGGCCTGGTAGCACTGTCCACAACGCTGTCCACAAATTCCGTAGTCGAAGGACGGGGTGCGCCGGTAGGCGTCCTGCTAGCCGGCTACCGGGAGCAACAGGTACGCAAAAGCGGTTTACTGGAAATTTTTAAACAAGACATGGTGGTTACATTACCGGGCGGCCACGATGCGATGGGCAAAGAGAAGCAATCACTGGACGAGGTAGCTGCCGCTCAGGCCATCAAAGTGCTGGCGGACAAGGTTTCCGCATTTGCCATTTCATCCATGTTCGCGGTGCGTAATCCTGCACATGAAATTCGCCTGCGGGAACTGGTCACGGCCTTGTGCGCCAAACCGGTCACCTGTGGCCATGAACTGGCCAGCGGCCTGGATGCACCACGCCGGGCCCTGACCGTGGCCTTAAACGCACGTATGGTACCCATCATCCACGAACTGATCATTGCTGTTCAGGGCATCATGCGGCAAATGAAAATCCGGGCGCCACTGATGATGGTTAAAGGCAATGGATCACTGGTCAATACTGAAACCGCGATCAGGCAACCGGTGGGAACCGTGCTGTCCGGGCCCGCCGCCAGCGTGGTTGGGGCTTGCGCACTTAGCAATGCCGGTAACGCCATCATTGCCGACATGGGTGGTACCACAACTGATATTGCGGTGGTGACCGACGGCCAGCCCGAATTGAGCACGGACGGTGTTCGCATCGGTGACTGGAAACCCATGGTTGAAGCAGTGCGTGTTATTTCTATCGGGCTTGGTGGTGACAGTGAAGTGCGCTTCGGCGGCTCCTCGGGTATCCGGATCGGACCACGTCGCGCCGTGCCACTTAGCCTGCTCGCCCACCAGTTTCCCGATATTGTGGGTGCGTTGAAACGGCAACTGGCCCAGCCCCCGGGCCGCAGAAATAACCGCTTTGCCGTTCGGCTCGAATGTAATGAAGTGCTGCTGTCCCGCTGTTCCGGTTCGGAGCGCCGGGCTTGGGATATGCTCGGTAAACAGCCCGTTGAACTCGATGCCATCATGGCGACAGACCGCGATATCGCAAGGGCCATTGCACGTCTGCAACGTCATGGGCTGGTCATCTACAGCGGATTTACGCCCAGTGACGCCGCACACGTCCTCGACCAGAGCTCACACTGGAACCGTGAAGCAGCGGAACTGTCTGCATTAATCTGGGCGCGGCAGATGCGTTATGTCTATGGGATGGGCCGCTGGCAGGCTGGCGACGCCATCACTCCCAGCCGGGACGTGTTTGAGCAAGTCAATCAACGCATCATTCGCGCCCTGATCGAAGCCGGGCTCCACCGGCACCGCAAACTTGACCGAGCCAACACAAGCAGCCTGACCCGCCTACTGGCAGAACTTGTCTGCGAGTCCGGTAATGCTACTGGCAAGATTTTGGACTCCGGATCACTATTTCATCTGAGTTTTGCCGCCGACTACCCGGTCGTTGCAGTTGGTGCGCCTGCGGCGACCTTCTTCCCGGATGCAGCAGAGCACCTGGGTGTGAAACTTGCCTTGCCCGAGTATGCGGAGGTTGCCAATGCCTTTGGCGCGGTGATGGGCAGCGTTGTACAACGAGCCCATGTCACCATTACGCAGCCAATACATGGACAATTTATTGTCCATGGTGACCGGGAACCGATCCGGTTCAACAACCTGGAAGAGGCTACAGAAAAGGCAAATACCATGGTGACAGAGAAAGCACGTCTGATGACACGGGCAGCAGGTGCCAGTGAAATGGAGGTCCGCTTGAGCCAGGAAGAGAATCACATTCATCACGATCTGGACGGTGATCTATTCCTGGAAACACGTATCACTGCCACCGCAACCGGCCGACCCGGGATCGGTGAAATCCCGACAACGACAAGCTGTGGCAAAAGCGTCGTACAAAAATGACCCATCTAACCTCGTGGAGCACTAAAATCCGGGGCTTGCTCAAACCCCATGGCCTGTTGTTGTTAGGCGCCATGCAGATATCAGACGATGACCTGGTGCCTGATATCGATGAACCCCGGCCAGCCAGGCAATTGTTGCTGATCGGCAATGGCGGGTCGTCATTCTGGCCGGTCTTCAGGTGTTCATCCGAATTCCGGGATGGCCTGGCAGACCCTTTGGATCGCTGGAGCAAACGTGTAGGAGAAAACCTGGCCACCGAATTGGGCGGTCGGGTGATTTTCCCCTTTGATGGTCCGCCATACACGCCGTTCCTTTCCTGGGCCGGGAAAACCGGGCAGGTAATCCCTTCCCCCATATCGATATTTATGCACGCAAAGTTTGGCTTATGGCATGCCTATCGCTTTGCGTTTGCTTTCTCTGAACAGCAGGATGGCTTTCCAGCTGAAGTTGAATTCAAATCCCCTTGCCTGGACTGCAAGGACCAGCCCTGCCTGAAGGCTTGTCCTGTGAATGCGTTTACAGCCAACGCCTACCGGGTTGATCAGTGCATGGATTACCTGGTGACGGATACTGAAACGGCTTGCAGGAGACTGGGCTGCGAAGCACGCAGGGCTTGTCCGGAGGGAAGGCAGTTTACCTATCTGCCACCGCATGCAAAATTTCATATGGATGCTTTCGTGAAATCCCACGATACCATCAACCCATTTGATTAAGTGTCAAATATGTAGTGCAAATTCTTGCCTGGTGCCTGCGCCACGAAAAGGTGATAGAAATAGATTTGTCTGGTGAATTACTTGCTTGTTCTATACCTTGCGTGCTGCGATTAATCCTTCATACACGGCTTCTTCGGCCGAGCGCGGGACTGAGGCAATCACCGACCAGATAAGTCTCCAGCCCCAAGCCGATTAGTTCCTCTTCCAGTGCTGTGTTTTGCCTGTGACCCTGGGCGATAACCAGCGTATCTACACCTTCGCAGATAATAGGTTCACCACTGGCATTGTGGTGAAAATAGACGGTATCACCATCTGCTCCATAGAGGCGGGCATAGGGAATAACTTCAACCCCCAGCTTGTGCATGACGCCGGCCCAATGGGTGCGCAGGTAAAGCTGCAGGTTTTGCCCCAGCGTTTCACCATCGATGCAAAGCCGTACCGAACAGCCTTCGAGGGCGAGTTTTTCAGCTACACCAAGCCCGACCCAGTCACAGCGCCAGTCGGCAACCACCACGTTGCTTCCCGGAAGGGCCTCATCGCGCAGGATTTGCCAGGCATCAACCGCGTGAATATCGTCTGAAATATCCATACCGATTTCATTTTCAGGGTGAAATGGTGTCGCCCCGGTTGCTATGATCACAGCATCTGGCTGCTCAGCTTCAATTAGCGCACGATTTACAGCTGTATTAAGACGAATTTCCACACCGGCCTGAACCATTTCGTGCTTCAGGTTATCAACAATTCCACCAAATTCAGACCGGTTAGGTAATAGTTGCGCCAACAGGGCTTGCCCGCCCAGTCGCGGGGATGCCTCACACAAACTCACCCTGTGTCCACGCTCGGCGGCAACGGCAGCGGCTTTCATACCGCCCGGGCCACCTCCAACCACGAGAATTTTACGCTTTATTTTAGCCTCGATATGTTTACCCAGCGTAATTTCACGGCCACTGAGCGGGTTCTGGATACAGGAAATATCCACACCCATGTGATAGTGGCCGATGCAGGCCTGGTTACAGCCGATACAGGCCCGGATATCATCCAGCTTTCCGGCACGGGCCTTGTTGGGCATCTCGGGATCCGAAATCATGGCGCGGGTCATGCCACACATGTGAGCCTGTCCTGCTGCAAGTACCTTTTCGGCCAGTTGCGGTTGATTGATACGGCCTGCGACCATGATCGTCTTATCCATGACAAGCTTGATCTGCCCGGCTTTGGGGGCTGTATAGGCGTGCTCTATCTGCATCGGCGGAACCACGTGGACAGAACCACCCGGTCCCATCATCGAACCAACGGTTACGTTTACAAAGTCAAGTTCAGGTTCATCGTTGAGGCGTTTGCAGATTTCCAGCCAGGCCGGAGCATCCAGCCCGTCGGGTTCATACTCATCGGCGGAAATCCGCAGGCCGATGATCTTTTCGCTGCCGATAAGGCGGCGTGTTTCTGTTATGCATTCGGAGATGAATCGAAAACGGTTTTCCCTGGATCCGCCATATTGATCGCTGCGCTGATTGGTCATTGGGTTGAGAAACTGGGCCATCAGCATTCCGTGGCTGGCAACCAGTTCGACGCCATCCAGACCGGCCTCAGCCATGCGTCCTGCAGCCCGGGCGAAGGCCTGCACCAGTTCCTGGATATAATCCGTGCTCATCACCCTTGGCATGCAGTGAAAACGGTGATCCGGAACCAGGGAAGGAGCGTTGGGTACCATGAACATGCCATCGTGGGTATAAGTGATGCGGCCACCGTGATTGATCTGGGCGAATACCTTGCAACCGTGTTTGTGTATCTTGTCGGCAACCAGTTTGTAACCGGGGATGCAGTCGTCGGTGCTGGAATCAATATAATAGCTGGCGGATACGTCATCGCTGTCGGGGCGTGAGGATTCCATGATGATCAGGCCGGCCCCGCCACGCGCACGGGCTTCGTGATAAGCGGCCATCTTTTCGCCCGGTGAGCCCTTTTCAGCCAGGATGGTCTGGTGACCGGTTGAAAAGATGCGGTTGCGAATTTCCATGCCACGGATTTCATGGGGTGTGAACAGGTGTTTGAACAACATGGTGCAGGCTCCTCTGGTGAGTACACATTAGCAGCTTTACTGGAATGTGTTTATTCTCCCTATACGCGCGTATGCTAGTGTGAGCGACATTTGCTAGGATTCGCTAATCCCTTTAAGACGTCCTGGAGAACCACCCGCAATGAGCCGCGATCCGCGTTATGACATCCTGTTTGAGCCCGTTCGTATTGGCCCCGTACAGGCACCAAACCGTTTCTACCAGGTTCCCCATTGCAATGGAATGGGCTCACTGCGTCCCCGCATGTTGGCAGAAATGCGTGGTATCAAGGCTGAAGGTGGCTGGGGGGTGGTGTGTACAGAGTATTGTTCCATTCACCCCAGTACCGATGACTTGCCCCATCCCTATGCCAGTTTGTGGGACCAGGCAGATATCAAAGCCCATGCCTTGATGACCGAAAAAGTTCACGAACATGGCGCCCTTGCCGGGGTGGAATTGTGGGCGGGTGGCGCGGGTGCCGCGAACTTGTTGACCCGAGAGGTCCCGCTGGGCGTCACCAGCATGCCAAACGTCCAGGGTCATCCATATCAGACCCGGGCCATGGACCAAAAGGATATACGCAACCTGCGTCGCTGGCATCGGGACGCGGCGCTTCGTGCCCGGGATGCAGGTTTTGACATCGTCTACATCTATGCCACGCATTTGTACCTGCTGTCCCAGTTTCTATCCCCACAGACCAATCAGCGTAGTGATGAATACGGTGGCTCAGTGGAGAATCGCGTTCGACTGGTACGGGAGCTTATTGAAGAGACCAAAGATGCAATCGGTGACACCTGTGCGGTCGCGGTGCGTATGTCTGCAGATGATGGTACCGGCACGCTCGAGCACCCGGTTTCAGATGATCGCCGGGAGATGTTCGAAATACTGGCCGAAATCCCCGACCTTTGGGATGTAAACATACACAACTACGAACATGAAATGGGTGTGTCACGCTTCATCAAGGAAGCTTCGCTGGAAAATACGATGAACTACGTCAAGTCCATCACCAGCAAGCCTGTCGTAACCGTGGGGCGTTTCACCTCCCCGGATACCATGGTCTCGCAGGTACGACGGGGTATCGTTGATTTTATCGGCGCGGCACGCCCCTCCATTGCTGACCCGTTTTTACCGCTGAAGATCAAGGAAGGACGCGGAGATGAAATTCGGGAGTGTATCGGCTGCAACATCTGCTACACCGGCGACAGCCTGAGCGTACCCATTCGTTGTACACAGAACCCGACCATGGGTGAGGAATGGCGCAGGGGGTGGCACCCGGAACGTATCCAGCCCAAAAGCAGCGACGCCACCGTACTGGTTGTCGGGTCAGGTCCGGCAGGTCTTGAGGCAACCCGGGCACTTGGCCAGCGTGGTTACACTGTGATGCTGGCTGAGGCTTCAACCGAGCTTGGCGGGCGTGTCACCCTGGAATCTCGATTGCCAGGTCTGTCCGAATGGGGGCGGGTACGGGATTATCGGGTACATCAGATTCAAACCATGCCGAATGTTGATATTTATCTCGACAATAACCTGGACGCGGATGATGCGTTGAGTATCGGTGCAGATCACATTGTCATCGCAACCGGTGCCAAATGGCGAGCCGATGGCTTTGGCCGTTACCACAATAAACCCTGTCTGAACCTGGGACCTGCGGAAAAGCTTTTCACACCTGACGACATCTTTATGGGCCGGGTACCACAGGGTAAAGCCGTGGTGTTTGACGATGATCATTATTACATGGGTAGTGTCATCGCCGAGGCCCTGGTGGCACAGGGCGTTGAGGTTTGCTTTGTCACACCTGAAAACCTGGTGTCTGCCTGGGGGGAAATGACGGATGAACAGTATCAAACCCAACAACGTCTTATCCAGCTGGGAGTACAGATCATCACTGCACATGGTCTGGACGAGTTTGATGGCAGCAACGCCCGTTTGAGCTGCGTCTATACCGAACAAACCCGCAGTATTGCAGCAGATGCTGTGGTACTGGTCACATCAAGAATTCCCCACGGATAACCTCTATAAAGAGATTGCCGGGAAGATAGATTCAGCTGCCCGGGATCCGACCCTGTCCCCTCACTGGACAAAATAGGTGATTGCAATGCACCCGCCATCATTGCCGCTGCCGTTTACGCGGGGCATCGTTACGCCCGGGAACTGGGAGCCGACGGGGTGAACAGTGATGTTGGCCGTCAGGACAAGCTGTTTGTTCCGGATTATAGGTAGCATTAAAGTTATATTGCCAGAAACCTGCATATCTGGCGATCTCACCTAAGGATGTCTG
>PVMK01122851.1_pt1 | contig 39179 bp, 32 predicted proteins | sample 1853481 | NCBI WGS metagenome assembly PVMK01 (sample SAMN08533507, study PRJNA380276) | Marine sediment metagenome, whole genome shotgun sequencing project.
GCCCTTCAAGTTCTTTATCGGTATCATTGATTCCGGCCAAAAAGACCATTTCCAGAAAAAGGGACCCTTTGTACTCCTGTCTGAGAAGGATGAGGCCGTCAATAACGGTCTTGAGTTTAAGTTGGGGGTGTGGTTTGTGGATTTTTTTAAAAGTGGCTTCCAAACTGCTTGAAAGGGTAGGCATAATAATATCTGCCCCCAAGACGTCTTTTCTGACCGCCTCCATCCACAAAAGGGCTCCATTTGTCAAAAGCGCAACATCTATGTCGGTCATATCCTTTATCAGGGTAATAATTTGACCTATTTCAGAATGGAGGGTAGGCTCCCCAGAACCTGCGAGGGTAATTGCATTCGGTACAGTTTCAAGAAGCCGCTCTTTGATCTCGGAAACCACTTCTTGAACAGGGGTAAATGATTTTCTCTGCATTGTCTTGGAGGTAGTCTTTCCCACCTGGCAGTAAAGACAGTCGAATGAACAGGTTTTTGCCGGTATCAGGTCGACCCCCAAAGAAAGCCCCAGCCGTCGTGAAGGGACCGGGCCAAAGACATATGGCATTTGATCAGAACTCCTTTGTGATCATCCGGGGGTTTTGATAACCCCGAACCCAAATCAGTGGGCTTCCGCCCAGTTTTTTCCTTTATTGATATCCACCTTTAATGGAACCTTGAGCGGATAGACTTCTTCCATTTCCTGCTTGATCATTTTACAGACAATAGCAAGCTCTTCCTCTGGCACCTCAAATACGAGCTCATCGTGGACCTGAAGGAGCATCTTAGATCTGATTTCGTTTTGGGTCAAACGGCCGTGGATATTTATCATGGCCTTCTTTATCAGATCGGCTGCCGTCCCCTGGATTGGCGTGTTGACGGCCATACGCTCTGCCTCGGCGCGCATGACGCGGTTTTTGTGGCGAATGTCAGGCAGATAACGTCTTCTGTTAAAAAGTGTAGTGACAAACCCCTTTTTTCTGGCCGTCTCAATCATTTTATCCCTGTATTTCGTCACCCCCTGGTATCTTTCATAATAGGTCTCTATGTATTTTCTGGCCGTGTTATAGTCTATCCCTAACTCTTCACTCAACTTGCGGGGGCCCATCCCGTAAATGATGCCGAAATTGATGGCCTTTGCAATACGCCTCATCTCCGAGGTCACATCCTGTTTTGCAACGCCAAGGATTTCAGAAGCCGTACGCGTGTGAATGTCTTCTCCCTGGTTGAATGCCTCAATAAATGCCTCATCACCAGAGTAATGTGCAAACACCCTCAGTTCCACCTGGCTGTAGTCTGCAGATACAAGATATGTTCCATCCGCTGCAACAAAACCCTTGCGTATCTCACGACCTTCTTTGCCCCGAATGGGGATATTCTGAAGATTCGGGTTGCTGCTGCTTAGCCTCCCGGTGGCAGTGACCGTCTGATTGTATGAGGTGTGGAGTCTCCCCGATGATGGATTCACCATTTTGACCAGGGCATCAAGATAGGTGGATTTGAGCTTTGAAAGGGTCCTGTACCGGAGCACCAAAGTGGGTATCTTGTATGAAGAAGCAGCCAGTTTCCGGAGGACCTTGACGTCTGTGGAATAACGCTTTGTCTTGACAGTTTTTTTCTGGCCGGGCAACTGGAGTTTTTCAAAGAGCACAAATCCTAGCTGTTGCGAAGAATTTATATTAAATTCCATGCCAGCTTCTTCAAAGATCTCTGCTTTAATGGCGCTTATCTCTCGGGCAAAACGGGAGGACATCTCTTTGAAGACCTCAGTGTCGATGGTGATGCCTGTTAATTCCATATCCATGAGGACGGGCAGTAATTTCATTTCGAGGTCATGAAAGAGGGTTTGGTTCTTGTCAGACGACAGTTTTTGGTCCAAAATTGTCTTTAATCTTAATGTCATATCCGCGTCCTCACACGAGTAAGACATGGCCTGTTCCACGTCTATTTCAGTGAAAGAGCGTGCGTCTTTACCCTTGCCCACAAGATCACCATAGTTAATCATCTTGTGGTTTAGGTAATGTTGGGCAAGATAACCAAGGTTGTGTTGCCTCAGACCCGGGTTGAGAACGTAAGACGCGATCATGGTGTCGAAATAAATGCCCTCAAGATCCACACCGTGAAGCTTCAAGACCTCTCCATCGTACTTGATATTCTGACCTATCTTTTGAACCCGTTCATCCTCCAAGACATTCCTTAATATGTCGAGTGCTTCGGAGCAGTCAAGCTGAACCGGGGCACCCTGATAAGTGTGGGCAAAGGGCAAATAGAATGCCGTGCTCTCTTCACAGCAAAAAGAGATCCCCACCAGTCCGGCTTCACAGGGGTTTTTGCTGGTGGTTTCGGTATCAAGCGATACCATCCCCGTTTCTTTTATCTGTCTTACCAGTGCAAGCAGATCCTCTTTTGAAAGGATCACGCTATAATCCCTCGGGCCTACCTGTCTGGAAGAGAATTGGTCCCACAGTTCCTTGAACTCCAGCTCCCTAAATTTCTCCGCAAGGTCATCTCTACGTAACTCCCCTATTCTTAGTTGCTCGGGGTCGGTGTCGATGGATACAAATTGATCAATTGTGACCAGTTCCTTGCTCAGGAGGGCATCTTCGTGGGATCGTTTGAGGTTTTCCTGGAGTTTATTTTTGTTTATCTGTTCCACGTGGGCAAAGACGTTTTCAAGGGACCCAAATTCCTTGACAAGGTTAACCGCGGTCTTTTCCCCGATGCCGGGCACGCCGGGGATGTTATCCGATCTATCCCCGCTCAACCCCATGATGTCGATAAATTTTCGGGGCTCAAGCCCATAGAGCTCTTTGAGATCTTTATAACCGGTAACTGCGTCCTTCATGGTGTCCCACATGGATATGTTGGGTGTGATGAGTTGTCTGAAGTCTTTGTCCCCGGTTACCATCACAACCGGATGTCCCTTTTCTTCACATACCCTGGCCAAGGTGCCTATGATATCATCCGCTTCATACCCCTCCTTCTCGACCATTCGGATATTGAGGTCTTTCAAAATGGCCTTGGCCATTGGAATTTGCGCTGCCATATCCTCCGGCATGGGTGGGCGATTGGCTTTATATTCAGGATACATTTTGTGTCTAAAGGTGGGGCCCTTGACATCAAAGACGATAGCAAGATAAGTGGGTTTTTTTCCCTCAAGAAGCTTTAGAACCATCTTTGTAAAACCAAAGATGAGGTTTGTTGGAAAACCCTTTGAATTGGAGAGATATCTTATGGCGTGGTATGCCCTGTAGAAATAAGAACTGCCATCTACCAGGTAGACTGTTTCTTTCTTCTGAGGCATAGCCCCGTTAACCCTCGGAAAGCCCGGTGCCCGGATGTGGAAAAGGGGAAGAGACGTAAACCGGTGCCTTATTACTTGGCATAATCCACGGCCCTGGTTTCTCGGATTACAACTACCTTGATCTGGCCAGGATAGGTCAATTCCTTTTCTATCTTTGCCGCAATATCTTTGCAAAGGAGGAAGGACTCATTATCGCCGACCGTTTTTCCCTCTACCATAATACGGATCTCGCGCCCGGCCTGAATTGCAAAAGATTTGTTGACCCCATTGAAAGACATGGCAATCTTCTCCAGGCCTTCCAGCCTTTTGACATATGACTCAAGCATCTCCTGGCGTGCCCCGGGTCTTGCGCCAGACAAGGTGTCTGCGGCCTGGACTAAAATGGCCAGAATGGACTCGGGCTGAATATCCTCGTGATGTGCGGCAATGGCGTGGACCACCTGGTTTGATTCACCAAGCTTCCTGGTGAGGTCTGCTCCTATGGTTGCATGAGGCCCTTCCACTTCGTGGTCTACGGCCTTCCCTATGTCGTGGAGAAGTCCCGCTCTTTTTGCCTGTTTAACATTTTGCCCAAGTTCCGCTGCCATGATTCCACAGAGAAAGCTGACTTCTCTGGAGTGCTGAAGCACATTCTGCGCATAACTTGAACGGTATTTCAACCGACCGATGAGTTTTACAAGCTCATTATTGATTCCATGGACCCCAACATCAAATGAGGTCTGCTCTCCTGCCTCCTTGATATTGGCCTCTATCTCTTTGCTTGCTTTGGCGATGATCTCCTCTATCCTGGCCGGATGGATCCTTCCGTCATCTATCAGTCTTTCAAGAGAAATCCTGGCTATTTCTCTTCTGACCGGGTTGAACCCGGAAAGGATAACCGCCTCTGGTGTGTCATCAATGATAAGGTCTATACCGGTTGCCGCTTCAATGGCGCGGATATTTCTACCTTCTCTCCCAATGATCCTCCCCTTCATTTCTTCGTTTGGAAGGTTCACCACAGACACGGTCCTTTCGGCTACATAGTCACCTGCGTATCTTTTGACGGCCAAAGCCAGAATCTCCTGGCTTTTCCGGTCAGCCTCGGCTCTTGTCTCGTTCTCAATCTTTCGGATTGTCTTCGCAGCATCGTGTCTTGCCTCTGATTCCATGGAGTTTATGAGGGTACTTTTGGCCTCCTGAGTCGTCATCCCAGCGATTTTTTCAAGTTGCCTTCTCTGTTCAGCAATAGCGCGATCGTATTCGCTCTGTTTCCGCTGAAGCCCCTTTTCAATCCTCTCAATGGACTTTTCCTTTTCTTCAATTCTTACGTCCCTTTTTTCCAGATGGTTGATTTTTTTATCCAGACTTTCTTCTTTGTGAAACAGCCGTTTTTCCTGGACCAACAGGTGCTCTTTTCTTCCTTTGGTTTCGTTTTCGAACTCAATTTTCATCTGATAAAGAGTATCTTTGGCCTGAAGGGCAGCTTCCTTCTTTATAGTTTTGGCCTCTTTTTGTGCGTCGGCCAGTATTTTTTTCGAAAATTGCTCTATGGAATCAACCCTGCTCTCCACGATCTTCTTGCGGATCAAAATACCCAGTGGTATGCCACCTGCAAGACCCAGCAGAATGATCCCCATTATATGGATGGTAGTCATGATTGGGTAACACTCCTAACTAATCGCTATAAGATTTTGAACGAAAAAACATACCAAAAAAATGAATTGGCAAGACCTGTTCTGATCTTTTTGTCACTCTATGGCCCTAAATCCGTTAAACCGCCAGGAGGCAAATAAGACCTCCCTTATGGTGGCGAGATCAGGCCGGGACCCTCTGGACGGAGCGAATTCGTGGCGTTATTTTGGCAACCGGGAATGGCTAAGAAGGGGTAATCCTGACACAAAAAAGGGTAGGCAATACGGTCCGAGATAGAGCGGACGTCTTTAATCAGGTTGATCTTCCACTCTTTAAAAACCCCATATGGCGAAATCTAGCAATAACAACATCTCTATTGTCTCTGACAAGTATATTTATACGGATCACCCTTGGTGTCATCAGCCTTCTTAGTCTTACCCATACATTTTATATTTTTTGGAGCCCTTTTGTTACGCACACATCCACACTGGACACAGTTTCAACCAATCTCTTTTTCTTTAGCCCCCTGGTTCAATGTGTGAAATAAAAAGGCAGCTTTTATTTTGTTACTGCGTCAATTTGGGAATTGAGAGACCTCGCCCGGTTCTCAATATCCCTTTTAAACACGTCCTGCTCTCTTATCAGTTGAAAATGGTCATTGGCGATATGAAAAGCGGCCAGTATGGCCATCTTGGTCTCCGAGAGCTTGTTCGTGCTGTTTCCAATTTCCATCAATTTGTCATTTACGAATTGGGCGATATCTTGAACAAGCGCGTCATCTTCATCACTTTTCAGCAGGTATTCATGATTAAGAATTTTTACTCTAATGAGCTTTTCCAAGAGTAACCCCGAAAGAATCGAAACTCTTAAACCTCTATCCCTTCAATTTTCTCCAAAAGCGAAATGATCCTTTGTTTGGCCCTGTCTTTGCCTGAGTTTAGGCTTTCAACCTGTCGAGTCAACGCTATTATTTTTTCTTCTTGGAGTCGGGAAGCTTCACCAAAGGACTCCTTTTCCCTTTTTAAACTTTTTATCAGCTCGATCAGGCTGTCTATTTTTTCTTCAAGTAATTGAAATTGATCAATGTTTTCTTCAAAACTCATGGGTCTTATCCTTCCTTCTTGTTTTCAATTTTTTGCATGTTATCGTTGAAATCAACAAAGGTCAATAAAAAAGGCAAGCCTCTTGGCTTGCCTTTTTTTGTATATTTGTAAAAACCAGTAGAATTATCTTAACTTTTCAGCAATTTTCACACGTACTACAGCCCTTTCTACCGCGGCTTCCGCTCTCGAAAAGTCAATATTTTCGTCGTGTCTCCTTTTTTCAACTCTACCTCTAGCTCTTTCCATTGCCTGATTTGCTCGTCCCAGGTCTATTTCCCCGGCCTTTTCAGCGGCATCCACCAGAATCGAGACCTTATCGTTGGAAACTTCAGCAAAACCTGTGGTGACCAGCATGGATTCCCTGTCGGCACCATCACTATACCGGAGTTCTCCAGGGACAAGACCTGAAAGAAAACTTATATGCCCGGGAAGTACCCCGAACTCTCCAAGTGATCCGGGTGCTACCACGCTATCTACTTCCTGGCTTACCAGAACTTTGTCAGGCGTTACAACCTCAAGAAACAATTTTGCCATTGTTCTGTTTCCTCGATTAGGCCGCCTCTGCGGCCATCTGTTCAGCTTTTTCCTGGACCTGATCTATATTTCCGACCATATAAAAGGCCGCTTCGGGCAGATCATCATGTTTTCCCTCGATGATTTCCTTAAACCCTTTTACGGTTTCAGCAACCGTCACATAGACGCCGGGTCTCCCTGTGAATGTTTCGGCTACATGAAAGGGCTGGGACAGGAATCTTTGAATCCTTCGGGCCCTTGCCACGGTCAGCTTATCTTCGTCAGAGAGCTCATCCATTCCCAGGATCGCAATAATATCTTGAAGATTTTTGTATTTCTGGAGAATTTGCTGGACCTCCCTGGATGTCTGGTAATGATCTTCACCCACGTAATTGGAGTCCAAGATGCGGGAAGTGGAATCCAGTGGATCCACTGCAGGATAAATACCCAGCTCGGTCAAAGGTCTTGATAAAACCACCGTACCGTCCAAATGGGCAAATGTGGTGGCAGGCGCCGGGTCAGTCAAGTCATCCGCTGGTACATAGACGCACTGGACAGAGGTAATGGACCCCTTTGTGGTGGAAGTGATCCGTTCCTGAAGTTCACCAAGGTCTGTTCCCAAGGTGGGTTGATAACCAACGGCAGAAGGGATGCGCCCCAGGAGTGCTGAGACCTCTGAACCCGCCTGTGTAAACCGAAAGATATTGTCGACAAAAAGGAGTACGTCCTGCCCCTTTTCATCGCGATAGTACTCGGCTGCTGTAAGGGCCGACAATGCAACTCTCGCCCTTGCTCCAGGTGGTTCTGTCATTTGACCATAGATCAGCACAGCTTTAGGAAGCACCCCCGATTCCTTCATTTCGAGATAAAGGTCGTTTCCCTCTCTTGTCCTTTCCCCAACACCGGCAAAGACACTGATGCCGCCATGTTCCATGGCGATATTGTGGATCATTTCCATCATTACGACGGTTTTACCCACCCCTGCGCCTCCAAACATGCCCATCTTCCCGCCTCGGGGAAACGGGACGAGGAGATCAATAACCTTGACCCCGGTTTCAAGAACTTTAACGGATGTGTCCTGCTCTTCAAATCCGGGAGCGTGTCTGTGAATAGGCAGGAATTCAGTTGCCTCCACAGGGCCAAGACCATCGACCGGTCTGCCAATCACATTGAGCACTCGGCCCAAGGTCGGGTCTCCTGCAGGCATCATAATCGGCTGCCCCGTATTTTTCACCGTCATCCCCCTCACCAGGCCGTCTGTGACGTCCATTGCAATACAACGGACTACATTATCACCCAGATGTAGGGAAACCTCGACAACAAGATTATCCTCCCTGTCGTCGATGGTAGGATTTGTGATATTCAATGCCGTCAGGAGCTCCGGGAGATCCCCTTGTGGAAATTCGACATCCACGACAGGACCCATAACTTGAATTAATTTGCCAGCATTCATGATTTAAACAAGACCTCCTTTTGTATCGTTGCGTTGTTGAGTCGTTGAATGGCACCGTCAACAGCAGGGTTGCCATAAGCTCAGGCGTTTCTTACTGCTCAAATAATCAACCATCCAACCGATTGACCAGGTTCCAGGTTGCAATACTTAGGCCTTTTTAATGGCCTCGGCACCACCCACGATATCCATCAATTCCGCGGTAATGGCTGCCTGTCGCACCTTATTAAAAACGAGCGTAAGATCCTCGATCATCTCGCTGCAGTTCTTGGTTGCATTATCCATTGCGGCCATTCTTGCAGCATTTTCACTGACCTCGTTTTGGAGAAAGGCGTTATATATTTGAACACTTATGTGTTTTGGCAAAAGCTCAATAAGAAGCTCTTCCGCGCTTGGTTCGCAGAGGTATTCAGCGGCTGGACCTTTGGCTGAACCTTCACTTTCAGGGGGTTCGATGGGGATCAGTTTAACCAGGGTGGGTTCCTGTTTCCCCAAACTGAAAAAACGGGTATAGATCATATAGACCTCGTCAACATCTTCATCGAGGAACCGGTCGGTAAATTCTCTTGTCATCTTGTTTGCAAAAGATATGTCAACCTGTTCATAGATCTGAATATGGCTTGTTGTAATATTGGCTCCCCTTCTTCTGAAATAGTCTCTTCCCTTTCTGCCCACAAGGGTCAAACCATAATCTTTGTCGTTTTGCTGCTGGTCCTTAACCCATTTCTTTGCCATGTTGATGGTATTGCTGTTAAAACTCCCGCACAGACCTCGGTCTGAGGTAAAGTGGAGAAGTTCGGTCTTTTTTATTTCGTCCTTTTTTACGAGCAACGGGTGGATCTCGGGGTCCATCCCGCTTGAAAGATTGCCAAGGACTTCTGCGAATTTTGTTGCGTAAGGCTCAAAACTCTCCATTCTTCCTTGGGTGCTCCGCAGTCTGGCTGCAGCCACCATATTCATGGCCTTGGTTATTTGTTTTGTTTTTTTGACGGCTTCGATCTTTCGAAGTATGTCTCTGAGAGTAGCCATTTATTTTTTCTCGTTCTCCATATTCAGATCAAGTTGTATTCAGATCAGTTGTCTGGCTGGAAAATTGATTTGAATTCATCCAAGGCTTTTTTCAGGTTCTTTTCCAGATCTTCACTGATATCATTCTTCTCTTTGATCTCTCCCAAAAGGTCCGCATATTTGCTTTCCAAAAACTCAAGCACCTGTTTTTCATAGTCGGCGATTGCATCAACCGGCCATTCATCCAGATAGCCATTGGCACCGGCAAACAAAATGGCAACTTCGTTTTGGGCGGGTATGGGCTGATATTGGGGTTGCTTCAGGACCTCGACCAGCCGGTAGCCCCGTTCGAGCTGCCGCTGGGTGGTCTTATCCAGGTCGCTTCCGAATTGGGCAAAGGCTTCCAATTCACGGAACTGGGCCATGTCCAGCTTTAGGGTCCCGGCCACTTTTTTCATGGCCTTGGTCTGAGCAGCGCCACCCACCCTGGAGACGGACAAACCCACATTAATAGCAGGGCGAACACCGGAGAAGAACAGGGACGGTTCCAGATAAACCTGGCCGTCTGTGATGGAGATTACGTTAGTGGGAATGTATGCGGAGACATCACCCGCCTGAGTTTCAATGATGGGCAGTGCCGTAAGAGACCCGGCACCTAATTCATCGTTCAATTTGGCTGCACGTTCCAGAAGGCGAGAATGATTGTAAAAGATGTCGCCCGGAAAGGCCTCGCGGCCCGGTGGTCTCCTTAAAAGGAGTGAGACCTGTCTGTAGGCAACCGCCTGCTTTGAAAGATCATCATAGATGATCAAGGCATGTTTCCCATTGTCTCTGTAATACTCACCGATTGAACATCCGGAATAGGGGGCGATGAATTGCTGGGTGGCAGGGTCACTGGCACAAGCTGAAACGATGGTGGTATATTCCATTGCACCGTGACGGTCAAGGATATCCACCACCTGTGCAACCGTTGACTTTTTCTGGCCTATGGCCACGTAAATACAATAGATGTCAGTGTCCTTCTGATTAATAATGGCATCGACGCAGATCGCTGTTTTCCCGATCTGCCTGTCTCCAATTATCAATTCCCGCTGGCCACGTCCGATGGGGGTCATGGCGTCGATGGCCTTACAGCCTGTGGTCATGGGTTCAGTTACAGGCTGCCGGTCAATAACTCCCGGTGCAACCATCTCAACCCTCCGGGTTTCAGTGGCATTTAAGGGACCCTTCCCATCAAGGGGGTTCCCCACCGCATCGATAACCCGCCCGAGGACAGCATCACCTACAGGGATCTCTGCTATTCGGCCTGTCCGCTTGACGGTGTCTCCTTCCTTAATCGTAGTATCATCACCCATGATGGCGACGCCCACGTTGTCCTCTTCCAGGTTGAGACAAAGACCAAAGATGTTGCCCGGAAATTCAAGCATTTCCATAGCCATGGCATTTTCCACGCCATAGACCCTTGCAACTCCGTCACCAACGGATAATACGGTCCCAGTCTCAGTGACCTCCACCTTTTTTTCGTAATCCTTAATCTGGTCTCGGATTATCTGACTTATCTCTTCTGCTCTTATTTCCATCAGCTATATTCACCCCTTTTTAATGATTCTTTCAGCCCTTTGAGCTGGGCCTTTACACTCCCATCCAATATCAAATCCCCTATCTTAACGACAAGCCCCCCGATAAGGGACGTATCTTCTTTGACCTCCATTATTACTTTTCTTGAGGTAAGCTGTGTCAATGCCTTTTCAAGTCCGTTCAAATGTTCGTCTTTTAAAGCCCAGGCCGTAGTGACCTCCGCACGGGTTATTTTTGAAATGTCATCGCTAAGCCTCGAATAATAATCGGTAATCTCCGTCAGCGCCCCGATTCGGTTCTTATCCAAAAGCAGCCTGAGGAAATTCTTTAGTGTGTCGGAAAAAGAGCCTTTATCCAATACGAAATCTAGGATTTTTTTTCTCTCATCGACAGTAAATATTTGACTTGAGATCACTTGAAAAAATTCGCGATTTGCAGAGCAGAACAGACTAAACTCCTGAAGATTACGTTCGTAAACCTCATATTGTCCGTCTTCCTGCCCCAGGCTGAGCAAAGCCTTAGCATATCTTCTGGAAATTTTTGAACCAATCAATGTAGCTTCTCCACTCTTTCTATAAATTCTTTCACAAGGTGTTCCTGGTCACTGTCGGTCATGTTTTTGGCGACAACGTCCTGTGCACTGTCAGCCGCGATTTCAACCAACTCCTGCCGTAGCCTGTCTCTTGCAACCCGTATTTCCCTTTCAATGGCCAAATCGGCGTGAGCCACGATCTGCGAGGCCCTTTCTTTGGCTTCGCTTAGAATTTTTTCCTTTTCAGCAATCCCGTCTACCCTGAATTGCTCAATAATTTCTACTTTTGTTATCTCAACCTCTTTCAACTTTTTTTCAAGCTCTTGATATCGGGCTTCACTCGCTTCCTTGTCCAGTCTCAGCTCATCGAGCTTTTTCCGGATTTCTTCTCTGCGGTTTGAAAAGAAATCTTTGATGGAGGCCTTTTTTATCACAAACAAAAGGATGATTACCAGAAGTCCAAAATTAATTATACGGTAAAGAAGGTCCCACAGATGTGCGTTCCCACTCCCTGCACCCTCTCCGCCTCCAGAGGCAAAAGAGATGCCCCAGAGGAATAGGGTATTGATCAGAATACAGCCAACGGCTGTCATGGTTTTTTGTCTAATACCCCTAGTCATTATTGAATGGCTCTCCCCAGTATTTTTTCTGCCAATTCATTTGAAAAATCGGTCATTTCACCTTCCAAACCCTTCCGTGCCTCTGCGATTTTTTTCTCCATCTCTTTTCTGGCGCTGGCGATTTTTTCCTCAACCGTGGTGCTTGCTACCTGTATGATCCCCTTTTCTTCTTCCAGACCCTGGCCTTTGAAGTTTTCTTTTTCAACATAGCCTTCTTTACGAGCCTGCGCCATGCCTTGCTCTATTCCTTTTTCATTTTCTTCAGATCGATTTTGAAGCTCGTCTATCATTGTCTGGAGGGAATTTGTTTCCTCGTTGCGTCGTGTCAGGACCTTACGGATGGGCCTGAAAAGAATGATATTGAGAAAAAAAACGAGCAGTAGAAAAGTGAAAATTTGAAGGAGTATTGTAAAATTTATTTCCAGCATGCCGGATGGACCTTAATTTTATTTTTCGTTAAACATTACGAATGATTACAATGAAAGGGCCTTTATCTCAAAAGCCCAGACGTAACGTTTCATACAAAAAAAAACTCGTCTTGTCAAAAGATTTATTTACGCCAAAGATTTGGCTTCTGATCCCGATGGTTTTGGTCAGGTTATTCAATTCTCACTGTCCCGGTAAAGGACATTTTCCCGTCAAATTCAATGCGCCTGCCAAGGTAGGCGGTTATCTGGTCTCTATCCTTTTTCATCACTGATCTCCACCGATGCCGGTACGCCGTTTAGCATATAGGTGGGTGCTTTGCAAGAAAAATCACAAAATAATCATTCTTAATAAAAAAAAGTATTTTTCCTGGTTACGCCGTCATTTCATCTTAGATCACCTCCAAATCGCCGGCGTAAAGGCAGGTAGTTCCATTATTTTCTGCTTGCATCCGGGGTCCAATTTTTATAATTTATCCGATGATTGATGGAAACGTTGACCTATCAAAGATAATCACTTGCGACCTTTAAACCATGGGCCTTATTTTTGACGAAAAATCAGCCGCGGCGTACGAAGCGTGGTATCATTCTCCTCAGGGTCGAGCGATAGAAGTCTCCATTGAGGCATTTATCGCGGCTCTGATTGATCCAAAGCCAGGGGAGAGAGTCCTGGATATCGGGAGCGGGGCGGGAAACCACCTCCTGGTTTTCAACAGAATGGGACTGGTCGTAAGCGGGGTTGATGCGTCGGCCCATATGGTGGATAAGGCAAAAAGGCGACTGGGCCAACGGTGCACCATCAGACAAGGGTTTGCCGAAGACCTGCCGTTTGATGATAACGAATTTGATGTGGCCGTGCTCATCAATACCCTTGAGTTTCTTGATAACCCACTTGAGGCCCTGCTGGAGGCGGGAAGGGTGGCCGGCAAAAAAGTTTTCGTGGGAGTCATGAACGGCCTCTCGTGGAATGGTCTATTGAAAAGAGCGCAGGCATATCTTGGTGATCCATTATTTTGTCATGCAAAGTTTTATAACATCTGGCAGCTAAAATCGCTTTTTAAGGCAGCCTATGGCCCTGTCCCTGTCTCATGGGGTTGCATCAAGACACATCCTTCTTTAGATGAAAAGATGAAACCGTTTGGCAAAGGGCTTTGGACATGGGAAAATTCCCCCTTCGGGTTTTTTCTTGGCGCATCCGCAACCATGACATACAGGGTTAAGACCGACAACCTCCCTTTGAAGGTCAAGCTGCAGAAGGCGGGTCGGTCTTTGGTGGGAGCAAAGACCATCCGAGATAGTAATCGAAGCAAAGGAGCAAAAGGAAATGAAAGAGGCCTACCTGTATGAAAAACTAGAAAATGAAAAGGTTCGCTGCTTTCTTTGTAGCCACGGGTGTTTGATTAAAGATGGGGGCAAGGGGATTTGCGGTGTCCGGGAAAACCGTTCAGGAACCTTGATAAGCCTCGTTTACGAAAAGGTAATTGCCGCGCATTGCGACCCCATTGAAAAAAAACCCCTGTTTCATTTTCTACCCGGCACCCTTTCCTATTCCATCGCCACAGCGGGTTGTAATCTGAGGTGCCTTTTTTGCCAAAATGCCGATATTTCACAGATGCCGTCGGATCATGGCAGGATTACGGGTCAGGATATGACCCCCGATCAAATAGTGGCAGGGGCTCTGGATACGGGTTCTGTTTCAATTTCCTACACATACACAGAGCCGACCATATATTTTGAGCTTGCATTGGATACGGCACAACGTGCCACGTACAAAGGACTAAGAAATGTTTTTGTGACAAATGGATATATGACTGAGCAATGCCTTGAGAGCATATATCCCGATCTTCACGCGGCAAACGTGGATTTGAAGTCATTTAGCGATAAGTTTTACAAAGAACAATGCGGGGCAAAACTGGAACCGGTCCTTCGGACACTGGAGACCATGAAAAAGATGGGGATATGGCTTGAGGTAACCACCCTTCTGATCCCTGGGCTCAATGACTCCCCTGAAGAATTGATGAGGCTTGCCGGGTTTCTTGTTTCTCTGGATCCCAACATCCCCTGGCATATCAGCCGGTACCACCCTACCTACCGGCTCACAGACATCCCTCCCACTCCTTCCAAAAGTGTCCGAAAAGCAAGGGATCTGGGATATAAAGCAGGACTGAATTATGTTTACACAGGTAATCTTCCTGGGGATGAAGGGGAAAAGACCCTATGCCATGACTGTGGGGAATTGCTCATCGACAGGGTTGGTTTTCGCGTCGTCCGGAACAGGGTTGAAAAAGACCGGTGCCCCGGCTGCGGCATTCGAGTCCCCGGTGTCTGGAACCACTGACCACCGGGAGCAGCTCTGTCAGTCCCACCTCCCACTCCGAAGAAGGCTAAGGGTTCGCGCAAAAATAAATTCACAGAGTTGGCGCACAGATTTAGATTAGATTTGGCTGCTCCGATTGAGCGAAACCACAGGAATAGCAACACTCTTCCGAGGGTTTCACGATTGAGGAGCGGTCGAAGATGATCTGAAGATGGCATGCGAAAATGTGAAGTTATTTTTGCGCGAGCCCTAAGTGTAAATGACGTGTCTAATACCTGACATCCATCAGAAATAGTCCCTGAGGGGGTGCCTTGATTCCGGCAAGTCGTCGATCGTTTGACTTCAGGATTTTCTCAAATTCTTTAAGATCTCTTTTTCCAAGACCCACCTCCACGACCGTGCCGACGATGTTCCTGACCATGTGTCTCAGAAATCCGTCAGCTTCAATGGTAAGCCGCATCAGCCCATTGCCAGATCCATGAACTTCTGCCCGTGTCACTGACCGGATCGGATTGGTATTCCCGCTCCCTGAAGACCTGAAGGCAGAGAAATCGTGTCGTCCCACCAGGAGAGACAGACAGCCTTTCATAGCGTTTGGATCCAGGGGTGTGGGGATATGCCACACATAATTACGGCGAAAAGGGTCGCGTTTTTTTCGGTTAAATATTCTGTATTCATAGGTCTTGCCTTTGGCGCTGTACCTGGCATGAAATTCGAGAGAAACAGATTCTACGTCCTTTACAAAAATATCATCCGGAAGAAGTGAGTTCAGCCCCTTTTTGATGGTTCGTGGGCCGAGACTTGACTGTGTGATGAAATTACATACCTGGTTTAGCGCGTGGACCCCGGCATCGGTTCTCCCTGAGGCTATCAGCCTGACGGGTTCTCTTGCCATTAAGCTGATCTTGTCTTCTATAATCTCCTGTATGGTAACACTGTTGTCTTGCCGTTGCCACCCGTGATAATGGGTGCCGTCATAAGAAAGGGTCAGTTTGATATTCTTTTTGGTCACGGTATTCCCCAACAAAAAAAGGGGAGCCAACCCTGGACTCCCCTTGCATTTGCTCTACACAAGAATAATGGAAAAGATACCTACCGTTTTGAGTACTGAAATCTGGCGCGTGCGCCGGGTTGCCCATACTTCTTACGTTCTTTCATCCTGGAGTCTCGGGTCAGAAACCCCTGTTTCCTGATAACGTCTCGTAATTCGGGTTCGGCAACCACTAATGCCTTGCTGATACCGTGTCTGACGGCTCCGGCCTGACCGGAAATGCCGCCACCCTTTACGTTTACATTTATGTCAAAATTGCTTGTGGTATCGGCAAGCTTCATGGGTTCCATGATGAGCATCCTGTCACACTCACGAGGAAAATATTGATCCATGGACCTTTTGTTGATTGTTATCTGACCACTACCGGGTCTCATCCAGACCCTGGCAACGGCAGTTTTTCTTTTTCCGGTGGCGTAAAAAAAATCCTTTGTCATTTAAATCTCCAGTTTTTCCGGTTCTTGTGCCTGATGCGGGTGGTTTGGGCCTACGTAAATTTTGAGTTTTTTTAACTGACGTCGTCCCAAGCTGTTTTTTGGGAGCATCCCTCTGACCGCAAAACGCAGGATATCCTGCGGTCTCTTTTCACGTAACTTTTCGGCTGTTATCTGTTTTAGCCCACCCATATAGCCGCTATGCCGATAGTAGATTTTTTTAGCCCATTTCCTGCCGGTAAGTTTCACCTTTTCCGCATTTACAATAACAACAAAATCACCTGTATCCGCATATGGAGCAAAAGTGGGTTTGTGTTTCCCCCTGAGACGCATGGCCACACTGGTAGCCAGTCTCCCCAAGACCTTGTCCTGGGCGTCTACCAAATGCCATCGTTTTATGATATCCTGCTCCTTTGCGACATATGTCTTCATTTTCAAACCCCTTTTTAAAAAAATGTAAACAACCTTTTTAGAACAATTTTTTTTTATTTTAAGAATTTTCTGTTGACTAGGGAGGTCGTTCTTTTTAATTAATTTTGTCACTGAAAAGCGCCCGTAGCTCAGCTGAATATAGCGCCGTGCTTCGAACCCGTAGGTCGCAGGTTCGAATCCTGCCGGGCGCGCCAGTGAAAGAACAAACGTGGGCGTGTAGCTCAGTTGGCAGAGCAGTTGACTCTTAATCAATTGGTCGGAGGTTCGAGTCCTCCTACGCCCACCAAGAATCTTACAAAATTCGGTGGTTGAGAAAAGGGTTTCCAGGATTTCCGGAAACCCTTTTCTGATTTTGTGGCGGCGCTATTTTCTGATTATACCACAGAGGGCAAAAAATCAACAATTGAAATACCGCCTCTCTATACACAATAAGGGCTCTGAGTTTCCGGGAAAGGGCTGAGATGGCAAAAAGAGGTCCTTTAACGGCGATTTCAAACTCCATGACTGACCTATTGTTTGGCTCTGTCTATCTAATGTCTTTGTGATAGTCCTGCAGGGACTTTACCGCGCCATGGCCGGATCGGTTTGCTGCAATCCCCCTTGAAGCGGCAAGAGCAGCCGCAATTGTTGTTATATAAGGTATCTTATATTTTATGGCTGCCTTACGGATGTAAGAGTCATCATTATTGCTGAGTTTGCCGCTGGGGGTATTGATCACAAGCTGTATCTCGTTATTCTTGATCCCATCAACGATATTCGGTCTGCCCTCATGCATTTTCAAGATATGTTCCGAATCTATCCCGTGGTTGGCCAGAAACTTGTGGGTACCATTGGTGCTCTTGATATTAAACCCGAGATTATAAAACTGCCGGGCCACTTCCACGACACCCGACTTGTCCTTCTCAGACACTGTGATCAGGGCAGTCCCCCCGGAGGGGAGTACCAACTGGGTTGCCTCCTGGGCCTTGTAAAAGGCAAGACCAAACGAATCCGCCATACCCAATACTTCTCCCGTGGAGCGCATCTCCGGACCCAGGAGGGGATCAACCTCGGGGAACATGTTGAATGGAAATACAGCCTCCTTTACCCCAAAGTGCGGAATAGACCCCTGCCGGATATCAAGATCACTCAATTTTTTACCGAGCATTATCTGGGTGGCGAGCCGGGCCATGGATATGTTGCAGACCTTTGAAACCAAAGGCACCGTCCGGGATGCCCGGGGGTTGGCCTCGAGGATATAGACCGTATCGTCCTGAATGGCGTATTGGATGTTCATCAACCCCACCACATGGAGTTCGACGGCAATCTTACGGGTGTATTCATAGATGGTATCCAGGTGCTTGGCAGGTATGCTGATGGGCGGAATCACGCAGGCTGAATCACCCGAGTGAACACCGGCCAGCTCGATATGCTCCATCACAGCTGGTACAAAGGCATCGGTGCCGTCTGCAATGGCATCGGCCTCTGCCTCAATGGCATTTTGCAGAAATCTGTCTATGAGAATTGGCCTCTCGGGCGACACATCCACGGCAGCGGCCACATAGTGTTTCAACATTTCTTCATCATGGATTACCTCCATGGCACGCCCCCCGAGTACATATGATGGCCTCACCATGAGGGGGTATCCTATCCTCTCCGCCACCTCAAAGGCTTCTTTAAGTGTGCTTGCCATGCCTGATTCAGGCTGGGGAATCCCAAGTTTACGCATCTTCTGGCGGAACCGGTCTCTGTCTTCGGCAAGGTCAATGGTATCGGGGGATGTCCCAATGATCTTGACACCCGCCTCTGCCAGTTCGTTGGCGAGGTTAAGGGGTGTTTGGCCGCCAAACTGTACGATTGCCCCCTCTGGTTTTTCCTTTTCATAGATACTCAGGACATCTTCCAAGGTAAGGGGTTCAAAATAGAGTTTGTCTGAGGTGTCATAGTCTGTGGATACGGTCTCCGGGTTGCAATTGACCATGATCGATTCAAGACCCTCATCCCGGATGGTAAAGGCTGCATGGACACAACAATAGTCAAATTCGATCCCCTGACCGATACGATTGGGGCCGCCGCCCAGCACCATGATCTTTCGCCTTTCGCTGGATGTGACCTTGTCGGTGGCATTATATGTGGAATAATAATATGCTGCATCCTCGACACCGCTTACGGGCACAGGGTGCCATCCCTCCACAACCCCCAGGGTGGTTCGTTGTGCCCTGATGTCCTTTTCAGATATTTCAAGGAGTCCGGCAAGATAACGGTCGGAAAACCCGTCTTTTTTGGCCTGCTTGAGCAGATCATCAGAGATCCCCTGGTCATTGGATTTGATTATCTCTTCCTCGAGATCCACAAGCTCCTTCATTTGCTCAATAAACCATGGTTTGATATAGGTCTTTTCATAAAGGTCTTGGACGGTTGCACCTTTTCTGAGGGCCTCATACATAATAAACTGCCGCTCGCTGGATGGTTCCGCCAGAAGATCAAACAGGTCGTCAAGTGACCTTTTGTGGAAATCCTTGGCAAACCCCAGACCATAGCGACCCGTCTCCAAAGAGCGTATGGCCTTTTGAAATGCCTCCTTGTAAGTTTTGCCGATGCTCATGGCCTCACCCACGGCCCGCATTTGGGTCCCCAGTTTGTCCTCAGAGCCTTCAAATTTTTCAAACGCCCACCGGGCAAATTTTACCACCACATAGTCCCCCCAGGGTGTATACTTTTCAAGGGTCCCTTCCCTCCAGTAGGGTATTTCGTCAAGGGTCAGTCCCCCTGCCAGCATAGAGGAAACAAGGGCAATAGGAAAACCGGTGGCCTTTGAGGCGAGGGCGGAGGACCTGGAGGTTCTCGGGTTGATCTCGATTACCACCACGCGGCCGGTCTTGGGGTCATGGGCAAACTGGACGTTGGTTCCCCCGATGACCTTAATAGCCTTGACAATGTCATAGGAATATTTTTGAAGCCGCGCCTGAAGCTCGGGCGCGATAGTAAGCATGGGGGCCGTACAGAAAGAATCACCGGTGTGGACACCCATTGCATCCACGTTTTCAATAAAACAGACCGTGATCATCTGGTTCTTGCTGTCCCGAACGACCTCAAGCTCCAGTTCCTCCCATCCCAAAACAGATTCTTCCACCAGAATCTGGCCTACAAGGCTGGCCGAAATACCGCGGCTCGCAATGGTTCTTAATTCTTCCACATTATAGACCATGCCGCCCCCGGTTCCACCCATGGTGTAAGCAGGTCGGATTACTACAGGGTAACCCAATTCATCAGCAACCTTTTCGGCCTCCTCAACACTAAACGCCGGATTGCTCCGGGGCATATCAATGCCAAGCCGATCCATGGTTTCCTTAAAAGCGATCCTGTCCTCTCCTCGTTCAATGGCGTCCGGTTCAACCCCTATGATCTTTACACCATATTTCTCCAGCACCCCGGTACGGTAAAGTTCGGAGGAGAGGTTTAGGCCCGACTGGCCGCCAAGATTGGGAAGCAAGGCGTCCGGCCTTTCTTTCTCTATAATCTCCGTCATTGTCTGTAGATTCAAGGGCTCAATATAGGTCACATCGGCCGTGTCCGGATCTGTCATGATGGTAGCAGGATTGGAGTTGACCAGAACGATCTCATAACCCAGGTTTTTGAGGGCCTTGCAGGCCTGAGTACCCGAGTAATCAAATTCACATGCCTGGCCAATCACGATGGGGCCCGAACTGATTATCATCACTTTTTTTATGTCTTCGCGTCTTGGCATAAACGTCTCCTTAAAATCTCATTTGGATTTTTGAATCAGCATTCTTTGTCAAATAAATCCTGATGGATCGTTTGGGGTGGCAAGCGTGCGGGATGTTGAGCCCAAGATCCGGCTGAAAAGAAATTTGAATTTACCAGCTTGCCAGAAGGGTATAGCCTTCAATCGCCGTCCATCAGATTATGGCCCTGGGTGGAATAGACACCCGGTTGGGGGAAAAGACAAAAATACTTTTCCGATAAGATAATATAGTAAGGGTAGGGGCCGGGTGTCAAGGACGAAACCGGCTGGATTTTGTCCATTCCAATGGAGTAACCGTGAACCCGACAACCTGAGTAGTTACGTTTCGTTTTGAAAGAGAGGAGATGGACCCGGAAGAGATAGAACCTCTTGCCGACCCCTGTTTTTTTAAAAAAATTTGAAATTTCCCCCATCGAGACTTATGTTCTAAAATCAGTCAGGATAACCAATCAAACCGCGTGAGGCTTTTTGTGGCAAATAATCACCGAAAATATATTTGGCTTGGTCTTGTTTTACTTTTTTTGTTTTTCTGGTCCAATAAAAAGGAATTTTCTCATTTTTTTGAATCAAGGCCGACGGCTGATCACCTCGATTTTAATCGCCAAGAGGGGGATTCTGACCGTAAGACTGTTGTGGTCTCATCGGATGAAAAGATTCATATGGAGGTCTTTGACAGGGTTCATCCGGCTGTTGTAAACATCGCCACAACCACTCTGGGAATGAATTTCTGGCTCGAAGTCATTCCCAGACAGGGACAGGGCTCGGGCTTTATAATTGACAAGGAAGGCTATATCCTTACCAATAATCATGTGGTGGCCAAGGCCCAGAAGATAACGGTCACTATGGCCGATGGCAGCAAGACCTCAGCACCCCTGGTAGGCAGGGACCCGGCGTCGGACCTGGCAGTGATAAAGATACCCTCCCGCTATGTGACCGCGGTGGTAACCCTGGCCGACTCTGACGCGGTGCGTGTGGGCCAAAAGGCGATTGCAATCGGTAATCCCTTTGGTCTATCCCACACCCTGACCACCGGGATTGTCAGCGCCCTCAAACGGGGTATTCGGACCCAGGATGGCCACCAGATTGATGACCTGATACAGACCGATGCAGCCATAAACCCCGGGAACTCGGGGGGGCCGCTCCTCAATTCGAGTGGTGAAGTAATTGGTATCAATACGGCGATTTACAGTCTCTCCGGCGGATACCAGGGTATCGGGTTTGCCATACCGATCAATCAGGCCAGGGAGGTGGCGACCCAACTGATTACCTCGGGCAGGGTGGTCCGACCGTGGCTTGGCATTTCAGGAATTTCCATAACCCCCATGATCTCTGAAGGCCTTGGCCTGGGTGTTGAGGAAGGAGTGCTGGTGGTCCGTGTGGTAGAAGGCAGCCCGGCCCATCAGGGCAATCTGCGGGGCGGCTATAAGGAAGTGATCATTGGAAGCCGGCGGTTTCTCCTTGGTGGGGATATAATCATGGCGATTGACGGTCACGGGACCTCGGATATGAAAGATTTGGTTCGGATAGTCGGAAGATTGAAGGTGGGAGAGACCGTATCCGTGCGCATAATGAGAGACAACCGGCCCATGGCCATGGATATTTTGCTGGCGGAGAGGCCTTAAGGCTTGCCTCATTTATTTGGATCGTTCCTCGTGACCCAATAGGATCATCCTCTCCTTGGCCGCCAGTTTTCTTTTCTCTTCCCATCTGGTCCATTCCTCTTTCAAACGGGCCAGCTCTTTTTCTATTCCCCCAATCTTTTTTCTGTCTTCGTCCTCACAAGAGGTTTTTATCTGGGCAAGATGCCCCTTCAATTTCCTGACGCGTTCTTTTATGGATTTCATGGTCAGGAGGGACTCCCTCTCTTTTTCTGTAGGGACCTCGATCTTCCCGGGGCAGGTTGGCGTCAAGCGTTTAGTGATCGGGGGCGTATCTTTGTCCATTGTTTTTGCTCGTAAGGGCCTGCGCAAAAATGTAAAGTTATTCTTGCGTAAGCCCTAACCCTTTCATAATTGTGTTGTGGAGTTTGGGTCGGAAAACCCGGATCTTTTCGTTTTTTCGCGTCGGGTGTATCCGGTTTGTGAGAAAAATAACCGTTATATCCCGTTCCAAATCCACCCATATTGAAGTGCCGGTAAATCCGAGGTGGCCAATACTGTTGTTTGAAAAATATCTTCCGGAACTGGAAACTCCGGGGGATGGCGTATCCCAGCCCAGGGCCCAGGTCCCGTCTTTGACATGCCTTTGGCGGGCAAAGAAAGCCCTGACCGTTTCAGGCTTCAAATATTTATTTTCCCGATCATAGAAATGGTTTGTCAACAGGCTGACCAGCGCATAAACCTCCATGGCAGTGCCGAATAGACCCGCGTGGCCCGAATATCCGCCAAGCGCATAGGCGTTTTCATCGTGGACAGTCCCCTGGATGACCTCCCCCCGCCAGGGACACGCTTCGGTGGCTGCGTATTGGCCGGCTTTGAACTTGCCGGGGCGTGTCAGGTCGCAGATAAAAGTTTTTTTGAAGGCCAGGGGCTTGTAGAAGTGACGATCAAGAAACAGGTTCATTGGAATCCCTGCGGCTTCTTCAACGACCCATTCGAGCATCATGAACCCGAGATCACTGTAAAGCTCTTCCTGGCCGGGCCAAAAGATCAGGGGCATTTTTAGCAATTGTGCCCGTAAAAACTTCTTTCTTTTCTTTAATGGAACCTGTTCAAGCCCTAGATAGAACGATTCCCAGGCAGGGAACCCGGCTGAATGACTCAGAAGCATCCTCAAGGATATGCCCTTCTTTTTCTCAGGTACATGGCAGGGCAGCAGGATATCGATTGTTTGGTCCAGTTTGATTACCCCGCCATCTACCAGCTTCATGATGGCAAGGGTGGCGGCCAAGGGCTTGGTCAGGGAGGCCAGGTCAAATATTGTGTCCCTTTGCATTGGGGCGACCGTGGGTTTTAGTGAGCGATGACCGACTGCTTCCAAAAAAGTGATTTTCCCTGTTTGCGCCACCAAGAGCACAGCCCCTGGGTATACTCCCCCCAAGATACCTTCTGCGAGCAGCGATTCTAAATGATGTTTGGTTTTCACAACTGAAGCAAAACTCCTGGAAAAGAGTGTTTACTTATGGTAATAGGCAGAACCTTTTAAATCTACTCTGGAGTATATACCCAATGAATGCAGTAAACAATGAGGATATACATCGTCTTGCCTTTGAAGGCAAAGAAGTCATCCTAATCGGCACAGCCCATGTTTCCAGGGAGAGCGCGGAACTTGTAAGCAGGGTTATCGAAAAGGAAACCCCGGATACAGTATGCGTTGAGCTTTGTCAATCCAGATACCAGGCCATCACTCAAAAGAATAAATGGCAAGATACCGATCTCGTCAAGGTTATCAAAGAAAAAAAGGCATTTCTTCTTTTGTCTAATCTCTTGCTTGCATCTTTTCAGAAAAGGATTGGTAAAAAACTGGGGATAAAACCTGGGGAGGAAATGCTGCGGGCCGTCAAGGCTGCAGGAGAGGTTGGGGCCAGTTTGGTGCCTGCGGACAGGGATATAAGGACTACCCTGTCACGGGCATGGCGTCTAATGGGGTTTTGGAAAAAAATCAAACTTTTGACCCAGCTTGTTCTCTCCATGGGCGAGACCGATTCGCTGACGGAGAAAGACATTGAGGAGATGAAAAAGAAGGATGTTCTTGAAAGTCTTCTTGCGGAGATGGGTGAAGTCCTTCCCGAATTGCGGCGTATACTGATCGATGAGAGAGATCAATACCTCGCCTACAAGATACGGACTGCCCCCGGGGAAAAAGTGGTTGCCGTGGTAGGGGCGGGGCATGTGCCCGGGATCAAGAAATGCTGGAATGACCCTGTAGATATTGGCCCCCTTGAGCAGATACCTCCAAAGGGTAAACTGGTCGCATTCTTAAAGTGGGGGATTCCTTCCGTTGTGGCAGGCTTGATTATTTTGGGATTTTTCTTTGCGGGTGCCTCTGTTGGGGTCAATATGTTAATATGGTGGGTTCTGGCAAATAGTGTGCTTTCCGGCATTGGGGCAATCATAGCCCTGGCCCATCCCCTCACGGTGCTCACAGCGATTGTTGCTGCTCCTCTCACATCTTTAAACCCTATGATTGCGGCCGGGTGGGTGGCCGGTCTTGTGGAGGTCTTGTTGGGAAAGCCAAAGGTAAAGGATTTTGAGAGGCTGCCTGAAGACATATCATCGGTCAGAGGGTTTTGGAGAAACAAGATCACGCGGATCTTGTTGGTGGTTATTTTTACAAACCTGGGCAGCTCTCTTGGAACTTTTGTGGCCATACCCATGATGATAAAGGTGTTCACTTAGGGATTGCGGGAGGGTAGACTCAGCCAAAACCAAGACCTGTCAGGCTGATCAGCAGAACGAAAAAAGGCCGGTTTGAAAAACCGGCCTAAAGTCCCGATATTATTTGGTAGGCACGAAGGGATTTGAACCCTTGACCCCTACCGTGTCAGGGTAGTGCTCTCCCCCTGAGCTACGTGCCTACTATTTGTTGAAAACTTATCAAGCGGTGCCCCGAATGTCAAGTCGTATTCTGTAGGAGTGACCCTTATTCTTTCAATCGCCCAGGGTCCCGGCCCCTATCGTCTGAAACCAGTACCGCATGTAATGAAGCCCGGAACTTACGGTCAGGATGCCTGTGACCCAGAATAAGTAGATACTGAATTGCGGTGCTAAATCAAGATAATCTTTAGAAAGCACTATAAAAACGGACCCCAACTGTAAACACGTTGTTATTTTGCTCCAAATGGACGGCTTGATAGTAAAATCCTGCCCGTTTAAGAAAAGGATCAAGACCCCCAACAGGATCAGGATGTCCCGGCTTATGACAACGACCGTAAGCCATGGCGGCACAAGTTCCCTTGTTGCAAGAACAACAAAGGCGGTCACAAGCAAGATCTTGTCAGCGAGGGGGTCAAGATAAGATCCAAGCTTGCTTTTCTGGTCAAATAGCCTGGCCACCAATCCATCGACGCCATCGCTTAGACCTGCTAAAATGAATACCACCAAAGCCGGCAAAAGCTCGTCATTGATAAGATATATTACAAAGATGGGTACCAGAATGATCCGTATACAGGTAATTAAATTAGGTATCGTCATATCTGTTTAAGTAACCCGAAACACCAAAATACTAGTTTTCGTTCGGACACTAATCAAGGGCCGATGGGAGGTTAGTGAGATTCTAGCGATATTCTCTGAAAAAAATAAAATTCTTCTTTCATCCGTCAAATTCAAGGCATAAACAGGTCTTTGGACGGTACCAAAACAACAGTCAATACGATCTGATCATTCTGGGTCTCAACAAAGTCCAACGGAAAGGGGGAATCTTTGTGGTTTAGGATGTTATCCAGGAAGCTCTTCTTGTCCCCCCTGAACTCAACCTCAAAAGATGCCGAGTTTTTTCTGACTCTGGACTGCGTAACTGATTCTATCCCTTTTACATGTTCTCTCAAGAAATCGCGAAACTCCTTGATGTGTCTTGGCGTTTTGATACCTCTGACTGTTATCTCCAAGTGCTGGGGTTTCGCTCTTTCAGCGGAAAGAATTTGAATCAAGGCTGGGGCCATCTGCCCTGCCACCCTGTTTGTCAATCTTTCCAAAGCCAGGGCGCCTGTTTCGTCGTCCTCGGGATCACCTTCAATATTTTCGGTCTGGGTGTCTTCATAGAGTTGATTTCCCTTGTGCACATCATATGCGGCAAGTGTCAGGATTATCTCTTTTCCATCAGCCATCTCGCTCTGTCCGTGGATTACCACATCTGCAGAAAAAAGCCTTCCCAATACAAGGATATCATTCTGTTCAAGTACAGGAGATCTCAGTTCGTCAAAAGATTCAACTTCCGGAGCCGTCAGGGTCCTGTTGATTGGGATAAATCCCCTTTCCTGGAAAATTTTGAAGAGGGCCAGTTCAGTGGCTGTAAGGGCAGGATTTGTTCCCGGAGCATTCCACCAGTAAGAAACCGCCCCTTCACTCGTTTCCGAAACCAGGAAAAGGACCCTGATGGGAGGACCCTCCGTATGAATAAGCCCGGCTTGTCTAAGCCGTTGATCTATGACCTTTTTGTTGATCTTCATTCGTACAAAGATCTTGTATTTTTTACCGATGTTTTCTTCTGCCAAAATGTGGAAGTTTTCGATTTCTTCCCTGGCCCCGGGTATGACGCCCCGGACAAGCCTTTCAAAATTGTTGATCACTCCATGGCTCCCCAGCCGGCGCAGAAGGTAATCTTCCACACCCTTTATCAATGCATTGGAAATAGCCTTTTTTTTGGCTAAGGCCACGTTCCCTTTTTCGATGGGTCCGGTCCCTATGGAAAAGATCTCATCTTGCACCTCCTCCCCCTTTGATTCGGCTGGCAGAAAAGGTGTCCAAAGAAAAAAAAGACACAAAAGGAAATAGCACTGAAACAGCCTGACGCCATTTTTTGACGAGGTTCTAAATATCATTTCCCTTTATGCCTTTTAATATATTTAGTGTCCGAACGAAAACTAGGATTTTTCGTTCAGATCAAGCCTCCGGCCTGTAGGGCCTACGGCCCGGAAGGAAAGACGATAATTTTAACCGCAGGAATACATTGAGTATTTCGAGGATTAAAATTTGAGTCTGACGCAGGTATGGGCGGAAAAGACAGTTTTCGTTCAGACACTATTTATGTCGCCATGCGACGGATCATTTCTTGATTCTTTCCAGTGCCTCAGATGCTTCAGGCACAAGCCCTTTGTTAATCCGCAACACGGTTTCAAAGGCCTTTTTGGATTGCGAGGCCCTCCCTGCCTTTTCGTATGCAACGCCCATGTAATAGTAGGCTTCTGGAAGGTTTTTTAGGGATCCTGTGGCCTTCAGGAAACTGTCCTCCACATTCCCGAGCCAATCCTTTCCCAGCCGTATAGTATAAAGACGCATAAATCCCACATAGGCCAGGGCCTTGTCTTCCTTTTCTTTTGCATAAGTCTTTGCATTATCCATGGCCGAAAAAGCCTGTTTGAAATTTTTTTCCATGCCATATATCAGGCCCAACCCCCGGTAGGCGGGAGTATAATTGGGTGCCAGCTCCAATGCGAGATTGAATTCTCTCGTGGCATCATAGAGATAGCCTTTCTTGATCAGCTTGAAACCGTTTGAAGTATGATGCTCCGGGGAGTCAAGTACATTTTCCGAGACCCCCGGTTGGGGGGCACAGCCAAGAAAAAAGGAGGCGATCAGCAAAAAAAGAAAAAACGCGTTGTCAGGGGTTCTTATTTTAAAAAAAGTCATGGGAATACCTCCGGACATGATACGGCAAATTTTTTGCCAAAGGGGCCCTGTGGGTAAAAAAGAAAGAGTTCCAATCCCGTTTTATCCGGGCGCCAATTCTGCGAAGTTATTTCCGCGCAGGCCCTCAGTCAAGGACAACCATAACCCGGCACTCTTGCAGAAATTTCAAATTCCTGGGGTCCCTCCTTATGGTGTCAGCATCGGAATTACTAATCACAATATCTGATGGCCCGGATTTTTCTGCCCTGATAGCCTTTATTGAGATGGGGTTGTTTCCTACCCTCAGGTTTTTCGCGGCTGCTTTGAGACCACTGGTATATCCCGTCATGCCATGCTGAACCGCGCACTTTCTGTTAATGTACTTGGGGCCGTATAGTTCATTACCGTCTTCGTCCACGATTCTCAGAACCATGGCAGGTCTTACCTCGAGCCCCCGGCAATCCAGCAACAGCCCTGTCCAGGCCTTTCCTTTTTGGTTGACGGGGAGACCTGGTTGTCTGACAGGATGGGTGTCACGGATCGATTTTGGGAGTAACAGGTCAGCAAAAGGACCCGTCAGTTTTATAGCCACGGTTGCCTTAACACTTCCATTGGCTAGATAGGATATGTCCACGATTTGAGAGTGTTGAATGAAGTTTCGAACTTGCGTTTGAATAGGGTCGTCCCGGGTCACAAACTTCTTGGCCTGGGTATTTACATCGATCTGAACGCCCTCAAGGGTCTTAAGCAGATTTTGCTGGGCTGCATCTATGGCTGCTTTTTTGGCAACGGCCCGCGCCTGGGCAATGTTGAGAGGATTCTTTGGGGGTCTCCCTACCCCAACGGCCTCGATGATCCGGTTGGACCAGTCAATCTTCCCCTTTTCAAGCGCCTCCACAAAATTATTCGCCAGGAGAGAGGAGGGTGACGAGAAAGAACCCAGGACAAGCAGGGAAGATATGCAACCTATACCTATCCAATTTTTCATGGTCTGAGTCTGCCTTTATCAGATCGTTTAACAGTATCACGTTTTCAATAGTTTTGGGTATCGAGACAATATTTTCAAGTATACGGATTTGAAGGACAAGTCAAGCAGTCTTCTCCAAAAAGCTCTTTATTTTCATGAAGATCAGGTGAAAATCATCAGGATTAACCCAGTTGAATTCAGGATCTGACCTGAACCAGGTCAACTGCCTTTTAGCGTATTTCCGGGTATCCCCTTGAAGGTTCCGGGTAGTTTCTGACAGTGACCAGGTGCCCTCTAAGTGCTTGATGGCATGTCTATACCCTATGGATTTCATGGATTTGAGCCTTGGAGAATAGCCTCGGTCTAGAAGATCTCTGGTCTCGTTCACAAGACCGGCCTTTATCATTTGAGTGCTTCGATGGTTGATACGATTATAGAGTTCTTCTCTGTTCGTCATCAAGCAAAATTTCAAGGCCTTTAGCCCCTTGTCTCTAAATCCGTGTTCCCTGCTAAGCTCCGAAGGGAGTCGATTGGTCAGATGTATTATCTCAAGGGCTCTTATGATTCTCACCCTATCATTTGGGTGAATCCTTGAGGCAGATTCAGGGTCGAGGGTTTTCAGTTTTTCATGGAGCTTCCCTGATCCGTGTTTTTCACAGTCTTGACGGAGTGATTCCCTCAATTCTGGATCCGCCGGAGGGGATTTAAGCAGGCCGCCCAGAAGGGCCTTTATGTAAAGACCGGTCCCTCCCACCACGAGGCATATTTTGTCCCTGGTGCAGATCTCCCTGACAAGGGGAAGAGCCAGAGAACGGAAAGTCGCAGCATTAAACTCCTCATCGGGGTCCGCCACATCAAAAAGGTGATGGGGGATTCCCCTTTGTTCTTCAAACGTGGGTTTTGCCGTACCCACATCCATACCCCTGTACACCTGCATGGAATCCGCATTTATGATTTCTCCCCCAAAAGCCTTGGCCAATTCCACACCGAGCGAGCTCTTTCCGCTTGCCGTGGGTCCGGCGATAATAACGACTTTTTGATGGTCCTTCATTGGGCGGTATTTTGCCTTTGAAATCAATCAACAGATGCGGGAGGGACTCAAACAACCCGCTTAAACATTTTTTCGATCTCGTAAAATGTCAGGTGCTTGATGATGGGCCTTCCATGCGGACAGTTTGTGGGCAAATCCATCTCTTCCAATTGTTCCAGGAGATGGGCCATCTCGTTTTGTGTCATGTTGTGGCCCGCTCGGATGGCGCCATGACAAGCCATCACCTTGAGGGTTTTGTCCAGAAACCTGATCTCATCTGTTTTATCTTCACCCAATTCTGCGATCAATTCGGTGATAAAAGAATTCCACTCAACATTTTCGAGAAGGGCAGGTACTGATCGCAAGAGGAATGTATTTCCCCCGAAATGTTCAAGTTCAATCCCGTAGTGAGATAACCGATCCATTTTCTTTAGAACAGTATTTTTCTCTTTTATGCTCAATTCCAGTTTATAGGGAACAAGCAATATTTGGACCGCGATTTGTGAGGTCTGGAAATCTTTTTTGAGGTTTTCATATACGATTCTTTCATGGGCGGCGTGCTGGTCCACCATGAGAAGCCCGTCCTTTGTCTGGCACAAAATGTAAGTCCCCCTCAATTGTCCGATGGGTTGAGGGCCCTCTCGAACCAGTGAGCCTTCTTCCATGTTTGGTTTGGTGGAATGTGGGAGGGGTCCATCTCCTTGGGAATATCTCCAGGCTGGTTCAGAGACGGAGGCGGCAAATTTCTGTTGACTAAAATTCTCATTTCCTTGGGCGGATGCGGTAAAGGTATGGGTGGATCGAGGGAAGGCCTTTTCAACGGTGGAAGCAATGGTCTGGAAGATTGAGCGACTGTCGTGAAACCGCACCTCCTGTTTTGTTGGATGGACGTTGACATCCACTTTGGAAGGGTCGATTTCCACAAAGATAACCGCCTGTGGGTACTGTCCTCTCATCAGCCGTTGTCCGTAACCCTCCATAACCGCCTTTGTCACAAGCCTATCTCTGACATATCTGCTATTTATATAGATGAAAAGACGATCCCCTCTGCTCCTTGCGAATTCCGAAGGGGCAAGGTATACGCTGACCGAAAGGCCCTCAACCTTTTCTTTTTTCTCGATAATCGATTCTGCAACATCCCTCCCCATGAGAGTGGCGAGCCTGGGTAGGGGGCCATTGGAAGCGGCCAAATTAAGGATGGTTTTCCCAGCATCCTCCACCCTGAAATTTATTCTGGAAAAAGGCAGGCCAGCCCGTACCATGACATCGAGGACATGATCTCTTTCTGTTTGTATGGCGCGTAAAAACTTTCGTCTTGCCGGCATATTAAAGAAAAGAGACTTTGCCTCAACGGTAGTGCCTGTAGGCGCCCCTGTTTCTTCAATTGCGATCAGTTTTCCTCCCTCAATTCTGAGTCTGTGGCCAGACAGCTGATCTTTGGTGCGCGATATGATCTGCATTCGTGAGACAGAGGCGATGCTCGGGATTGCCTCACCCCTGAAACCAAAGGATTTGACGCAGTAGAGATCCGAGGCCGTTTCTATTTTGCTTGTGGCATGTCTTTCCACGCACAAAAGGAGATCATCCCGGGACATACCCAGGCCGTTATCCGTGACCCTTATCAGGGCCTTGCCTCCCTTTTCTATTTTTACGACAATCCTATTTGCCTCAGCATCAATGCTGTTATCAATCAACTCTCTCAGAACAGATGCGGGCCTGTCGATAATTTCGCCGGCTGCGATCTGGGAGGCTACTTTCTCTGGCAATACTCTAATGGTGTTCATGGCTCAAATAGTTCCGGGTAAATGTTCTTGTATCGGCTAAAATAGCTTCATATAGAAACCTTCAGGTTTTTGCAAGAAAGAGGTTTTGTTTCCTTTTGAGATCATGGTATTTCAATCCCTTGAGACCCTTGCAAAACACCCCCTTTTGCCCAATCTCAGCGTCAGGATCAGATTTTAATCCTCGAAATATTCAATATATTCCTGTGGTTAAAATCCTCGCCTTCCTTGACCTTGACCAAAATTGAGCATTTTTCAAAGGTCTCCCATTATCAGTGCGACTTTCAGTGTGGGATAATGGTAATTACTCAGGTGGATAGGCTGAAGGCTGAAGACTGTTAGGAAAAAGAGCATTTGAAAACCATGTTTGATGACAAGAATCAGATATTTCCGCCAAAGGCCGGCAATCGGGCTTTTCTGACCCCTTCAGCCTTCAGTCTAAACAGCTTCAGCCTGACTACGTGAGTAGTTACGGATAATGTATCATGGTTTACCTAATGGCATCAAGCAAGTTGGGCTGACCCCCAGAACCAGACTACCGGAACCGGGCGAACAGATCGTTTTTTGGTGACCGTTTCTTGATTTTTTCCCTGTCTCTGTTAATATCGCCCTTATTTATTTTGATGGGAGTGTTCCGGTGTGACTTTAAGGCTGGATTTTTGGTCCGATGGATAAAGAAAAGTGGCAAAAAAGGGGTGAAGGCCACCGAGAGAGATTGCGGGGAAAATTTCTTAAAGGTGGCCTTGAGAGATTTTCCGACGGTGAGGTGGTGGAATTTCTTCTCACCCTGGGCACGCCAAGGGGCGACCTGAAGGTGCCGGCGCGAGAGGCGTTGGAGCGTTTTGGCAGCCTCTCAGGGGTACTTTCGGCCCCCACTGAAAAATTGACGGATATAAAAGGCATCGGACCAAAAAACGCCCTTTATCTAAAACTTGTCCATCAGGTGGGGAGACGATACCTGAGAGATAAGATGGCCGGACAAGCCTTTTTCGGTTCTTCGCGTGCTGTCTTTGACTATCTATTCCATTCCATGCGTGATCTGAAGCGGGAAGTCTTTAAAGTTCTCTTCCTGAATCGAAAAAACGAACTGATTGTTGATCAGGATGTCTTTGAAGGAAGCCTAACGGGGAGTGCTGTTTATCCGCGTGAGATTCTGACCATCGCGCTTGAGCAAAGGGCTGCAGCCCTTGTGGTCGTACATAATCATCCTTCGGGTGACCCAAAACCTTCCGCAGAAGACCGAAGGCTTACTCGGGAGCTTTTGTGGGCAAGCAAACTCCTGGGGGTACAGCTCCTTGATCATATCATAATAGGGAACAATGTTTATTTTAGCTTTGCAGATGAAGGGATAGTAAAAGATTTTCTAAATGAGTATGAAAAGCGGTTTGATTTTTAGAATCCTTGACTCTTTTTTTGAAATTGGTAATCATAAAATAAGGCTGAATCTGTTAGACCCTTGCGAGAGTGGCGGAATTGGCAGACGCGCTGGACTTAGGATCCAGTGGGGTAACCTGTGGGGGTTCGAGTCCCCCCTCTCGCACCAGAACTAAACAGATCCCCCCTAACCCTCCAACCCCGCGCCCACAGCGGGATTTTAAGTCACTGGGTGTTGCCGCTCTTGCGAAAGCATTGAAGATAAAGAAGCGAAGGGTTTGTGCAAACACCTTGAAATCAAAGAAATGATTGTTATTTTTTGGGCGAGTTCTGAAAATGCTCTCATAAACTCGGTTTTACGTTTGAAATTACTATATTTGATACACATCCTTCTCTTTGACAGGGCCAATTGTTGAGGCAAATTATGAAAACAAGCTTGGAAGATATAAGCGCAGTAAAGAAAAAATTACTGATTGAAATTGAAACTGAAGAAGTGAATAAGAAATTCAACGAAGCCTATCGGGCGCTGGGAAAAAAGGCAAAGGTGCCCGGATTTAGACCTGGAAAGGTCCCCAGGACTATTCTTGAGGGTCGATTTCGCACCCAGGTCACAGAAGATGTTGCCAAAGACCTGATAAGTGACACTCTACCAAAGGCCTTGGAGGAAGTGAACACATTTCCTTTGAGCACACCGGTGCTTGAAAAGGAGACCGTGAAACAAGGAGAAAACTTTAAATATTCGGCTGTGATGGAAATTCGCCCTGAATTCGAGGTGAAAGATTACCTCGGTCTTGAGGTTGAAAAAGAAAAATGTGTGGTCACGGAAGAAGACGTAAACAAGCAGCTGGAACAGATCCAACAATCTCACGGGAAAATGACCTCTGTTGATCAGGAGAGACCTATTCAGAGAGATGATTACGTAATGCTGGACTATGAGGGCCATGAAGGAGAGCGGCCCCTTGAAGGTGTTAAGGCATCGGATTTTCTCCTGAAGGTAGGGAGCAACGATTTTCATCCCGATTTTGAAGAATCTTTGATTGGTTTTAAGAAAGGTGACCAATCGGAAATCGAGGTTGATTTTGAAGATACATATTACCATTCAAAACTTGCCGGAAAAAAAGTAAAATTCAGGGTCAAAATAAAGGACATAAAAGAGATGGTCCTACCGGAACTGAACGATGAGTTTTCACAAACCCTTGGGGCCGATTTTGAGGACCTGGAAAGTCTGAAGAACCATGTAAGAGAGACAGTCACAACCGAGGTGAAGAAAAGGATTGAGAGAGACCTCGGCAGCAGGATCATTGATAGGATTTCAGGAGAGCTTGATTTTGAACTCCCACAAGTACTGGTTGACTCCGAGGTGGCCCAGGCCGTTGAGAACCTCAGACAAAATATAGAAAGAAATGGGTCGAGCTTTGAAACGGCAGGTCTCTCTGAGCAGAAACTAAAGGAGAATTTTAGACCCGCCTCAGAGAAACGCGTGAAAGAGATGCTTGTCCTGGCTCAAATAGCCAAACAGGATAAGGTCGAAGTGGGTAAAGAGGACCTGGAAAAGGGGTTTGGGGAAATGGCCTCAAATATAGGGCAAGATATTCAAGTCATTCGAAAATATTACGAAGCGAGAGGCCTTGTTCCCTCTCTGAAACAGACACTGCTGGAGCAAAAAACATTGATTTATCTGGTCGATCATGCTAAAGTTACCGAAGTAGACAAGAAATCGTTAAATCAGAACGGCTCAAAGGAAGGAGATAAATAAGTCCCAATGTTGATACCAATGGTTATTGAACAGTCAAGCCGTGGCGAGCGGGCGTATGACATTTATTCACGGCTTTTGAAGGATCGCATAATTATCATGGGTGAACAGGTGATTGATAGTATCGCTAACACAATGATCGCCCAAATACTCTTTTTGGAGTCAGAAGATCCGGATAAGGACATCAACGTTTATATCAATTCCCCCGGGGGGTCCGTCACCGCCGGGCTGGCGATCTATGATACCATGCAATATATCAGATCTGACCTGGTCACAATCTGCATGGGGCAAGCCACCAGCATGGGGGCGTTGCTCCTGGCCGCAGGGGCCAAAGGGAAACGGTATGCCCTTCCAAACTCCAGAATCATGATCCATCAACCTCTTGGAGGTGCCCAAGGACAGGCAACAGACATAGACATTCATGCAAGAGAGATATTGAAAACCCGAGATACCCTGAATAAGATTTTGGCCAAGCATTCCGGTCAGGATGTTGAGAAGATAAAGAAAGACACCGAACGCGACTTTTTTATGACCGCTGAAGAGGCAAAAGAATATGGAATCATAGATAGAGTTATAACCACGAGAGAAAAAATACAGGATCTGAAGGGCAAGAAATAGAGGAGAGGTTATGAGTAAATACAATGATACAAAGGATGATCTGTTGTGCTCCTTTTGCGGAAAGAGTCAGGATGAAGTAAAAAAACTCATTGCTGGCCCCTCTGTATATATTTGTGACGAATGTATCCAGCTCTGCAATGAAATCATTGACGAAGAATACAGCCAGGACGGTGAAGCGAAAAAGGATGATGAATCACTAAAGCCGGTTGAGATAAAAGAGATCTTGGACCAGTACGTGATTGAGCAGGAAAAACCAAAGAAGGTCCTTTCTGTGGCCGTTCACAACCATTACAAGAGGATCAACACCAAGGTTGATATGGAAGGTGTTGAGATCGAAAAAAGTAATATACTGCTGATAGGTCCTACCGGATCAGGAAAGACTCTACTGGCGCAGACTTTGGCAAGGATCCTTAAGGTCCCTTTTACAATTGCGGATGCCACGACCCTCACCGAGGCTGGGTATGTGGGTGAGGATGTGGAAAATATCGTTCTCAATCTGGTGCAGAAGGCCGATTATGATGTGGAGGCTGCGTCCAGGGGAATTGTGTACATAGACGAAATCGATAAGATCGCTCGAAAATCGGACAGTCCTTCAATTACTCGGGATGTATCCGGTGAGGGTGTCCAACAGGCCCTTTTGAAAATTATCGAAGGAACCATGGCCAGTGTCCCACCGAAAGGGGGCAGAAAGCATCCGCAACAGGATTTTGTCAAAGTAGATACCAGTAATATCCTCTTTGTATGCGGCGGGACCTTTAATGGGTTGGACGAAATAATCAAGAGACGAATTGGAAGTAAGGTGATCGGTTTCGAAGCAGATATTAAGGGAGGGGAAGAGGCAAATCTCAATCAGATCATGGGTCTTGTCCAACCTGAGGATCTCATCAAATTTGGACTGATACCTGAATTTATCGGAAGGATACCCATTCACGCTACTTTGGACGAGTTGAGCCTGGATGCCCTTGTCAGGATCCTTAGCGAACCAAAAAATGCCCTTGTTAAACAATACAAAAAACTTTTCGAACTGGAAGGAGTGGAACTCAAGTTTGCTGATAAGGCACTCCATGCCGTGGCCGTGGCCGCGGTGGAACGGAAATCCGGCGCACGCGGTCTGAGAGCAATTTTGGAGTCCATTATGCTGGACATAATGTACGATATCCCATCCAACCCGGAAATTCGTGAATGCGTTATCGGTAAAGAAGTTATAACAAATAACGAATCACCTCTATTTCTTTATGAAAACAAAGTAGAATACGGGTAAAAATATGTTTGATTCACAAAAAAAAGATTCAGATAATTCTGCGAAAGATGGGGAGTATTTTTACCCCCTCCTTCCCTTGAGAGATGTGGTGGTTTTCCCCAATGTGGTGGCCCCTCTTTTTGTAGGCAGGAGCAAGTCCATCAGGGCGCTGGAATATGCAATGTCCCACCAGAAGAAGATTTTCCTGTCAGCCCAAAAGGATGCAAAAATTGACAACCCCACACCTCAAAACATATATGCCTTTGGCACCATTGGTATTGTTCTTCAGCTCTTGAAATTGCCCGACGGAACAGTGAAGGCACTTATCGAAGGGAAAGAGAGGGGCAAGATACGGAATTTTGTTGATAAAAAGGAATTCTTCATGGTTGAGATCAGTAAGGTCTCGAGTCATTTCGAAGCCGATATTGAGACCAGGGCATTGATGCGATCGGTCAACTCCGTTTTTGAAGAATATGCACAGCTCAACAACAAGATAGGACCGGAAATTGTCGCAGCAGTGACATCCATTGAGGACCCAGGCCGTCTGTCCGATACCATAGCGGGGCATCTTGCCTTGCAGGTCAAAGACAAGCAGGAAGTCTTGGAGACAGAAGACCTGAACCTCCGGCTGGAAAAGCTCTACGCCAAGTTAGACGGTGAGGTGGATATCCTCAAGCTTGAGCATCGCATAAAAAAGCGGGTCAAGAAACAGATGGAGAAGACCCAAAAGGACTACTATCTGAATGAGCAGATGCGGGCCATCCACAAAGAGATGGGGACCAAAGACGATTTTAAGGCAGAACTTGACGATCTGGAAAAAAAGATCAAACGGAAAAGATTGTCCAAGGAAGCCCATACCCGTATAAAACAGGAATTTAGTAAACTCAAAATGATGTCTCCCATGTCTGCTGAGGCGGCTGTGGTACGCAACTATATTGACTGGATTCTCGCCCTTCCCTGGTATGTTAAATCGAAGTTGAAGTTGAAGATTGAAGACGCTGAGGCTATCCTCGAAGAAGATCATTATGGCCTCAAAAAACCAAAGGAGAGAATCGTTGAATATCTTGCTGTCCAGAGTCTTGCCAAGAAGGTGAGAGGGCCGATTCTTTGTCTGGTCGGTCCTCCTGGAGTTGGTAAGACCTCATTGGCTAAATCGGTGGCAAGGGCTACCGGTCGAAATTTTGTCAGATTGTCTCTCGGGGGAGTGAGAGATGAGGCGGAAATAAGAGGTCATCGAAGGACATACAACGGCGCAATGCCGGGAAAGATTATTCAATTTTTGAAAAAAGCAAAATCAAACAACCCTGTCTTTTGTCTGGACGAGGTGGACAAGATGAGCACGGATTTTCGGGGAGATCCCTCTGCAGCGTTGCTGGAGGTATTAGACCCGGAGCAGAATTTCGCTTTTAATGATCATTATCTGGATTTGGACTATGATCTTTCCGACATATTTTTTGTAACTACGGCGAATACCCTTTACAATATACCACTCGCTCTTCAAGATAGAATGGAAATTATCAGACTGTCCGGTTATACAGAGTTGGAAAAATTGAACATCGCAAAACAGTTTCTGGTCAGAAAGCAGATCGATCAAAATGGTCTTGAATCAGAAAACATATCTTTTACAGACAATGCCATCCTCACCATAATCAGGACCTACACCAGAGAGGCGGGTGTCAGGAACCTGGAGCGAGAAATTTCCTCAATCTGCCGCAAGGTTGCCAAAAAGGTGGTAATGCGGGGTAAGGACACCAAGATAGCCGTAAAGGCCCAATCCATTCACAAATACCTTGGGGTCCCAAAATTCCGTTATGGCCGCACAGAGGAAAAGGACACCATCGGTGTGAGCACGGGGCTGGCGTGGACCGATGCGGGTGGCGAACTGCTTCAAATCGAAACGACTATGGTTCCAGGGAAGGGGAACCTGGTACTTACAGGGCAACTCGGAGATGTGATGCAGGAATCGGCCCAGGCCGCCCTCAGTTATGTGCGTTCAAGGGGGAGGCAACTGAGACTACCTGATAATTTCTATGAAAAGATAGATATCCATGTCCATATCCCGGAAGGGGCAACCCCCAAAGACGGCCCCTCGGCGGGTATTACGGTTGCCACCTCTATTATCTCGGCCCTCACAAGAAAACCTGTAAAGAACGATATCGCCATGACCGGCGAAATTACTTTGAGGGGAAGAGTGCTTCCCATCGGTGGGCTAAAGGAGAAAATCCTGGCTGCACATCGGGGGGGAGTGACTAGAGTGCTTATACCACTTGAAAACAAAAAAGATATTGAGGAAATACCCAAAAAGATCCTCAAAAAGATCGAGCTGGTACCCGTAGATCATATGGATGCCGTGCTCCGGGAGGCTATTGTTTTGGTTCAGGGGGAAGAATTGTTTGCAGCTGAAGAAGACTGCGAGCCGTTTTGCCTCGGGGAGATAATTGAGGCAGAAAAAACATCCCCAACCGGCGTTACAGCTCACTAAGGGGACATGCGAAGTTATTTTTGCGCAGGCCCTAAAGTTCGTTGAATCATCTTGACAAGACAGATCAAAGCTGTTAGAAATTCACTCTTTCCTAGGCGGGTAGCTCAGTGGGAGAGCATCGGCCTTACAAGCCGGGGGTCACGGGTTCAAATCCCGTTCCGCCTACCACGGTCTGATGTTCCGAGTGGAAGATCCCGCCGGGTAAGATATGAAAATAAAGGGTTGTGCTATATAGAACAGCTCAGTCGAAATTTTTAAATTCAAGGGGACGTAGTTCAGTTTGGTTAGAACGCCGGCCTGTCACGCCGGAGGTCGCGAGTTCGAGTCTCGTCGTCCCCGCCAACAATATCAAGGGGTTACGGTACATTACCGTAACCCCTTTTTACTTTTTGCGGGAAATTTTGCGGGAAATCTGAGGAAGATTTTCCAGGTTTTCCAGCTCAAGAAGCGTCATCACATCCTTTGTTCCAGTGTAGCTTTCACCCCCCGTATAGATCTCAGTTGTCGCCTGCCGCTGATGCCGCATTACCTGTTGCACTTTTTTGAGGCCGACCTTCTTGA
>PVMK01156154.1_pt1 | contig 39179 bp, 31 predicted proteins | sample 1853481 | NCBI WGS metagenome assembly PVMK01 (sample SAMN08533507, study PRJNA380276) | Marine sediment metagenome, whole genome shotgun sequencing project.
TATCCGTCTATAGTGAGCCTGCCCCCGAAAAAGCGATTGCTTATCCACCCGGCCTCACAGGTATGCGGGGCAACCATGATGGCGCTTTTGACGTCGCGCACGCACTTGGACGGGAAGGTCGAACGGATTGGGGTCCTGTTCAGAAACCCGATGACCCGATCTATGATCTGGTTGTTGTGGGCGGTGGTATCAGCGGCCTTTCGGCGGCACACTTTTACCGCAAGGAAAACCCAGATGCACACATTCTCATTTTCGACAACCACGATGATTTCGGTGGCCACGCGAAGCGTAATGAGTTTCAGGTCGGCAATCGCACATTGATTGGATACGGGGGCAGCTCGTTCCTCGTGGAACCGTCCGGCTATAGCGAGATCGTCAAAGGTCTCTTGGATGACCTGGGGGTCGATACAAAGCGTTTTGAATCGGCCTTTGACCAGAATTTCTACAAACGACATGGCCTCAGAGCCGGCTTACACTTCAACAAGGGCAACTGGGGTGTAGATCGAACCGTGCCAATCGCCGGAATGTTACTGGAGTATCTTCCCATGGCGGAGACTTCTCTCACAACAGAAGAATCCGTGGCGAAAATGCCAATTTCTGATGCTGCGAAAAGTGAGTTTCTACATCTGCTTACGATTGAGGACGATCAGATACCCGAGATCATGGGCGATGCTAAACAGAAGTATCTTTCCAGCATCAGTTACCGGGACTTTCTGAGCAAGCATCTGGATATCACGGAGCCCGACGTATTTGCCGTTCTCCAGGATCTGGCAATTGATCCCGGTCTGGGCATTGAAGCTGTCGACGCATACCTTGCTGTGAATTACTTGGGTCTGCCGGGGTGGAATGCGACTGGTTTGCCGATTGACACGCAAGACTACGATGCGTTTGTCCATCACTTTCCTGACGGGAATGCCTCGATCGCTCGTCTTCTGGTGCGCAGGATGATTCCGGATGTGGCGCCGGGAAACACCATGGAAGATATTGTCACAGCCCGTTTTGATTATTCAAAGCTCGACCAGGATAGCTCGCCCGTGAGGGTCAGGCTCAACAGTACAGTCACGAGAGTGGAACATGTCGGCGATCTGAAAACGGCCGAACGCGTACGAGTCTCGTACGTTCAAGATGGACAGGCATACCAGGTACAGGCTCGGTGTTCCGTACTCGCTTGTAATAATTCTGTCATTCCCTATCTGTGTCCCGAGCTACCGAAATTACAGCGTGAGGCGTTGGCCAAACAGGTCAAGCAACCAATCCTTATGACCAGCGTTGCGCTTCGCAACTGGCAGGCATGGAAGAAGCTGGGAATCGGTGGCGTCCTCTCCCCCGGTTCATATCACGTCGGTGTGCAACTTGATTACCCGGTTAGTCTTGGAGACTATTCTTACTCCGGTGGACCGGACGAGCCGGTAATAGTGAGCATGTATCGATATCCTCACACAAACAACCAGGGCCTGTCACCGCCAGACCAGTATCGCCGTGCGCGCCATGAGCTACTTTCCACGTCGTTCGAGACCATTGAGCGCAATGTGCGTATTCAGCTCGCCAGTACGTTGGGTGAGGGCGGGTTTGATCCGGCGACGGATATCATTGCCATGACTGTGAATCGCTGGGCACATGGGTATTCATACGACACTTCATCTCATTCACTGTTTGATGATTTTTATCAAGACGATGAAGATGAGCGCTGGCCACATTTGCGTGCGCGACGGCCTTTTGGTCGGATCGCCATTGCCAATGCGGATTCTGCTGCCAGCGCGATGCTAGAGGCGGCGGTTGAACAGGCGCCCGCGCTGTGACAGAACTGCGTAGCTTCCAGGTTGGTGGCTGAACCTGAGTGTCCACTTCTGGCCGAAAGGCGAACAAACTGGCACTGAAATCAATGCCAGTTTTACTTCTGCTTTCGAGCGCAGAGCGAAACATCGTAATCTGAGTCGAGCATCTCTGCTTACGACCCATTACTGACGTTAACCCCACTAATTCTAGTTGCCCGGAGTCACGGACGATTGCCGCCGGTCATAAGCGTCACTGAATCGAACGATGCCGGAAGTGCCTATTTTTGTTCCGTTCCCGAAGCTCGCTCCGCGTGCCGTTACATAGAGCATTGCGCGACCGATTTCCGTTGCCCTCACTGCTGCGCCAACGGGTCGGAAAAACCAGTAAAGCAGATTTTGTCCGAAATGCGCTTCTTCTTCTGTCGGCCCGATATAGTCTGGTCGGTAGGCAATGACGCGAAGATTCGATCCGTCAGCAAAACCAAACAGGGACTTTTCAGCGCGCACCTTCTCACGCGCCCACATCGCACGTGAGTCCTCTGAAATGTCGCTGGAACTGATGTAATGAAACGACAAATCAGGCTTGTGATTGACAGTGGTCCATTCCTGTATGAACTGCATTGGAAAATCGACATGAATCCTGCCATAGGTTTCTTCATCGACACCGACAGAGCTGATGCCTATTGCCCAGTAAACGGTATTCACTTCCGAGATTTGTCTATGAATGTCTGCGTAATCCAGGTAATCCAGATGCAGGGTCATTTGTACTTTGCCCGAGGCAACACCTTTTTCGATACGTGGAGTCGCACGGCGGGTAATGACATGAATCTTGCGGATATCGGGATCGGCAAGAGCAGCCTTGAGAATGCCGTCACCAGCTGTTCCGCTTGCTCCAAATAGTGCTATCACCCTGTTACTTGCTGTCTGTGTCTTGAGCACTTCAACCGAACGATCGTCGGTCGCAATAATGATGACCCCTGCCAGGTAAAAAAGTGCAAGCAGCGCGAGTGGAACAGTAAGGATCGTTCGAATGCGAGGTAGTTTCATATCTGCCCAATCGGGTGGATGGTCGAGTAAATCGCTTAGTCCGAACCAACGTTCGAGCCTGACGTCACTTAGCATACAACCGTATCACGAAAACGCGACCAGAATCAGGCCTGACGAACGGGGGAGTTTATCTCTGCTTCCGACCCATTGCAGCCATTCAAGTAATATGCTTGCGAACAACCACTGATGACCCAAAGCGGACGGTTGCTTGTATACGGCAAGTAGCCGAATATACCTCTACCGATTCGACCGACTTTTTCGATTTCTTGAACCTGACCAGGAACCATTGAATGTTACTACGACGCCTGACGGGGTACCTCCGCCACGAAAACTGGTTCGCGATCATTCTGGAGTTGGTAGTCATAGTGGTTGGATTATTTCTCGCGTTCCAGCTCGATCGTTGGTATGAATCGCAACGGACCAAATCTGATCTGCAAGCACACCTGGCGTCTTTGACAGAGGATTTCGCGGAAAATGAAACACGGCTTATTTCGGCAATCAGCATAGGCAAGCAAGAGATGGAGGCGGCCATCACTCTTCGCGCTGAGATTCGTAAAGATAGTCCCGACCTTTCAGTCGCTGAACTCAACCAATTGATTTCGCAAACTACTCAACTCCCTACATTTAACGTAGTGGACCTTGCATATAGAAACCTCATTAGCGACGGCACGCTGGCAGATTTTTCGAGCTCGGACCTCAAGAAAGAGCTGGCGGAATTTTATGCTGCTCACGAACTAACCAAGCTGATCCAAAATACGCAGGAACTACAATTCGTCACAATTTGGCAACCATACGCACTAATAAATCTCGACTATGCCGCAACTAACAGAAAGCCAGGTGCGATGAGGGGGTATGCGGTGCTCTTGTATACGGCAAGTAGCCGAATATACCTCTACCGATTCGACCGACTTTTTCGATTTCTTGAACCTGACCAGGAACCATTGAATGTTACTACGACGCCTAACGGGGTACCTCCGCCACGAAAACTGGTTCGCGATCATTCTGGAGTTGGTAGTCATAGTGGTTGGATTATTTCTCGCGTTCCAGCTCGATCGTTGGTATGAATCGCAACGGACCAAATCTGATCTGCAAGCACACCTGGCGTCTTTGACAGAGGATTTCGCGGAAAATGAAACACGGCTTATTTCGGCAATCAGCATAGGCAAGCAAGAGATGGAGGCGGCCATCACTCTTCGCGCTGAGATTCGTAAAGATAGTCCCGACCTTTCAGTCGCTGAACTCAACCAATTGATTTCGCAAACTACTCAACTCCCTACATTTAACGTAGTGGACCTTGCATATAGAAACCTCATTAGCGACGGCACGCTGGCAGATTTTTCGAGCTCGGACCTCAAGAAAGAGCTGGCGGAATTTTATGCTGCTCACGAACTAACCAAGCTGATCCAAAATACGCAGGAACTACAATTCGTCACAATTTGGCAACCATACGCACTAATAAATCTCGACTATGCCGCAACTAACAGAAAACCAGGTGCGATGAGGGGGTTTGCGGTGCTACTGCCGTATATAGATCCTGACCTTGTACTGAAGGCAATGAAGACCAAGCAATTCGAGAACATTATCGTAATACAGTGGGAAACAGCTGAAGATTTAGTAAACGACTGGTCCCGACTTCTGGAGAGAGTAAAGCGAATACAGGCCATGCTTCCTTCTCCCAACTGATGGTCCAAACGGCTGCTATTGGGCGCAAAGCGGAATACAACTTTCTAAGCGGGTTATCTCTGCTTGCGACCCGAGTCGGACGCATGATTCTTCGTGAACTATACTCACATCAGGAAATTCCCGGACAATTGAATGATGCTTGTGAAGTTGCGAAAAAATCTCGCCGAGGCGAATTTCGGCTTTCTCGGACTGGAGATAATTGTCGTCATTGTAGGTATTCTGATTGCCTTTCAGATTGATCGCTGGGCGCAGGAGGGGCGTGAGCGCGAGCAGGAGTATCAGTATCTGGTACGGTTGAAAGAAGATCTGCAATTTGAAATTGGACTCATGGCAGACAGTATCAAATATGTCGAAGATCGAATTGCTGCTGTTCGCCTGCTGCAGGAAGCGGTCGCCAATCCGCAGATTGCAATCGAGATGCCGAACGCTTTGGCACAAGCTGTGGAAAGAGTGACATGGCGTTCATTTCCTAATATCAACGCATATGTCTACACGGAATTACAAAGTACCGGTAATCTCTCTTTGATCCGATCCAACGCGTTACGCCAATACATGGCTGAATATTATTCATACATTCAACACGAGTCGGGCATCGGTCTCGATCTCGAAATTCAGAATTTGTTCACTCGTATTACCGCAGGAATTTTGTCGACGGCTGAACTGATTGACATACAAGAAAACGAACTGAGTAGAAGGGAAGTCGAAATCGTTCCTGATCGTGCACTCAAAATTACGCGAGAGCTTGCAGCCAGGCAAAGCGCTGTCGATTTACTACCGAGCATTGCTCAACATCATTCGTTTAACAGGATGGCGATTGAGGCCAGCCGCGACAGGGCACAACAATTGATCGTGATGATTGATGCGCTTATCGAAGAATTCGATTCATAGCCAAATAGACAATTGCACCAGCGGATCGAAATGTGGGCCGTACTCCATGGAACGATCGCCACTTCGCTTTGATCGAACTGGCAATTTCACCCTTCTCATCTGTACTAAAATTGAATCAGTCAAACTTGACGCCGGTTTTTTGTAGTCATGCTTCATCACAGGATTCATACGCTTGCTCGCCGATACCAGATATTGGCGGTACCATAGCAATTCGATCGAAGTCTCAATCGAGATTTGGCAATTGGAGAATTCCGTGCGCGAGTGGTTCCTGAACATGAACATCGCAACCCGGCTTGGCCTGGGCTTTGGAGCACTCGTCTTTCTCATCATCGTGTTCGGTCTTTCTGCCTTGTATCAGATGGACCGCCTCAAAAAGCAAGGTGAAAATCTATTCCTACATCCGTTTACCGTAACCTCCTCCGTCGATGAGGTAGAGTTGGCGACACTCAAAATACATCGATCAATGAAAGACATCGCTCACATCATTGATCGCGATAAGATTCAAGGCCATGAGTCTCAAATCGCCGCATTTGAAGAGGACGCCCTGCAACATCTTGAAATCGTAAGCTCACGGTTTTTAGGTGATCAGCAATTAGTGAAAAAAGTACATCAGTCGCTGATCGATTGGCGACCGATACGTGATGAAGTCATTCAATTGCGCCTCGCGGGAAATTTACTCGCCGCGGATGCCATCACTCGTGGAAAAGGGGCCGATCAAGTCGAACAGTTAGAGAACGAACTTGTAAAACTCAAGTTACATGCGAAGCGCCAGGCCAACAACTCGTTGGCCGAAGCCGGGATGATCATGCGTCAATCGACCTTGATAATCGGTTTGCTCTTCGTGACAGCGGTACTACTCGGTATCTCCATTGCAGTGCTGCTTACCCACAGCATCAGGAAACCGCTCACCCGCTTGGATAACGCCGCTGCCAGGGTTTCGCAAGGCGACCTGGGGCAACAGATTGAGGTTGTTTCGCGCGATGAGCTAGGCCGGCTCACCTCGACGTTCAACTTCATGGTAGCGTGTATTCGAGAGCAGACCGAGGAGATTCATCGAAAGAACGAAGAAAATGAGCGATTGCTTCTCAATATCCTGCCTGGTCCGATCGCCGACCGTCTGAAGGGGGGTGAAGAACCGATTGCCGATTACTTCCCGGAGGTTACGGTGCTCTTTGCAGATATAGTGGGCTTTACTGCAATGAGTGAGAAAATTTCCCCCGACGATCTCGTGAAACTGCTAAACCATCTGTTCTCGGCATTTGACGACTCAGCGCAAGATTTGGAGATTGAAAAAATCAAGACAATCGGTGACTGCTACATGGCCGTTGCCGGACTGACAAACGAAGCTGATGGCTCACCCACGGCTATGGTGAAAATGGCATTTGAGATGCTCCGGTCCGTTGAATTGATGAATTCAGAACTTGGCACTTCTCTAAGTATTCGCATCGGGATCAACTGTGGACCTGTCATTGCGGGTGTCATTGGCAAGTCAAAATTCATTTATGACCTGTGGGGTGATACGGTAAATTTGGCGAGCAGAATGGAATCACACGGTATTGCAGGCCGCATCCATGTCTCGGAATCCATTTACGAACAGGTCAAAGACTATTTTGACGTGGAAAAACGAGGCGTTATTAACGTTAAGGGTAAAGGAGAGATGACAACTTACCTGATAAGTGTTGGCGACTACCCCGTAGAGTCAATCCCCAATAGTTAGAATACACGCTGATTCAAGGTTCGCGATCCGCTTCCACGCTAAGGAGTTTGTTCATCCACCTCATCGGACGTGGCCAGATCATCCCCAAAAAAAACAGGGCCCAGCAGGAGAGTCATTAATGCACCATCTGTATAATATTTTTGAATGGCTTGAATTGATCATTGACCTTTCGGCTGCCCTTATCATGGTGTTGGCCTTTGTCGTTGCTACTTTCTCCTTTTTTCGAATTGTAATCCGTTCAAAACAGGTCGAACGCATTATGCAGATGCAATTGGCGCGATGTGATCTGGGCGTGAAACTGGTATTCGCACTTGAACTGTTGATTATTTCCGATTTGCTACACACGATCGTGAATCGGTCAATGGATGATATGTTGATCCTTGGGGCTCTGGTATTAATTCGCACAGTCATTGGGTATTTCCTTAACAAGGAGATACAAGCAATCAGTACCGAAATTTCTCACTGATTCGAGGCCGAAAATGACTGGTTCAAAACAAGTTAAAATCACCCACAAACCCAGCGGTGAGGTCATAGCTGAAGGCCCGCTTGGCTGGGGCATCACGCCATTTGAAGGTAATTACTATATTCGACGCAGGCATTTGAAGACCGCCGGGTTCAAGGTCAACTTCCTGCCGGGTTTGTGCATCTACAAGTTTCTGTATGTTTGGCTGAATTTTAATTGGCGTGGCGGGAAGTCGCGCAATCTCGGTTGGTTGTATTGGCTTCCAAACCCTTTATTTCCATTCATCTGGTTTCGAGTAGCAGTGCCTGGCACTCATCCGGAATTGCGAATTGAAATTAATTAGCTAATGCTTACCAAAAGGCTCGTCAGATTCCCTAAAAGAGGACAGGCGCTGCCGGAACCGTGACCCTGACGCTGATCCAGCCCCTGTTTATCGCAGAGTGTTAGAATGTGCGCCCTTTGGGCAGTACCCTTCAGTGATGACTCAGGTGATATCCGTGATAAACAAAATTCTTCTCCCCGTTGTATTGGTCATTGGCGCTTTGCACAATGTAAGCGCATTCGCAGTTAACGAAAGCGATGAAATGGTGAATAACATCGCCAATTTTCGGTTTGACCAGCTTGGTCATCCGCAGATTCAAAGCGACTCAATAAAACCGGTTCTGGCCAGCGTGGACCGGCCTCATAAACTGCTGATCATACCGGTCCGGTTTCCGCAGCTGGGTTATGACCGTTTTGCTGGAGAAGCGGATCAAAATGATCAAAACAATGCTTATTTCCAGCACTTGTTGTTCGCCGGGGGCGTGAAAGAGTCACAAGAAGGCACCCTTACTCACTACTATCAGCATCAGTCCCGTGGCCTGTACAACGTCAGCGGAGATATTTTCTCCGTGGTTGAACTGGACAAGCCCCTTTCACACTATGGCCGGCCCGTTCAAAGCGCCGATGGAACCTGGCGCAGCGATGAACGCTCCGACGACCTGGTGGTTGAGACATTGCACGCCGCCTATGCTGCCGACCCGGATTTTCCCTGGCAGGATTACGATCAATGGGACCCGAAAGACTTCGATGCTGACGGTAACCGCGATGAACCAGATGGATACATTGATCACTTCGTTATGATCGTAGCCGGAAAGGGGCAGAATTCCTGCCAGGGTTTATACAAACTGAGCGAAAAACTCAACACCAACGCCACGCCAGAGACTTTTGACAAATTGAACGATGATGAGCGTGCCTGTGCTGATCGCATCTGGCCACACCGGGGTTCCATCAGCCAGAACCTGGACAGCGGCCCTGAAGTCGGAGGCCAGACCCATGTAAAGGGCGGTATCGATATTGGCAACGGCCTCTGGGTGCTGGACTACAACATGCAGTCCGAGTACACCGAAGTGTCAACCTTTATTCACGAGTTCGGTCACTCCCTGGGCTTGCCGGATGTTTATGCCAGGAGCACCAGTAACTCGACCGGTTCATGGACGGCCATGTCATCAACCCTCAGCCCTGAACCACAGGAATTGAGCACCTGGTCCAGGATGATGCTGGGCTGGATGAAGCCTTGCGTGGTTCGGCCACCAGCAAATGGCGGCAGCAACGAAGGGAATCTATATCTGAAGACAATGAATGATTGGTCGGCGAGTGGCACACCAGATGGTCTGTGCGATTCAGCTATGGTCATTCTCCCGCCCAAGTTTCGTGACATCCAATTGGGACCGTTGGAGTCCCGTCACGGTAAACAGGCTATCTATACGGGCCAGGGTAACGACATGTTGCGCACGCTGTCACGCACATTTGATTTCTCCGAAGTGGAAGCCGGTACAGATTTGCGCATGGAGCTTGATGCCTGGTTTGTCATCGAAGCGGAATGGGACTATCTGTACGTGGAAACGGCCACCGAAGGCGAACCTTTCAAGCGCATCCTGCCGGATGATAAAAGCTCAATTGAAGACAAGTCGAGCGTCATGTCTTCGGCCAAGGGGCATGAAGGCGAAGGCAGCACACCCGGCTTTACCGGCCGTAGTGGCGATCTCGACGGAGATGGAAAAGTTGAAACAACAGCGGCTTGTGACCCCAGTAAGCAGAGGGTGCTGGCCGAAGACAGAATTGATCAGGAAGAATCCGACCCCTGTGAGCAGGCCCAATGGATCAGCGCCAGTTTCGATTTGAACGCCTACCGCGGCAAGCAGGTCACCGTTCGTTTCACTTACTTCACCGATGGTGCCGCGGTCGAGGCAGGCGCACTGCTGGACAACATCCGGGTCGCGGGCGTGGGGTTCCAGGACGATTTTGAAGGCTCGGAAATCGGGGCCTGGAATGCGAATGGCTTTACGCTCTCAGGAGGCAGCCATCACCTGGCAGTGCCTCACTTCTATATTCTTGAATACCGCGATCCCTATGAAGCTTTTGCCGAAGCGAAAAATTATGACGAGGGATTGACCAAGCCGAGATTTACTTTCTTCCCCACCTCCTCGGGAGAATTGCAGGCGTTCAATGTTAATTACCGTCCTGGAGTGGTGATGTGGTATTACAACGGCGAATATCTCTGGAGTCAGAACGAACCGACCCAGCAAGGACCAGGAAATGGCTTTTTGCTGGTGGTTGACGCCAACCCACAGGAATATCAACTGCCCATTGCGCCGCAGGAAAATTATAAGACAACAGAGGACGGCTGGACTTATTGGGAATTTGATGGCTCCTCGCAACCGTTTCTCAAGAACGGCTTTGTCGACATGATGTGCTTTCCTGCGCCGCCCGGCCTATTACTCCACGGATGTCAGCGAGGAAGACCGCGAATCCTGTGCGCTGCAATGGTAGACGGCTCGCCCCCACTGGAATCCGCCACCTGGGGGGGATCGAAAAATGACCTATGGATACACCATCATCAATGAATGGCTTCCGGGTGAGGACCGCCGCAGCAGAAAAAGCGCCGGCGCGGCCTATGACCTGCGTATTCGTGACGGTGAGTCCCAGTACCGTCTGTATGACCGCGCATTGCGCAACCATCATTCAGCCGATGCGCCATTTGCCCTGCAAGGCTTTAACAATGGCGTGGAATTCTACGAGATCGAGAATGGCAAGGTCACCTTGAAAGAAGCAAAACCTTTTGCGCCCGTCAGCAGCTTCACGGATGCTGAGCCCAACCGGTATCAAAATCCCAAATTACCCTTCGGCGGCGCGGCCATTCCCCATGTGGGATTCAGCTATCAACTGGTAGCACCCGGAGAATCCGCTCCGCCCGGGACAAAGGTCGCTATCAAATATCAATGGGCCGAGTGAAGTTCCAGGTAACAGGCAAATCAATGCCGGATTAATGCTATGTTCCACATGTTGAGTTGCTTCAATCTCAAGCCAGGCATCACGGTTGGCGCCTTTGAGCAGTCGCTGACCGAGTGGGATGAACACCTCAGGAGTATTGATCTGGCTCATTGCGCTGGCCCGATCGGCCGCAGAGATCGTCACCCCATCATGGACACCGACAACGAGCGTGACCACGAGTATTTTATGATCATGACGTTCAGGGACCGAACCCAATGTGACCAGTCGGTCGAGCACGTCAAATGTGGCGAAGAGCCGGGAAACACGCTTCATCACGCCGTGTGGCAAAAAGTAATTGATCCGGTTTTCATCTGCTGGGAGGATATTTAAATGTGTCAGTCCGTAATTTTGTCAGGGCTCGAGCCGTTCAGAATTTGTAACTGGCCAGGACCCGCAACACCGTCACGCTGTAATCCGGCGAGACCGCACCCAGGGTGAGCACAGCCGTCAAACCGTCAGGTCCCAGATCATCGACATACCAGTCTTCGCTGTCGTATTTTTCGTGCTCCGCGTAAATCTTCATCCCCCACTGTTCACTCAGGGCATATGAGACATGCACCCGGGCATTTCGAAGATCGGATCTCAAAACAGGAAACGGGTTTTCTCCCTGACCGGTTTCGGTCAGTACCCTGCCGCTGGCGTCCGAACTGACCCAGTCAAAGCCGAATGAGACTTTTTCACTGATCTTCCCGTCGAAGCCGACACCCAGGGTGGTGATACTGTCATCCGTCGTCGCATGCCAGGGCAGGCCAGTGTCTCCCGAAATACTTGATAATTCCGAGTCGATGTCTTGCTGGCTGTAGAAAGCGTATATGCTCATCCTCGAATTGACAGCGTAGTTCAAATCCAGGCTCAGGGTCTGCTCCTCGCTTTCCTGCAGGCCGACAAGCGAGGCCGAATATTCATCTTCCGCGCTAAAGTAGCTCAGGCTGATCCCCAGTCGATCCAACGGTGAAAGATCGAGTTCGATGTTCGCGCCGTTGCGGTCGCGCTCAGCCAGGTGAAACTTTCGCATCAGCGGATTTTCGATCGGACCGCCGTCTTCCAGCAGTATGTAAGGGGAGGCATTGCGATCAGAGGATTCCAATTTTATACGCAGTTGCGCAACCGCCCAGGGATTGATTTTGAGTTCGCCCCAGTAAGTGCGTTCCCTGGTTTCTTCAACACTTTGCAGGCTACGCTCGGAATTTTTTTGACGTAGACCACCCATCAGGCGAATCCCGTTGCGGGCGCGCCAGCGCAGTTCCAATTCGTATTTATCCCGCTTGAAGCTAAACGGGCGATTGGGCCGCTCCGGATTCGGCACCAGGTCGGTTATAACCGGTGTCCACAGGTCGACCGCGGTCTTGTTGTCCCTCTCATCCCGCTTGATCCGCGCGACCAGATCCAGCCTGCGCGCCAGGCGCGCGGTCAGTTTGCCGGCCAGGTTCAGGGTGCTGGTGTCGATTTTCCCATCCAGTGAGGACCGTGGGAGCGGCCAGTCACTGTATCGCGGATTGATCGAATAGGGCAGCAACGGGTCATTCTGTTTCATCCGACCGATTGCTGCGCGTCCTGAGAGACGTAGTTTCGGAGTCGGCGCAAAGGCAGCGGTGAGATTGAATTGGTAGTACTCGTTGTCCGGTGCCAGGTCCGCGCGGAATGATTCCGTTCCCTGGGCTGAAAGAAAAGGGTTGTCCCAGGTTATCGCAGATGTACCGCTTTCGAACTCAGAACCGGTAAAACCAAAACTCAGCTTCGAACGCTCACCCGAATACTCCAGGGCCATATCGAACTGGTTGGTGGTGTAATCGACAGGGGCCGGGAATTGAGTTGCATTTTCCAAGAATAGGCCGGCGCCGAACGGCCGGGTGCCTTCCTTTTTCTGGTGCTCGAAATCCAGCCGGTACGACCACCTGGTGGCATATTTCATTGTCAGGCCGGCATTCAGTGTTTTGCGGCTGGTCTTGAGCGGCGTTTTGTGCAGGGATTGATCGAGGCTTGACATGCCGGCAGTCACGGGCGCTCTCACCCAGTCCCCGGGCAGGGTCAGTTCACCGCTGCCAACACCGAGGAAAGGCGTCTGTGTACCGTATCCACGGTACTTGGGAATTTCCTGGTAGCCAAGCCTCAGTTCGAAACGGCCCTGCCGGCCACCACGCATTTCGAGTTGGCGGCTGTCGATGGCCAGGTTCCGCGCGTACAGGTCGAAATATCGGCCATTGCTGTCGCGGTAGTGGCTGTCGCCATCAAGCGAAAGGAACAGGCCTTTTTCTTCCAGACCACGGTAGTCGCCAAATTTCAGCGAAGAATCGCCGACATAGCCGGGGCCGAATTCCAGTGTACCGAACCATCCGGAAGGATAAATACAGAGGCTGCACAACCAGCGGCTGGTATCGATTGCCTCGACCTGTGTTTCATCAGCTGGAACCCACTCCGGCATAAGCAGCAATACACCCAATAACAGTCTGGTCGCAATGGCATTCATCCTGCGCTACCGGTGAAGTTTTGAGCCAGAGGGATGATTCGAACCATGAACCTGCGAATGGCAGTTCAGGCAGGAGCGTCCCAGCAAAAAGCGGTTGTTGAAACTGTCATCCATTTCCTCGCTGCTGTAAGCCCCGCTGGGGTGGCCTGCCGGCGAATGGCATTGCTGGCACAGCAGGGGCGGTCGCTTGACCAGCAAGGACGGGTGGTTGCTGCCGTGTGGCTGGTGGCACAGCGTGCAGTCTTCAGAGGCCGGCGCGTGCTCCCACAGGAAAGGCCCGCGCTTTTCTGCGTGGCAGAGATAGCAGGTCTGATTGACAGTTGAGCGTCGCAGCAGGAAATCGTTGTTGCCGTCATGCGGGTCATGGCAACTGCTACAGGCCATGCTACCGAACCGCAGCGGATGGCTACTTGGTTTTAGGGTATCCGAGCGTCTCCTCGGATGGCAAGTGAAACAGGTCTGCTGCTGCGCCAGGGCATCCAATACCCGGTCGCGTTCCGCGTGGATCTGGTGACAGGATGCACAGCTAAGGTCTTCACGCTCATGCATGCTTCCGAACCAGCCCAGGCGCCCCCTGGATTCATGACAGCCCAGGCATACCTGATTCTGATCAGCTGCCGGGGTCTCGGCGGTGTGGCCGAAGGTGACAGGCGGAAGACCGTCCTTACCCCTGCGCTGTGCACGTGCATGTTCCTTGCCGGGGCCATGGCAGGTTTCGCACTGGAGATCCGAAAATGGTGCGCCCTGATCGGACCGTGATCCGTGTTTGGTATGTAGTATCGCGATGGCGGGTTTCTCTGCTCCCTCACCGTGACACAACACACAGGAGTCAGCCCCGCTGCGGGAGTATTCCTGGCCCCACGAAAACATCGGCACCAGCACGAGCAACGCGCCGAGTGCCGATATGCGGAGTAAGATGTGTGTTTTCCTGATCATATCCGGTCACTATAATGACCAATATTCACGATTATTTCATTCACGTGATGCAAAAGACAAATAGAAGGAGTCTCGCTTCCCTGCTCCCGCCTTCGGCGAAAGGCGGCTGCGCTCGACTGCATAAAATGGGCGCACGGTACCTCTGGTACCGCTCACGCGCAACGGCAACCGGTCAGCGCTTCTTTGCCTGCGGCAAAACCGCACCTCCCTTTTTGCCTGCGCTTCGCTCGACTTACCCAACCGGTACCGGCGGGTCGCCTTCGGCTCCTCGACAATGCATTTTTGGTGCCCTGCTGGCACTTTTTTTCCCCTTGAACGCCTTCTCGGCGGATGTGGGCACACTGACACCCGTTTGCACCGGTTGCCACGGCCTCGACGGCCACTCAATGAACAGCGCAGTCCCGATCATCGCGGGCCAGGCATACACGTTAATCGAGGATAATCTGCTGGCTTTCCGGGACGATGAACGCGCGTGCACCGAAACTGAATTCCTTCAGGGCGAAGCCGCCGCACTGAATTCTGCGATGTGCGCGTTTGTCTCAACGCTGGAGAATCATGACATCTCGGCGCTTGCCGAATTTTTTGAACTTCAGACTTTCGCGCCGGCACGGCAGTCATTCGATCCCTTGCTCACCGCCGACGGGGAAAGGATTCACCTGGAAGCCAATTGCGAACTCTGCCACTCCAAAGGCGGACGTGAAAACAACGGCATGTCCGCAATTCTTGCAGGCCAGTGGACTCCTTACCTGGAAAGGTCCCTGCTGAGAATCCGAGCGGGTGAAAGAATGGGTCCGAAGGAGATGAACAAGGCCATCCGGGAATTCACCGACAGCGACATTGCGGCCTTGCTTAGCTACTACGCAAGCCAGCAGGATTAAAGGGTCAGCAGCCCAACCAGGCAAGCGGTCAGGCAGCCGGACAATAATCCCGCCAGCAAAGCCCGAAAACCCAGTGCCGCGATCTCAGTAGACCGTTGTGGTGCCATGGAACCAAGCCCACCTATCATGATGGCCAGGCTGCCGAAATTACTGAAACTGCAAAATGCATAGGTAAGTATCAGTTCGGAGCGAGCGCTCAATGTATTTTCCGGCAAAGAGACCAGTTCAAGGTAGGCAAGAAATTCATTAGCCACCACCTTTATGCCAAACAGTGAGCCGGCCACCTGCGCTTCCGCCCAGGGAATCCCTACCAGCCAGGCCACGGGTGCCATCACAAAGCCCAGAATCTGTTGCAGGCTTAGCGACCCGTGTTCACCTTCAGGCAGCAAGCTCAAAACGCTGTTGACCAGGGCGATTAGCGCGATGAAGACGATTAGAAGGGCAATAACGTTGATCAACAATTTCACCGCGTTTGCAGTACCCCCGGTAATGGCATCCAGCGCACTGCGATAATCGCTGCGTAACTCTACGGTTGTGGGTTCCGAGTCAAGCGGATCCGGAACAATGATGCGTGCCAGCAAAAGGGCAGCCGGCGCATTGATGACAGAAGCCATCAGCACATGGCTGAACGCATTGGGAAGCAGAGGGTCCAGTACCGATCCAATCAATACCATCATGGTGCCGGCTATGGTGGCCATGCCTCCGGCCATCACCGCGAATAACTCACCCCTGCTCAGGCGCGAGATATAGGGGCGGATCAGTAATGGTGCCTCAACCATGCCCATGATGATATTGGCTGCTGCCGAAACACCGACTGCGCCGCCCACTTTGAATGCTCTTTCCATCACCCAGCCGCCCGCTCGTACCAGGGCAATCAGGATTTTCCAGTGCCACAAAAGTGCAGAAATAGCGCCTACCAGCAGAATCAGTGGCAATACCTGAAAAGCAATAATATAGGGTGAGCCTGTGCCATTTACTTCAAACGGCAAGGGCCCGCCGCCAAGGTACCCGAAGACAAATACCACGCCCTCGTGGGAGGCTGCCTGGAGCGCGCGCACTCCATCGGCCAGGATATGAAACAGAGTTTGTACCGCGGGCACGTAGGTTAAAATCAGTACCAAAGATATCTGCAGCAGCAAGCCGATGATCACGGTACGCCAGGCAATCTCACGGCGGTTTTCAGAAAGAATCCAGGCAAAGAATAAAAATGCAATGATGCCCAGCACGCTTTGCAAATGAACCAGGCTCATGCCATTCAGATCTCAAGCTGGTCAAATGAATCGACCACCGGATGTTTTGATGCCGGACGAGGATTTTCACCACTGTGGTCGTCGGCGCGCGCTACCAGTACAGTGGGCAGGCCGGATTGCGTTGCGGCATCCAGTTCTGACTCGACATCTGACAGAAACAACAAATCAGCGGCTGGCACCGCAACAGCCGCGCTTATTTTCCGGTAAGAGTCGGCTTCCTGCTTTGCTCCGGTATTGGTATCAAACCAGCCGCTGATCAACGCACTCAGATCCCCGAAGCAACTGAATTTGAAGAATAACTGTTGGGCCTGTACTGAGCCGGAAGAATAAACGAATATCGGCATTCCCTGTTGCTTCCAGCGCTTCATCTGCTCCACCGCATCGGGATAAAAATGGGCCTGGTAGTCACCACGCTCATAGCCGTGTTTCCAGACCATTCCCTGCAAGGCCTTCAGCGGAGTTGCCTTGGTATCTGCAGCGATCCACTCAAGCAGTTGCCGGATCAGGCCATCAAGGTCGTTCTTGTCGACTCCGCTGGTGTTGGCCACTGCATCCAGCTGCCGGCGTACCGCTTGGTCTGAGCTGCTTAGATACAGGAAAGAGGGCAGCTGTTCAGCTGCATAGGGAAACAGGGTTTCCTTGACGAATCGAATGGAACTGGTGGTGCCTTCGATATCGGTAAGGATTGCGCTAATCACCTCTAAGATTCCACCTGTTGCCTAGTTATCAAGCCGGTTGAAGCGCTGGGCTATGTCCTCGCCGGTAAAGTGCGCGACCCAACCCACCGGGTTATTGAATAGCCTGATGGCGACAAATTCGGGGTTGGGGCCCATATCAAACCAGTGGCGCGTATTGGCCGGTATTCCGATGAAGTCACCCCTCACGCAGAGGATCTCATAAACACGATTTTCAATGTGCAGGCTGAACAGGCCCTGGCCGGCCACAAAAAATCGAACTTCATCTTCAGAATGAGTGTGTTCATGCAGAAATTTCTTGCGCATTTCTGCTTTGTCCGGGTGATCAGAAGCCAGGCTGACCACATCAACGGTTTCATAGCCTTCGCTACTGATGAGTTGGTCTATGTGTATCCGGTAGGCCTGGATGATGACTTCCTGGGAATCACCGGCAGTGACATCCTGATCGGCCTGCCAGCATTCGAAGCGAACGCCCACCAGTCCGAGTTGTTCAGCAATGTCAGCGTGATCGGTCCAGTGCCCGGTCGGTGTGGCGGGTTGATCTGCGCGGTATATCTTCAGTTCACTCATCTTCACTTCCCATGTGCTGGTCTTCCAGTTCGGTGGAAACGGCCGGCCTTAAGCGATGGCATTCCAGTAAAAATTCCAGTGCCTCCAGGTGTTGCAGGGCTTCGACCAGGTCTTTACCCCAGGTATACAAACCGTGGCCGCGTATCAGGTATGCATGTCCCTGTTTGTTGGCACACATATACTTTTCCACATCCTCAGCCAGTTGGTTCATGTTCTGTGTGTTGCGGAACACCGGAATGTCCAACGCCGTTTCATGTGTGTCGATTCCGGAAAGTGCTTTGAGTAACTCCAGCCCCTCAATTCGAACCCGGTCGGCTGCAGCCATGGAAACCAGCGTGTCATTGAGCGAGTGCGTATGCAGCACAGCACCGATATGCGCATCTCTGCGGTAAAGCTGAAGGTGCAATGCCGTTTCCGCAGAAGGATTACCGAGTCCCTGCGGGACGCCTTCCAGGTCAATCTCCATGATGTCATGGGGGCTCAGCGAACCCTTGTCTTTTCCCGAAGCCGTGATCGACACATGGCCGGAGGGAAGGCGAATTGAGAAGTTGCCGCTGGTGGCGGGTACCCAGCCACGGGCGTGGATAGCCTGGCCGGCCCTGGCCAAGGCAGAACGGTGATCCTGGGTCTCTGAATTCATCTCAGGCAAAGCGTAGCACAACGAAAACGGAGTGATTCTTTGCAGTTCTTGGGCTGATAATTTTTATATCTGTGTTGCGACGATCCATTGAAACCAATGCGCTCCACTTTTATTCCTTTGTGTATTCTTTTACTGCTCTTAGCATGGTGGTTATGAGCCTGCGTTCTTCTTCTGAAATTTCCGGCCGCCACACTTCAAAGAGCAGAATCACCCGTTCATCAGCGCTCGAATTCCAGGCCTCGTGCTCGATGGTGTCATCAAAAATCAACATTTCACCTTCAACCCAGGAGCGTTCCTCATTTCCTACTCTGAGCGAGCCGCAATTTTCAGGTACGATCAGTGGGAGGTGGCAAATCAATCGAGAGTTATCTAATCCGTTGTGCGGGGGAATCTTCATCTCTGCTGATAATTTGGAGAACAAAGCGATCGGAGCCTGCCTGGGAATGTCAGGCATCGGAGCGGCTTCCAGTGCCTTAATTGTGGCTGGAAACATTGCCGCGTTTTCAGCTACCAATCGACCATATTCCCACAGGTATAGTGCACTCCAGTCGTCGTTTCCTTCAAGCCCCTCATTGGAGCGACCCAGGTGCTCGTCGCCGGCTTTGACATAAGGAGCAAACCTGGAGGAATCACTCATCGCAGAGGTTAATTCAGCCCGAATGAGGTCGGTCTTTTCTTCAATACCGGCCACCCATTCAAATTGATCCCGTTCGTAGAACTGAATTTGAGGAAGTGCAGGGTAATAAAACCTGCGCGGTTGCTGGTAGAAAATTTCCTTCTCACCGAACATCAAGTCCAATGTGAGCTGGATGCGGGAGTTAGCCGAACCAGGCGTAAAACCGTCTGCCTTGAGCTTTTCTATCAAGTGCGCCTGGTACTTCTTTTCCTGGCTCGAGCAGTGCTTTTGCGCTCTCTCCAATCCCTGCTGAATGTCGATCGGCGGATTTTTAACGTTTTGTGCCAGTTTCAGAGCGTACTTGTAGTACGGCAGGGATTTTCTTGTCTGGTTTTGCTGCTGTAAATAGTCGGCCTTAAGAATAACCGCCCTCAGGTTTTGAGGATCCAGTTCAAGCGACTTGTCGACAGCGCTCAACATGGCTGTGCCGTCACCCAGCTGTGAGCAGGCATAGGCGAGGCCTAACCAGTGCGTGGCATCAGCCTTTCCGAGCGCAATGATCTGCTCAAATCCACTTTTCGCCTTACTGCCGTTGCCAGCCTGCAAAGCAGAATAGGACTGCTGTGTCAGTTGTTGGATATTAATTCCTGTGTCAGCCATCAGCTTGGCGGCTCCTTATCGATTAACCGCGATTTTAACTGACCTCACGATTTTGTTTTAGCCAATTGGCGGTTATGCTGGTCCGGAGTTGCAGCTCATGGAATCAGTTTTGCCGTAAATCCGCGTGACTGGGCCGTATAGGCTACGGCTGGCCGGGCCAACAAAAAGAAAGGAGCGTTATGTGATTAAGGACCTGTGTGAATGAACCGGGACGCGCTGCGAGCGGCCCCATGAGCCAGCCCCCCGGCGGAACCGGACAACTGGTACGTTCGCTTACCCTGGTACCTGCAACGGCCGTGATTCTGGCGAACATCATCGGCACCGGGGTGTTCGTGAAGGCACGGGTAATGACCTGCAACGTTGGCAGCCCCGACATGGTTTTGACCGTGTGGCTGCTGGCGGGGTTGCTGACGCTGACAGGGGCGCTCGTTTATGCCGAGCTCGGCGCGATGATGCCCCGTTCGGGTGGTGAGTTTCATTTCATCGGTGCCGCCTTTGGAAGACGCCTGGCTTTCCTTTACGGTTGGACGAAGACCGTCGCCCTGGGTGCTTCGGCTGCAGCGGTAGCCATCATATTCGTGGTGTTCTTTAATGACCTGACGGGTGGAGCGCTGCCTCCGCTTGCCGTTCAACTCCTCCCGCTTTTGGTTATCGCCGTAGCAACCGCGCTTAACCTCGCAAGCGTCCGATCCAGTGGCCAGACCGCCACGCTGTTAACCATCGTGAAAATTTTGCTCGTTCTTTTCGTTGCCCTGGGGGCGTTTTTGCTGGCTGACGGCAACTGGGGGCATTTCTCCCTGGGCGGTGAGACAGGCAGCTGCGAAGGCGTTCCCGAAAGCGCAAAACTCGGCCTGAGTGGTTTTGGTGCGGCGATGCTTGGCGCACTCTGGGGCTACAATGGCTGGTCCGTGATCGCTGCGCTCGGCGGTGAGATCAAGGACCCGGGACGCACAATTCCGCGCGCGCTCATTGGCGGAACTTTGACCGTGATCGTGCTCTACCTGCTCATTAATGCGGCATATTTTTACGTGCTCTCACCGGTCGAAGTGGCCAGCGTTTCTGCCTCGTCGTCGGTCGCGAGCGAAGCCGCGTCGCGTTTTTTTGGTCCAGGAGCCGCAGCAGTGATGTCTGCGGGACTGATGATCTCCGCGTACGGAACGCTGCACACAACCATGCTGACCGGGCCGCGCATCCCGTTCGCACTCGCTCGCGCCGGGCTTCTTCCCCCGGGCCTCGCTCGCATTTCCGCTAACGGTGTACCCGCGGTTGCCATACTCATCGTGGGTGTATGGTCCGTTATTCTGGCTGCATCGGGTACATTCGATATCCTGACGGACATGTACATCTTTATCCTCTGGGTTTTTTTCGGCATGTGCGGCGCGGCTGTTATGGTTCTGCGGCACCGCTTGCCCGATGCCAAGCGGCCTTACCGCGTCTGGGGCTACCCGTTTGTGCCGGCGCTGTTCCTGTTGGTCACTGCCTATCTGCTGATCAACACGCTGCTGGCAATGCCGTCAAGAGCGCTGGCCGGAATCGGTTTGATCATCGCAGGCCTGCCGGTGTATGAGTACTTCCTGCGCCGTGCAGGTGATGTCGTGCCGCCGTTCTGGGATGACCACAAGGAGAACGACAGTTAGATCTGTATCAGGATGAACCCCGGGGCCTGATGTCAACTTTGAAGACGCTAAAGGCCATTCAAAGCTACAATGTCGCTGGCATTCCGGCAGAGCTCAAGCAGAAATCATGGGATTATTTACTGAACTCAAACGCAGAAACGTCTTTCGGGTAGGTGTCGCCTACGTCGTTGGCGCCTGGTTGTTTGCCCAGGTGGCCGACCTGGTTTTTGACGTCATCGGCACACCGGATATCGTATTGCGCTCGGTAGTAGCCGTACTGGCGCTTGGATTTTTGCCGACGGTCATTTTTGCCTGGGCGTTCGAGATGACACCCGAGGGTGTCAAGAGAGAATCCGAGGTCGACCGCAGCGAATCCGTCACCGGGTATACCGGCAAAAAACTTGACCTGGTCACCATCATGCTGCTCATTGTTGCTGTGGCCTTTGTTGCGGTAGAGCGATACCTGCCGGAAGAGGCAACACCAGGATCAGAGTCCAATGCCCAACAGGTCCAACAGGAAGTCAGCGGCGAGCCGGAAGAACAGCGTCTTGCGGTCCCGTTACCGGCAAATGACAAGGCCATCGCGGTCCTGCCCTTCGCCAATCGTTCAAACCAGGCCGATGACCTGTTTTTCACCGACGGTATCCACGACGACCTGCTGACCCAGTTGGCCAAGATCCATGAGCTGACAGTGATTTCCCGCACTTCGGTGATGGAGTATCGCGACACGCGTAAAAACATGCGGGAAATAGGCGCTGAACTGGGCGTTGGAAACATCCTGGAGGGTGGTATTCAGAAGGTCGGAAACCGTGTGCGAATCAACGCCCAGTTAATCCAGGTCGCCACTGACAAACACCTTTGGGCGGAAACTTTTGACCGGGAATTGACGGCGGAGAACATTTTCGACATCCAGTCGGAAATCGCCCGCAAGATTGTCCAGGCCATTGCCATCAAGCTGACACCCGAGGAAGAACAGCAGCTGTCCGAGGTGCCGACCCTGAACCTGGCCGCTTACGAGGCCTATTTGAAATCGCGGGAGATTTATTACGGCGCCAACTACAGCAGGTCGCAGGAAACAGCGGCGCTACCCTGGCTGGAGAAAGCCATTGAGCTTGACCCGGAATATGCCGAGGCTTACGCGCAACTGGCCAACATCTACGGCCAGACCTACTGGCGGGGCATTGATACCTCGGATCCCTTCCTGGCGAAGTATCGCGGCACCATCGACCGCGCGCTGGAACTGAACCCAAATTCAGCCTCGGCTTTACGGGCTTCAGCCAATTATTACTACCGGGTGGAAAACAACTACCGGAAATCCCTGCGACTGCAGCAGCAGGCGCTGGAGAACGCGCCCGGTAACGTTGACCTGCATGGTGACCGGGGCCTGAGTCTGCGGCGGCTCGGCCGCTGGCAGGAGTCTATTGCCAGTTTTCGCCGAGCTCTGGAATTCGACCCCGCCAACCGGTTCTACTATGGGCTGCTGGTCGAGACCATGGCCTCCAGCGGCGACTGGCAGGGAGTTTTGGACAACACGGTCCCGCTGCAGGATGACGACCCGGCTCATCTTGACCTGCAGATCACCCGGGGCGTCGCACAGTTTAACCTGACCGGTGACCTGGAGACGCTTGAGCGGGTCTTTGAAAAAATGAACCTGACCGACTCGAGCGACTACTTTATCTACAGCGCACGCATCCACATGCTGCAGCGGGATGCGGATGCCGCCATCGAGGTGTTGAATAATCAACTCTGGGCAGGGGAAGCCGTACCATTTATTGCGCTGACGAATCGCGATTTCTCACTGGCCAGAGCCTATCGCCTGAAGGGTGATGAAGAACAGGCGCAATTGCATTACGAGCGGGTCATTTCTCACCTGGAGGATGTAAGACACACCGCGCTGCAGAGGCGCTCTTACGGAGGGATGCAAATCGCAAATTCGTTGGCTCGCCTGGGGCGCCTTGACGAAGCGCTGGAACTGGCCGGGAGCCTGGCAAATGATCCCCTGGTGAAGGGGGACAATCTGTTACGGGGCCGGATGATGTACGAATTGGCCCTGGTCAAGGGCCTGGCCGGTGACACCGATGGCGCCATTGACGACCTTCAAATCTCGCTGGATACGCCTGCATCTTTCCGCATTACCGTGTGGGACCTTTACTACGACCCCGAGTGGGATTTCATGCGCGATAACCCGCGTTTCGTCGAACTGGCAACACCACCTGTTGTGATCCGGACAAAGTGAGAAGGAGTTCGTCATGCATAAAGGTTCCTGCCTCTGCGGGGCTGTAACTTTTGAGGTTGAGGGCAGCTTGTCCTCAGTCGAAGGGTGTCATTGTTCTCAGTGCCGCAAGTGGACGGGACACTTTCTCGCGAGTACAGAAGTTCCCCGTACCGCGTTAAAGATTCACGGTTCTGAAAGTGTTTCCTGGTTTCATTCTTCGGAAAAGGTGCGGCGCGGTTTTTGTTCCACTTGCGGAGCACCCTTGTTTTTTGATCCGCTTGATAAGGAAAAGCACAACTGGATTGGCATTTCGATGGGAATGTTTGATACCCCAACCAACACTGAGATGGCGCTACATATTTTTGTGGCCGAAAAAGGTGATTACTATGAGCTCACGGATGGATTACCAAAGAACGACTATTGAGAAGACCCGGATTACCTCGAAAGTACAAGTCCAGACAATATGAATAATTGGAGGCTGTTTTGACTGATTACATTCAAACCGCAAAGATTACATTGCTTCTTTCGTTTGTTTTTGTACTGGCTTCACCGGCGCTGGCCGCAGCTGGAACTGAAAGCAAGCCTAATATTGTGCTGGTTTTGATGGACAATTTTGGTTACGGCGAAATTGGTGTTTATGGCGGTGGCGTCTTGCGCGGAGCGGCTACCCCGCGTATTGACAGTATCGCGGACGAAGGATTCCAGTTAACGAATTTCAATGTTGAGGCAGAGTGCACACCGTCGCGCTCAGCGTTAATGACAGGTCGGTATGGGATTCGTACGCGGCAGCGGCAAGATGGCCCGCCTCGGGGTGTGTGGTACGGGATTACCAAGTGGGAAGTTACATTGGCCGAGATGCTGTCAGATTCCGGTTACGCGACAGGCATGTTCGGAAAATGGCATTTGGGAGACACGCAAGGCCGTTACCCCACGGACCAGGGTTTCGACGAATGGATTGGAATCCCCAGGTCATCAGACCGGGCCTTCTGGCCGGATAGCAACAGCTTCACACCCGGCAGTCACCCAAGTGCCGTGTTCACCCACGTCATGTCGGCAAAACGAGGCCAAAAGCCCAAAGAACTGGGAGTATATGACCGCGCCAAACGTGCGACGATCGATCGCGAAATCACCGACCACGCCATCGATTTTATCCAGCGAAAAGCAAAGGAAAATCAACCTTTCTTCCTCTACATTCCCTATACGCAAACCCATGAACCGGTCGACCCCCATCCTGACTACAACGGCAAGACCGGAAACGGAAGCTTTGCTGACGTTTTGGCACAAACGGATGCCTATGTGGGTGAGCTCCTGGACACGATCGACAAGCTGGGATTAAAAGAAAATACCATATTTATTTTTACCTCGGACAATGGCCGCGAAAGCGTGCCAAGATCGTTTGGATTCACCGGCCCCTGGCGAGGGGCCATGTTTTCTCCCTATGAAGGTTCCTTACGCGTCCCTTTCCTGATCCGCTGGCCCGGGAAAATTCCCCCCAAGCGAGTATCAAACGAAATTGTCCATCAAATCGATTTGTTTCCCACATTGGCTAAATTTATAGGAGCCACTCTCCCGAAAGACCGAATAATGGATGGTGTTGATCAATCTGATTTTCTGCTGGGAAAGTCGGAGAAATCCGCTCGGGAGTCGGTCATTATTTACATCGGCAACGAGCTATTTGGCGTGAAATGGCGCAATTGGAAGCTGCTTCTAAAGAATATAGATAAAGATAAAGATGGCTACACGATCAGAAAATTGGTTTATCCAACAATCTACAATCTGCTCGCAGACCCAAAAGAAGAGATGCCCGAACTCAACTACCTCAACGATACCTGGGTAGATTTTCCCTTGTACCAGGTATTAGAAGATCACCAGGCATCAATTGAAGCAGATCCTGGTGCGCCGGACCCCTGATGATCAAATCAACTGCTCTATCGTGGCCAGGTTCCACCCGATGGGCTTCATCATTATGGCCCGCTCTCATGGAATTGAAATGTTGTTCTTATAGGCGGTCCGCACGATGTTCGTCAGGCTTGTTCCCTGGCTGGTGACAGCAGAGTTCACAAATACAACTACTTCCATGTCCTTGGGCATAAGCATCACGAAACACTGTTCGGTTCGTGAGATGGCTGCGTTGGAGTTGTCTGTCCAACGGCCTGCCTTGAAGTAAATGCGTCCGGCATCAGTGGGCTCGCCACCCACCTGGCTGTTCAATCCCCAGGATCCCTGCAGAATGTCTGAAACGTTGCCGAGGCTTACGATATTGGCCTGGCGGAAAGCCCGGGACACATCAAGGATCTCTCCAATCGTCATGTGCCAGCCAACACCGCCTGCCCTGTTGGAAAAGTTGCCCGTGTCCCAGCCACTGCCGGTGCCATCAAAGCGGTAACCCAGCACAGACTGTGCATTGCTATCAATGATAGGGAAGGCCCCCACCGGATTAAACACGTAAGTCTGCATGTAGTCGTTATAGGCGGCCCAGGTGATTGCATCCCACATAAGGTCATTGAGTACGGGGTTGCCAAAGTTCATCGCCGGGTGGATGTAGCCACCAATGGTTGCAATGAGGATCCGGATCAGGCCGAAATTCATGTTTTCGTAGTCGGAATTGGTGCCAACGTTAGGTCCAAACACACCGGCTTGCACATTGTTCTTCATGGTTTGCCAGTCTGTATTTGAGCCCCCGGTACTGAAGCCCGACACGTGGTTCATAAGGTGATCGAATTGAATCAGGTTGTTCGCGCCTACATTCTTAATCCAGTAACTAGGCAACCATTGAAGGATTTTGTCAGTTGCATCAATAGCTGGCCGGTCTTCCAGCAAGTGCATCAGCCCAATTGCCGTCATGAATTTGGAAATGCTCGCGATATGCATTCGACGGACCGTGTTCCAGCCCAGCCCAGGCAGGTCACCGTTATTGGGGTTACGTGCCCAGTTCCACTGCAGAATTCCGACTGTCTGGCCCTGGTGTCGCAACTTCAGCGCATAGCCATTGACGTTGGGGCTCAGCGCCGCGTGCAAGTCGCTCAGAAAATCACTGACATCCAACTCGAAAGGATTGGGTGGTGGTGGGGTAAATCCCGGTTGGGGTAAGGGAAACGGGTCAGGTGGTGGCGTCGGAGGATAATTGTTAATCTCAGACGGGCCAAGCACAGGGTCCAAGTGTACCGCTTTCACCGCAAAGCCAGTGCCGGCCTCCAGTGCAGCGATTTCCCGATCACTTAGAAATAGCGGCCTTCCATTATCATCCACGTGGCCCGTGGAGTCTTCCTCGTTGGGGTCAAATTTTCGTGGGGGATCGATAAATTCACCCAATAGGTCGCGCTCAGCCTGCAATATGAGGTCGTCCCGGCTCAAACGGCCATCACGAAAAGCCGGTACTTCATCCAGCGGTATATCATCCAGATCCCCATTCTTAAGAATGACTCTCACGCATATAGGAGAGAGGGTGTCACCGCGGTAGCGAGGCTCACACTGCTTAAGCTTGCTATTCAGCTTCAGTGTGATTTCAGCGTCACCGGCAAGCGCGGGTTCTGCGCTCAGTGCAACAATAAGTACTATAAAAACAGGGATTAATACGAACGTCCTGATTAGCGAGTGCATGGCTCCTCCGGGTTCTTGTGGCTGGCCATCCGTTACGGTCCAAGACTGCCATTTGGTCAATTTTCCCCCACCTGTAGTTTCAGTATAGTTGCTGCTAATAAATTTGCCCAGAAAGTCAGGCATGGTTTCCAGACCCTGGCAAAAGTTTTTTACCCACATTTTCAGCATTCTGCAGCGTGACTCGATCCAGCGCATTTATTCTCGGCTTAATTTGTGCTCAAATTGCCTTAATTCCAACCTGAATGAGAGCCATCATGCCTGATACCCGTATCCCAGAAAGCGCAAGAGTCGTTGTTATCGGCGGCGGAATCATCGGTTGCTCGGTCGCATACCACCTTGCAGAGATGGGTTGTACCGACGTTGTCGTGCTGGAACGGGACCAACTCACCTCGGGGACGACCTGGCATGCAGCAGGGTTGATGACTTCCTACGGCGCCACTTCTGAAACTTCGCTTGAAATACGTATGTACACGCGTGACCTGTATAACCGGCTTGAAGAAGAAACGGGCCAGGCCACCGGGTTCAAACCCGTAGGGTTTATTGAAGTGGCCACTGAATCGGATCGTGTCGAGGAGTATCGCCGGGTTTCAACTTTCAACCGGATGCTTGGTAATGATGTGCTGGAGCTTTCCCCTGCGGAAGTAAAAGATCTGTTTCCGCTGGCTGATGTCGATGGTGTTCTGGCCGGCTTTTATACTCCATCAGATGGACGCATCAACCCGGTTGATGTCACCATGGCATTGGCCAAGGGCGCCCGGATGAAAGGCGTCAGGATTCTTCAGAACACTCCAGTCCGCAGTGTACTCAGCACACGGGGCGAAGTGACAGGTGTCAGAACTGACCAGGGGGATATCCGGTCGGAGTTTGTCGTTAACTGTGCCGGAATGTGGGCCAGGCAACTGGGTGAACTGTCCGGCGTAACGATCCCCAACCAGGCAGCTGAGCACTACTACCTGATCACCGACGAAATTGAAGGCCTGTCCCGGGACTTACCTGTCCTGGAGGACCCGTCCCGCCATGCCTACTACCGTGAAGAAACCGGTGGCTTGATGATCGGCCTGTTCGAACCGGATCCTGCACCCTGGAAAGTCGGGGGTATACCTGAGAATTTCTCTTTTGCCGAGATCCCTCCGGACTGGGACCGCATGACGCCGTTCCTCGAAAAAGCGATGAGCAGGGTTCCGATCTCGATGGAAATCGGGATCAGGAAACTATTTTGCGGGCCTGAGAGTTTTACCCCGGATTTGAAGCCGATTGTCGGAGAAGCGCCGGAGCTGAAGAATTATTTTGTGGCAGCAGGATTGAACTCGGTGGGTATTCTTACCGGTGGCGGGCTGGGAAAGGTGCTTGCGCACTGGATGCTCAACGGTACATCGGATGTAGATATTACGGGCATGAACATTGATCGATTCCGGTCTTTTCAGTGCAACCCGGAGTACCGTCGCCAACGCGCCCTCGCATCTCTTGGGATGGTTTACAAGGCTCATTATCCAGACAGAATTCCAGAATCCGCCAGGGGCGCCAAAAAGTCTCCGTTCCACGATCGCCTGGCCGCACAGGGCGCCTATTTCAGAGAGGCCAGTGGTTGGGAGTCTCCCGGGTGGTATGCACCACCTGGGCATGAGCCCAGGGTGGAAAAGCTTTCCTGGGGCAGGCAAAACTGGTTCCCGTGGTGGCAGGCTGAACACGAGGCCTGTCGCGAGGGCGTCATCGTGATGGACATGTCGTTTATGAGCAGATTCCTGGTCCAGGGACGCGATGCCGGCAAGCTGTTGAATTACGTTTCAGCCAATGAAGTGGATGCCGAACCCGGCAGGATTACCTACACCCAGTGGCTGAACCACACGGGTAAACTGGAAGCCGACCTCACTGTCATCAAGTTCGATGATGAAAAGTACATGGTGGTCGCATCCGACACGGCACACCGGCACACCGAAACCTGGCTGAACAGGCACATTGGCGATGACCAACACGTCTTCGTGACGGATGTTACCTCCGGGTATGGGCAACTCAATATCCAGGGCCCCAAATCAAGAGAACTGCTGCAGTCGATCACCAGCACCGATCTTTCCAACGAGGCGTTTCCTTTCCGCGCCGTCAAGGAAATAGACATTGGGCTGGCCCGGGTTGTTTGTGTCCGCATCACCTATGTTGGCGAACTGGGTTATGAATTGAATATTCCATCTGAGCAGGCGACACATGTTTACGACCTGATTGTTAAGGCAGGAGAAGAATTCGGCTTGCGCCATGCCGGGCTCAAGGCTCTGGCCAGCCTGCGGATGGAAAAAGGCTATCGCGATTATGGGCACGATATTGACAATACGGATGACCCTTATGAAGTGGGTTTGGGCTTTGCGGTAAACCTGAACAAGGAAAACCCCTTTATCGGCAAGGATGAGTGCATTAAGAAGAAAGCTGCTGCGCCCTACTCCAAACGCCTGGTCCAGGTGTTGTTAAAAGATCCGGAGCCACACATGTTTCATGCCGAAGTAGTGCTGCGCAATGGCATTCCCGTCGGCGATGTCAGGGCTGCGTCTTACGGCCACACCCTGGGTGGGGCTGTGGGTCTGGCGATGATCAAGGGGGATCCGGTAGATGCCGCTTATCTCGAACAGGGGAAGTGGGAAGTTGAAATCGCAGATAAAACTTATCCTGCTGAGGTCTCATTCCGGCCCATGTATGACCCCGGGATGGAAAAAATAAAAATATGAGGTGGCAGGCGTACCAATAACTAAAAATAATACTGAACCCGAAACTGTACGATCCACGGATTCTGCTTGCCGTAAGGTCCGTCTTTTGCGCTCGCTTTAATCAGGTTGCCCATGAAGCGCCAGTGAACCCTGGAATACCAGTTCACACCAAATGACAGGTTGGTCTGGATTCCACCCTGAACATCCTGGTCAACCAGGTCGACCCTGCTGAAGCGAAAAGCCACTTCCCAGGCACCGCGATCACCCAAAATGTTGGGGCGGATGAATCTGCCGTCACGGTAGTGCGCCATTTCGCCGGTGAGGAACCAGGAAACCACAGCGTACCAGCCCTTGAAAATCGGATCATTGCCATCCGGGCGAGACCATCTTGTGCGATAAAATTCGCTCTGGATGGTTACCGGCCCTCTTGATCCTGCCAGTTCCAGCCCAAGAGCCGAACTGGTGCCAATATCCGGCCAAACACCCGTATCAACCAGGCGGATGTTGCTGACATGCGATTCAGGCCTGGCTTGTATTCTTGCATCGGCATCAGAAGATAATTGCATGAATGATCCGCCAACATGAAATAGATGAGCCTGGCCTCTGGCCGGAGTGAAGTAGCCCCGTGCAGCCCAACCATGGGAACCGGATCCCTTGTTGGGGTCTCCGGCGAACACCGTGACATTTGCCCCCAGCCTTTTCAGGTGGGTGTCCCAGCCCAGGCCCAATCGCCGCTGCAGGGTAAATGCCAATACCGGCAAAGGCCTTTCCATGAACGAGCCGGTAAGCGATGAAGTCTGCCCCGACAACGTTTGCGCAACCTTCTGGTTACCGATGCGGAATGTACCCAATTTTTTGGAACGCCAGGACAGGTAGACATCAGACAGGTTATTTTCACCATCGGTCAGATCGACTTCGAGTTTGTAGTTCCAGCCCGGCCAAATCCTGACCCGTCCGGCCAGCCCCAGCCGGAAACGCCGGAGGATGAATCCGCTCTCATCCTTGAGTACGCCACCGCTGTAGCTGGCGCCATCCAGTTCCAGCCGGCCGAAAAATATGATGTTTCGTTTGGTCAGGAAGGGAACATTTTCCTGGATATAGGTGAGAGGTGCGCGAGTAATTTCCATCACCCGGTCGGTGCTGTCCAGCAATACGGTGCCCCTGTTGGCGCTTTCCATCTGCAATTCGTCCTCGAGCTCTTCCAGTTCCTGCTCTGACTTCTGCACAGCCGCACTGTCGGAACCATCACTTACCTCGGCATCACCGGAATTATCCTGGCCCTGTTCGTCATCAGGGTTCGCCTCCATTCCTTGCTGCCGGGATGTAATAAGTGATTCACTTTCCTGTGTCTGGTTTGCATCGGAAAGCGGAATTAATCCTGCGCAGAGTAACGCAGTGAGGCTCAGGAACAAATATTTTTGAGGTTTGCCAGTCATGATAGTTTCAATTCAGATTCTACCAAATCAGAAAAATATTGGTGCCCAAAACAGACCCCGGACGCCGATTAGCGCCCGGCTGTTTCATTGCGTTTCATTTGATGATCAGAACGACTTCCCTTTGGGCATTAAGTCACACTGCCATTCACAAGAGCACTTGGTTCAGTACAATGTCGCCATGAGAAACAGCCTTATCTGCCTTTTGTTGATCCTGACACCGTTACAGGCATTTGCGGACGCCATTGTCCGTTCCACGGCCATGTTCGCCGACACCATAGCCGAGTACTTCGTGGAGGAAGACCACGTCCGGCTCGAACTGGAAATCGGTGAGGCGGATATCGACAGTTTTCGAAACCTGCTGCCGGACCAGATATACCAGCAACTGGGTTTCGGCAACGACCCCCTGCAAGACCGTTTGCGACTGTTTATGAACCGCGATATGGCGGTATTTAACGAGGGAGAAGCGCTACCCGGTTTCGTCCGCGATATGGGTCCTGCTACCCGGCCGCGCAGGGACGAGATCACAGGAGAAGAACTGCCGACTGCAGACGAGGAGGCAGTACTGGTGATCGGCGCCACGCTGGTTTTTCCCTTCGAGGGCAAACCCGCAGCACTGACACTGGCGGCGCCCAGGGCAACCGGGCTGGCGAACATCGGGTTTGTGCTTTATCACCTGGGGGTCGCAGTCAATGATTTTCGGTTCCTTTCATCCGGCTACGAAGTCCAGCTCGACTGGGACGATGCCTGGTACTCGACTTTTCCGCAGAGAGCACTCAAACGCCAGTACGATTCGCCGATGACCGGTTTCATCTACGTTGAGCCGTTCGAGGTACGCAAGGAAATTATCGTCCGTCCCCATGATATCCAGCAGTGGGTAGATCTGGGCCTGGAAGGTCAGAATATGATCCGCGCGGACCAGCAGGATGAAATCAAACGTAAAGTGGTCGAGTTTCTCGAACCCCACTTCAAAGTCAAAATCGATGGGGTTGCGGTGGAAGGGACGCTGGACCGGGTGAATTTTCTGCGCCGTACCCTGACCAGCAGCACTGTGGTTGACCAGCAGGACATCGAGTTGCTGCCGGCCACGCTGGGCGTGATTTACGTTTTCCCAACCGGGGGGCTACCCCAGTCAGTGGAAATGGAGTGGGACATATTCACGGAAAAAATGCAGCGGGTTCCTTCAGCCAGCATTGACCAGGCAGGGCCACTACCCGTCATCCTGGAGCCGGATTTCAATATCCTGCGCTGGGACAACTACCTGAAATTTCCCGATATCCCCACCCTGGTGGATATCCAATCCCCGCCGGGCGCAATTCAGAAAGCGGCGGCTTGGGGCCAGTGGGTCATGCTGGTGTTGAGCCTGGTGATCTTAATTTATCTTCTTCGATCCCAAAAGGCGGGAACCGGTCTGCCGGGAGCAGCAGTGGCTGCACTGGCAATGTGTGCGCTGCTCACGGTGTTTCTGATCCATCAAAACCGCCAGTCCGGCATGACCAACGAACGCGTTCACGAATTGGTCGGGGATCTTTTGCATAACGTCTATCGCGCTTTCGATTATCGCGGAGAAGAAGTCATCTACGATGTGCTGGCGCAAAGTGCTTCGGGTGAGTTGCTGACTGACATTTACCTGGAAACACGCCGCGGCCTGGTACTGGCCAACCAGGGAGGCGCCCGGGTCAAGGTGAAAGAGATCGAGGTACAGGAATCGTCACTGATCGATTCAAGCGGTAATTCCCTGACCGTGGAGAGCCGTTGGAACGTTTTTGGTTCGGTGGGCCATTGGGGCCACATTCACCAGCGTAAAAACGGCTACCACGCGAGGCTGGAGATCAGCGAAATTGACGGGGCGTGGAAATTGACCGGCCTGGAAATCCTGGAGGAGGAACGGCTTTGATCGAGCTCCGGGACGTCGATTTTCAGTACCCCGCTATCGGCGGGTTCGGGATGAGCATTCCCCGGCTCTCGATTTCTGCAGGTGAGTGCGTAGCCGTGGTCGGGCCCAGTGGCTCGGGAAAGACGACATTGCTTGGTTTACTGGCTGGTATCCTCGCGCCGGCGCGCGGAGACATGGTCATCAACGGCGCAGACCTCAGCACCTTCGACGACGGTCAGCGCCGGCGATTCAGGATCCAGCACATCGGCCAGGTGTTCCAGGCCTTCGAATTGATGCATTACCTGAACGTCGTTGAAAACATCATGCTGCCGCATTACATCCATGCCACCGGGACAGACGCAAATGGTGTAAGGCGACGCGCGCTGGAACTGCTGAGTGATGTTGGGCTTGAAGGAAAAGCAGGCTCGCGGCCGACTGAACTTTCACAGGGTGAACAGCAGCGTGTCGCGGTTTGCCGGGCCATGCTGAACCAGCCCGCCCTGTTGCTGGCGGACGAGCCGACCGGCAACCTTGACCAGGAAAACAAGCAGAACGTGGTCGATCTTTTGCTGGACCAGGCCCGTCGCAACCACAGCACGCTGTTGATGGTGACGCATGACCATTCACTACTGGGCTCTTTTTCCACCGTGCTGGATATCCAATCGGTAGTGAGGGTGACAGCCCCGCGCGGAGCTGAAGCGGCATGAGCGGCGCGCTTTTCCTTGGCTGGCGCTACCTGGCTTTTCACAGGTTCAAAGCAGCCATATTGGTCGCGTCGATCACCTTGATGCTGTTTCTGCCGGCAGCAATCCGATTGCTGGTCAACGACAGTGCTGAAGCGCTCACCACCCGTGCGAAACAAACACCGCTGGTCGTAGGCTCCAGTGGCAGCCCTTTGGAGCTGGTGCTGAGCTCACTATACTTCCACGCAGAGCAACCCCCGGAACTGCCCTTCACTTCGTTTATTGAGCTGCGTAATACAGGATTGGCAGATGTCATTCCCATGAATACCCGTTTTCATTCACGCGGGTCACCCATCGTGGGCACTTCTCTCGAATACTTTGTCTTTCGTGGTCTGAAACTGGCGCAGGGAAGAATGATGGGCATGCTAGGCGAATGCGTGATCGGAGCAAACGTGGCCGCTGCACATTCAATTGCTGCAGGTGACAGCCTCGTCTCCTCCCCGGAAACCGTATTCGATATTGCTGGTGTGTATCCTTTGAAAATGAGCGTTGCCGGCGTGCTCGAACCAAGCGGCAGCGCGGATGACGACGCCATCTTTGTCGATTACAAAACGACCTGGGTGATACAGGGCCTGGGGCATGGTCACCAGGACCTGGTTAAACCCGTTGCGGCCTCCGGCGTGCTGAACCGCAATGAGGGAATGGTCACTGCAAATGCTTCGGTAGTGCAATACGCTGAAATCACTGCTGAAAACGTTTCCGAATTCCATTTTCACGGCGCAAAAGGGAGTTTCCCGCTGAACAGCGTGATCGTCGTGCCACCCGATGATAAGAGCAATGCACTTCTGCAAGGCCGCTACCAGGACGATGAGCAGGGCTTGCAGATGATTGTCCCTTCCTCGGTATTGAACAAGCTGCTCGATACCGTTTTTACCGTGCAGAACTACATCATCCTGGGGCTGGCGATACTCAGCCTGGCAACGATAGCCGTCATAACGCTGGTATTCCTGTTGTCACAGCAGCTTCGCAAGGGTGAATTTCATACCTTGTCCCGGATCGGCGCATCAAAAACCTACATTGCCACGCTGATTGCGTCCGAGATCAGCTTCGTATTCATTGCCAGCCTCCTGCTGGCCACCGGTTTAACTTTTGTAGTGCGCCAATACGCATTGCAAATACTCCAATCCGTCCTGAGCCTTTGAGATGAGCTTGCGGAATGTCACAGTCATTCTGTTCATGTTGGTGCTGGCCGCCTGCGGTGGCGGTCAAGAGCCCGGACCGGCCGGCGTCGCTGAAAAAAACACTCGTCCGCTGATCATCGCCAGCAACTATCCATTGTATTTCTTTGCCCGCGAGATTGCCGGGGACTCGGCGGAAGTCGTGTTCCCGTCCATCGATGGCGATCCGGCCAACTGGAAACCGGACAGTGAGGCCATCGCCCGAATGCAGTCTGCGGACCTCATTATCCTCAACGGCGCCGCCTATGAGTCCTGGCTGGACTGGGTAAGCCTGCCGGATGACATCCTGCTGGACACCTCATTGGGGATCAGTGATCGTTTGATCCCGCTGGACGACGAAACCGTCCACCAGCACGGCCCGGAGGGTGAACACTCACATTATGGCGTGGCCTTTACGATCTGGCTGGACCCGGTGCTGGCCATGGAACAGGCAAGTGCCGTCGAACAAGGTATCAGTGAACTGGTTCCGGAGAACCAGGAAGCGCACCGTGCCAGGCTGGCCGTCCTCCAGGCTCGCCTGGCAGAGCTCGATGAAGCACTTCGGCTTGCTTTTGCAGCCATTGACGGCCAGGCACTGATCTTTTCACATCCCGTTTACCAGTACCTGGCCGCCCGCTATGCCCTCAACGCGGTCAGCGTGCACTGGGAACCGGGGGAAGATCCGGGCATCCAGGCCTGGATCGAATTCCAGCAGACCCTGCGGCGGCATCCGGCGAAATTGATGATCTGGGAGGATGAGCCAGGCGACTGCGACGGCAGACAGACTCGAGCAACTGGGTCTACAGGCAATACCTTTTCACACGGCAGGGAACCACACACACAGTAATGACTATTTCGAGGTGATGAACGCGAACGTCGATCGCTTGAATTTGCAATCAAATGCTCACTGAGGCGGACAAGTGGATTCCCTTGTGCCCTCCGGAGAACGACCGGGTCGGTTGCGGGCCAACAGGTAGGATTGCATGCCGTGGGCAGAGTGCGACCATATGACAGTATGCGAGGCAACAGCCTGGTCGATCAGATACATGGGATTCGAATTGGTTGAACTCCAGCGGATCAGCCAGATGCGCTCCCAACGTGAAAATAAGGACTGGAGATCAGATGGCTTTCTGAGTCGGATTACATCAATACTTTTATCCCGCCAATAATATTGAAAGTTCGGTATGGTGAATCCCGGCGTGATAGCAACAAGGTCTCCCGGTTGATGGCATCTTTGCACTTGCCGGACGATGGTCCTGTATTGATCTCTTTCTCGATGGTGGACATGCCAGACAGACAGTAACAGTGCTGCCGACAACAACAAAATTGCACCGCGTTGAATGATTTTGCGCTGACCAAGCGCGAACAAGGCCCTGCTGGCTACCAGGCACATGGCCGGCAAGCACAGAATCATGTAGCGGCTCATGAAGATGGGTTTGCCCAGGAGTGATATTGCAATTGCAATCAGGATGGGGAAAGCCAGCCACAGTAGTATCAAACCATCTTTCCAGACATCTGTGCGCCAATGTCTGCCCGCCAGCCTTCCGGATACTGATTCAGTAAAAGTGATGTAGACCCAATACAATGCCAGGCAGCAAAGAATAACGGCCGCAAAAGGCCCGTTGAACAGATAAGCCAATTGGGAAAAAAGCTGGTACCAATCCAGTTCCGGAATCCACCCCACAGATCGCTTGGATACGTGGCCAAGCAGGATGAATGCCCAATGACCAAATAGCCCTATGGCCACGATCTGGGCTACCAGCCATTTGTGGTAATCAAATGTCAGCCATTCTGCTTTCAACAGCCACGCGCTGATCAGCAACAAGTTAACACCGGCAAATAAAAACATTCCGAAAATGTGGCTGAACAGAAGCAATACGGCGCCAATGGAGGTGTACAGATAGGCTGCAAGCGAAGGGCGGGAAATTAATCGGAACACTGCAAACATGTAGAGTGTCGATGTCAGCGACAGCAGTGCATAGGGCCGGAATTCCTGGGAATACCAGATATGGAATCCGGAAAATGTCAGGATGACAGCCGCAAGCAAGCCCAGTTCACGGCTCCAAAGCAGGCGCCCGGTCCGGTACAAGAGATAAACTGTCGCAGTCCCTGGAATTGCCGAAAGGAGGCGCAGTGCGAATTCGCTGTCACCAAATAGCCGGATCCATGGCCAGGCCATCAGATTGTACAGGGGCGGGTGGGTGTCCTTCACTACTGCCTGGTACATTTCCAGGAAGGGCAGGCTGACTTGCTGCCAGGTCACTGCTTCATCGTACCAGAAGCTGGTTCGGCCAAGGCCAAGACTCGAAGCACAGCGGACGTCACAACGATCACCCACGATCGCCGCTGTCTGCCAATGGGCCCGGCCAGCGATACTCGCTGGTGAACTCTTGATACCAACAACTTGCTGGTATAATTCACGCAAATTGAAAACAAAAGCCATGTAATACACTCCCTTGGAATTATTGTACTCACGATGAACATTTCGAGCGAATCATCACCTGAACTTGCGATTGTCGTACCCACCTACAATGAGCGGGACAATGTCGGGGAATTGGTATCCCGGTTGGACCGAACGCTTTCCGGCATTCGATGGGAAGTCATTTTCGTTGATGACGATTCTGTTGATAAAACGGCCGAGCGGGTTAGGGAGATTGCACGAAATGATCCGCGGGTGCGATGCATACAGCGTATTGGAAGACGTGGTTTATCCTCTGCTGTCATTGAGGGAATGATGGCTACCCCCTCGCCCTGCATTGCAGTCATGGATGCTGATTTGCAGCACGATGAGTCTTTGCTTCCCGAAATGCTCAAGACCCTGGAGTCGTCCGGTGTCGACCTGGTAATCGGATCGCGCATGGTCGAGGGTGGAGACAATCAAAGCATGACCGGGTTGCGGCGCTGGTTCAGCGAGGCTGCCACCAAGGTCGCCCGCTGGATACTCAAGATAGAGGTCAAAGACCTGATGAGCGGTTTTTTCATGATTCGCCGTGAGATCCTGAAAGATTCCGTCAGAAATCTGTCGGGTGTGGGGTTCAAAATCTTACTGGACATTCTCGCCTCATCACCGCGAACCCTCTCTTTTGTCGAGCTGCCATACCGGTTCCGGCCCCGCCACGCGGGTGACAGCAAACTGGACACGAATGCTGCGGTCGCACTCGCCATGACCCTGATTGATAAAAAGCTGGGATGGCTCATTCCGTCCAGGCTGATCGCTTTCCTGATCGTGGGAGGATTCGGAGTATTCGTGCATTTCGCCGCTCTAACCGCGGCGCTGAAACTGGCAGGCCTCTCATTTGTCCTGGCCCAGTCCATTGCAACATTTGTGGCGATGACCTCAAATTACATCATCAATAACCTGTTTACCTACCGGGATGTTCGCCTGCAAGGCTGGAAATGGCTGACCGGCTGGGTGTCCTTCACGCTTACCTGCAGTTTCGGCGCAGCAGCCAACATCGGCGTGGCCAGCGCCGTGTTTGACCAGGACTTTTCATGGGGGTTGTCTGCCCTTGCCGGCATCCTGGTAGGAACGGCATGGAATTATGGCGTCACCAGGATGTATACATGGCACATGAAATGAGTGGCAGTTAGGGGAGTGCTCCCTTTGAGCATCAGCCAGATTCAGCCGGATAACTTTTTGCTTCCTGCAGTGCCGTGACGAGTATCTCCGCCCATCCTTTCAAAATTCTTCTGGCTGCAGCCGTGTTGGTCACCGAGTTTGACCAGGTGTAGAAACCGGAATTCCTGGTGTCTGACCTGCGGTCCAGTGCCTTGACAATGAGATCGCCGGTTATCGAGTCGTACAATTCAATATACATGGTCATTTCTCCGGCAGAGGAAGTGTACGTTCGCGACATGCCTGCTGACATCGTGTCGGGTGCGTTGACGTCCAGATTGATAATCGCCGGGCGAATCAACAGCACATCTTCGCCTACCTCTTCTACCACCTCGAAACCTCCGTTTTTCAATTCATCGGTGAATACGGTTTTAAACTCACTGGCCAGGCTATTCTTGATCTTTTGCATGTCGCTTGATGAGATGCGAAGCTTCTGAGCTGAACTTCTCCGCTGGTCGCGCAACCAGTTTTTCTTGAACGCAACATAGGGATCCATCATCTTCACACGGTGATAGGGCGCAAGATCTGCTCCCGGCTCTGCATAAACAATTGCCAGCTTGGAGCCTTTGACAAGATGCAGGCCGTCCTCGGTGATCTCGGGCAATTCCTGTTTCTTGGCCAGGACATTGAATGAAA
>PVMK01121159.1_pt1 | contig 39168 bp, 35 predicted proteins | sample 1853481 | NCBI WGS metagenome assembly PVMK01 (sample SAMN08533507, study PRJNA380276) | Marine sediment metagenome, whole genome shotgun sequencing project.
CCTGCGTCAAGCCGTAAGCGGCAATCACTTCACGAATGGCCAGGTGTGGCGACAGGTCGAGAGCAGGCGGATTAGCTATCCGCGTGACAGTGAATTCGACGTTATCATCGATACAGGGATGATGGGTGATTACCGCTTACGGCTTGCTGTCGGTGGGCCGATGACAGGAATACGACGTGTCAAATAGCTTGTATGCATAAACCACGAAAGTAATGTGACGACGACGCGGGTAGACTGACCAGCCCTTGATGCTCATGTACCGCAGGAATCAATAATGTCCGAAGAACTCGTGCCGGATTTCGATATCAACAAGAGCGTTCGCATGCTCTTCGCCACGCCGCTTGTCATTCACGACTGGCCCGACAGCGAACAATTTAATAAGGACTTCGAGGAACTTGTACGATACAGCGAAGAGAATGACAAGGACGGCTACGGGACCCGATCAAACGCAGGTGGTTGGCAGTCACCGGGCAACCTTATTACCTGGAAAGATCCTGTCGTCGAAATTTTTCGTCAGCGCATCGAAAAACTGGTGACTAATCTTTTGCAGGAAGTGGCGCGGGACACTGGAAAGAATCGTTCATTTGAATTATTAATCGATGCCTGGGCGAACATCAATCGCAAGGGTGACTATAACGTTGTACACACGCATCCGAATTGTATGTACTCGGGAGTCTACTATGTTCAACAAGGCGATCCGGAAAAGACGATTCCGTACAGCGGTTTGCTGGAAATTCTCGACCCGCGTGAAGCAGCCAATTACGTCCAGATTCGCCATTCGGTATTCGACGCCCGGGAATTTGTCGAAAATATCCCCGGACGAATGCTGCTGTGGCCAAGCTGGCTGAAGCACTGGGTGCATCCGTATCAGGGTGAAGGCGAACGCATATCGGTCGCGTTTAATGTGAATGTTATCGAACAGCAAGAGCAAGAATAAGCTGGGCCAGGATCACTGGTGGCGGCCAGTTCCAGGCTGCTACTCTGCCGGTTCTCCTGTTCGCAAAGCGCAACCTCATCGTGACTCCATTTCTAAAAACAACCGTGCTGACATTGGCGGCATTGCTCATTTCCACGTGGGCGGTGACAAAAGTCGCGTCGGCGCAGGAAACCACGCAAGAAACGATCGATGAAATTCAGGTTACGGCGACCCGGCGCCCGCTTGCGGAGAAGGACGTTTCTGCAGCACTGACACTGATCAGTGTTGAGGAAATTCGCGGAGCAAAAATTATCACTGACGCGCTTGCGGCACAGCCGGGCGTATTTCTGCAGCAAACAACACCAGGCCAGGGTGCAGCGATAATTCGCGGCTTGAAGGGCTCTGAAGTGCTGCATATTGTTGATGGGATGCGGCTGAATAACGCGATTTTTCGTAACGCTCCAACACAATATCTTGCACTGGTGGCGCCAGGGACAGTCGATCGAATCGAGGTCGTTCGCGGGGCTCCGGCATCGCTGTACGGCAGTGATGCGGTGGGTGGCGTCGTGCAGGTATTGTCGCGTATTCCGGCTTTCGACGAACCCGGCACACGGGGTGAAGTGTATCTTGCCTACGATTCAGCGGATCTGGGTAAAGTCCTTCGCGGTTCTTTTGATGTTGGTAATGAGCGGCTGGCCGGGTTGATTAGTGGCGAGTACCTGCAAAGTGGCAATCGCCGCATTGGCGGCGACCAACGTGTTGCACCAACAGGATACGAATCGAAAGGCGCTCGCATCGCGCTGTCTGCGACACCCGATGATGAGCAAAGCTGGCTGTTCGATTTTCAGTATGCCAGTCAGCCCGCTACGCCGCGCATAGATGAATTGGTTGCTGGTTTTGGCCAGACGGAACCTTCCTCGTCCGAATTTCTGTTTTCGCCGAATGACAGGCTCTTCGCCCACTTGCGACACACGCGTGAAAACTGGTTGTGGTCAGCCGACTGGAATTTCGATGCTGGCTGGCAGCGGATAGATGACGATCGCATCACGCGAGATTTCCAGTCACAGTTTCGCCGCCGTGAGAAAAACAGCAGCGACTTGTTTGGTATCACGGCAAGTGCTGCGAGTGATACTCGCAATGGTTCCTGGATAGTCGGGGCGGAGCTGTATCACGACCTTGTACGCAGTCAGCGCAGCGAGGAGGACATCAACAACGGCCAGGTACGGGAATTGCAGGCTCGCTTTCCGGATGAATCAAGCGCCGATCAGGCAGCGATCTTTGCGAACCTCCTGCACAGCCTCGGCGGTCGGCACACCGTGTCGGGTGGTTTGCGTTTCAGTGTAATAGGTGTGGACTTAGCGGAAACGGCTCTGTCACCGGCGACGTCCGTCGACCAGAACGACATCAGTGCAGACATCGGCTGGATCATTGATGTGAATCAGCAGAGCCAGTTCGTAGCAAACCTGGGCTACGGCTTTCGTGCGCCAAATGTGTTTGACCTGGGCACGCTTGGTGATCGCCCGGGTAACCGATTCAATATTCCCAATCCGGATCTTGAGTCTGAACGCATTTATCAATTCGATGTTGGCTTCAGGCATCGTGAAGAATTCTGGGACCTCAATGTGATGTTGTTTGCGTTGCATTACACCGATCGAATTACTTCCGTACTGACAGGCGCGGTAACTCCAAGCGGACGGGATGTCGTGCAGAACCAGAACGTGGAGAGCGCCGATATTCACGGGATCGAAGCCGCTGCGCATTTCGTTTTTTCAGCGACAACGACGGCGGACGTGGTTGTCAACTACACCCGGGGCGAGCAGGAGGAAGCGGATGGCCTGGTAGTTTCCGCGGACAGAATTCCGCCGCTCAACGGCCGCTTGTCGTTGCGCCATACCGTCTCCGATTCCCTGTCTGTCGAGCCCTACCTGCTGTTCGCGGGAAGTCAGGATCGGCTGAGCCCGCGCGATATCAGGGATGTACGCATAGACCCGACGGGTACCGCAGGCTGGCTAACCGCAAATATCGCGACAATATGGCAGCCAGCTGATAATTGGCAGATCGTGGCAAGCCTGGAAAATCTGTTCGACAAGCGCTACCGCGTGCATGGCTCAGGCATCGACGCAACCGGCAGAAACCTGCTTTTGAGCCTGCATATGTTGTGGTAGCTGACAGGTAATCACACCTTAGTCGTGAATGCTCCAATCGGGCGGAAACTCAACGGGTCCTCTTCGCCCGGGTATGCACGCCTTGAACGGCGCATAAAAGTCGCGAATCATTGCAAGGTCCTGCTGCATCGTCTGACCGTCGGGCAACGTAATACCTACGCCCAGTTTCCTGTTCTTGTAATCAATAAACGCGAGCACGATTGGTACATTGGCAGACTTTGCGATCTGGTAAAAACCTGTTTTCCAGTAGGCTTTCCAACGCCGGGTTCCCTCCGGCGCGAGGGCAAGGAAAAGGTGATCCTCCGCCGCAAAAGCGTCTGTCAGCTGCTGCACTGTGTCGTGTGCAGCGCTGCGATCTATAGGCATTGCGCCGAGAGCACGGAGCAGGGTTCCAAGTGGCCACCAGAACAGCGTGTGCTTGGCCAGGAAACGCACATCGACTTTAAGTGCAACCTTATACACCAACAGCCAGATACCGTCCCAGTTGGACGTATGCGGTGCCGCAACGAAAACTGCCTTATCAAGCGCCGGCACTTCGCCAACAGTTTCCCAACCACACATCTTCAGTATCAATCGGGCGATTTTTTGCAGCATGTGCAGAGTATTGCCGGGGTGGCCTCCGTATGCAAAGCGTTGTTATGCTAGGTGAAAGTTTTTTGCTGCATTGACGATGGGGGGGGAGCAATGAAAATACGCTATCTGGTCCTGATATCACTCCTGGCTGCTGGTGCCTGTTCTGATGAGCAGAATTCCACCGGGAATGTCGCAGCGACTGCGGCAGAACCACGCATCATGGACAATAAACAGGTCCGGAATCGCGGTGCTGACAAAGACAACTGGTGGGACAAATTACCGCGCCCGGAATGGAGTGCGTATCAGAAAATCGATCAGGATCAGGACTGGTTTGAGGTCTACCTTATTGCCGATGGTATTTACGCCATCTATGAACCAGGCCAGTTCGAGGAAGTTATTTCATTCCTGATAACTGGTGAAGACAAAGCGTTGTTGTTTGATACCGGGCTCGGTATCGGCAACATGCGCCGGGTCGTTGATCAACTGACTGACCTGGATGTCATCGTTCTCAACTCTCACACTCACTACGACCACATCGGCAGCAACTATCTCTTTGATGTGATCTATGGCACTGATACGGAGTTCACGCGCCGCCGTGCACTAGGTAGCCCACCCGATGCAGTCGCTGATTTTTTGCAGGAGGGATGGGTCTGGAAGGACCTTCCGCAAGATTTCTCCGCAGACAGTTATCGAAGTCAGGCGTTTACCATCAGCAAGATTGTCGGCGAAGGTGACAGTATTGATATTGGCGGCCGTGTCCTGGAGGTAATTTTCACGCCGGGTCATGCGCCTGACTCTATTTGCCTCATCGACAGGGACAACCGACTGTTGTTTACCGGTGACTCTTTCTACCTTGCACCTTTATATACGCATATTCCTGATTCCAGTTTTGCTGACTACGCGGTTACAGCGGCGCGCCTGGCCGGGTTGGTGGACGATATCGATTCTGCAATCACATCGCACAACGTACCGGTGGTTGATAGCAGTTACATGACGGCGCTGGGCCAGGCTTTTGCAGATATTCAATCTGGCGCAGCCAGCGACTTCACGTTAAGTGACGGTCATCGTGAATATCATTTCGACGGTTTTTCCGTGATCGTTAAGGACGAACAATGAACCGAAGAAAGTTCATGCAGGATGCGGGCGCTGCTGCTGCCTTGATGACGTTGCCGCTTGGCATGGACGCCTGGGGAGAGACGGCAAAAATTGCCACGCGCACCATTCCTTCGACCGGGGAGGTGTTGCCGGTCATTGGCTTTGGCCAGTCTCCATCTTTCAGGGAAAATGACTTTGAAAATTCTGCAGTGCTTCTCGATGCGCTGCGCGACCTGGGCGGAAAATTTGTTGATACAGGGACAAGCGCGCAGCGTCTCCTAGGTCGCTACATGCAGGCCAACTCGGCACATGACGACCTGTTCCTCGGCAACAATATTCGCACGCCGGACGCGGCAGCGGATTTGCAGGCCATTGCAAATTCCAAAGCGTCCCTGGGTGTCGACGTCCTGGATCTCCTGCAACTGCAACGACCCGATGACATTCGCGCGCAGTGGCCGCGTATGCAACGTTGGCGAGATGAAGGTCATGCACGGCATATTGGCGTTGCTATGTCAGGTGACGGATTTTTTGCGATGATCGAATCATTGTTGGAAAACGGCGAGCCCGACTTTATCCAGATCAACTACTCAATGCTGGAGCCGCAAGCCGCGGACAGGCTTCTACCCTTGGCGATGGACAAAGGCGTTGCGGTGTTAACGAATCGCCCATTTGTAAATGGAGAATATTTCCCGCTGGTGCGGGGCAGGGATCTGCCCGAATGGGCGGCAGAGTTCGATTGCCACAGCTGGGCGCAATTTTCCCTGAAATGGATCATCGGCAATGCGGCAGTCAACTGCATCCTGACTGAAACAACCAAAGTTCATCATGCGATCGATAACCTGTCGGCCGGACTGGGGCGATTGCCCGATGCGCCGACCAGGGATCGGATGCGATTGCTGCTACGATCCTTCTGATCAGGTGACCCTGCCAGGCGTCGTCATCGTGCGATTTTCTTGCTCGTAAATGATTGATTGTCAATCGGATTCTACTTAGGGGGAACTGCGTCACTTATTTCTGGCGGGGAATATGGCACAAAGGGCCGGGTAAACCAATCTCAGGAGTTTGTCATGAAAGCCTCGCTTGGGCTGTTGATATTCATACTGCCGATGCTCGCTGCGGCAGAAGTCGTTGTACCGATCGACAAGGTTGAAAACAGCGTCAATATTCGACTGTCGGCGGATTCCGCCACAGAAATCGTCGGCAAGTTAAAACAGGGTGAGTCTCTAGTGCTCGTAAAATCTGTGCCCGGCTGGCATGAAGTAGAAATTTCCGGCGGTGCCACGGGCTTTGTCAGCGCGGACTGGAGCGTTGTGCTCGAAGCAGCGCCTGCTCCAGTTGTGGAGGCTGGGCCGGTGGAGGCAGTTGCAGACGATGCTCCCCCGATTGCTCCAGCTGAAGAAGCGGTTGCCGATGTCCCTGATGTTTCAGCGGATGAGTCGAGTGACGAGACTGCTGAGCCAGTCGCAGAGTCAGCAGAAGTCGAGCAAGTTATCGCCGAATCGGAAATCGCGACGGTGCCCGAGGTCGATGCAGAAATAGAAGTTGCAGTGACTGATACCGTCGCTGATGTGGAGGCGGACGCCGTACAGAATGATCCGGATTCGTCACCCGCAACTGAGTCAATTGAAACGGCATCAACATCAGAGGCCGTCGAAGGGGCTGTGGTCGAGACAATTGCTGACACAACTACAGAGACGACCGACGTTGCACCGACGACGGAAGTCGTGCCGGTGCCAGTAGTAGTTGGCGCAGCAGGTGCTACCGGACCACAAGGACCACCAGGCCCGCAAGGCCCGCAAGGCCCATCGGGTGATTCAACCATTAAGGGTTCTGTCGATTACCTGATGAAATTCACCGCGCCAACAATTGGCGGAAAATCGCAAATATTTGACGACGGTAACAATATTGGCATCGGTACTACGGAGCCGAAACAACGCCTGGAAGTTAACGGCAACATTCAGATACACGAACAAAATAGCGGTGTTGCCGGTTTGATGATTACCCAGTCCTCGGGTGAGACCGGCTATATCATGCACAACCGCGCCAGTACGTTGACGATTGGCGCCGGCTCTGTTGACAGGATAACGATCGATCGTAAAGGCAATGTTGGTATCGGCGTGTCGCGCCCGGCGCACCCGATGGAGATGGCAAGCGGTGCGCATGTTAGCGCTGGCGGAGTCTGGACCAACAGTTCGTCGCGAGCAAAAAAGGAAAACATTGCTGAGCTGACGCCGGAGGAGGCGCTCAGGACCTTGGCGTTACTGCAACCGGTTCAGTTCAATTACAAGAACGACCAGCAGGAGACCTATGTTGGTTTCATAGCTGAGGACGTGCCGGAGCTGGTAGCGACCGGTGATCGAAAGGGACTAAGTCCGATGGATATAGTAGCGGTGCTGACGAAAGTTGTTCAGGCGCAGCAGCAGCAGATAGAGGAGCTGGAAGCGAGGCTGGATTCCGGTAAATAGCCAATCGTCCGCTGAGCGGGCGATTTTATAATTGGCACTGGTTGTAACAGCTTGTATCTGATCGTATAGACCCTGTCCGACGAAATCGCGCTCTGAGCGTCGCCTTTTTCCATTAGCGGACGCTCAGATCATCGGGAAATCAATAGAACGACCGGCTGGAAGCGGCCAGAAGTGGCCTTTCGATTAGCGGGAAAAGGTGTTCTCTGCAGATTCATTTAGATCGCAGATGAAGTGAAATGATGTCAATAGAGACTTAATTTATGCGCGATACCTTACCGCTTTGATCGAATACCACGACGCGAGTAGCACCCCCGGATTGTTCGTAGGTCCAAGTACTGCCAGATCGATTCGTGGGTTCGCCGCACTTCTTCAGCACCTCATATTTGTCGGGGCCGCGTCGCTCGCCACTACTGATGATGTGTGTTCCACAACGCATCGATCCATCGGCGAAAGCGGGCTCGACCATGAGGTTCGAGAGAAGAAATACTGATGCGATGATCCATTTTGACTTGCAATTCATTATTAGTACCTCCGGCAGCCGAGTGGCCATTTCGCAGAATGTTCTCGATTATGGAATGCGGTATTCAAGATCTTTGATGACGGCCAGGCCGGATGCAACGTGGAGATCCGCACCAGCCGCCATGCCAGTGATGAGTGCGCGCATTGGTGAACGGACCCGAAGCGTACCTGTACCCGATATGTCCGTGAACTTACCTTCGCCGCCGACCAACGTAAATGTACCCTGGCAGCTGCCGACTTCTCCTTTGCAGGTCAAATCCGCATACGCAACGTTTTCAGAGGATGCCGAAATTTCGCAGTGGCCAACCGCCTCCGAGTTGCCCTTATCCAAGTCAAATGTCTGAATGATTGGACACATGACGAAGGCCTCGTGCATTTCACCGAGCGATGACTCGATATACATGACCCCGGTAAACGCGCCCAGGAACATGATCGTGCTGGTATTCACCTGGAATACGCGACCTTCGGCCTCCCACGGAATAATTGCCTGCACGGTGTCTTGCTCGGCCGCGTAGACCGGCAAGAAGTTCAGTAGTAGTAATGCCGCTGCCGACATCAAGCAACTGCGATTTACTGTCATTGCCTCGTCTCCTGTTCTGTCAATTACTGAAACCAATGCTTCAGCCGACAAACGAATCAGCCGTAAAGCAACCGAACGGGGAAATCTAAACCCAATACGACTATCTGATTCTCAGCAATTAAGGACAATCAGTAGGAATACCTACTCATGCTGATTGATCCGGGCCGGCAGGACCACAGTCCAAAATGTTTTCAAACGTAGGAATTTTCCGTGACTGATTGATCATGTCCGCTTCGGGTAAACTGCAGCCTGCCAGCAGTGTATCAACACTGCGGCTGCTATCGACAGCAAAGCGGTCATTGGTCTCCATTCAATCTGGCAGCGTCTGTCAGGTCAAGTGTGTCTGTCAGGTCGAGTCTCGATTACCACAACTAGTCCCGAATTTTCGTATTCCACAATGTTGCCGCAAGCAGCATCGACAACACCGATGATCCAATCCAGAATGTAATCGCGATATCAAAGTCATAACTACGCACACCGCCTACAATAGTCATTCCCTGGCTGATCAGCGCAGCACTTATGTTCTCCTGCGTTGCCGCTGCCAGGTAGCTGAAGGCACCGACAAAGCCCATCGCGGCCCCAGTTGCGCCGCGGGGTGCTATGTCCACACCGAAGAGCCCGCCGATTGAGGCTATCAGACCGCTTAATGCAGCGCCGTAAAATGTAAATGCGATCATCAAGACGACGGTGTTATTCGGCCCATAGAAAATGGCAAACAGCGCAAGCACTTCGATGATGGCGAATATCAGGTTGGCGGGTGGTCTGCGCGCGTCAAAGACTTTATCCGACAGATATCCGTAAGCGATCGAGCCGACGATACCGGCTATCGTATTAACGCTGAGGAAAAGGCCGGCTTCGACGAGGGAGTAGCCGCGAATTTCCTGCAGGTAAAGCACCCCCCAGCTATTGATCGCATAACGCGTGATATACATAAGGCCACTGGCAGCGGCGACAATCCACATCGCACGGATGCCGAAAACCAGTTTTTGCGTCTGCCAGGTGTTGGTCTGCTTTTTTTCTTCGGTCTCCTCGCCGAGCCACTCATTAACTGTTGGCAAACCGATGGTCTTTGGCGCATTTTGCAGGAAAGCGTAAACCCACGCTGCAACGGCGATGCAAAGTATGCCGGGCGTGATGAAGCCGTATTGCCAGCCCATTGATGCGACGATTGCCGCGATTATAAAAAACGTGATGCCCTCACCGATCGAATGAGAGGCGCTCCAGATACCGTAGCGGCGACCACGTTCGTGAATGCTGAACCAGTTCGTGAGTGAAATTATGGCGGCGGGTGCAGCCATTCCCTGGAACCAGCCATTGAGTGCCCACAAGACCACGGCTACCCAGATTAGCGTCGTCCCACCCATAAACAGGTTAATGACTGCGGAGATAAATATGCTGATGGAGAAGAACAGTCGCGGTTTGAAATGATCGGACAGGAAGCCATTGAAAAATTTGCCGAACGCATAACCATAAAATAATGCGGCGCCGATCATGCCGAGTTCTTCAACGCTGAAAATCCCGCCATCGATCAGCGGTTTCTTGACGATCGACAGGCCAAGTCGACAGGTATAAATAAAACCGTAGCCAAGCGTTATTGCCAGCATGACTCGCAGGCGGTGTTTACGAAAAAGGGAATCAACTTCCGTCGAAGACAATTCGGGTTGCGCTATTGCCATCTTGTGTCCTTACACCGGGCCAATGAACAGCTTGCCAGATCGCCGTCTTACAGGCCAATTTGACAATAACCGCAGATATTCATGATTTTTCGTCAACCAATGCAGGATTTCGCCGTTAGAACTGTAACAGCCACCGAAAATCTGAAAACTTACGGAGTAGAGACATGAAAACAGGGAATGTTTGGAGCATGGCGAAAACCGGCTTGTTGGTTGCAGGAATCGTACTGCTTGGCAATTCTGCACTGGCAGACCAGGGTGATCGAATCGAGGATCGCTTCGACGGGCGCGGAGATGGAATCGACACACGGCTCGACAATCGCGGTGATCGAATTGATGATCGACTGGACGAACGTGGTGATCGTATTGATACACGCCTTGATAACAAGGGTGACCGTATTAATGACCGGCTGGATCATCGCTCGGATCGAGCGGCCGATGCTGGCAGAGACGGTCTTTCCAGGCGCCTTGATCAAAAAGGCAATCGTATAGACCGGCGTCTCGACAACAGGGGCAATCGTGCGGATCGCCGCCTGGATAACAAGGGTAACCGGGTTGAACGGCGTCTGGATAACAGGGGCGATCGGGTAAATCGCAGGCTGGACAACAAGGGTCAGCGAATTAATCAGCGTCACGAGAATCGTAGTCGGCGCCAGAATCGTCGCAGCTAAGAGCGATCAGGTAATGGCCCCCGTTGCGTTGGTGACGGGGCCTTTCTTATTTGTCCGTCGTTTCCGGGCCTGTTATTTCAATGACTTTAGCCACACCCCGATCACGCGGATCCGCGGCCGGCAATAACTCATCCTGGTTTCTCCAGATCACCTGCACATCACCAAATTCGAAGCCATGCGGTTCGACACGATAGCCGCGATCGCCCAGCGCGGAAATTGTTTCCTCAGGCAGTGGGCTGGCAACGCTCATTGTTATGAGGTCGGGCGGTAAAAGCTGATGATGAAATCGTGTCGCACCCACCGCCTCCAGCGGCTGCATGCCGAAATCCAGGATATTGACGATCGTTTGAAAAACGGAGGTGAATATTGTCGACCCACCCGGCGTTCCGACGACAATCGCGACCTGGTCGTTTTTAAGAAGAATCGTCGGCGACATTGAAGATAATGGTCGCTTGCCAGGTTGAATTTCATTCGCAGTGTTGCCCACGACACCAAAAACGTTCGGCACGCCGGGTTTGGCGCTGAAATCATCCATCTCATTGTTGAGCAGGAACCCCGCACCTTCAACTACGACTCCGCTCCCGTAGTCCCAGTTGATCGTATAAGTATTCGATACCGCATTACCCCATTGATCCATGATGGAATAGTGCGTCGTGTCGGGCGACTCCAGTCCGGGTTGGACACCTTCGAGCGTCGAAATATTTTTCGGATCAACTTCCTGCGCGCGGCGTGCAATGTAGTCTTCCGACAATAGTGCATCCATATCCATTTCGACGAAGTCCGGGTCGCCCATATATTCGGCGCGATCGGCGAAGACACGTTTTTCCATCTCCGCTACGAGGTGAATGTACTGCGGCGAATTGTGCGCTACATCCGCAAAATAATGATTGAGGTAATCTTTCATCTTTAGCAACTGGACTACTGCGAAGCCACCGGAACTTGGCGGTGGCGCCGAGATGATTTCATAGTCGCGCCATTTCGAGCGCAGCGGCTCACGCCATACTGCCGTAAACGATTCCAGGTCTTCCATCGTTATCAGGCCGTTGCTGCGACCCATTTGATCGACGAGCATCTTCGCCGTTTCGCCACGGTAAAAATCGTCAGCACCCTGTTCGGCTATGCGCTCAAGGGTTTTGGCGAGTTCGGGCTGGTGAAATAGCCTGTCTGCCTGAATTTCGCCAAAATAGTCCCTGAAATTGGTGCGATCACCAAACCAGTCGAACGTATCGCGAACATCATCGACCAGGATCGGTGCCGGGTAGAAACCGTCCTCGGCCAGTTTTGCAGCAGGAAGAACGAGGTCCCGCCATGGCAGCTTGCCGTAGCGTTGATGTGCTGCCCACATTCCGGCAACGGTGCCCGGGACACCGGCAGCCTGTCCGCCGATGAGTGAGGCCTGGTCAATAACGTCACCGTTTTCATCCAGGTACATATCCCGGGACGCGGCGTACGGTGCTTTTTCCCGGTAGTCCAGGAAAGTTGATTCACCGTCAAAATGGATCAGCATGAAACCGCCACCACCGATGTTGCCGGCGTCAAAAAAAGTGACGGCGAGCGCGAACCCGGTCGCAACGGCTACATCAACAGCATTGCCACCGCGCCGCAGAACATCCTCGGCAATTTGCGCGGCGTATTTATCGGGTATTGCAATTGCTGCCCTGGTGATTGTCGCCGGTTGAGTGGTAACGGGTTCTGGCGGTGTATTCGTGTCAGGCGCACAAGCGAACAGTGCTAACAGGGTCAGAACGAAAACTGAATTTCGATAAAGCGGGTTCAATTTAGTTGATTGCAAAATGCTGACTCTGATTCTAATTTTTAAAGTGGATTACTGAAGCGAACGGTACCAATCGACGCCATCACTGTCGCGTTCCACGCCAATGCGATTCCGATGCATCAAAAAGTTGAGATGGGCGAGAGACTCGCCTGTAGCCATAATCAGATTATTATTGTTGATCTTGCTCTTGAACAGCGCCGGAAATACGTCGACAGAACGTTTTGGCTCTTCACAAATCGCTTCCAGCTTGTCGAGACAGTCACGATGTTCAGCAATTAACGCGTCGAGACGTTGATGTGCACCGCGGAACGGTTTCCCGTGTGCCGGCAAGACAAGAACATCTTCTGGAATCCTGCTCTTTAGCATCTCCAGTGATTCAAGCCAGTCGGCCAGTGGATCAGCAAGCGGTTCCGTCGGATAAACGCTTACATTTGAGGAGATGGTCGGCAAAAGCTGATCTCCTGAGATCAAGGTATTTATTTCTGCACTAAAAAGGCATGCATGTTCCGGAGAATGACCGCGGCCAACGATAATTTCCCATTCATTGGTGCCTATCCGGATCTTGTCTGCCTCCTTGATGCGGTGATGTGACTCCGGGATATGCGAGACGTATTTGCCGAACATGCCAAACATCTTGTGGTAATAGTCCATCTGCCCAGGCTGGAAGCCTGCGGCAGTATAAAAGCGATTGCCGTCCTCGGGCGTAGCCCGCCCGGTATCGGACACGAGAATACGACACAAGAGGTATTCTTCACGAGACATCCAGAGCGGCGCATCGAATTGATCGCTTAGCCAGCCGGCGCAACCGACATGATCCGGATGCATATGCGTAACAATGACGCGAGTCAGGGGCCGACCTTCCATCGGGCCCTTGAATGTCTTGCTCCAGACCTGCTTCGATTCATCTACGCAAACGCCAGTGTCGACGGTTGCCCAGCCGTTATCGTCTTCGAGCAACCACAAATTTATGTGTCCGAGGGCAAACGGCAGTGGCATACGCAACCAGGTGATCCCGGGCGCGACCTGCATGGTTGCCCCGGCGTCAGGCCGCTCAGAGAATTCGTAATCTAATTGTGGAGCGGTGCTGGTCGCATTCATTGCTGCATCTTCCCACGGTGTGAAAGCAATTGCTGCAATCTGCCGAATTTAGAACAGTTGGAAAGCCGGTGTGATCACGGCGATTTGTCTCAGGCCGCCTTGCCGGTGATATTCAGGTAGTTCTGCAGTTTTGCCTCGATTTTGTCACGTGCATCCTTCGCCGCGGCTTCTTTAACCGGTCCGTAACCGCGTATTTCAAAGTACTCTTTTACGATTTCGGTGGCGGAATCCACATTGGTCGCAGTCAGCGATTGCAACAACTGGTCAACATGAGATTCGAATTCACCGATCAATGCACGCTCCATTTTCCTCTCTGCAGTCATACCAAACAAATCAAAACGTGTGCCGCGCAATTTTCGCAATTTCGCTAGCAGGCGAAACACGGGGATTATCCATGCGCCAAATTCCCGCTTTCGCGGCCGTCCCCTGGCGTCGACGCCGCTGTTGAGAATGGGTGGTGCCAGGTTGAATCGCAACCTGGCGCCATCGCCGTAATCTTTTTTTATCCGGTCCAGGAACCCGGACTCCGTATATAACCTCGCAACCTCGTATTCATCTTTATAAGCAAGTGTCTTGAAATAGCTCCGGGCAACCGCTTCTGTCAGTGTCGCTTTGTTACCAGGGATAATCGCTTCCTCGGCCAGGCGCACCCGGTTCACCAACGCCACGTATTTGTCAGACAAAGCTTTGTCCTGATAGTCGCAGAGAAAGCCTGCGCGACGATGAATCATTTCATCCAGTGTTTCGATTCCGGATATATCGGTTTGTGGCACCTCGATGTGCTCATCAATAACTTTCGGCTCAGCTGCAGCAATCCGGCCCCAGTTGAACGCATCGCGGTTCTGATCCACTGCAACGGCATTCAATTCAATTGCACGTAACATCGCCGTGAGCGATACCGGCAAAAGTCCTTTTTGCCAGGCGTAGCCAAGTAGCAGCACATTGGCGTATATCGTGTTGCCGAGCAGCGCTTCTGCGAGCTGGTTAGCCGCCAGGGTAGACAGCTTGTCGGCTCCGGTTATCGCTGCTATTGCTTCAACACGCTCGCTTGCCCGTAGATTGGCGTCGCGAAAGCGGACGAAGTCTGCGGTCGACATTTCCGTGGTGTTCAAAACCGCTCGTGTGTGTCCCGGCCGATAGGTGCTGGATGCTTTTGGCGAAGAGCTGACCACCAGGTCGCAGCCAATCAGCGCATCGGCCTGCTGTGTATCAATTCTGACCTGGTTGAGCTCCGCAGGATTACGCGAAAATCGAATGTAGCTTAGTACCGGGCCAAATTTCTGCGCAAAGCCCATAAAATCAAGCACACTCGCGCCTTTTCCTTCAAGATGCGCGCCCATTGTGATCAGCGCGCCAACAGTAATTACGCCGGTTCCGCCGACGCCTGTTACGAGCAGATCGTAGCTATGGTCAAGCGATGGTAATTCCGGCGCGGGCAGTTCTGCGAGTTTTTCCAGCGGAAATGCTTTTGACACCAGATTGGTGCCGCGCACTTTCCTGGCGCCTTTAATCGTGACAAAACTCGGGCAAAATCCGTTGACGCAGGAAAAATCCTTGTTGCAACTGTTCTGGTCAATCTGCCTTTTCCTGCCAAAGGGCGTTTCCTTCGGAATAACTGACAAACAATTCGATTCAACCGAGCAATCGCCACAGCCTTCGCAGACCAGATCGTTAATGACGACCAGCTTATCCGGATCCTCAAGCAAGCCACGTTTCCTGCGTCGGCGTTTTTCAGTTGCACAGGTCTGCGCATAGATCAAAATCGTTACACCGGGGATATCGCGCAATTCACGTTGCACTGTGTCGAGATCGCGCCTGTGCGAAATCGTCGTGCCTTGCGGAAAATCACTGAGTTTGAACGATTCGGGCTCGTCAGAAACGAGTGCGATGCGTTGGATGCCTTCTGCGCGAACCGAGTGGGCGATTTTCTCTACAGTAATTGGCCCATCAACCGGCTGGCCACCAGTCATCGCTACTGCATCGTTAAATAGAATCTTGAACGTAATATTCGTCTTCGCGGCAAACGCCTGGCGGATGGCCAGCGATCCGGAGTGATAATACGTGCCGTCACCCAGGTTCTGAAAAATATGCTTGCCGCCGTTGAACATCGAGCGGGTCACCCAGTTAATACCTTCACCGCCCATCTGTATCAATCCGTCGGTATCACGGTTCATCCAGTTGGCCATGAAATGACAGCCGATACCGGCAAGCGCCTTTGAACCTTCGGGTACGCGGGTTGATGTGTTGTGCGGGCAGCCGGAGCAGAAATAGGGTGTACGTGACGCACCACTGATTTCTATAATCCTTGCCCCGGTGTCGCGTAGACTGTTGGCCCTGCTGGTCAGGTTCAAACCCGTGACCGCGGCATCAAGGCGGCGCGCTACGATACCCGCGAGCTGAATAGGCGAGAGCTCACCGATCCAGGGAACGAGTGTTTCGCCATCCTCGTCTTCCTTGCCGACCATGCGTTCCGGTTTGCGGCCAGGATAATCGTAAAAATATTCCTTGAACTGACTTTCAATGAGGCCGCGCTTTTCTTCAACGACGAGGACCTCACGCTTGCCACGCACGAAACCGAGCGCAGCATCATGCGCCAGCGGCCAGACCATGCCGACTTTGTAAATGTCCAGCCCGATCCTTCGCGCTTCTTTCTTGTCGATGCCAAGAAGTCGCAGTGCCTCCATCAGATCCAGGTGGCCCTTGCCGGTCGTAACAATGCCGTAGCGCGCATCGGGTGTGTCATAGATCTTGCGGTCGATGGGATTGGCGGCTGCAAAAGCAAGCGTGGCTGCTTTTTTGTACTCCATGCGTTCTTCGATCTGTGGCCCGGGGAAGTCGGGCCAGCGGATATGCAGTCCACCTGGCGGCGCTGCGAAATCTTGTGGAATAATGAAATCAGGGTAGGGCGGTAGTTCGAGCGACATCGCGGATTCGACTGTCTCCGATATCGCCTTGAAGCCAACCCACATGCCGGAGAAGCGTGACAACGCGATTCCGTAAAGACCGAACTGCAGGTACTCGGCAACATTTGCCGGATTGAGGTTGGGCATCAGCCACGAAAGGAACGCGACATCGGACTGATGGGACATCGATGATGAGACGCAACCGTGATCGTCGCCGGCAACAACCAGTACGCCACCATGTGGCGAACTGCCGTATGCATTGCCGTGTTTGAGACCATCACCGGCACGGTCAACACCGGGTCCTTTGCCATACCAAATGCCGAATACACCATCGACCTGTTTTTCGGGATCGGCTTCAACCTGCTGCGAGCCGAGTATTGCGGTCGCAGCGAGTTCCTCATTGACGGCCGGTAGAAATCGTACGTTACTTTCTTCCAGGAAGCTGGCTGCTCGCCAGAGCTCCGTGTCATACGACGCGAGGGGAGAGCCGCGGTAGCCACTGATGAATCCCGCAGTATTCAGGCCGGCAGCCCGGTCAAGTGTGCGTTGCATTAACGGAATGCGAACGAGCGCCTGCGTCCCCGTCAGGAAAACACGTCCGGACTCACGCCGGTAACGATCTTCGAGCTCGTAATTGTCCAGCGGGTAATGCGACTGCTGCATTCGGTCGGGACCATGGCTTGCCGATAGCTGCCTATACTGGCAGACATTCGCCGCAAGCGGATGCCAAAATAGCCCGGTTTTGAATAGATTATCGGGAAATTGTACGAAATAACATCAAAATACGGTAGAATATGCTGAATATTAAAGAAAAGTGATATAGAGCATGCTTGACCGAAACGATCGCGCGATTCTCAAGGAGTTGCAGCTTGATAGCCGGCAAACAATGCAGCAGCTGGCTGCCAGCACAGGCATGTCGAGTTCGGCGTGTTGGCGACGCATTCGGAACCTTGAGAAATCCGGCGTCATAGACCGTTACGCGGTAACTGTTAACCCGCGCAAAGCCGGGTTTGCATTGTCCTCGATGACATTGGTGTCGCTGGCGCGGCACGAAGAATCCAATGTAGAAAATTTCGTCAAAGAGGTAATGCGCCATCCGGAAGTACTGGAATGCTTCGCCACCAGTGGCGAGGCGGACTTTCACTTGCGGGTAGTGGTCGAGGATATGGATGCTTACAATAAATTTCTTGATGACTTTATATTTCGCTTGCCAGGTGTGTCGCAGGTTCGTTCGAATATTGTTTTGAAAGAAATTAAATTCGATACGGCGTTGCCGTTTAAGACATGACCTGGCAAAAATCTCGCTAAGTGCCACCCGAATGGTTACGTTACGCGCTCACCTTCGCCCATTCTTCATCCGTCGCAACCATCGTCAATACATCATACGACGCAACAATTTCGTCATCCTGGTTGGTAACCTCAGTATCCCAGCGCACCTCTCCATAACCCGCATCAATTCGTAACGTTTTTTGCTTGCAGGTCAGTCGAACTTTCAGCGTATCGCCGTGGTTGACTGGTTGCGCAAAGCGCAAATCATCCAGCCCGTAGTTCGCGAGCACAGGCCCGAAGTCAGGATCAACAAACAGACCTGCCGCAAACGACACGATCAGGTAACCGTGTGCGACACGACCGTCAAAAAATGGATTCTTCTTGGCCGCTTCCTCATCGGTGTGGGCATAGAAATTGTCGCCGGTAAATTCAGCGAAATGATCAATATCATCGAGCGTGACCTGGCGAGAATCCGTATGCAATGTATCGCCGATTTCGAGTTGTTCGAATGTTTTTCGAAACGGATGCACGCCCGGATCGTTTTCAGCCCCACCGCGGATCCAGCGATTGCTGATTGCGGCCAGCATTTCCGGGGAACCCTGCAATGCGGTGCGCTGCATGTAATGTAGTACAGCGCGTACGCCACCGAGTTCCTCGCCGCCACCGGCACGACCCGGGCCTCCATGAACGAGATGTGGCAATGGCGAACCATGCCCGGTCGATTCGGCTGCACAATGACGGTTATTGATCAGTAGGCGACCGTGCCATGCAGCGGTGCCTAGCACCAGTTCACGGGCGACATCGTTGTCGTTGGTAAAAATCGACCCAACCAGGCTGCCTTCACCCAGGCGTGCCAGTTCGATAGCCTCGTCCAGGTTGTCATAAGGAAGAATGGTGCTGACGGGTCCGAATGCCTCGACAGAGTGCACCGCGGCGGCCTGCAATGGCCGTTCACAATGCAGCAGTGTTGGCATGAAAAAAGCGCCTTTCACGGCATCTGCGCCGGCTACCGCGAAATCGTCCTGGTTGCCGAAGACGACTTGCGCCTCCCCTGATAATTCAGCAACACGTGCGCGAACTTCATCACGCTGGCCATGACTGGCCAGCGCACCCATATCCACGTCCTTGTTGCCGGGATGACCGATGCGGATTTCTCCGAGAGCGCTTGAAAGCGCTCTGACGAGATCCGCAGAAATGCTGGCAGGCGCGATGATGCGACGAATCGCGGTACATTTCTGGCCTGCCTTGCTGGTCATCTCCCGGGTCACTTCTTTAATGAAGAGATCGAATTCCGCTGTCCCCGGTACCGCATCAGGCCCAAGAATTGAAGCGTTCAGCGAGTCGGTTTCAGCCGTAAAGCGAACTGATTCAGCGATGACGCGTGGATGCTGCTGCAACATTTCTGCAGTATTTTTCGAGCCGGTAAACGCCACGGTGTCCTGGCAATTCAGGTACTCGAACAGGTCGCCCACGCCGCCACAGATAAGCTGTACAGAGCCCTCCGGCAGGATCTTCGAGTCGATCATGCGGCGAACCACAAGTTCCGTCAGGTAGGCTGTGCTCGATGCGGGTTTGACGATGCAGGGGACACCGGCAAGGATTGCGGGAGCGAGTTTCTCCAGCATGCCCCAACAGGGGAAGTTAAAAGCGTTAATGTGCACAGCGACGCCGTGCCGCGGCGCATATATGTGCTGCCCGACAAAGGTGCCCGTTTTGGACAATGGCTCGTACGCACCGTCCAGGTAGACCTTGTCGTTGGGCATTTCCCGGCGGCCCTTGCTGGAGAAGACAAACATCGTCGAGATGCCACCGTCGATGTCGATCCAGCTGTCTGCGCGCGTCGCGCCGGTTGCAGTGGACAGCGCGTAAAATTCCTTTTTGTGTTCAGTTAAATGTTTCGCCAGAGCCTTGAGCATGATGGCACGTTCGTGAAAGGTATATCGACGCAGATTGGTACCGCCAGTCGTGCGTGCGTAGGCAAGCATCGCCGCGAAATCCACGCCCTGGCTGGTGATCGTTGCTATCGGGCTGCCGTCAACGGCACTGATCAGTTCCTTGCCCGCATCGCTGCCATCGATCCAGCGGTTGCTCGCGAAATTCTGAAGTTTCATTCGGTATTCCCCATTCCTGATGTGCAGCGCCATTTGCCGACCAGCGCAAGTAAGATACACAAAAAAGACTAAATTGTAATATTTCGTGTCGCGTTGTAACGTCCTGTACAAGTTACCTTCAGGAACACCAGTCGCAACACCTATGTCTACGAAAACAGCCAGCTTTGATCTGCTTGAAGAATTTCGCTCGCGCCCAACGTTGCGCGCCGGCTCCCTGATTATCACGGTGTTCGGTGACGCTGTTCAGCCGCGTGGCGGCACTGTCTGGATTGGCAGCCTGATAAAGGTTCTGGCGGATTTCGGCGTCAGCGAAAGACTGGTCCGAACATCCGTCTATCGCCTGATGCGGGACGACTGGCTGAACGTCGATCAGCTTGGTCGCCGCAGTTACTACAACCTGTCCTCCTCCGGGGCGCGAAAGTTCGAACAGGCAACCATTCGCATTTATGGTGAGCCACGACAGTCCTGGTCCGGAGACTGGTGTCTTGTACTGCTGGCTGGCCTCGACGGTGAACAAAAGGAAATCGTTCGCAAGGAACTTGGCTGGCTTGGCTTTGCCGCGATCTCCAGCAGTGTACTGGCGCACCCGGCGCCCGACGTTGCCGCGCTTGAACTAGCGCTGCGACAACTTGGCGTGCAGGACCAACTGGTTGTCATGCAGGGCAGGACGCTTGGCAAACAACGGGATGACGCGATGCGCGCCCTGGTACACAAGAGCTGGAACCTGGACGAAATAGATAATCGCTACAGGGATTTCGTACATCAATATACGCCGGTCTTCAAAGCGTTGAAAAAGAGCAGTCCGTGTGATGGCCGAACGGCTTTCCAGATTCGCACGTTATTGATTCAGGAATATCGCAGGATATTGTTGCGCGATCCGTTGCTCCCGGCAGAGTTGCTTCCCGCTGGCTGGCATGGCGCGGCCGCCTATGAATTGTGTCGCGATCTTTACCAGCTGGTCTGCAAACCGGCAGATGAATATATGACCGGTGAGATGGAAACGGCCGATGGCCCGCTGCCGCCGCCAATACCGGAATTCTTCAATCGTTTCGGCGGACTCGAAAACTAACCCTGGAAAAGAGCATGGACGAAATTGCAATTGCGCAGCAATGTGCAGAGAAAATGTATGCAGACGATCAGGCCTCACAGGACCTAGGCATCAGGATAGAAGTAAGAGTGCCAGGAAGTGCAGAAGCTCGCTTCGAAGTTCGAGCGGACATGCTGAACGGCCATGAGGTTTGCCACGGTGGGTTTATTTTCTCACTCGCCGATACGGCATTCGCATTTGCGTGCAATACATATAACAAGGTGACGCTGGCGGCAGGTGCGTCAATAGAGTTTCTGCGACCGGCAAAACTCGGGGATCAGCTGATGGCGACAGCGACTGAACGACATCGCGGCGGCCGTTCAGGAATCTACGATGTCGTGGTCACCAACCAGGATGCCGTGGATGTGGCCATATTTCGTGGCCGGTCACACATGACCAGCCAGCCGATACTGCCAGTAAATGACACATAATTACTTGAAACTCGCAAAAAAGCGTGACACATTGGTTTGATCGAATTTCGGCGTTTCTGAAGGTGCGTAATGTATACCCAGAGTCTGGACCAGCAGGGCAGTAAGAGAGAGGATGCCGCGGATGCAGAGACCGCGGAGCAGCTGGCGGCGTTCCAGAAACGCGTCGATGCCGAAGAAAAAATCGAACCCAAGGACTGGATGCCCAGCGCCTACAGACGCACCCTGATTCGGCAGATTGCCCAGCATGCCCACTCGGAAATTATTGGCATGCAGCCGGAGGGAAACTGGCTCACTCGGGCGCCGACATTGCGCCGCAAATCAATCCTGCTGGCCAAAGTTCAGGATGAAGCCGGCCACGGTCTGTACCTGTACAGCGCAGCAGAGACGCTGGGTATTTCGCGGCAGCAAATGGTTGCAGAGTTATTAAGCGGCAAAGCGAAGTATTCGAGCATATTCAACTATCCGACCGTGAGCTGGGCAGATATTGGTGCTATTGGCTGGCTGGTCGATGGCGCGGCCATCATGAATCAGATACCGCTGTGCCGATGTTCTTACGGCCCATATGCGCGGGCAATGGTCCGCGTGTGCAAAGAGGAGAGCTTTCACCAGCGCCAGGGTTACGAAATTATGCTCGACCTCTGCCGTGGTAGCGACGCACAAAAGGAAATGGCCCAGGACGCATTGAATCGCTGGTGGTGGCCCTCTCTGATGATGTTTGGCCCGGGCGATGCCGAGTCAAAGCATTCGGCGCAGTCGATGGCGTGGAAGATCAAACGTTTTTCCAACGATGAGCTGCGGCAGAAGTTTGTTGATGCAACCGTGCCACAGGCCGAATTCCTCGGTCTCAGGATGCCCGACGACGATCTGAAATTTGATGAAGAGTCAGGAAATTACAATTTTGGCGAGATCAACTGGCAGGAATTCTACGACGTACTCGCGGGCAATGGACCATGCAATGAGCAACGCATGCGCGTACGACGTGCCGCACAGGACAACGGAGCCTGGGTACGCGAAGCAGCCACAGCCTACGCACAAAAGCAGACCGCCCGCGAAGCCGCCTGACCAAAATGACCAAAACAGAATTCACACCCAGAAATAGAACGCCGAGCCGTCAAAAAAGGCGCAAACGTATCGTAGGAGCGGCTTTAGCCGCGATAGCTATGACGAATATTGAGCCGCGATAGCTATGACAAAAATTGCGCCAAACCAAAGGGCATCGCAGGAACGGCTGTCTGAAATATCGTATTAAGTTGTGGTGCAAAGATGTACGCAAGACCAGAGACGCCGCGACAACCATGACAAAATTTACGCAGACCCAAAGAACAGCAGGAACCCAAAAATGACAACCGACTGGCCCCTCTACGAAGTCTTCATCCGCGCAAAATCCGGCCTGAGCCACAGGCACGCCGGCAGTGTGCATGCAGCGGATGATGAAATGGCACTAAACCACGCACGTGACGTTTACACACGCCGCAACGAAGGCGTCAGCATCTGGGTTGTTCGGTCGAGCGAAATTGTCGCCTCGGACCCCGAGGATTCAGCGGCGTTGTTCGAGCCGGCGAAAGATAAAATTTATCGCCACCCGACTTTTTATGAAATCCCTGAAGACGTAGGAAACATGTGATGGTTGCTAAAGACCAGGCACTTCTGAAATACGTATTGCGGCTCGGTGACAACGCGCTTGTCCACGGGCAACGCCTCATAGAGCTGGTCGCACACGGGCCCGAACTTGAGGAAGAACTCGCGAATGCGAATTTTTCTCTGGACTACCTGGGCCAGGCACGCATGTTCTATACCTACGCCGGCAAACTTGAAGGCGACGGACGCACCGAAGACGATTTTGCGATGCTTCGCCCGGAGCACGAGTACGAAAACCTGTTGCTGGTCGAACAACCGAATGGTCACTTTGGCGAAACAGTGGTGCGATCGGTTTTGTTCGAGTCGTTCTACTTGTTGCAGCTGGAAGCGCTGGTGCAATGCAATGATGCCGGCCTGGCCGAAATTGCTGCAAGGGCAATCAAGGAGATTCGTTATCACCTGCGCTTCAGTTCGCAATGGCTGATCAGGCTTGGTGATGGCACAGACGACAGCCAGCAACGGGTGCAGACATCGCTCAACGAGTCGTGGAAATTCACCGGCGAATTTTTTGCTGCCGATGACGTGGATAAAGTTCTGCAGGATGAATTCCAGGGGCCGAACCTCGAAGAATTGCAGCAGGCCTGGCGCAACAACGTCGTTGCGATCGTGGCAGAGGCCACGCTGGAGTTACCGCAAGACGAGTGGATGGAAATTTCCGGGCGCGAAGGGCGGCACTCTGAGCATTTCGGCTTCCTGATCGCTGAAATGCAGTCCTTGCAGCGCGCCATGCCGGGATTGAACTGGTAGACACGATGCTCAAACACGAGGAAAACACAGTCGATAAAGACATGGAGCAACGCATCTGGGCCTGGCTCGCTGAAGTGCCGGACCCGGAAATCCCTGTTCTTAGCGTTGTTGATCTTGGCATTGTTCGTGGTTTCAACCTTGGCACAAACAGCCTGGAAGTTGAGGTGGCACCGACCTATTCAGGTTGCCCGGCTACTGAATTTATCGAAAGCAGTATCGTCTCGAGTCTGCAGGACCATGGTCTGCAGAACGTTTCGGTCACGAGAGTCTTGTCCCCACCCTGGACAACAGACTGGATTACCGAAGCGGGGCGGGAAAAGCTCCGTGTCTATGGCATCGCACCACCCGAGGGTAGTGCGAGCAAAATGGCACTGCTCGGCGGCACGAAATCCGTCAGCTGTCCGCGTTGCGGCACAACAAAAACGTCTTTGGTCAGCGAATTCGGCTCGACCGCATGCAAAGCGTCCTGGAAATGCGACGCATGCCTGGAACCTTTTGAATATTTCAAGTGCATTTAGTAGTCCAACAAGGTAGGTTTGATGGGTTCAGCGAGTTGTGAAGCAGTTGACCGCTAGGCGCGCCTCGCCGGTAATGGCGAGTCCTTGCCAAGAGGCGCAACGCCGCGGACGACTGCTTCACGACTCGCCCGAAGGGAGCCACCCGAATGATCCAATACGGTGTTCCAGCCCTTGTAAAGGACATGCCATTCACTGCGGACTGCGCCTTGTCTTGGATCATTCGGGTGGCTCTGAACCCATCAAACCTACCTTGTTGGACTACTTATGAGGAAATTTCACCCTCTTAACGTAGCGCGCCTTGAAAATGAAACTGCTGACTCTGTACGAGTCGCTTTACAGGTTCCCGCTGACATTGCGCAGGAATTCGAATTCCTGCCAGGCCAGCATTTGCCCGTACAAACCACCCTGGACGGCAAAATCGTCCGCCGTACCTACAGTATTTTATCCGTGCCCGGTCAAATGCCGCTCGAAATTGGTGTACGCGTACAACCCGGCGGCAAGTTTTCGGAATTCGTCGCTAACGAACTCAAAGTCGGTGACGTGCTCGAGGTCATGCCGCCGTTCGGTCAGTTTCATGCGTCGGTCGCCGCCGACAATCGCAAAACCTACCTGGCATTTGCGGCGGGCAGTGGTATCACGCCAATTTTGTCCATTGTCAGATCGACGCTGGAAAACGAAGCTGAAAGTCGTTTCCTGCTTTTCTACGGCAACCGGCGCCAGCGTACGACGATGTTTATCGATGATCTGTATGCGCTCAAGAATCGTTTTGCAGAGCGACTACAGTTGTATTTCCTTTTCAGCCAGGAGGAGCAGGAGTTTCCGATCTTCAGCGGCAGGATAGACCAGGAAAAAGTGGCGGAGCTGTACAAGGCATTCTGCGCCGGACTGGAACCGGACGAAGCATTCATTTGCGGGCCCGACACGATGATCGGGGCAGTACGCACCGCACTTTCTGATCTCGGCATGCAGGATGATGCGCTGCATGCGGAGCGATTTGGTGCAGCGAAAAAGAAGGGCGCTCAGCGGGCTGCGGTGACTGCGGGCAGCGAGCACGATTGCTCGGTAACTGTGATCATGGATGGCCACAAGAAGACCTTTGATATGTCAGAGGGTGACAACATCGTCGATGGGGCGGCAGCACAAGGCATAGAGCTGCCTTTCTCCTGCAAAGGTGGTGTTTGTGCTACCTGCAGGACCCATGTACGTGACGGGGAAGTACGAATGGACACCAATTACGGACTCGAGCCCTGGGAGGTTGAGAAGGGTTATGTGCTCGCCTGCCAGTCTCATCCCGTGAGCGACAAGCTCACGCTTGATTACGACAAGACTTAGCAGGGTTGCCAGGCGCGCTCCGCCTTGCCGGCGACTCATTCCTGCAAACTGGCAATCTTCCGCCAGTGGGAAGTGATGAAAATGCGGCAGTGCGGCATTTTTCCAGCAGCGATTGCAGTTGTTCGGTAAGATACGCGTCCACTGGTGAGCTGGCCTGGCCCGGGCGAAGACGGGACTCTCGCGAAATCACTTCTTTTCTAAATTATGCGCCGGAGAGCGTATGACCAATATTGACGAAACCAGTAGTTCGGACGGTTGCCCGCCCGGACGGCAAACCTCCTATAACTATGAGGAACTGCTGCAGTGCGCGCGCGGAGAGTTGTTCGATCCGGAAAGCGCCAAGCTACCGCTGCCCGACATGCTGATGACGGATCGGGTAACCCTGATTACCAATACTGGCGGCCAATACGGCAAGGGCGAAATCATAGCGGAGCTGGATATCAATCCGGACCTGTGGTTCTTCAAGTGCCACTTTCAGGGAGATCCGGTGATGCCGGGCTGCCTCGGTCTGGACGCCTTGTGGCAACTGATCGGTTTTTTCCTCGTTTGGTCAGGATTAAAGGGCCGTGGGCGAGCGCTTGGCGCCGGTAAGGTAAAATTTAGCGGGCAGATATTGCCTAGCGCAAAACTGGTAACGTTTAATCTGCAAATTAAGCGTATGATCACGCGAAAATTAATGCTGGCGATCGCAGATGGAACCGTATCTGTTGATGGCCGCGAAATTTACAAGGCCGAGGATCTTCGCGTCGGCCTGTTCACTTCCACTGATAATTTCTAAGGAGCCAATGTGCGCCGTGTAGTCATATCCGGTCTTGGAGTCGTGTCGTGCCTGGGCAATTCCCAGGACGAAGTTGTCGAGTCGTTGCGCGAGGGCCGTTCCGGCATCAGCTTCAACGAAAGTTATGCCGAAATGGGCTTGCGGAGCCAGATCAGTGGCCGCGTTGATATCGATACGGCCGAGCATATCGATCGCAAGGTGCGACGGTTCATGGGTGATGCTGCAGCGTATGCGTACATTGCAATGCAACAGGCCATTGATGATTCTGGCCTTGAAGAGCATGACGTTTCCAATCCTCGGTCGGGACTCATCGCATCATCCGGTGGCGCGTCGAGCTCAAATATTGTTGCGGGTGCAGACAAACTACGCGAAAAGGGCGTACGGAAAATGGGGCCGTACCTGGTCCCACGAACGATGAGCAGTACCGTTTCCGCCTGCCTCGCAACGCCATTCAAAATTAAAGGTGTCAATTACTCGATTACGTCTGCCTGCGCGACCAGTGCGCACTGCATAGGCGCTGCGGCGGAGCAGATTCAACTCGGCAAACAGGATATTGTCTTTGCCGGCGGTGGTGAGGAAGATCACTGGTCGCTGGCCAGCCTGTTCGATGCAATGGGTGCGTTGTCGTCAAAATATAACGATTCGCCGGCAACCGCGTCACGAACCTACGATCAGAGTCGCGACGGTTTTGTAATAGCGTCCGGGGCTGGCATGGTTGTGGTCGAAGAGTATGAGCATGCGATTGCGCGTGGCGCAAAAATCTACGCCGAGTTGACCGGCTACGGCGCTACCTCGGACGGCTTTGACATGGTTGCGCCATCAGGCGAGGGCGCAGTCCGTTGCATGCAGCTTGCATGCTCGACAGTGGACACGCCCCATTGACTATATCAACACGCACGGAACCAGCACTCCCGTTGGTGACAGCAGGGAACTTGCCGCGATCCGGGAAGTATTCGGCGACAATATCCCACGATTTGCCTCGACAAAATCACTGTGTGGGCATTCACTCGGCGCAACCGGCGCTCACGAAGCAATTCATTGCCTGCTGATGTTGAAACACGACTTTATCGCGCCATCAATCAATGTTGTCGACCTCGATCCGGAGGCCGAGGGTATGCCACTGGTCACCGAAAGAATCGACAACGCCGGAATCACCACAGCAATGACCAACAGCTTCGGTTTCGGCGGCACCAACGCAACCCTGATAATGCAAAAGATCTGATCTGTTGCCCGGAAATGCGACGGCCAATAATGACGACGTATTTTGCATGCTCGCAACAAAAAAATTGTAGAAACGGCCCGTAGGAGCCCGTCCCGACGGGCGACAAACAATATAAATCATGTCGCCAGACATGTTTTATATTGTTTGCAAAACCCAACCAACCACACCCGCTCAAACGAAGCCACCCATCGAGCGGACGATCGGCCAAAGCGAACTCGCCCGTCGGGACGGGCTCCAACAACATTAGCAGGAACCCCCATGACCATAGAAACCATCTCCGAACACGCCAACTTCGGCGGCACCCTCGGCTTCTACCGCCATGAATCCACCGCCAACAACTGCACCATGCAGTTCTCCGTCTACCAACCCCCGCAGGCAAAAATCAAACCCGTGCCCGCCGTTACTTACCTCGCCGGCCTCACCTGCACAGAAGAAACCTTCATGATCAAGAGCGGCGCCCAACGCGTTGCTGCAGAGCTCGGCCTGATGCTGGTGGCGCCGGACACCAGCCCGCGCGGCGATGGCGTACCTGATGATCCGGACGGCGCCTGGGACTTTGGTCTCGGTGCCGGGTTCTACCTGAACGCTACCGAGGAACCCTGGAACAGGCACTTCAACATGTATGACTACCTGACTCAGGAGTTGCAGGCGGTTTTGGCATCGTCATTCCCGTTGGACCAAAGCCGGCAAGGCATCACCGGCCATTCAATGGGCGGGCATGGGGCATTAACCATTGGATTGAAAAACCCGCAAATATTCAGCGCGATATCGGCGTTTGCACCGATATGCAGTCCGGCAAACTGTCCCTGGGGAGAAAAAGCGCTCGGCAACTACCTCGGCAGTGATCGATCGACCTGGGCTGAATACGATGGGACGGAGCTGGTAAAGAGATTGCAGGCGGTTCCCAGGCACAAAATCCTGATCGATCAGGGTCTTGCGGACCAGTTTCTGGAGCAGGAGCTACATCCGCACTTGTTCGAGGCAGCGTGCGCTGAAAAAGGAGTGGCTCTCGAATTACGCCGCCATGCTGGCTACGATCACGGATATTTCTTTATTTCGACATTCATGGAAGATCATTTGCGACATCACGCGAGTGTTCTGCAGTAAACGCAGTCAGGCTAGGTAGAAACACGGATTTCTGAATGTGGCGCCGACAGGCTTCATAGGTCGGGTACGGATCAGCCGATGTATACTTTTGCTGGAGCCCGTGCGCAGAGACCGCATTCCTGAAATGATCGAATACATTAACTTCACCCTATGAATCTCAAATCCAGCACCGCTCAGGAAATTCTTGAATCGTCCCACGATGCGATCGTTGTGGTTAACGATGATGGACGCATCGTTTACGTAAACAAGCAGGCAGAGCAACTCTTCGCTTACGATAGTGGCGAGATGATCGGCAAGAAAGTCGAAGCATTGATGCCCGACATGTTCCGCGAGAAGCACGAGAAGCATCGCCGGAATTTTGCGAAATCGCCGCGATCACGACCGCTGGTTTCCGGGCTGAACCTGAAGGGGCAACGCAAGGATGGCCGCATATTCGATGCAGAGATAGCGCTGACTCCAGTCGACTCTGAGGAGGGCATGCTGATCTCCAGTACGATTCGCGACATATCGGCGGACGACACCTCCGAGGCCTATTTCAAAAACATCCTGGAGTCCGCACCGGATGCGATGGTGATCATCGATCACCACGGCAAGATTGCCGTGGTCAACGGTCAGGCAGAGCGAATGTTCGGCTACTCGCGGCAGGACATGCTCGGGCAAGAGATTGAGATGCTCCTGCCCGTGTCACTGCGGGAACACCACATCAGCCATCGGGCCTCTTTTTCAGGCGATCCGCATCTGCGACCGATGGGTCTCGATATGGATCTTCACGGCCGGCGCAAGGATGGCTCTGAATTTCCGGTCGAAATCAGTCTTAGCCCGGTAACGTCCGCATCAGGCGCGTTCGTTTCGAGCGTCATTCGTGATGTAACCAGCAGAAAAAAAATGGAGCAGGAACTTATCGACGCCCGGCAAGCGGCTGAACGTGCCAACAAGGCGAACTCTGCTTTTCTTGCTGCGGCCAGCCATGATTTGCGGCAACCGGTCCAGGCGCTGAGCCTGCTTAACGGTGCCCTTAGAAGAACGGTCGAGGGCCCGTTGGCACTGGAAATGGTGGAAGGACAGCAACATTCACTGGATGCTATGACCAATCTCCTGAACTCACTGCTGGATATCAGCAGGCTGGATGCTGGTGCGGTCGAACCTGAGTTCGAGGAATTTCCTATCCAGCGGCTGATTGACAGACTGTCGGCCGAGTTTTCGCGCCAGGCGAGGCAGAAAGGCCTCAGTTTTGATGCTGACAACAGCAATTCACTGGTTCGCAGTGACCCCAATTTATTGGCAGAAATTATTCAGAACTTCGTCTCTAACGCGATTCGCTATACGGACAAAGGCAGTGTCAAACTTTCCTGTCGCGAGCAGGGTGGCAATCTCTGGATCGATGTTACAGACAGCGGTATTGGTATCGCTGCAAATCAGATCGAAGAGATATTTCTGGAATTTCATCAAATTAAGACTCCCGGCACAGACAAGGAAGGCTTCGGTCTTGGTCTGGCTATCGTTAAGCGGCTGGCAGACTTGCTGCGACATGAAATCAACGTTGCATCGGATCCGGGCAACGGCTCGACCTTTTCAGTGTGCCTGCCGATAGTCAAGCGGACATCGGCAGACCTGTCGGATGAAGAAAGCTCTGCCGGTAACGAATCGCAATCTGCGGTAACGGGCCTGATAATCCTGATAGAAGACGACATAAAAGTGGCCAATGCGTGGGGCCTGTTGCTGGAAGCTGAAGGGTTTCGGGTGGCGCTGGCCGCTTCTGCGCTGGAAGCACGTGCAGTTGCCAAACATCTCGACCAGGCACCACAACTCATCATTTCTGATTTCCACCTGCTCGATGGTTCGACTGGCGTCGAAGCTGTTGCTGAGATCCGCAAGGAATTCGACAGCAATATTCCTGCTTTCATCGTCAGTGGAGATACCTCAAAAGTCGTGCAGGAGGCGCGGTTGATCGAAAACAGCGCAATTATGAACAAACCGATCAATACGGATCATTTGCTTGAGGTTGCCCGGGTGGCGATCAAGACTGGCCAGGTACCGCCGGAATAACAGGTCAGGTGGAGAGAATAGCGATCCAGCTTGCGGCTGATTTGCTTAACGCCACGCCGACGACATAGGCGAAAGTTAAAAGCGCCAGGACGAACGCAATAGCGCGAATCCGCTTCGTCTTGCCGCGCCTGAGCGCAATTGTTCCCAGGACGATATACACCAGCAGTGCTGCGATCTTGATCTGCAGCCACCCTGGCAACAGCACTGGCAAGTGCAACGTCATGATCAGGCCGATGCCGGCCAGCAAGAATACCGTATCAATAATGTGTGGCAGAACACGTACCAGCGGATGCTGCAGTTTCTCCGAGTCGGAGAGCATCCAGATTCCACGCAAAACGAACCCCGAAATAGTCAGGGTCGCAGCGGCCATGTGCACCAATTTCAAAGTCGTATACATACGGGTTCCAGCCTGCCCCAGAATCGGCCTGAAAGTCAGTATTTTCAGCCCATGAGCCAATACGCGCAACCCGGTATTCAGTACGGGTACCTACGTATGGTTTAGCACGCAGCAGATGGCAATGTGCGCATAGGAAACTGAACCCACCAAAGAGCCATTCCAACTCATGCAATTTGTCCAAAAGAAAACGAAGTTGAGTCTTACGCTTGCGGCTGCCGTAGCGATGTTTCATGCACGGGCCATTCACTAACGCGGCCGAACCTCAGGAACCACAGGACGAAGAATCGATCGACGAAATCGTCGTCGTCGCCAACAAGAGTGCGCGCTCGGTCCGGGAAATCGCTGCCAATGTCACGGTCATGACCCGCAGCGAAATCAGCGACAATCTGGCGACGACCGTTGCGGATGTCTTTCGCTATTCTCCCGGCATTGACTATGAGGCAGCCGGATCAAGATTTGGCACCGAAGGCATAACTATTCGGGGCGTTGGTGGCAACCGGGTAGCCTTGTTGGTCGACGGTGTTCCCCTTAGCGACCAGTTTGACGTAGGAAGTTTTTCGAACGCGACCCGTGACTTCATTAATGCCGGATTGATACAACGTGTCGAGGTTTTGCACGGTCCGGCGTCCGCGCTCTATGGCAGTTCAGCGATCGGTGGAGTCGTTGCCGTCAGCACGCCAAATCCCGCCGATTTGCTACGCAACAATAGTACCGGTGGAGATGTGACAGCCACCTGGCGCGGCGCTGATGAGAGCAGTCATGTCGCAGGAATGTTTGCGCTCGGCAATAGCTCCATGGGCCTGTTGCTTGGTGGCAGTTTGCGCAGTGGTCAGGAGCTTGACTCGGCAGCCGTCGATGAAAGTGTCGACTTTCGCGACTACGAGCGTCGCTCGGCGATCGTCAAGTTCGTTGCAGATGACCGCTTTGGTCAGACCTGGAGCGTTGGCCTGATTCACCAGGATTCAGCAGGTTCACGTCTGATCTCAACTCCATGCTCGGAACAGGTAGATTTCGCTCAACCACGGCTTTAGAGGGCGAAGATGAATACACGCTCGATCTGATCAATCTCTCCTACCAATTTGGTGCCCCGGGGGATTGGGTCGATTCTGGCATCTTGCGCGGCTATTACGAAACCGCAGAAATTCGCCAGAGCACGCTTGACGAAAGAGGTCTGGCCGCATCTCCTGTTTCCATCGACCGGTTTTTCAGTTTTGACCAGGAAATTCACGGCTTCGAGCTAAATCTGCAGAAACATCTCGGCGGTGAGCGATTCGAACACAAACTCGGGGCCGGCCTTGAATATCGCGAGCGTGAAACTACGGAGTTTCGCGACGGCGTGTCAACCAGCCTCATTGACGGCACATCGACCAACGTCATCCTTGGCGAAGAATTTCCATTACGCGATTTTCCAATCAGCACTTCAACCGAGTGGGGCGCCTACATTGAAGACGTCGTTACGATCGGAGATTGGTCAGTCATCGCTGCCATACGTGCCGACCGCTACGAATTGACCCCGTCAAACGACCCAATGTATGCGGAGGATTTTCCGTTTGCAGAACTTGTGTCCATTACCGAGTCGGATTTATCACCCAAACTGGGCCTGATCTATCGCATCACGCCGGACACCGATGTCTATCTCCAATACGCGCATGGCTTCAGGGCGCCGCCGTATGAAGATGCGAACATCGGTCTGGAAATTCCCGTCTTCAACTTTCGCGCAATCCCGAATCCTGACCTGAGATCAGAGACTTCGGACGGTTTCGATCTGGGCGTTCGCTGGCACGGCACGAATTCAGGCGCGCGACTGGCGGTGTTTCGCACTCGCTACACTGATTTCATTGCCTCCAAGATGCGCATCGGCATAGACCCCGACAGCGGGCGATTGCTGTTCCAGTCGCAAAATCTCAGCGAAACCATTATCGAAGGCGTTGAAGGCGGCGGCCACATCAATTTTCAGGGCGTTCTCGAGAGTTTCCAGATAGACGGTTCGTTCTACCTGGCGCAGGGTGAAAACCGCGACAACGGACAGCCGCTGAATTCAGTCGGTCCGGGTCAGGCAGTAATCGGTGCCAGCTGGAATTCCCTGGACAAGGGCCGGCGAATTCGTTTGCAAACGACCTTTACCGACGCCTGGGACGATCGCGACGAGTCGCGTGGTGAGCTTTTCAAGCCGCCGGGTCACGTTGTTTTCGACCTGTATTTCACACAAAAGCTGGGCGAACGAACCACCTTACGCGCCGGTTTACTCAACCTGACGGACCGTACCTACTGGAACTGGTCTGATGTGCGCGGCCTAAGCCCGAATGATCCCGCGCTTCCTTATCTTGCTCAGGCTGGCACAAGTGTGTCACTCAGCCTGAACGTTAACTGGCAATAACTTTTTGTAACAACCGAAAAATGACAGGAGCAAAACGCATGAAATTTTCAAACCTTGGCCGCACACTGGTCTTTCTAATCGCAGCAATGTCGTTACAGGCTTGCGGACAGGAGAGTGATCCGCAGACTGCGGCGAGCGGCAGCGATACTGCAGTTCACGATGCCGAAGTCGCCGCAGGTGCAATAGGCGACGTAATGGCAGCCGGTGAGGCAGTATTCCTCGCTAATTGTGCTGCTTGTCACCAGCCAACGGGTCAGGGTCTGCCAGGCGCATTCCCGCCATTGGCACAGTCTGACTTCCTGCTGGGTAATCGCCAGGAAGTCATGCAGGCGGCCTTGTTCGGTTTGTCGGGTCCGATCACTGTCAATGGACAGGATTACAACGGCGTGATGCCGAGTATGGGCTATCTGGCCGACGAGGACCTCGCCGCTGCTACTGACCTACGTGTTCTCCGCGTGGGGCAACACCGGGCTCGGCTGTATCCGTCGAAGAAGTCGCAGCACTGCGTGCTGAGCTTGGTCAGACCGACCGTGCCGCGGGCGAGCGCCATACCGGCGCCACCGAAGGCGAGATGCGTTACCGTGGTTCGCCCTCTGCCATCACCGCTGCGGACACACGGCAAATGATGGGTGCCGGAGGCCCGGTTTTGAGTGCGGCTGAGTACGCGACTGCAACCGAGATATTCTTCCAGCGCTGCGCCGGTTGCCACGGTGTGCTGCGTAAAGGCGCCACGGGCAAGCCATTGACGCCGGATATTACCAGGGGAAAAGGTACTGATTACCTGAAAGCGTTGATCACTTACGGCTCACCGGCCGGCATGCCTAACTGGGGCAGTTCCGGTGACATGTCCGAAGAAGAGATCGATATCATGGCACGGTTCCTGCAGCAGGAACCGCCGGCTCCGCCTGAATTCGGTATGCCGGAGATGCTGGACTCCTGGACTGTGATGATCGCACCGGAAGACCGTCCGACTGAGCCACAGCATGATCGCAACATTGATAATTATTTCTCGGTAACGCTGCGCGATGCGGGCGAAGTCGCAATTATCGATGGCGATACCAAGGACATCGTTGCGATCCTGAAAACCGGATACGCGGTGCACATATCACGTGTTTCGGCGTCCGGTCGTTACATTTTCACTATCGGTCGTGACGCCAAGATTGACATGATCGATTTGTGGATGGAGACGCCAAAGATCGTTGCGGAGATCAAGATTGGCCTTGAAGCCCGGTCTGTAGAAACCTCCAAATACAAAGGTTACGAGGACAAGTATGCGATTGCCGGTGCTTACTGGCCGCCACAATATGTCATCATGGATGGCGATACGCTGGAGCCGCTGAAGATTGTCTCAACCCGGGGCATGACGGTTGATACCCAGGAGTACCACCCGGAACCACGCGTCGCCGCCATTGTTGCCTCGCATGAGCACCCGGAGTTCATTGTTAACGTCAAAGAGACCGGCCATGTTCTGCTGGTTAACTTTGAAGACATTGATAACCTCACTGTTACCGATATTCCGGCCGCTAAATTCCTGCACGATGGTGGCTGGGATAGCACCAAGCGGTATTTCCTCACCGCCGCCAACCAGTCCGACAAGGTTGCGGTAATTGATTCGAGAGACCGCAAGCTTGTAGCGTTGGTTGATGTCGAGAAAACCCCGCATCCGGGACGTGGTGCCAATATCATCGATCCGGAATTCGGACCGGTTTGGGTAACCAGTGCGCTCGGCAATGCCAACATCACTTTCCTCGCCACGGATCCGGTAGGACATCCGGACAACGCCTGGAAAGTCGTTCGCGTAATCGATGGCATGGGTGGTGGTTCACTGTTCGTCAAGTCACACCCCAACTCCAAAAACCTCTGGGTAGATGCAACACTGAATCCAGACGAAGGTATCAGTCAGAGCATTGCCGTGTTCGACATCGATAATATCGACGCCGGGTTTGAGACCTTGCCGATCGGCGAATGGGCCGACCTCGGAGAGGGACCGAAACGTGTCGTGCAGCCTGAGTACAACAAGGCTGGTGACGAGGTCTGGTTCTCTGTCTGGAGTGGCAAGGAGCAGGAATCTGCGATCGTCATAGTGGATGACAAGACGCGCAAACTGAAGCACGTTATCAAGGGACCGAGAATTGTCACCCCAACGGGCAAGTTTAACGTCTACAACACGCTCTACGACGTTTACTAACCTGCAAATGCAGCGTTTAAAAAGCCAGGGATGGCTTTTTAAACGGCCTGCAACTGGATGAGATCAGAAAAGGAAATAGTACGATGACTTCTAAATTCAGCTACCTGGCCGCAGTCCTGCTGGCCATGTTAAGTCTGGTAGCGACTAATGTTTTGGCGCAGGACAGTGAAGGCTCAAAAGATGAAAACCTGAGCATCGCGCAAGCCTTAACGTCGGGTAAGGCACACCTTCTCTTTCGTTATCGTTACGAGTTTGTTGATCAGGATGGTTTTGATGAGGATGCCAACGCATCAACCTTGCGCATACGGCTAAATTACCAGACCGGCAAATGGAACAACTGGTCCGGATTTACAGAGTTTGATTACATTACTGAGTTGCTGCTTACCGACTTCAATAACCTCGGTGGCAGCAGTCCGGACCGTGATAAGTATCCGGTAGTGGCCGATGTGAAAGGGACTGATCTTAACCAGCTCTACCTTGACTATGATCCGACGGCGGATACCAAGCTGAGGTTCGGTCGACAACGAATTTTGCTTGATAATCAACGCTTTGTCGGCGGTGTCGGCTGGCGTCAGAATGAGCAGACTTATGATTCGGCGACCCTGAAATTCAACGGCTTTTCGAATACGCAATTGTTCTATAGCTATGTGACAACTGTGCGGCGAATTTTTGGCACGGCAGTAACTGGTGGCAGTCATGACAACGACACCCATTTGCTAAACGCAAAGATCAAGTTGGGTGACGCATGGACTATCACACCATATTACTACCTGATCGATAACAATGATGTTGCAGCATTTTCAACTTCGACTTTCGGTGCGCGAGCAACCGGAGGTATTCCGCTGGGCGAGGGCAAGCTAAACCTGGTTGCCGAAGTTGCTACCCAGTCTGATGCGGGAAATAATCCGGTCAGTTACGACGCGGAGTATTTCAATATTGGTGCGACCTGGGCATTAAAAAACGGTTTGTCACTCGGTCTTGCCTGGGAGTCCCTGGGCGGTGACGCCATTATCGGTGGTGCCCAGTTCAGAACACCGCTTGCTACGCTGCACGCTTTCCAGGGTTGGGCGGATAAGTTCCTGGCAACACCTGACGCCGGCATCGACGATTTGTACGCCACAGTCAAATACAAGGCTGGCAAGTGGAGTTTCACCGGCGTGTATCACGACTTCTCGGCAGAAGCCTTAAGTGCCGACTGGGGTACGGAGCTGGATCTCTCCGCCGGCCGCAAACTTGGCGATCGCTATAGCCTGTTGTTCAAAGCGGCGATGTATGACGCCGACCAGCATGCTACTGATACCACCAAGTTTTGGATAATGCTGACGGCGAATTACTAACCCGCACACTTCACCATGACAGTTCGATGCGTGGCCGGTTTCGATCGGTCGCGCATTGTCACGCCTGTGAAAAGCACTTTGCGGGCGGCCGGCTTGTGAACTACGTCACAGAAATCTCAACAGCAAGTTTCGGTTGAATCCATTCTGTGACTCATTCTTTGGCATCTGTACCATTTTTTGCGCAAACTGACTGTATCGCAGGATCTTGCCTGTATCGCTGGAAGTCGCCATGCGCTTACCAAAACCGGTTTATGAAATCGTGCCGTATTTTCTCGTTGCCGTGGGCAGCTTGTTTATTGTTCTGGTGCTGAATCAGTACCGGTATGCGCCGATGCTGTTCATCTGGTTTCTTGGTTTGTTCTGTATCATTGCCGGATTGGGTTTGATTGTTACGCGGTTTATTGCTCGCAGGTCGCGGTAGGGTTTCTGTTAGCGGAAAACCGGGTGTTGGGATTCGCGGCTAAAGCCGCTCCTACGGGACACTGCCATCTCTAAGAAAACGCTAGGCTGTAGGAGCGGCTTTAGCCGCGAACAGGGATGACTTACGCGCCGTCAATCAGCTCTTTCATCAGAGATGTCAGCCGGTATCTGAAACCAGTCCGGCTTGACGATCAGGAGATCACAAGGGAGGTGCTCCAACGTTCGTTCAGCGGTCGCACCGATGAACAGTCTTTTCCAGCGGTTTCTTGAAACGGCGCCCATGACGACGACGGCAGCATCCTTGTCTTCAGCCAGTTGCGGCAACTCCTCGTGAGTTAATCCTGCAACCAGGTGCGACATGTCTTTGGGGATGTCGTGAAATTCGACCACTTCGACAAAACGCTTCTCGTGCTGTTCGCGCATTTGTTTCTCGATTTCGTCGAACGGTAAAGACACCGGTATGTATGCGTTTGCCGTGGCTGTTGCGACAGCGATACGTGGATCAAAGGAGTGAAAGGCGCGGACTGCACCGCCAGAGGCTTCTGCCAGCATCTTGCTTAGCGCAAGAATTTCATCGTCCAGCGCAGCTGGTTTGTCATGTTCATTCATTGGGTCAATTGCCGCAATGAACAGCGGTTTTGTTGGAATATCCTGTGGCTTGACCAGCCACAGGGGCACAGCACAGGCACGAATCAGGTTCCAGTCAGTATTGGTCAACAGCGCGCGTGATACCGCCGAATGATGATGCGTGTCCTTGAAAACGACATCTGCGCCGGTCGCGGCTGCGTGGCGGACAACTCCCTGGTAAAGCGGGTGATCCCAAACAGCCGTCGTTTTGACAACAAGGCCTGTACTGCGTAACGGCTCGGCCAGTTCCTCCAGGTTTTTTTCATGACCGTTGATGATCTCCTCGCGAGCCTTCTCAAGAGAAGGAGAGTCGAATAGCCGGTCGCCGCTCAGATACTCGTTGTAATAACAAACAAAAAGCTCGAGTTCGGCGCCTGTATTCGTGGCAAGCCACGCCGCGCGCTGCAAGGCTGGCTGAGTGTTGGCGGTCGGATCGACCACGCACATTATCTGACTGATTTTTTGCATTGCTGAACCTGTGCGGTGAAATTCTGTTACGAATGTCTCAATAGTACTGACTAGACTAGATGTCCGCTCGATTCGTTCCTATACGGCCTGTTGCCTAGCCTGTATCGGAATTTACCTACCTTAAGACCAAACCTACGTGCTTGTACTGATTTCGGCAACCTGCAGACTGGGATGTAATTGAATCCTGATGCGGCGCTGCTGGTGCCGATACTCACTGGAGCAAAGTTGTTATGAAAGAAAACTGGCCGAACGACCTGCGCGCAATCCTGTTGCGCAAAAAAGAGGAGCTTGGTGCCCGATTGAGCCGAATCACGAGTAATGTCCGCCGCGGGCTCGACAACGATTCCGAGGAACGGGCGACGCAACTTGAGGATAGCGAGGTGGTGGATGCGCTGGGTAACGAAGCCCGTGAGGAAATTGAGAAAATTTCCGCTGCTTTGCAACGCATGGACTCTGGCGCGTACGGGTTGTGCGTCCAGTGTGGAGAGCCTGTCGGAGATAGTCGGATTCGCGCTTATCCCTATGCGGACGAGTGCATTGATTGCGCAACGATCGACGAACAAATTCGCGCGCGACGCAATTGATGAATCACACGACTTCCAGCAACGAGTTCTCTGCTTTCTTCAAATCGCGTTG
>PVMK01143868.1_pt1 | contig 39168 bp, 51 predicted proteins | sample 1853481 | NCBI WGS metagenome assembly PVMK01 (sample SAMN08533507, study PRJNA380276) | Marine sediment metagenome, whole genome shotgun sequencing project.
CTGGTCGGGCGATTCCTGGAGTACAATCTACAATGTTATTTGAAAAACTCGGTCTTTCGGCCGAACTTCTGCGTGCAATCAAAGAACAGGGTTACCGCGAGGCGACTCCGATTCAACAGCAGGCTATTCCCCTTATCCTTGAAGGCCGCGATGTCCTGGCCGGCGCCCAAACCGGTACCGGCAAGACCGCCGGCTTCACGTTACCGGTGTTGCAACGGCTACAACGTTCACATTCAAAAGGGCAAGGCAGGCGAGTGCGAACCCTTATCCTGACGCCAACGCGTGAACTCGCCGCACAGGTGGCCGAGAGTGTGCGCGATTATGGTCGTCACCTGCCCTTCAAGGTGGCCGTGATCTTTGGCGGCGTCAATATCAACCCGCAAATCTCAAAACTACGCCAGGGCGTCGATATCGTCGTTGCGACACCCGGGCGTTTGATGGATCACATGGAACGAAAGACCATCAACCTGTCCGGTGTCGAGACGCTGGTGCTGGATGAAGCAGACAGGATGCTGGATATGGGCTTCATCCGCGACATCCACCGCATTCTCGCGGTGCTGCCCGCGCAGCGCCAGAACCTGCTGTTCTCGGCGACCTTTTCGAACGAGATCAGGCGGCTCGCGAACGAGCTATTGAACCACCCGACCGAGATCCAGGTCGCACAGCGAAATACGACCGTCGAGCGGGTAACCCAGGTCGTTCATCCTGTCGACAAGGCCCGCAAGCGCGAGCTGCTCTCTTACCTTATCGGTTCCGAGAACTGGAGGCAGGTACTCGTTTTTACCCGCACCAAGCATGGCGCCAACCGACTCGCCCAGCAGTTATGCAAGGATGGCATCAATGCCGTTGCGATCCACGGCAATAAATCACAGGGAGCGCGGACACGCGCACTCGCGGACTTCAAATCCGGCGCCGTACGCGTACTGGTGGCTACCGAGATCGCCGCACGCGGCCTTGATATCGACCAGCTTCCGCACGTCGTAAACTACGAATTACCGAACGTCCCCGAGGACTATATACATCGAATCGGGCGCACCGCCCGGGCCGGCCACGAGGGTCACGCCGTATCACTCGTTTGCGTCGATGAGCAGAAACTCCTGCGCGATATCGAGCGACTGCTTAAAGGCGATATCGAAAAGCAGTTTGTCCCGGGCTACGAGCCGGATCCACGCATCAAGGCGGAACCCATCCAGATCAGGCAATCACGACGGCCGGCGGGGCGAAACACCGGCAAGCATAGCAAGGGAAGGAGTGGCGCGCCCAAAGCGCGCCGAAGCTATGGCAACCATTCATCCGGCCAGCAACGCCGGGCCGGATAGGCAAAAAGAAAACCCTTCGTCCGCCTGGCCAACCATAGGCCGGGCGGACGAACGACCGGATATCACCTTTAGTCCTTAAGCGTCTCGAAAAACGCGATCAGGTCTGCTCGATCCTGTTCAGTGGCCAGGCCGAAAAAGACCATACGCGTATCTGGCATGACGGCCCATGGGTCGATCAACCATTCATCCATGTTCTCGGCGTCCCAGACGATACCGGAATCTGCCATCGCATCAGAGTAGACAAAACCATCGATGGCCGCTGCCGGGCGGCCAAGGATACCGTACAAGGTGAGGTTGAAGCCGTACATATCGGGCTTCGCCCCCTTGTCCACCGAATGGCAGGGCTTGCAGTTGTTCTGGAACAGGTCCGGTCCGCGACTCGGGTCCGGATCGGCGGCGTGACTGACCGGCAGCGCGAGTGCGAGGGCAGCCATCGTATACAGTAATGTTCTCATTGTATTGTCTCCTGAACCGGGTTAACCCTGCTCCTCAAGGTCCGACGTATTCTCGTGGAAGCAGTGTCGCGCAGACGGGCCGGGATCCTGCCCCTTACCGAGTCTCTCATGGTAATGCTTGTATACGCACGGCAAATTCAGCTGGTTGTGTGTCCAGTTATATAACTCGTATCCACTCGCCGTGTGGTCGCGCATCTGGTGGGCCCTGATTGTCTCCGTCAGACTCATATCTTTTTCCACTGACTCACGGACGTTTTTGTCCAGCAGGGTCAGATAATCGACAATCTGCGTCAGTCCATTGCGCTCATAGGTCATTTTAAACGGCCTGCCGTGCCCGGGTATTACGGTTGCATCATCAGGCAGAAACTCGACCAGTTTGCGCATTGTTTCCAGGCTGTCGAGATGCCCGCCCTCGGTCAGCCAGGGTGTGATCGGCGCCTCGGCCGGGACGGGGTTACCTATCCACATGATTTTTTCCTCCGGCAGCCATACCTGGAGATCTCCGGCGGTTTGGCCGAAGCCGAACCGATGAATCTCGACCATCCGGCCGCCGAGGTCGATCCGCATCATGTCCATGCCGTCATTCATCATAATGTCTCCGGTACGGGGGATGCTGTCTTCCATGCCTTTGCCTGCACCGAATTGATTCTTCATGAACTGCAGGTCATCCTCGAACTTGTTTTCGATGAACGTCCGCGTCGCCTCGTGCTGGATGATGAGGGTATTCGGAAACAGGTAGTTCCCGTACATATGATCACCGTGATAGCTGGTATTTACTGCGTACAGGATCGGCAGGCTGGTCTCCTTGCGGATCAGGCCGATCAACTGGCCTGTGATACGCGCGTTAACGTAGGTATCGACAACCAGTACGCCCTTCTCACCAATAATAAAACCACTGCTTGTATAGGCAGACTGGCCGTTCTCATTTTTTACCGGATTATCCGCATCCTGCACGACGAACACACCGGGAGCGAGTTCCTCGGAGTAGACCATGGTGACCGCGGGGTCCCAGGTGGCGGCGGATACCAGGCGGCTGATCGCCAGGAGTGCCAGGCTTGCAATGACTAAGGGGGTAATTTTGTTCATGATGTCCTCCAATAAGGTTCCGGTGTTTTACTCAAGGTGTCCCAAGTCCCGTTACATCTAATTTATGATCGACGAACGGCAACAATCTGTCATATAATATAAATCGAACCACCTTGTACAGTTTTAGATTAATCCATCAACAACGCGTAGTCAATATTTTCGTGACAATTTCAGCTGTTCAGAAAGACTCATTTTCGCATCTCCGTAAAGACAGCCTTAGAAAACGGCTGGAACTGATTGAATATGCTACGGAGATGTTTATTGAGCTCGGGTTTGAAAAGGCTAGCATGAACCAGTTGGTCAAGCGGTCGGGTTGTTCAAAGAGCACTCTGTACAAGCACTTTGCCAGCAAGGAAGCCCTGTTCATCGCGGTGATTGACGACGCCCTGCAGGATCACATGGCGCCCATAGATGATATCAACCTTAGCGAACCGGATATCGAGGAGACGCTCTGGCGGATAGCAGACGCGGGCATGCTTGTCATTACGTCACAAAAACACATCGGCCTGTGTCGCATCATTTATGCCGAGGCCGAGCGCATCCCGTTGGTTGGCAGCCTATATTATTCACACGGACCACAACGCGGCATGTCCGGAACGGCGAATTACTTACAGCAATTGGCTGATGCCGGGAAAATACAGTGCGATGACCCGACGGTTGCCGCGGAATATTTCTGGGCAATGCTGCTCCACAAACCCATGCTGGAGCGGTACTGTGACCTGGCCCCACCGCCAGGCAGTAAGCAACGGGAAAAATACACCCGGGATGTCGTCCGCCGATTTATCGACGCCTTCCTGGTGATCAACTAACGTGACCTGCAAGCTCGGTAAGCCATGATTCCGGCAGAACAGAACCATGATAAAACACCCTTTCCCGCCCGGCTGATGGCCGGCCTTAAGGCAATCTTACTGCGCGCAGGCATACTCGTGATTATCGTGATCGTTACCTGGCCGTTTGTATCACGGATTGCCATCTCCAACGGCATTAATGCCATCATCGTTTACTACTGGATTGTCGGCGGCTGCATCGTCGCGATGATTATTGCCTGGCTCTACAAAAAGCTCCGCCAAACTCGTGATACCTACTAACAAGAATTCCCTGCGCCGGGCATGCGGAGAGCAGTGATGCCTCACGCCACCGCACTCGACATACTGCAGGACCGGAATAGTTTCCCACACCACGTCGATTCCATCGAAGTGGTTGAGACCCATATTTCCTTCGTGGTGTTAACCGGTGACTTCGCCTACAAGATAAAGAAACCCGTGGACCTGGGCTTTCTCGACTTCTCAACCTTGAAAAAACGAAAATATTACTGCGAGCAGGAATTGAAATTAAACCGGCGGTCCGCACCCGATATATACCTCGATGTCGTCACCGTCACGCCGGGAGGGGTCATGCCAATTGATCACCCACCGGCCGGGGACAGCGATGACATACTGGAGTATGCCGTCAGGATGCGCCAGTTTGACAGGTCGGGCGAGTTTGACCGGTTACTCACAGACAATAAGCTTGATAGCAACACCGTTCGCCGGCTTGCAGGTATCGTGGCGGAATTCCACAAAAAAGCACCGGTGTGCGACCGGGGCAGTGGTTACGCAACACCCGATGTGATCAGGGAGCAGGTAGAAGAAAACTTCGACCATATCCTGGATTGTCTGCCTGCCGGGGAGGTGACGACAACGGTTTCGGTACTGAAACAGTGGGTCGCGGGTTTCTTTCGCAATAGTGCCGGTTACCTGGACAAGCGTCTTGATAGCGGGTTCATTCGCGAATGCCATGGAGATCTACATCTCGCCAACATCGCGCTCATCGACGGTGTCCCGACACCCTTCGATTGTATCGAGTTCAGTCCGGCATACCGTTGCATTGATCTCATGAGCGAGATCGCGTTTACCACAATGGACCTCGACTATCACCAGCGGCGTGACCTTGCCCGAGTCTTTCTTGACAACTGGCTGCGACAAACGGGCGATTATTACGGACTGAGGCTGCTGCGTTATTACAAGGTATACCGGGCCACGGTGCGGGCGAAGGTCTTCGCGCTACGCTGCCGGGAACAGCGACCTGGCGACGCGGGCAATGATTGCCTGGCCGCATACGGCTATCTTGAACTCGCATCCGGCTACACCAGGGAGGCGCACCGGGGTCCGATCATCATCACTCATGGGCTGTCGGCCTGCGGTAAAACCCACGTTACATCGCTCCTACTGGAAATAGTGCCTGCCATTCGCGTCAGATCTGACATAGAACGGAAACGGTTGTTCGGCCTGGCCACAACAGCACACCGGCAAAACGGCGTAAAGGAAGGAATTTACAGCACAGACGCCGATGATCAGACCTATGACCAACTGGCTGATCTGGCACAAAATATTGTCGAGGCAGGGTATCCGGCCATCCTGGATGCGACCTGGTTGCACCATCGCCATCGGCAAGCTATTTACAAACTCGGTGAAAAACTGGGCGTCCCGGTGGTAATCCTGCATGTAACCGCCCCGGAACCCGTACTAAGATCCCGGATCACAAAACGCTCAACCACGGGAAAAGATGCATCTGACGCAACCGGGGAAGTCCTGGACCACCAGTTAAAAACGATTGAGGCGCTGGATGAGCACGAGCAATCCATTACGGTGAATATTGACACGAGCCTTGATTGGAACCCGCAGGCACTCAAGCAACGGCTTGAGGAACGGGCAGGCATTACTCAGGGCTCCCCGGATGGCAATTCGCCGGTATGATCGATATCAAGACCTGTGGCCGCGATCTGTGTAAGCTATTGTCGAGGAGGAACCAGCCATGACCGAAACCTGTGTTGTCGTCGCGGACAGTTACCGCGCAAGATTTTTTGACGTTGAATCTGTAAATGGCCCGTTGTTGGAAGTCAAGACATTGCTACAGCCTGACGCCCGGCTGTCTGAACGGGAACTGGTGTCTGATACGCCCGGTCGTGCAAAAGAGGGGTCCGACCGCCGACAGACAATGGAACCACGCACCGGCGCAAAGACACAGAACTCGATAGAGTTTGCGCGACTTGTTGCCCACGAACTGGGGCAGGCACTGAATGAAGGCAGCTATACACAACTGATCATCGTTGCCGCGCCCTCCTTTCTTGGAGAACTCCGTAAGCACCTGGACAAGCAAACCCGAAACGCGGTTGTTCTGGAGATGGGAAAAGACCTGTCGCAGATGACCAGCGATGTCATTCGGGAGCATCTCCCGAAGAGACTGCCACGGCATGATATCTAGTGTGATGTAGCACTGCTGTCCCACATACGTACAGAGACATGAATCCGGTATTCATGTCTCAAATAAAATCTGGATGAAAGAACTCTCAGTGCAGGACAGACTGGCCAGTGTGCTTCCTGGTTATGTGGGGCAGCAATGGGTGATGTAGCCATATTGCTGCTTGGGCTCGCCGGTTTATGGGCGGGGACCGAGTTCGTGATACGGGGCTCCCTGAATATTGCCCACCGGTTTGGCCTGTCAGAAATGTTCGTGGGGTTGGTCATTCTTTCCATCGGCAGTAACTTGCCGGAAATTTTTGTTGGTATAGACAGCGGGATTCGCAACCTCCAGGGAATCGAATCCTCCGGTATCGTCATCGGCGCCAGTATTGGCAGCGCGCTCGGACAGATCGGGTTCGTCATGGCAATACTCGGACTCGTCAGCTATCTCACGCTCGGCAAAAGATACATCTATCGGCACGGTTCGATCATGCTCGGGTCCATCATCGTCCTTGCCCTCGTCGGGTGGGACGCCAGGGTAACCCGGATAGAAGGTCTGCTGATGCTCTTGCTCTACGCAATGTACCTGTTGACGCTGACACTTGAGGAGCGTCCCAATGGTTTCGAACGTCCGGATACTCCTTCGCAAAGTGCGGGGATTCGCCCCTGGCTTGTACTGCTGGCTGGATTCGCGTTACTGATAATCAGCTCAGAGTTCACCGTGTCATCGGTCTACAAGCTGTCACTCAACTGGGGGATTCCACAAACACTCATCTCTATCCTGATAATCGGGCTCGGCACCAGCTTGCCGGAGCTGGCGATCGCGATCGGTGCGATATTACGCAAGAGAACGGGCCTGTCAGTCGGGAACCTGATCGGCAGCAACATCCTGGATACCCTCGTCCCGATTGGTCTGTCGGCGGGCATATCCCCGCTGCTGTTTGAGCGTAACCTGCTGTTGTTCGACCTGCCTGTTCTGTTCCTGCTCTCCGTGGTCGTGCTGGCGCTGTTTCTCAGGAAGCGGGGCCTGCAAAGACCTGAGGCCATGCTGATCATGCTGATCTACTTCGCCTACGTCATCGCCAAGCTTGCTTTTAGCTGATACGGGGTCAATCTTACATCAGTTATTTTTTACCGCGCCGTCGGCGCCCTTATTGGATTCCTGCACAATTCTCGCAAACAGGTCGGTGGTCCAGCGCTCCTTGAACAGCACCATCAAACTGGTAAGTGACTTGTGCTCCGGGGACACGCGGAGGTCGTGTTCAGCAATCTGCGCATACTCTTCGATCAGCCTGTTCAGCTTCCGACTGAATTCCCCGGCCGACTCGGGAGTCATCATTCCCCAGATAAAGCGAAACTGATTGTCTGACTCCCGTAGGCCCTTACTAAGATACTCGGCCAATACCTGTTCTGTGAAGAACCTTTGCAGGGGCCCGTTTCTCTGCCAGCGAAACTTTCGCGAAATCCTGAGGCGATACCGGTTCTCCGGCAGCAAATCGATTACACCTATCTTGTCGAGCTTGACCAGCATGCCGACCATCTCGGGTTCAGTAAAATGGTAGAGGTTCCTGATGGTTTCAGCAGAACTGCGATCGAGGAGATAGAGTGCAACGACAAGGGGTCGCGGATCTTCGATGATCTCCCGTTCCTGTTCGACAGTTAGCTGGTCCACCCGATCAAGCCTGTTTTCGCTGAGTTGCACCAGTTCTATCAGGTCCGTTTCAGCAAACTCGCAAAGTTTCTCCAGTCGCGACAGGCTGACATCCTTGTTCGAGAATATCCGCTTTATGCTGATTTCAGATAGTCCGAGAGCCCCCGCCGCGTCCTTGTAGTTAAGGCCCTTACGGCGCAGTAATTGCTTGAGTTCAAGCAGTAGTTGCTCACGTTCCGCCATTTCTATCCCTCCTTTTTATAAGCTCTGGTATCACAATATGTTACCCGAGGTCCGAAAATAAGCAACTTTCCCGGTATTGGTTGCGAATCCTGATTCCAGCTCCAATACTTCCCGACACGCAGCAGGTAAATCGAACCAGGGGAGGAAAGATGAAAAACAGGCCGGCATCATTCAAGTTCAGCACACTGCATAACCGTTCCATCGCTTGCCTTGCGATCATATTCCTGATTATGCCCGTCGGCACCGCGACCGCCGGGGAGGGCTTCATGTTGTTACAGACCGAGTTCAGGCTGGGAAAGAACCCGGGGTTTCAAGGACTCAGCCTCGCATTCCGAAATGGCATCGGAAGCACAGGCGTCTACCGGTCGGGGCAATTTCAACGTGATACGTTTCGAATTCCGTTGTACTCCACAGATGCGCGGCAACCTGCGCTGTTTCACCGCCTCGAGGAGGATAGTAGCGGGTCGGAAGGACCTGCTTCATCAGGAAGAACGACAGGACAAAAACTCCTTGGCATCACGATATTCGCTGTTCTCGGTGCCACGTACGGCGCCAGGCTATACCGTGCCAAGCGGTGTTATGTCGACACGGACGAAGCATCGTGCGATTCGCTGGGTAATTGATAGACTGATATTCAGGAACCAAAGTGTTATTTCACCTTTTTGTGCTGGTATTGGGGCACTACGAACGATCTGCCGGACTCCGGCAGGTTTCTTCGTTTCGCCGGCGCCACGTGCAGATGCTGCCCCGAACCTGGTATCCCGCAATTATTACCTCGGCACTGGGGCTCCATTTCATTATGAGTTCAGCTGGCATTGCCCTGCTGCTTTCGACTTATATACCGGTGATCCTGGCGGCACTCTCGATTTACGTGCTGGAGCGATACTTCCCATACAGACCGACGTGGAAGGCAAATCGCAGCGAGTTATTCCAGGACTCCCTGTTCATGCTCCTGGTCCAGGGCGTCTTGCCGCTGGGACTGGGATACCTTGCCGCGATCGTGATGATTGAATCGTCGGTATTTCACACCCCAGCCTGGCCCCATCACTGGCCGGCCGCCCTGCAGGCGGTGCTTATGCTGGTGATCGCAGACTTTGGCCGTTACTGGCTTCACCGCGCGTTTCACGCCTGCAACGCACTCTGGCAGTTACACGCAGTTCACCATTCCCCGCAAAAACTCAACTGGATAAATGTTGCCCGATTCCATCCATTCGAAAAAGCCATACAATTTTTGCATGATGCATTTCCATTCATTCTGCTGGGTGTCGACAGCGCGGTGATATCCTTGTACTTCGTTTTTTACGCATGCAACGGTTTCTTTCAGCATTCGAATGTTCACCTGAAGCTGGGATGGCTGAATTACCTTGTCAGCGGTCCGGAATTGCACCGCTGGCACCACTCGGTCGAAAAGGGAGAATCAGACCGGAACTTTGGGAACAACCTTATTATCTGGGACCTTTTGTTTGGCACCTGGTACCTGCCGGCCGATGGCGAGGTGGGTCCTGTCGGGCTCCAGAATCGCAGCTACCCAAGCTCGTTTTGGGCGCAGATGCGGACACCGCTGATCCACGGAATCGACAAACACACACTGCCATTGCTGACATTTCGAGAAATCTTTATCAACCTGCTGTTAAGACTTCATTTCACCGCGGTTTATATTATCAAGGGCCTGGGCTATCTCCGCGCCGTGCACCGGCCACAGGCGGCCCAGGCTAAAGTGCTCAGGAGAATAATACGCGCCAACACCGGCACGGCCTTCGGCAAACGCCATCACTTCGACGATATCGGTGGCTACACGGACTACGCCTGCAATGTACCCATCCAGAAATGGGAGACGCTTCGCAGGTACTCGGAAACCGGAGAACAGGGAGCGCATGGGCTCACGACGGATTCCCCGTGCTTCTACCAGGTGACCAGCGGTACGACGGGGGCGGTGAAGTATCTCCCGCTGACCGACCGGGGTATGCAATCTGACCAGCGTTTACAGGTACTTAATATACGCTCCTACTACCGTGAGCGCCCGGATGCCTTCACCGGGAAAATTTTTGCTATTGTCAGCCCGGCAATCGAAGGGCACATGCCTTCGGGCGTACCATACGGTTCCACGTCTGGCATGATCTACCAGAACATGCCGACCATGGCGAAGACCAAGTATGTACTTCCCTACTCCGTCTTTCAGATCGGAAATTACAAAACACGCAATCAGGTGATTGCGTTGTTGGCGCTGGCCGAATCCTCTGTCACGATCGCCGTTACGGCCAATCCGTCCACCTTTGTCCTGATGCTGGAAATAATCAACGATCATTTCGATGAACTGATTTCCGCACTCGAATCGGGCAAGGTCCGCTACCCCGACCTCACCGAAGATCAACGGAATGATATCGAGGCAAGGCTGGTCGGGCACATCGGCCGTGGTCAGAATCTCAGGGCCACAAAGCAGGCCGTCGGCATGCTCTCCTACGCGGATATATGGCCCTGCCTGAAACTCATGAATACCTGGACCGGCGGAAGCTGTGGTATCGCCTTGTCTTCATTATTGCCAGGGTTGCCCGGCGATGCGGAAATCAAGGACCCCGGTTACCTTGCCAGCGAGGTCCGGGCCACGATATCCATCGGCCAGAAACACGGTGTTCCGACACTCTCGGATACGTTCTTCGAATTCATAGAACGCGAGGCCTGGGAGAGAGGAGCGCAGGATACGCAACGCCTGTATGAACTGGAATTTGGCAAGCAGTATTATGTTCTGGTCACCACGGTTAACGGTCTTTATCGCTATTTCATGAACGACATCGTCGAGGTATCAGGAAGGATTCGTAATACACCAACACTCACATTCCTGCAGAAGGGGCGCGGGATTACCAACATCACCGGCGAAAAACTCTATGAATGCCAGACCATTGAGGCCATCAGACGACTCGAGAAGGAATGTTGCGTTGCGGTCAGGTTCCAGCAATGGATCGCAGACGAGGAGGAAGCACTTTATCGCGTCTACCTCGAGGTCGGCAATGTTCCACGGTCCTGTTCAAACGACTTTTCTCAAATACTCGATCGGAATCTCAGGGATCTGAATCTCGAGTATGACGCCAAGCGAAGGAGCGGCCGGTTGTCTGCGCCCATGGTGCGCTTGCTGAAAGCAGGCACCTCCAGGGAATATCGATCACATCTCGTCGGCCGGGGTCAGCGCGAGGCGCAGTTCAAGGTGCTGACACTGATCTACCAGCGCGACAGCAGCTTTCCCATTGCATCAAGAGTAATGGAGGAAACTGCCTGATATGACAATGGAAATCGAGTGCATTGACAGCTCCTGCGAGTACCTCCCTTTCCGGCAGTCATTCAGTCATAGCTCGGCTACCCGTAACAAGGGGGAAAGTATCTTCGTCTCTATCACGGACGCGTCGGGTCTTACCGGTATCGGCGAGGGATGCCCGCGAGACTATGTAACCGGGGAGTCCACCCGATCTGCTTTACGCTTCGTGGCTAACGTTAATGACCAGGCCAAAAAAATCAGGGACCTGGACTCGCTCAGATCATTCGTCACCGCGAATCGCACATTGATAGACAAGGACCCCGCTGCGTGGTGTGCCGTGGAAGTCGCACTCCTGGACCTGCTCGCAAAGTGCAAACAGGTGAGTGTAGAGTCATTGCTTCGACAAACAGAGATGCGTGACGAATATCGATATACCGCGATCATGGGCCTGGCCGATCCGCAGACATTCAAGACATTGTTTCGACAGTATCGACAGCTGGGACTAAGCGATTTCAAGGTCAAGTTATCCGGCCAGCTTAGCCTGGACCGGGTCTTGCTGAAGCAGATGCGTCCGGACCGGGAATACATCAGGGTACGGGCCGACGCGAACAACCTCTGGACCAGTGCAGATGAGGCTGCGCGATACCTGAAGGAACTGGAGTGGCCGATATATGCATTGGAAGAACCGTTACAGGTCGCCGATATTGATGAACTGGAGGTTCTGCACGACAAGACCGGTATTCAAATTATCCTCGATGAAAGCCTCCTGAGACTCGAACAGCTTGCACCCCTCGGTAGAAATGCCGGGATTTGGAATGCAAATGTAAGGGTGTCGAAGATGGGCGGCCTCCTCCGCTCCCTGGAGATGATCGGAAAACTCCGTGAACTCGATATCGACATCATCATCGGTGCACATGTCGGGGAAACCAGCTTGCTGACCCGGGCGGCCCTGATCCTGGCGGATGCCGCCGGTCGCCACCTGGCTGCGCAGGAGGGCGCCTTCGGTGAGCACCTGTTGCAATCCGATCCCATGACGACCCTGATACAATTCGGAAAGGAAGGTAAGCTGAATACGGGCTCAATGAATTACCGTAACTATCACGGTTTTGGCCTCTCCTGTAACCCAGTGTAGTGTATTGAATAGAACGCAGATTGCAATTCAAAATGTTATCCTCACGTTCTGTCGTATCCGCGGCAGATACCCGATAACCGGGAGGAAATATTATTAGTAAACACCCTGCCGGCCGTGTTGCCGCCTATACCAGCATACCGAATCTGCTGTCGCTGACGCGGGTCACCCTGGCGCCGGTTCTGTTATTGCTCGCCTGGTTCCAGCAAGACGAGATCTTTCTCTATTTCCTGGTGGCTTGTTATGCCACCGACGTACTCGACGGATATTTTGCCAGGACCCTCGGGCAGGTAACGGAACTCGGGTCGCGTCTGGATTCGAGTGCAGACAGGCTGATATACATGTCCATGCCTCTGTGTGCCTGGTGGCTCAGACCAGAACTGTATCGCGACGAGACGCTTGCCATCGTGGTACTGGTGATCTGCTTTATAACTCCGCTGCTAGTCTCGTTTATCAAGTTTGGCAAACTGAGCAGCTACCACACCATGTCGAGCAAGGTTGCCGCCTTCGTCTTCGCGATCAGCATGATCACGGTTTTTTCGAACGGGCCGACTCTCTCCCTGCGAGTCTCGGCCATCATATTCACCTTTGCCGCATTGCAGGATATAGCCATTACGATACTGCTTCCCGGCCCGGTATCCAACGTACGCTCAGTTTTTCATGCGAGACAGATAGCGTCAGAGAACAAGTTGGAGTAGTTCAATATCTTCGGGACTGCCGGTCCCCGTTGACCTGGTCCCTGCAGGATATCCACGAGATTATTCCGGTCACGGCGAGAATAAGAAATATCAGGGCAAATATATCCATTATCCAGGCACCCGCGCCGCCGAGTATTCGACCACTGTGCAGGTCAAGCACGAAGCGCTCTACAGATATGAAACTGGATTTGTACACATTCGCCCACCGAGCCTTGTCTGCCTCCCCGAGTGGCTGAGGCTGTAACCAGGCTACGACGGCGCCCTGGTGTGGTGTCATTTCCAAAGACTCCATATTCATGTCGAGCAGTCCGCGATTTGTCGACACGATCACGTTGCTGCGCTCGTCCTTGCTTACTCGCCGTACCGTGGCGTCCAGGTAGACCTGCTCATATTGGTCCTCGCCGGGTCCGAAGATTGTCAGCATGGTTCCGGCAAACAGGTAAACAAGTCCGTCCTCAACAAAGACCCCCGCGGGTTGTTCAATAGATACACCGAGCAGACGGTCTTCAAGATAGAGGTTGCCGTCGATCCACGCCGCCCGGCGATCTTGTGCGCCATATACGTCGATGCTGGCAGGTTCACCGATGCCGTACCAGTCAATCAGCCATCCGGCAGAGATGTCCCGGGCCGCCAACCCCAGGGCGTCGGTATGATTCAGGGTCCAGCCTGTCACCACCAGCAAGACCACGACCAGGGCCGAAACAATACCGAGTCGCCGGTGCCAGCGGCGTAGTGTGTTGCGTCGTCGGCTCGGGCGCTGTCCCTGTTTGCGGCTATTGCCGTGCGACATGTCTGTCCAGTACCAGCGCCACCTGTGCCAGCCGGGTGACTGCCCGAACCGACAGCGTGGCCCCGGTGATGCCGTCGATGGAACGATCAAGGCGGGCACTGTCCGGCCTCAGCCTGGCCCCGGAAAACTGGTCAGAGAAGAACGGATACTTGACCTCCCAACCCCGGGACTCGCGAAACACCAGGACCTGGACTGTTTCAAGCGCCCCATCATCCACGACGAACCCGGTCGTGATAGGCTTATCCTTACCAATCTCATCAAGGATAAAAACGGAGCGCCCGGAATCTCTCCAGTATCTCACCCGCATGAAGCCGGGCGAATGGCCCAGGATGCGGGATAGCCTGTCGCGCAGATTACCCTGTATCCACGCCACCTTTGGGGCAGGCACTCCCTGACTAAAGGCATTCTCCACGAAGACGAGTGGATCCATGACCCGCTGCTCCCCCGCCGTAATCGACAGGGAAATTATCAGCAGAAAAAAACAGATGATATTCTTCATTATTTTTCTAACCGGCAGGGTATCCCCGGCCTAAAACTGGTAACCCATTCCCAGGTTAAATCCATCATCATCGATCCGGCCGCTCTGGTTTTGATAATCTGCCTTCAATACCACGTTGGGGTGCGGCCAGTAGTTAATACCCGCGTTTACCTGTTTCTTGTCCTCGGTATCGAGCCCCGCCTCGTTGTTCCACCTGCTGTAGCGCACGAACAGACCAAGCCTGTCGTCAAAAAAACGATACGATGGCTCGAGATAATATCCCTGTTGATCGTCTCGCCCGGTAGCCGCTGCTTCCTCCCCGTCCAGATGCCATCCTGCCTATAATGCACGCAGGCCGAACCCGCCCCGCTGCAGGGCAAGATGGGCTTCAAGCATGGTTGCGCTGTTCCCGAGTTCACCCTGGGTAACATCGCCCTGGTATTGAAGGGATGCCGCCACCTCAAGACCCGGCATGCCTGTCCACCTGATGCGTCCGGTAATCGCACCATCCTCGGGCGTCGCCTTCGCCACCTTCTGCCGCCCATTCCGGATCTTGAAGGCATCCGGCCCTTCAGTCTGAACGCTGAGACCGGAATGCAGCGCCAGATCCCACGAAAATCCGGACTCGCCATGTCCGGATAAACCAGCGCCGGCCTCCCACCAGGTGCTCGGGATGATGTCTTTTTCGATGGGGTTACGTTCCACGCCGTAGAATGTCGGCGGCTCGTGGGTCTCGTTAAGTATACCAACAGGCACGAGGAACAAGCCGCCTCTTGCAGTGGAATTACCACCGAAGTTCGCCTCGATATAGGCCTGCTCTATCTCGACCTCTCCGGGTTTTCCGTCACCGCTAAGCGCATGCTCGATCTCGAGCTCCGAGTAGAAGTGGATGTTCTCGTTGAATTCGTGATTTACGAACAGGACAAAGCGATGAAAATCGATCACGGACCCGCTATCCAGGTTGTTGTAGTGCAGTTCTCCATACCCGCCGACCGTCGTCGCTTCCGCCCAGCTCGGCGTCTGTTCCAATGCCGGCATCTGCTCCACCATCTCGACCGTTGCCTCGCTCATTCTGGCGGTCTCCTCAGTTTTCACAGCGGTATTGGCCACCTGTTCCGCCAGCCTGTCTATCTGGGCCTGCAGATCCGATATCTTGTCCATCAGGGCCTGGATATCGCCCTCTTCCTGTGTATAGCCGGCCCTTGCCAGGCCAAGTGCCAACACGACCACGAGACAGGCCTGTACTACTCCGTTCATTTCGCTCCACTCCGAACAACAATAATTGGCGGATTTATTGAAGGGGCGAGTATAAGCACGGCTTAATCTTAATGCAAATCATTCTTATTTAGATTGAGGCATCCTTGATCTGTGTCAAGACATTGCGTAAAACCCTGCCCGGATACCGTAAATTCGCGGCCACGGAAGCAAAACAGAGTTCTACCTGATATGTTACATTTCACGATCCACTAATTACTACGACTCGACGGAATGCCATGAAGGATACACTGGTGGAAGGACTATCCAGGACGGCACGGATAGAGATAGACCGACCGCGAACCATCGACTTTATGGGTGAGGAGTGCCGCGTCTACGGCACCCCCAACCTGCTCTACGACATAGAGATGACCTGTCGTGACATCCTGCTGGAACATTCCGACGATGGGGAGGACTCCGTCGGTACACATATCGACCTTCATCATACCGGCGCCACCCTGCTGGGTATGTGGGTAGAGATTACGGCCACGCTGTCGAAGATAGATGGGCGCGCTACCAGCTTCGAAGTGACGGCACGTGACGAGATAGAGCAGGTCGCAACTGCGAACCACACACGCTATATCGTAGACACTGAAAAAACTGCGGCGAGGTTGAGACAAAAGCTCTCAGCCGCCAGCGATGCCGGATAATGTCTTTATGAAGATAGCAATAATCTGCAGGTCGTTCTTTGGCCGGTGTGCCGGCGTAGTCATCATCGCCGTATTCGTAGCTGTCAATTCCGGCTGCACGGATAGACCGGACTCGGAACCCGCCGACGCAGCGGACGAATTACCGGCGCCACCTCCTGAGGAGTCACCAACTCGGGATGCAGACCTTGTCGTTATCGGAGCCGGTCTGGCCGGCCTGTCTGCCGCGATCGAGGCGGCGTCACGGGGACGGTCCGTACTGGTAATCGACATGGCATCGGTTTTTGGCGGCCATGCCGTCATGTCTGCCGGCGGTATGGCTATAATCGACAGCCCTATGCAGCGTGACCAGGGCATCGCCGACAGTCCGGAGCTGGCCTTTGCAGATTTCGTCAACTGGGGTGAAGACATCAATGAACCGTGGGCCCGTTACTATGTAGAAAATAGCAGCGAGATGATCTTTGACTGGGCCACCGGGCTGGGTGTTAAATTCAACTTCATCCTCAAACCCGCAGGGAACTCGGTCCCGCGAATGCATTTCCCGGAAGGCCTGGGACTCGGGCTTATCGCGCCAATCGTCAGAAAGGCGATCGAACAGCCCAATATTGATTTTCGCTGGAACACCCGTGCCGATGCACTCATCACCAGCGATGGGCGCGTGATTGGTGTCACTACCACGAATACCCGCACCGATGAGAACCAGGATTACTATGGTCACGCGGTAGTTATTGCCACCGGAGGGTATCAGAGCAACCTTGCGCGTGTCCGGCAGAACTGGCGCAGCGACTGGCCGGAGCCGGGTACTATCCTCGCCGGGTCTGGATGGAATTCCCGTGGGTCCGGCCTCGACCTTGCGACCGCGGTCGGCGCACAGCTTGTACGCATGGAATACACGTGGAACTATGTGACCGGGGTTCCCGACCCTCGCTACGATAATGCTGAACGTGGTTTACGAATGTTTATTGAACCGGGGCAGCCCCGGGCAGATATCTGGCTCAATGATGACGGGGAACGCTTTATTAACGAGTGCCTGTCACCCAAGTTTGCGCTGGCCACTGTCCTGGAGCAGCCCGGGAAAAGTCACTGGCTGCTGTTCGACTCCAGAATGCAAACACAAATTGGCGTGGCAGGTACGGGCTGGACGCCGGAAAAAGTAGATTCCCTTATATTTCAGAATCGCGAACTCATGAATACCGCGGATACCCTGGAAGGCCTTGCGGATCAAATGGGCGTAGACAGCGAAAAGCTGATCGAGACCATTGCCCGCTATAACGGCTTTGTGGATTCCGGACAGGATGAAGATTTCCTGCGCTTTGGCAGTAACCGGGACCCGCGGGGCGGTTGCCAGCCCGATGCCGGTATAGATCAGCCCCCCTATTTCGCGATCAAGCGCTATCCGCTTACCCGCAAGAGTATGGGCGGTATCAGTATTGATCTGAAAACACGGGTACTGAACACGGACGGCAATGTCATCCCGGGCCTGTATGCGGCCGGAGAAGCCACCGGACTCGCCGGTGTTAACGGACGAGCCGGGCTGGAAGGCACCTTCCTGGGGCCTTCATTGCTCACCGGCCGGGTGGTTGGCAGGAGCGTAGCGGAGGAACTGTCTTCCCTTCCCGTCAGCCCTGTAAGCAGAGACCCGCAGGCCGGCAGTGCCAATATCAGTGAAACAACGGGGCCCGACTGCACGACTTGCCACAACATCCCCGCCCTGGTTGGGGCCGGGCGGCCGGGCTACCAGCATTTTGAACGGGCCCACGAGCTGATACTGGAGCGGGAACAGGATTGTAATGACTGTCATACCGGGATGGCGCCCTTTGATTCGGGTCGACACCGAATTCAGGCACGCAACCTGGTCGATACGTGTGACCACTGCCATGGTTCGGGGGGAGATTAGTAAATTTCCACCTGGACCAGCTTGTCGAGGATACTCGATTCGGCGGCAGAATAGTCGGCCGGGTCGTCGACATCCAGCCAGAACTTGTCACCGATATCATGGATATAGGCCTTCCCTTGTTCGGCCAAAACCCGCACACCCCCGGACAGGCTGCCATCCCCCCGTTTCTCTATACTCTCCCGCAAGGCACCGAATATGTCCGTTGTACACAGGAAAACCCCGGTATCGAAGGCGTTATAGCGTTTAATTACCTTGCCAATCTGCCGAATAACACCGTCCTCCTGGTACACACAGGTCACGTCCTGCAGGTCTATCCTGTCATTGCCTATGTTCGAATCTATTGCCAGCGTCAAGCCTTCTTTCCTGTGCCCCTGGGCAATCAGGTCGGAGACCAGTGCCGGATCGTATATATGATCTGACATTGTCAGCAGGAAGGGTTCATCTATCACACCTTCTGCGCAGAGCACGGACCAGCCATTCGGCTTCTCCCAGTGGTCGTTGACGAGGTGGTGTATCGGAAGTGAAAACTTTGCCGAGAGCTCATCCAGGAATGGACGTAAAACTTGTCCGCGGTAACCGCTGACTACGTAAAATTCATCCGCCCCCCCTAACTGAACGGTGCGGATAACACGTTCAATAAGCGCGACGCCTTCTACCAGGGCGAGCGGTTTGAGGTCGGCCATGAGCCGCAGTCTGCTTCCCAGACCGGCAGCGATAATCAGGCACTTCACTGCTTGCCTTCTACAAAGGTTTGCACGAGTGCGTATGCCTCGTCATCCGTATACTGTTGCGGCGGATGCTTGCAGAAGTAGGCCGACGGTGCATAGAGTACCCCTCCCTGCCCCCGGTCAAGCGCCAGCTTGCAACATCGGATCGAATCTATGGCAACACCCGCGGAATTCGGCGAATCCTCGACCGAGAGGCGGAGCTCAAGGTTCATGGGAACATCGCCAAACAACTTGCCTTCCATCCTCAGGAAGCAGACCTTGTTGTCGTTCTGCCACGCGACGTAATCACTCGGACCAACATGTATATTGTCGTCATGTAATCGATTTTCAGCCACCGACTGAACGGCTTCCGTCTTCGACTCCTTCTTGGAAGCGAGCCGCGATTTATTCAGCATATTGAGGAAATCAGTATTGCCACCGGTATTGAGTTGGTAGGTACGCTCGAGCTTCACCCCCCGTTTATTGAACAGGTCCGTCAGGATCCGGTGTGTAATCGTAGCGCCAAGTTGGGCCTTGATATCGTCGCCGATGATCGGAATATTCCTGTCCTCGAACCGCTTTGCCCAGGCGGGGTCGCTGGCAATAAATACCGGGATATTGTTGACAAATGCCACACCGGCTTCAAGGGCACATTCCGCATAAAAGCGGGTTGCCTCCTCAGACCCCACCGGCAGGTAATTCATCAGTATTTCGGTTCCACTTTCCCTCAGTGTACGAACGACAGCATCCTGGTCAGGCTCGTCCACATCCGCAAGCAGAAAAGTACGTTCATCGGCGTAATCGGCCATGTGGCTTGCATATCCGTCAAGTATGCGACCCATCTGTACGCTGACACCCGTGGAGGGCAGGTTGTCAGCAAACACCGTGGTGCAATTCGGGCTGGCGAAAATTGCCTCGTTGACGTCAAAGCCAACCTTCCTCCTGTCGATATCGTAGGCGGCAACCACCTCGATATCGGTCGGCAAATATCCGCCAAGATCCCAATTCATCAGGCCAATACAATCCTCGGCGCCCTTATCCGCGTAATAGTAAATCCCCTGAACCAATGAACTTGTGCAGTTGCCGATACCTACTATAGCCAGCTTTATTTTGCTCATAGTTTTATTTCTCAGCTCGCCAACAGGACGTAGGCGCTCTGTAAGTCTGTCGGCCGTTTGGTCGCGATATTATACCCTCGATTTCCACAACGAGACAGGTTATTAGGGGTTTTGGTTCCGGTATGATACTGCGTCGTCTACCATGCATCTGCTTATCAAAAAGCCCGCCAATTGGCGGGCTTTTCATCAATAGGCGTCAGACGGATTCCTGTTACCGGACTACTCCTCATCCCCGGTTTCGTCTTCTCCCTCGTCCTCATCTTCGATCTCAATACGCATATCAACGAGCTGGATCCAGGCCATGGGTGCGTTGTCACCCGGGCGATTACCGCATTTCAGAATTCGCACATATCCACCGGGCCGCTCTTTGAAGCGTACACCCAGGTCATCAAACAATTTCCCGACGATTTCCCTGTCGCGAAGACGTGAGAACGCAAGGCGTCGATTCGCCAGCGTAGGCTCCTTGCCAAGTGTGATCATTGGCTCGACATATCGGCGCAATTCCTTTGCCTTCGCAACGGTTGTCTTGATTTGCTCGTGGCGCAACAATGAAACCGTCATGTTTCGAAACATGGCGGCCCGGTGACTGGAGTTCCGGTTCAGCTGCCGGCCGGCTTTTTGATGACGCATGATAGTGACCTGTGAACTAAATGATTAACGATTTGTTGCCGCTCGTGGTATGGCTAAAGTCTTGCAGGGCTTTCCGTGCTGTCTGTACGCAGCGATGCGGGTGGCCAGTTCTCCAGTTTCATACCCAGAGACATACCCCTCTGTGCCAGCACATCCTTGATTTCGGTGAGTGATTTCTTGCCCAGGTTTGGCGTCTTGAGCAATTCAACTTCGCCACGTTGTACGAGATCACCAATGTAGTAAATACTCTCTGCCTTCAGGCAGTTCGCTGACCTGACCGTGAGTTCAAGTTCGTCAACCGGGCGTAACAAAATAGGATCAATAACCGGATTTTCTTCCTCGGTATCCTCACTCACCGTTTCCTCGAGATTTACGAATACCGCGATCTGCTGACTTAGTATCGTCGCCGCCCTCCTCACCGCGTCCTCCGGATCAATAGACCCGTCGGTCTCGATGTAAAGCGTAAGTTTATCCAGGTCGGTACGCTGTTCCACGCGGGCATTGTCCACGTCGTAGGACACTTTGACGACCGGGCTATAAGACGCATCAACCTGCATCAGGCCGATTTCCTTGTTTTCGTCCTGGTCACGACGCTGCTCCACGGTTTCGTAACCCCGGCCGGTACGAATGGTCAATTCTGCGCTCAGCTTGCCCTCTTTCGACAAGTGGGCAATCACGTAGTCGGGATCGACAATCTCGACGTCGTGATCCAGTTGGATATCCCCTGCGGTAACGACCCCGGGGCCATCTTTCTGCAATTTCAGGACGACAGGTTCGAGACCATGCTTGCGAATGGCAACGCCCTTCAGATTCAGCAGGATATCAATGACATCTTCCTGAACCCCTTCAACCGTAGAATACTCATGAAGTACGCCGTCCATCTTCACATCCGTTATTGCGCTGCCGGGCATGGATGACAACAAGATGCGTCGCAAGGCATGGCCCAGGGTATATCCAAAGCCGCGTTCCAGTGGCTCGATCACCACCTTGGAGTGGATACCTTCTTCCGTGGTTACATCTACAAGACGCGGTTTTAAAAAAGTGGTGGCTGATTCAGACATTCGTTGTTTCTCCAACAAATCTATATATCAAAATAAGAAATATTCGCTACTCGTGGCCGGCCCCGGCCAGCGGACACTATTTGGAATAGAGCGCTACAACAAGAGACTCGTCGACATCGGAATACAGGTCACCCCGATCCGGAGCCATCTTGAAGACACCCTTTCTGGCCTTGCTATCAACGTTCAACCAGTGGGGAGTACCTATTTGTTCGGCGATCTCCAATGCCGCCTGGATTCGTAACTGGTTCCTGGCCTTCTCACGGATCTCAATCTCATCTTCGGGGGAAACCTGGAATGATGGAATATTCACAATCTGTCCATTTACCCTGATCGCCTTGTGACTTACCAACTGACGTGCTTCGGCACGGGTTACTGCGAACCCCATCCGGTAAATAACATTATCGAGCCGCGATTCAAGCAGGGTAAGCAGGTTCTCACCCGTCGATCCCTTCCGCCTGGCTGCTTCGTCATAATAGTTTCGAAACTGCTTCTCAAGAATTCCATACATGCGGCGTAGCTTCTGCTTCTCCCGCAACTGAATTCCATAAACGGACACGCGTGGGCGTCGTGCCTGGGCGCTCTGCCCGGGTACCTTGTCAATACGGCACTTGGATTCAAGTGAGCGTACCGGGCTTTTCAGGAAAAGGTCGGTACCTTCACGTCTTGCCAGCTTACAGGTGGGGCCGAGGTATCTTGCCATGTTTGTCTCTAAAGAATGTGTTGTCGGTTTAAGTTAATAGCAGTCCATAAAACGGACCAAATAATGAGTCAGGATATTGGCTACACACGCCGCTTCTTGGGCGGACGACAACCGTTATGCGGTATCGGGGTCACATCGTTAATCTGGGAAATATCAAAACCGCAGTTGTTCAGGGCGCGAACCGCAGAATCGCGGCCCGGACCGGGACCCTTGACCCTGACTTCGAGATTTTTCATTCCAAAATCAAGCGCTGCGCGACCGGCCTTGTCGGCCGCCACCTGTGCTGCAAAGGGGGTACTTTTCCGCGACCCACGAAACCCCGAGCCACCGGCGGTAGCCCAACAAAGGGCATTTCCGTGACGATCGGTAATCGTAATGATCGTATTGTTGAAGGAGGCGTGGATATGCGCGATACCGTCAACGACCGTCTTTTTGACCTTTTTCCTGGATTTAGTACTAGCTATAGCCATAATTTTAGAAGCCCTGCCTATCTATTGATGTCGATCTACTGATGCCGATCTTTAAATACGGTTGTTAATTACCTCTTGATGGGTTTGCGCGGACCCTTACGGGTACGTGCATTGGTCTTGGTTCGCTGGCCTCTCACCGGCAAACCGCGGCGATGCCGCAGGCCGCGATAGCACCCCAGATCCATCAAGCGCTTGATATTCATTGATTTTTCACGGCGCAGATCCCCTTCCACCGTAAACGTAGCGACGGCCTGACGAAGCTTCTCAGCCTGGTCCTCGTTCAGTTCCTGCACCCTGGTACTACGATTCACTCCCGCCGCATCACAAATTTCCTGTGAACGCGGCCGGCCAATGCCATATATCGATGTCAGTGCGATCTCGATATGCTTGTGATTGGGCAGGTTTATGCCCGCAATTCGTGCCACTTAGAAAGCCTCCGGTATGTCTACTGCCTCAAGTCTGCCGGCGGCAGGCAAAAGGCGCGTAAGGATACTGTTTTGATATATAGAAATCAACCACATAGCGCTAGTATTGATGGTTCACCCCTGCCGTTGCTTGTGCCTTGGATCACTGCAAATAACCCGCACGACGCGATTGCGACGAATAATCTTGCAATTGCGGCAAATTTTCTTAACCGATGCGCGTACTTTCATTCCCAGTCCTCTATCTTGATTCCACGTAAGTTCACTATATTGGGGCTGCCTGCCGAATGCCAAGCCCGATGACTTGTCACCAGGCACTGAATCAGCGGCGTGACCTCGATTTACCCGTCAGGTTGGTATTTTTCATCAGGCTCTCATATTGCTGCGACATCAGGTGTGACTGGATCTGCCCAATCAGGTCCATCAATACAACAACAATAATCAGCAGGGAAGTACCCCCAAAGTAAAACGGTACGTTCCAGCGTACGATCATAAGTTCGGGCAACAGGCATACAAATGCGAGGTAGACTGCCCCTGCAAGCGTCAACTTCGACACCACGCCATCGATATACTTCCCCGTCTGCTGTCCCGGCCTGATCCCCGGAACGAATGCGCCTGATTTCTTGAGGTTGTCCGCGATCTCGTGCGGATTGAACGTCAAGGCGGTGTAGAAAAATGCGAAAAACAGAATCATCGCGACATACAGCAGGGTATAGACCGGCTCACCCGGCTGCATCATCGTCGAGACGTTCCTCAGAATCCCGGCAACACCCTCGGTACTACCAGACCCGAACAGGCCAACTATACTGGCCGGAAACAGGATGATACTGGAGGCAAAAATGGGTGGAATCACACCTGCCATGTTCATCTTCAGCGGAAAGTAGCTGGGAGGCGCCGACATCATCCTGCGTCCCTGCTGACGCTGGGCGTAGTTAACTGTTATACGGCGCTGTCCGCGCTCGACGAATACCACGAACGAAGTTACAAGTATCACGCCGCCAAGCAGGGCGAGCACAAACAGTGAGCTGAATTCACCGGAGCGTGCGAGTTCAATAGTGCCACCCACCGCCGCGGGAAGACCAGCGACAATCCCGGCAAAAATGATCAGGGACATGCCGTTACCGATACCGCGTTCGGTTATTTGCTCACCGAGCCACACGAGAAACATGGTGCCGGCGACCAGCGTTATCACGGTTGTTATCTGGAATCCAACGCCCGGGGTCAACACGACGGAAGCACCGTTAACGCTTTGACTCTGTACCGCAGTCGCAATACCCAGACCCTGGAACGTCGCCAGCACGACGGTGCCGTAGCGTGTATATTGCTGAATCTTTCTCCGACCGGCTTCTCCTTCTTTCTTCAACTGTTCCAGAGTCGGCACCACTGATGTCATCATCTGCATGATGATCGACGAGGAGATATAGGGCATCACACCCAGCGCCATCACGGACAGTCGTGACAGGGCACCCCCGGAAAACATGTTCAGGACATCAAGTATCGAACCCTGGGTTTGCCTGAAGAGCTCCGCTATGGCCGCCGGATCAACACCCGGCACCGGTATATGCGTCCCTATCCTGTAGACGAGGAATGCCCCCAATACGAAGAATATTCGCTGTCGAAGTTCCTTGAGCTTGCCAAGGCCTGCAAGTACATTTTCTGCAGAATTGGCCATTACTCTTCTATCTTGCCTCCGGCTTTCTCTATGGACGCCCGCGCACCTTTTGTTGCCTGCACGCCACGTAGCGTTACGGCCCTGGTCACTTCACCTGAAGCGATAACCTTGGCCCGCGTAATCTGCGCATTAATCAGGTTCGCCTTGCGCAGGGAGGACAGGTCTACCACTTCACCTTCCACTTTATTCAGCTCGTTCAATCGTATCTCGGCCATCGTCTTCTGCATGGCAGAGCGAAAACCTCTCTTTGGCAGACGACGCTGGATGGGCATCTGCCCTCCCTCGAATCCAACCTGGATCTTTCCACCTGTTCGGGACTTCTGCCCCTTGTGGCCGCGACCGCAAGTCTTGCCCAGACCGGAGCCCATGCCACGCCCGACTCGACGACGTGTCTTTTTTGCGCCTTCGGCGGGCTTAATTGTATTCAGTCTCATCGCTCTGTTCTCCTAAAAGGTCAACCGGTACTAGTGCTCTCTATACTTCTTCCCACTTCAGCAAGTAGGAGACCTTGTTAATCATTCCACGGTTTTGCGGCGTATCTACCACCTCGACCGTATGATGCATCCGGCGCAATCCCAGGCCCCGAACACACGCAATGTGCTTACGACCCCTGCCAAAAGGACTACGCACCAGTGTTACCTTCAATTTTTTCTCTTTCGCCATTGTTCCCGACCGCTGGCCCGAAAAGTCGGACCCCTAAAAAATAAACGGATAATAGTAAACGGATTGTCAGCCCAATATCTGCTCTACTGATTTGCCCCGCTTGGCGGCCATTGCCTCGGGGCTCGATACACCACGCAACCCCTTCAGGGTGGCGCGCACGACGTTAACCGGATTGGATGAACCAATGCACTTGGCCAGTACATTACGCACACCAACCGCCTCGAACACGGCACGCATGGTACCGCCCGCAATGATGCCGGTACCTTCAGATGCGGGTCTCATAACGACGGTTGAACCGGAATGCGTGGCAACGACCGGATATTGAAGCGTGCCGTCCTTGAGGTGAACCCGGGACATGTCCCGCCTGGCGGATTCCATCGCCTTCTGAACCGCCAATGGCACTTCTCGCGCCTTGCCCCGGCCGATACCGACGGAACCATTTCCATCACCAACCACGGTCAACGCTGAAAAACCGAATATCCGCCCACCTTTCACTACCTTGGAGACGCGACGAATATTGATCATCTGCTCGATCATATCGTCGGCATTAGTGTTCCGGTTGCTATTGCGTGAGTCTTTTCTTGCTGCGTTCATTCATTCACTCCAGTAGATTTCCCAATTGACGACAGAGAGGGTCAGATCCTGAGTCCGGCTTCACGAGCCGCATCGGCCAGCGCCTTGACGCGGCCATGGAAGCGAAACCCGGAACGATCAAACGCGACCTGCTCCACACCTGCCTCCAGGGCCAGTTCGGCAATACGCTTGCCAACTGCCTCGGCAGCCGCGATATTTCCGCCATTACTGATTTCCTTGCGCAACCCGGGATCCAGCGTGGAAGTGCTTGCAAGCACCTTGCGGGCTTCCGCATCCAGTACCTGCGCATAGATATGCCGGGATGTGCGGTGCACGCTCAATCGCGTCGCACCCAATCGAATCAGCCTGGCCCTGGTCTTGCGGGCACGCCGTAATCGGGACTGCTTCTTGTCTTTCATGGTATCTGCCTTAATTTTTTACTTCTGGTTACTTTTTCTTTGCCTGTTTGCGAACAACATGCTCATCCGAATACCGGATGCCCTTGCCTTTGTATGGCTCAGGCGGCCGGAATGCACGAATTTCGGCGGCGACCTGTCCGACCTTCTGCTTGTCAGCACCCGTCAGCACGATTTCGGTCTGGCTGGGTGTTTCTGCCTTTACACCCTCCGGTAGCATGTAGACAACGGGATGTGAAAAACCCAGCGTCAGGTTCAGCCTCTGGCCCTGTGCCTGCACCCGGTAACCGACACCGATGATCGTCAGTTTTTTCTCAAACCCCCGGCTGACACCGGTAACCATGTTGTTCACCAGTGCCCGGGTTGTCCCGGCCAGCGCACTCGCCTGCTTGCTGTCGTTCACTGCCTTGAACCTGATCTCGGCCGCATCCTGCTCTATGGCCACGAGCTTATGAAACGCCCATTGGAGTTCTCCCTTCGGACCCTTGACCGTCACCAGCCCCGCCTCCAGTGAAACATCCACACCGTCGGGCACTGTAACCGGGCTACTTGCAATTCTTGACATGGTTTCGTGTACTCGTCACTAATTCAATTTATGATCGTTGGTGAGCCCGTGGCGCCTAGGAGACGGAACAGAGGACCTCGCCACCAATTCCGGCAGCTCGCGCTGCACGATCAGACATGATGCCCTTGTTGGTCGAAACTATGGCAACGCCCAAACCTTCTTTTACTCGCGGCAGATCCTCTGCACTCGTGTATACCCGCAGCCCCGGACGGCTGATACGTTTTAGCTCGGCAATAACCGGTTCTCCCTCGTAATACTTGAGAGAAATAGTCAGTTCAGCCTTCGCCCCGTCTGCGGCGCTCGAAAAATCCTCTATATACCCTTCGTCCTTCAGCACACCGGCGATCGACTTCTTGATAGCAGAGGCGGGCATCGTCAGCGACACCTTGCCGGCTTTATGGGCGTTTCTGATGCGGGTCAACATATCCGCAATTGGGTCAGTCATCATTTCAGCTATCCGTCCGTTCCTGTTTAGTTGTTGTCACCACGTCGCCCATCACCCTCACCAGGAGGCCTTGACCACGCCCGGCGCCTGCCCGAGAAGGATGACTTCCCGCAGCTTGTTTCTGCTCAGGCCAAATTTCCTGTAATAACCGTGTGGCCTGCCACTCAGGGCACAGCGATTGCGCTGCCGGCTCCTTGATGAATCACGGGGCAGTTTCTGCAATCCCAGCATGGCCTCCCAACGATCATCGAATGTCGCTGACTCATCGCTAACAATCTGCCTGTAAAGGTCTCGCTTCGCCTGGTAACGATTGTTCAGTTTCTGCCGTCTCACTTCTCGGGCAATCATTGATTTCTTGGCCATAATTTCTACCGTACTTGTTAGTCGCTTTTACCCGGCAAGCACTCTTACTGGGTCCGCAACGGGAAGTTAAATTCTCTCAACAGGGCTTCCGCCTCTTCGTCAGTTCTGGCCGTCGTGGTGATGGTCACATCCATACCACGCAGGGCATCCACCTTGTCATAATCGATTTCCGGAAAAACAATTTGCTCACTCAGGCCGAACGAATAATTACCCCGGCCATCAAAGGAACGTAAGTTCAGGCCGCGGAAATCCCTCACCCGTGGGACGGCAACCGAAATCAGCCGGTCCAGAAAGTCATACATCCGCGCACGCCTCAGCGTCACTTTTGCGCCAATTGGCCAGCCGTCCCTGATCTTGAAGCCGGCAACCGACTTGCGTGCCAGGGTTATGATAGGCTTCTGACCGGTTATAGTGGCCAGTTCCGACACCGCAGATGCAAGAATCTTCTTGTTTCCTACAGCTTCGCCAAGCCCCATATTCACCGTAACCTTGGTGATACGCGGTATCTGCATAGCGCTGGTGTAAGCGAACTTCTCTCGCAACGCCGGTTTTACCTTGTTGGCATAATGATCTTGTAATCTCTTCATGTCTTAAATCTCTTCCGGCAAGCCCGGACCGGGCCTGGCTTTCATATACTGCCGTTTACCTTGTCGATATTTTTCGCCTGACGTCTTTTACCCTGTATTCATTCATTTCTTGTCGATCACTTCGCCGCTGGACTTGAAGTAACGCACCTTGCGACCGTCATCGAGGACCCTGATACCCACCTTGTCGGCCTTCCTGGTCTCGGTGTTGTACAAACCTATGTTGGATAGATGGATCGGCGATTCTTTCTCAATGATGCCACCGGTAACACCCTGCATCGGATTGGGTTTCGTGTGCTTCTTCACGACATTCACATCATTCACAAGGGCACGATCATACTCGAGAATCTCGAGAATACTCCCCACCTTTCCCTTATCCCTGCCTGCAAGGACTATCACCTCGTCGCCTTTTAGCAATTTTTGCATTTCTGGATCCTGTCGCTCCTGGCTGCCAGCGCTCGTTTAAAGTACTTCGGGCGCCAGCGAAATAATCTTCATAAACCGTTCACCACGCAATTCACGGGTGACCGGGCCAAATATTCGGGTGCCAACGGGCTGCAGTGCCGGGTTAAGCAATACCGCCGCGTTTTTGTCAAATCGGATCAGCGATCCATCCGGCCGCCGGACACCCTTGCGAGTACGTACCACTACCGCGTCGTAGATATCCCCTTTCTTGACACGTGAGTTCGGCAGGGCTTCCTTCACACTGACCTTGATAACGTCACCAATACCGGCATATCGCCTCTTGGAGCCGCCCAGCACCTTTATACACTGAATTCTGCGGGCTCCACTGTTGTCCGCTACCTCCAGCACACTCTGCATTTGGATCATGGCCTGTTACCTCTATACTGCCCGCGTGACGACCCTGACCAGCCGCCAGGACTTATTCTTCGACAAGGGCCGACATTCCTCGATCTGAACCGTGTCACCCTCACCACATTCATTGTTTTCATCGTGCGCAAAGAAACGTGTAGACCGCTTGATGACCTTGCCGTACAAGGGGTGCTTAACGCGGCGCTCGACGAGCACCGATATAGACTTGTTCGCCTTGTTGCTGACAACACGACCTTCCACCATTCGGACCGTGACCGGCGCCGCAGACGCCCCACCCTCACCCGCCCCGGCATCGGTCGTTGCAGGTGCATCAGTTTCTTTTATTTCCGGAGTCGCATCATTCATGGTCATTACACACCCGCCGGGCCATCTGTTGCAGACCCACGCTTAATTTCATTCAAAATCGTCTTTATACGGGCAACGTCCTTGCGAATCGCTTTAAATCGCGAAGGGTTGGACATCTGCCCGGTACTTCTTTGCATTCGCATGCCAAATTCTTCCTTGCGCAGTTCAACCAATTCCTTTTGCAGTTCATCGGCGGATTTCTGCCTCAATTCTGTCGCTTTCATTTACGCTGCCTGCCGTTTAACAAACGTGGTTGAAATGGGCAACTTTGCTGAACCCAGGCGAAATGCTTCACGGGCCAGTTCTTCACTCACACCTTCCAACTCATAAAGCATGTGCCCGGGACGTATTTCCATTACCCAGAATTCAGGATTACCCTTTCCCTTCCCCATCCGTACTTCCAGGGGCTTCTTGGAAACCGGCTTGTCGGGGAAAATTCTAATCCATACCCGTCCACCACGCTTGATATGGCGTGTAATTGCCCGACGAGCCGCCTCAATCTGGCGAGCTGTCAGCCTGCCACGCCCGGTCGCCTTCAGGCCATACTCACCGAGCTGACCTTATTGCCACGCAATGACATGCCGCGATTGCGCCCTTTCATCATCTTGCGAAACTTTGTACGTTTTGGTTGCAGCATAAATCGCCCTAAAAACCTGTTTCAGTATCCCTGTTTTGTCCGTCTGCCGGTAAACATATTTAAAGTTGCGTCAGCCGGCAGTCCGACTCTCGTTTTCTGTCTCTTCGCTGGCGTTGGTCTCGAACACTTCGCCTTTAAAGATCCATACCTTCACACCAATTACCCCGTAGGTGGTATGTGCCTCGCAGGTACCGTAATCGATATCTGCACGCAGTGTGTGCAAAGGCACGCGACCCTCCCTGTACCACTCGCTACGTGCGATCTCGGCGCCGTTCAAACGACCGGCAACCATCACCTTCACGCCCTGCGCACCGCCCCGCATCGCAGAACCAACGGCCCGCTTCATCGCGCGGCGGAACATCACGCGCTTTTCCAGCTGCTGGCAAATGCTTTCTGCAACCAGGAAGGAATCGATCTCGGGTTTACGAATTTCCTCGACAGAGACCTGCACCGGCAAACCGGTCAGGCGGCCCAGATCACGTCGCATGCGGTCAATATCCTCACCCTTCTTTCCAATAACGATCCCGGGACGCGCCGTATGAATGGTCACGTTCAGGTTCTGTGCAGGCCGCTCTATCGTGATATTGCTGATGGCAGCATTCTTGAATCGCTTAGCCAGCGTTTCACGAATCTTCAGATCCTGCAGCAGGTACTTTGAGTAATCCTTCTTGCCGGCATACCACTTTGCGTCCCAGTCACGAATTACGCCCAGGCGCATTCCAACCGGATGTACTTTCTGACCCATTATGAAAGGCCTCCTTCGTCGCCAACCATCACCGTAATATGGCTGGATCGTTTCAGTATCGAGTTCGCCCGCCCCTTGGCACGTGCCCGCCATCGTTTCATGGTGGGGCCCTCATCTACAAAGCAGCTTGCTACCCACAGTTCATCAATATCCGCACCCTCGTTATGTTCTGCATTAGCGATCGCAGATTCCAGGGTCTTGCGTACCAGGCTTGAGGCCTTGGTCTCACCAAAGCCAAGAATCTCGAGGGCATTCGACACGGACTTCCCACGTATCTGGTCCGTGGCAAGACGCGCCTTTTGCGGCGAAATACGAACATTTCTGGCGACGGCCTTAACTAACATAGTTCACCCTAAAATTAATGACTAACACCTGTTGACTGACACTATCTGCCCTTGCGGTCTGCGAGATGGCCCCGGTAGGTACGCGTTGGAGCGAACTCTCCCAGCTTATGCCCCACCATATTTTCCGAAATAAGGATAGGAATGTGCATTCGACCGTTATGTACTGCTATGGTCAAACCGACAAACTCCGGCATTACCATGCTACGACGCGACCATGTCTTGATTGGTCTGCGACTATTCTCGGCCTGCGCGGCTTCAACTTTTACCCACAGGTGATGATCTACAAATGGGCCTTTCTTAATAGAGCGTGGCATAACTAACCTCTAACCTACGGCTTGCGTCTGCGGATAATCATCGAATCACTGCGCTTATTGTGCCTGGTTCGATATCCCTTGGTCGGCACGCCCCACGGCGATACCGGATGACGTCCCCCGGAGGTACGACCTTCACCACCGCCATGCGGGTGATCTACCGGGTTCATGGCTACCCCGCGAACAGTCGGGCGTATACCGCGCCAGCGTTTAGCGCCGGCCTTACCCAACTTGCGCAGGGAATGTTCCGAGTTACCTACCTCACCGAGCGTCGCGCGGCAATCGAGCAGTACCCTGCGCATCTCGCCGGAACGCAACCTCAGCTGTGCATAATTGCCTTCCTTTCCGAGGAATTGAATACTGGCGCCCGCTGCCCGGCCCATCTGCGCGCCCTTGCCGGGCTTGAGTTCCACGCAGTGAATCACACTGCCCACAGGAATATTACGTAACGGAAGCGCATTACCGGCCGAAATCGGTACATCAATACCCGAAATCACGCTGGCATCAACTTTCAACCCGCGCGGCGCGATGATATAGCGACGCTCACCATCCGCATAACATAGCAAGGCGAGGTTCGCGCTCCTGTTCGGGTCATACTCCAGACGCTCTACTCTCGCCGGAATATTGTCCTTTACACGCCTGAAATCAACGATGCGATACTTACGCTTGTGACCACCACCACGGTGTCGAACAGTGATACGCCCCGCGTTATTGCGACCATTGATAGCACGCTTGGCCCTCAAGAGGGGCTTGTAACCATCACCTTTGTGCAAATCCGGGTTTACGACCCTGACGGTTCCCCGTCTGCCGGGGGATGTAGGTTTTAATTTAACCAGTGCCACTTTTTGCCTGCCTTTATATCTGTCTACTATATTTGTCTATTAAATTTGTCTGCGTTTCGTTTCTATGCCTGGAACGCGGCAAAATCAATATCGTTACCCTGTTTCAACCGGATATATGCCTTCTTCCAGTTATTCCGGCGGCCAACTGCCCCGCCGAATCGCTTCACCTTACCGCGGACATTCAAAATTTTTACGGATTCGACCTCAACATCGAATGCCTTTTCAACCGCGGCCTTCACCTCGACGCGGGTCGCGTCGGGCAAAACACTGAATACAAACTGGCCCCTGGCTTCTGCCGCTATGGTGCTCTTCTCCGAGACGATCGGTGCAACCAGTACCTGGTACGCCCGCTCATCACTCATGATCTGACTCATTGCAAACGCTCCTCAATCAGCTTGACCGCCTCGGTGGTCAGGACAACGCGCTCAAATCCGACCAGCGAGAACGGGTTCAATTCCGTTACGTCAATAACTGCTACCTTGTGCAGGTTGCGGGAAGCGAGCAACAGGTTCATATCATGCTCATGGGTGACAATAAGCGTGTTACCGGCATCCAGCCTGCCAAGCTTCTCGACGAGGAGCCGGGTCCTGGGCTCGCTGACTGAAATATCGTCACAAACTATAAGCCGCTCCAGCCGTACCAGTTCTGACAAGATAGAACGCAGCGCCGCACGGTAGGACTTGCGATTCACCTTTTGTGAAAAATCCTGCGTGGTCGCCGGGAATGTCCTGCCGCCACCACGCCATATCGGGCTACGTGACGTACCCGCTCTTGCGCGACCCGTCCCTTTCTGACGAAAAGGCTTGGCGCCACCACCGGAAACGGCAGAACGATTCTTCTGACCGCGCGTTCCCTGGCGTGCTCCTGCCTGGTAGGCCACAACAACCTGGTGCACCAATGGCTCGTTAAAATCCGCACCAAACACAATGTCCGATGCCTGCAGGGACCCATCTGCCTTGCCACCTTTTACAATGCTAAGATCCATTACTCGCTTCCTCCATGGCCACCGGCGCCACGGGATTTTACTGATGGCTTGATTATTACCTTGCCACCCTTGGGCCCGGGAACAGATCCCTTGACCAACAGCAGGTTTCGGTCACTGTCAACACGCACGATCTCAAGACCCTGCTGGGTTCTTGTAACATTACCCATTTGGCCGGCCATCTTTTTACCCTTGAATACGCGACCGGGATCCTGGCATTGACCGATAGAACCGGCAGACCGGTGCGAAATGGAAACACCATGCGTTGCCCTCAGACCGCTAAAGCCCCAGCGTTTGATTACACCCGCAAAACCTTTACCGATGCTTGTACCCTGAACGTCCACCTTCTGTCCTGCCTCGAACAGGTCGACACTCAATGACCCGCCCAACTCCTGCGGCTCGTCATTTTCGTCCGTGCGAAACTCCCACAATCCAACACCCGGGGCCGAGCCGGCTTTTGCATAATGACCTGCCATCCCCCGGGTAACCCGGCCTGCCCGCCGGCTTCCCATTGTGACCTGCACGGCGCTATATCCGTCAGTTTCTTCGGCCTTGACCTGGGTGATGCGGTTTGGCTCCACCTGTACAACGGTTACCGGAATCGACCTGCCGTCTTCAGAAAAGACCCGGGTCATTCCCAGTTTTTCACCTACTAATCCAAGTGACATTTTTGCATTCTCTTATTAATGATTCCGACGAATGGTTTCGATTCAGCTCAACTTGATCTCAACGTCGACACCAGCGGCAAGATCAAGCCGCATCAGGGCATCAACGGTCTTGTCCGTAGGCTCGACAATATCCACGATCCGCTTGTGAGTCCGAATTTCGAACTGGTCCCTGGCTTTCTTGTTCACATGTGGTGAACGAAGCAGTGTCAGTCGTTCGATCCTTGTCGGCAAGGGGATGGGACCACGAACCACTGCACCGGTACGCTTCGCCGTATCTACTATCTCCTGTGCACTCCGATCTATCATTCGATGATCGAAGGCCTTTAGCCGAATACGAATCTTTTGGTTTTCAACGCTCATAAATATTTAATTCCGCCTGAGTGTTATGCCGGACATCCCCGGGATGTACGCCTGTATTTACTGCCATGGTCCCCATTCAAATATCTATTCAAAAATCTTGGAGACGACACCCGCACCGACCGTACGACCACCTTCCCGGATCGCAAACCGAAGCCCGTCTTCCATCGCTATCGGTGCTATCAACTCAACCTTCACCTTGATGTTGTCTCCCGGCATGACCATCTCAACCCCTTCCGGCAGCTCCACCGCTCCCGTCACGTCCGTCGTGCGAAAGTAAAACTGCGGCCTGTATCCCTTGAAAAACGGCGTGTGCCTGCCGCCCTCTTCCTTGCTCAACACATACACCTCCGCCTCAAACTTCGTGTGCGGCGTAATCGACCCCGGCGCCGCCAGCACCTGACCACGCTCAATCTCTTCCCGCTTCGTGCCCCGCAGCAATATCCCAACGTTATCTCCGGCACGACCCTCGTCCAGTAACTTGCGAAACATCTCCACGCCCGTCACCGTCGTCTTCGCCGTATCCTTGATCCCGACTATCTCAATCTCTTCCCCTACCTTGATCACGCCTCGATCTATCCGGCCCGTCGCTACCGTGCCACGACCCGATATCGAGAATACGTCCTCTACCGGCATCAAAAATGCTCCATCAATTGCCCGCTCCGGCTCCGGTATATATTCATCCAGCACCTTCGCCAGGGCCAGGATCGACTGCGTGCCCATCTCCGATTCATCTCCTTCCAGCGCCTTCAGCGCCGATCCCTTGATGATCGGTGTGTCGTCTCCCGGAAACTCATACTTGTCCAGAAGCTCCCTTATCTCCATCTCAACCAGTTCGATCAATTCATCATCGTCAACCAGGTCCGCCTTGTTCATGTACACAACGATGTACGGTACGCCCACCTGCCGTGCCAGAAGGATGTGTTCACGCGTCTGCGGCATCGGACCGTCCGCCGCAGATACCACCAGGATCGCACCATCCATCTGTGCTGCACCCGTAATCATGTTCTTCACATAATCCGCGTGCCCCGGACAATCTACGTGTGCGTAATGTCGCGCTCCCGTCTCGTATTCAACATGCGCCGTCGCGATCGTAATTCCACGCTCACGCTCTTCCGGCGCATTGTCAATCTCCGAGAAATCCTTGACATCACCACCATGCTCCGCCGCCAATACCTTCGTCAGCGCCGCCGTCAACGTCGTCTTACCGTGGTCTACGTGACCAATCGTGCCTACGTTTACGTGCGGCTTCGTACGTTCAAATTTTTCCTTGGACATTTTGTTCTACCTGTTTCTTGAAATGATGTCTTTCGACCCTGAAATTGGCGAAGTACTTTGACTTCAGGATTTCTTCACCACTGCTTCTGCCACGTTACTGGGCGCCGGGGCATACTTGGAAAATTGCATGGTGTATGCGGCACGTCCTTGCGTTGCCGATCGCAATGAAGTCGCATAGCCAAACATTTCAGCAAGGGGTACTTCTGCCTGCACAATCTTCCCGGAAGGAGCATCGTCCATGCCGATGATCACACCCCGGCGTGAATTCAAATCCCCGTTGACCGGGCCCATGTATTCCTCAGGTGTTACCACCTCAACGGCCATGATGGGTTCCAGCAACACCAAACCGGCCTTTTTGGCGCCCTCTCTCATCGCCTGACTGGCCGCGGCCTTAAAGGAAAATTCCGAAGAATCGACCTCGTGATAAGAGCCGTCGTACAGCGCTACCTTTACATCTACCATGGGATAACCGGCCAGAATACCGCCTTCCATGGTCTGCTCCACGCCCTTTCGCACCGCGGGAATATATTCACGAGGCACGACACCACCCTTGATCTCATCTAAAAATTCAAAGCCGCCACCACGTTTTTGTGGCTCCAGGCGCAAATAGACATGGCCGTACTGCCCGCGACCACCCGTCTGCTTGGCATACTTGGTTTCCTGCTTAACCGTGCTCTTGATCGTTTCCCGGTATGCTACCTGGGGTTTACCCACATTGGCCTCGACGCTGAACTCCCGTTTCATCCGGTCGATGATGATATCGAGGTGCAGTTCACCCATACCGGATATGATAGTCTGCCCGGACTCCTCATCAGTGCGAACGCGAAAAGACGGATCTTCCTGGGCCAGTTTACCAAGAGCAACACCCATCTTTTCCTGGTCAACCTTGGTCTTGGGTTCAACGGCCTGGGAAATCACCGGCTCCGGGAATTCCATGCGCTCCAGCGTCACAACGTTATTGGGATCGCACAATGTGTCACCCGTGGTGACATTCTTGAGACCGACAGCTGCGGCAATATCACCCGCACGAACTTCCTTTATATCCTCGCGATTATTCGAGTGCATTTGCAGAATACGACCCACCCGGTCTTTCTTTCCCTTTACAGGGTTGTAGACACTCGAGCCTGCAGTCAATACACCGGAATAGACCCGGAAGAAGGTAAGCTGTCCTACAAACGGATCAGTAGCAATCTTGAATGCCAGCGCCGCAAACGGCTCATTGTCGTCCGATAAACGCTCAATCTCGGTTTCGGCGGCATCATCCGCCCTACCCTTGATCGGCGGCACATCGACGGGAGAGGGCATAAAATCGACGACGCCATCCAGCATGGACTGAACGCCTTTGTTCTTGAATGCAGAGCCGCACATAACCGGGACGATTTCATTGTCGAGTGTCCGCCGCCGCAGTCCTTCCCTGATCTGCTCTTCGGTCAATTCCCCATCCTCGAGATAGGCCTCCATCAGTTCCTCGGTGGACTCAGCTGCCGCCTCGACCATCTGCTCACGCATCGACTGCGCCTCGTCTAATAGTTCCGCAGGGATATCGCGCTCTTCAAACTTGGAGCCCATGCTGGCGTCATCCCAGTAAATTGCCTTCATCTTGATGAGGTCGACCACGCCTTCAAATTTATCTTCAGCGCCGATTGGAATCTGCACCGGCACGGGGTTGGCGCCAAGTCGCGTCCTGAGCTGTTCAACCACACGGTTAAAATCTGCGCCAGCGCGGTCCATCTTGTTGACAAAGGCCATACGGGGGACACCATATTTGTTGGCCTGGCGCCAGACGGTCTCGGACTGGGGTTCGACACCGCCAACGGCGCAGAAGACGGCGACTGCTCCGTCAAGTACGCGCAGAGACCGCTCCACCTCGATCGTAAAATCGACGTGCCCCGGTGTATCGATGATATTGATGCGGTGCTCAGGGTAGTTTTCTGACATACCCCGCCAGAAACACGTGGTAGCTGCAGAGGTAATGGTAATGCCACGTTCCTGCTCCTGCTCCATCCAGTCCATGATTGCATTCCCGTCATGGACTTCACCAATCTTGTGCGACAGACCGGTGTAATAGAGGACACGTTCGGTAGTCGTAGTTTTACCCGCATCAATATGTGCCATGATGCCGATATTCCGATACCTTTCAATTGGTGTAGAACGTGCCACTGTAATTACCTGTCTTTTAAAAGAACAAAATCTACCAAAACCTGCCCACGGCGCCCTGCCGGGTACAAAAAAACGAACCCTGGCAACACTGCCGGGACCTTACCTGCCGTTCCGGAAACTGATTATCCGGGGCACCCCTGATCTATTCCGGGAATAAATCAGGGGTTCACTAGAACCTGAAGTGAGAAAATGCCTTGTTGGCCTCGGCCATGCGGTGTACATCCTCACTTTTCTTGACCGCGCCACCACGCTTGTCACTGGCATCAAGCAGTTCGCCAGCCAAACGCTGTGTCATGGACTTTTCACTGCGCTTACGCGCCTGCTCAACCAGCCACCGCATTGCCAGCGCAGTACGACGACTCGCGCGCACCTCGACAGGCACCTGGTAGGTTGCCCCGCCGACCCGACGGCTCTTCACTTCGACAACCGGCTTTACGTTCTCCAGGGCCTCGTTGAAGATCTCCAGCGGATCTTCGGTACGACGCTCGTCAATTATCTCCAGCGCACCGTAAATTATCTTTTCCGCGACCGACTTCTTGCCGTCGATCATAAGCACGTTGACAAACTTCGCCAGCGTGACGTCACCAAACTTCGGATCAGGCAGAATATCGCGTTTAGGTACTTCTCTTCTTCTGGGCATAATGCAACTGCTTCAATGTAAATCCTGACGTAAAAGAATCCGCACCACGAACCCGTACAGTAGGTGGCGCTTCGAACGCAAAAATCTTCGTCCTGGCCGCCCCGGTCAACCTGCCGGCTTGTACCACGTACTGGCAGATGGCCTTTCAGCCTCCCTCTCCAAGGTATTGAGGGCCGGGCCGGAACTACGACTTCGGACGTTTGGCGCCGTACTTTGAGCGGCCCTGGCGGCGGTCGGACACACCTGATGTATCCAGCGCGCCACGCACGGTGTGGTAGCGAACTCCCGGCAGGTCCTTGACACGCGGATAAGAACAACAGAGTGCTCCTGGAGGTTGTGCCCCTCACCGCCAATGTAGCTCGTTACCTCATATCCGTTGGTCAGGCGTACACGCGCGACCTTACGCAACGCAGAATTTGGCTTCTTCGGCGTAGTTGTATACACGCGGGTACAAACACCACGGCGCTGCGGACACGCCTCCAGCGCAGGTACATTAGACTTTTGCACCTGTTTTTTGCGCG
>PVMK01117690.1_pt1 | contig 39135 bp, 34 predicted proteins | sample 1853481 | NCBI WGS metagenome assembly PVMK01 (sample SAMN08533507, study PRJNA380276) | Marine sediment metagenome, whole genome shotgun sequencing project.
CTCAGCGGCACCCGCTATGAGCTACTGGAAGCAGAGGATGGCGAGCAGGGGATCGAGTTCCTCAATAAAAACGCGCTCACCGTGGATGTGATCATCTGCGACGTCCGTATGCCGAAGATCAACGGTGTCGAAGCCGTTAAGTACTTTCACCGGGAGTATCCCTCCACGCCGGTTATCGTATTGACGGGATATCCGGATGTGAATCTCGCGGTGGAGTTCATGAAGCAGGGCGCCGTCGAGTATCTCGTCAAGCCCGTGGAAAAGGAACAGCTCATCGACGCGGTGGAAAAGGCCGCCGCCAAGCGCACGCTGTTCAGCGGTGGCGGCAGCGAAATAAAGCCGTAGGTGTGATGATTGCAATCTAATCTGACGGGCACTGTCAGAAATGCTCGAATCGAACGGCGGCTTCTCCGCCCATACGCTGACATTCGCGGCTGCAATACTCGAATGGGTACTATCGACCCAAAGCTGCCGGTTACTAAATACAAAAAACTCCACTCCTACATGATTTCGAACGGAGGTTGAGGAATGGACCAGCTCATACCGGTCGTCGGGACGATGGCCCTGCTCGGCTCCGCCCTGGTGGGCGGGATCTTCTTCGCGTTCTCGAGCTTCATAATGAAGGCTCTGGCGGGCGTGCCCTCCGCGGAAGGAATCGGCGCGATGCAGTCGATCAACGTCGTCGTGATCAACCCCTGGTTTCTCGGCGCGTTCTTCGGGACAGCCGTGCTGTCGCTCGTCGCGGGTGGGCTCGCCTTGGCGGGCTGGGGCAGTCCGTCGGCGTCCCTCTTCTTGGGCGGGGCGCTCTTCTACCTCGTGGGCACCATCCTCGTCACCATGCTCGGGAACGTTCCCTTGAACAACCAGTTGGCCGCCGTGTCCGCCACCGATCCCGCCGCCCGTGACGTGTGGAAGCACTACCTGGGCCGGTGGACGATGTGGAACCAGGTGCGGACGGCCGCCGCGATGGTCGCCGCACTGCTGTACACCTTGGGTCTCATGCAGAACGGAGGCACGTGACGTTGAGAAGCCCGGCGTCCGCATCCAAGGCGGGATAATCGTCAACCGTTAACGAATAACCGCTTCTGGCCGTTTCCTGCCTCATGCACCGCAACATCATCGTATGCTGCGGCAAGGCCCCCCGAACGGCAAAAAACCGACCCAAAGTGGACATAGCACTGGCACCGGAAAACGTCGGCCTTAGATACCTGTAATCCGAAAGATCTCGGGGGTTCGAATCTTCCCTCTCCGTAAAATACTTACTTTATTTTGATCTAGATCAAAGCAAAGCAAACCGTTTCGCGCTATGGAATAGGCCCACGTTCAGGGGGGCAAAGTGCCATGAACGCGTCATCCTCGCCCACGGGACGATCGGGCAGAGGAGGGCTCCGTCAACAGACCGAGCTTGTGTATTGCTCGGTACGTGGTTGCCAGGTCGCGGTCACTTTCGAAGTGCGAGGTCGCTTTCTAAGAAAGTGGGTTAGGGTCGTGCACTGTCCGATGATGTACGACGGCAACCGATCTTGCGGGCGGTGTTGCCTTTACCACGCACGACGATAGCGGCGAGGAGAAGGCCTGAAGTCGAAAATCCCGGTTGTGGACTGGGCGTTGGAGTGATAGCTAAACGAGGGTTATAACGATGATACCTTGGGAAGTTCAAGCAGACGAGTTAGTAACCTGTAACTGCGCCTATGGCTGTCCGTGCCAATTCAACGCACGGCCGACCCATGGAAATTGTGAAGCAATGGCTGGTTTCCAGATCAAACAAGGACACTTCGCTGACACACGACTGGATGGATTGCGCGCCGTCGGCGTCCTGTGGTGGCCCGGCGCCATCCATGAAGGTAGTGGCAAAGCTTTCATCATCGTCGACGAGCGTGCCGACGAGGCGCAACGACAAGCATTACTGACGATTCTGAGCGGCGAGGAAACCGATCCCGGTGCCACTATGTGGAATGTGTTCGCATCTACCATGGAGGAGGTATTCGAACCTGCCTTCAAACCGATCGAGATTGAGATTGACGTCGAGGCACGCGTCGGGCGGGTATTTGTCGACGGGCTCGCCGAGAGTTCTGGCGAACCCATTCGTAACCCTGTCACCGGCGAGCCGCATCACGCACGCATCGACTTGCCCCAGGGTTTTGAATACAGCCTTGCCGAAATGGGGAGCGCAACTTTCAAGACGACTGGCCCCATCGCAATGTCATTTGAAGACTGTTATGCGCAGTTCGCCCATATCCACCTGAACAACCATGGCATGGTAAAGAGCGCGGCCGCCTGATAAGCCGACGATGGCCAGTATGACTGCGACTGAGGTATTGCTTCGTCGTGATCGACTGATTATTGGCACAAGTCTTGCCGTCATCTGCCTGTTGTGCTGGCTTTATCTATTTGCCGGTGTCGGGACGGGTATAAGTGCCGTTGCCATGACCACGTGGCAATTTCCACCACCGATGCTTGTGAGCGATGCAGCCGCGCCGTGGGGTCCCTTTTACTGGATCGTCATGGCGCTCATGTGGTGGGTTATGATGATCGCTATGATGGTGCCGAGTGCGGCACCGATGATCCTGCTCTATGCCCGGGTCCACCGCCATGCTCAGGAAAAGGGTCAGATGGATCTCGCAGTCGTCCCCACCGCCGCATTCGTCAGTGGTTATCTGCTAGCTTGGCTCGTATTCAGCCTAGTAGCCACGTCTCTTCAATGGTCGCTCGAACAGGCTGGCCTGATGCACACCATGATGATGTGGAGCACGAACAGCGTGCTTTCAGGATCGCTTCTAGTTGCCGCCGGCATCTATCAGCTTTCGCCACTAAAAAGCGCCTGTTTGAAACATTGCCGTTCACCCGCTGATTTCCTCTCCCGGCGTTGGCGCGGTGACCGTCTGGGTGCGGCGCGCATGGGATTGGAGCACGGACTGTATTGCATCGGTTGTTGCTGGTTCCTGATGGTGCTGCTGTTCGTCGGTGGCATCATGAACTTGGTGTGGATCGCCGGTCTTGCGGTCTTTGTATTGGTTGAAAAACTCGCGCCTTATGGCTACGGGATCGGTCGCGCTTCGGGTTTTTTGGTGGTTGCTGCGGGTGGATATTTGTTGGTGGCATAAGGGTGTTGTGAATGTATTCGGGGCGACTGTTCAATGGCCACCAATACTGAGATGGATTGAGCACGAATTGAACCGCGATTCAGGTGATCTTGGTCTAACGCGAGTTCACCCCAGTCATCCTCACAGCGCCCGAACTTCCGCAAAGAGTCGGGACCGGCAGTTTAGGGCTGCGGTAGCCGACCACTCGAATGACTGGTAGTGGCCGCCGATTCCCGCCGTTCCGGTGATGAAATCCACCCGTGGCTGCCCAACGGCGACTTGCGACCCAAATTGGACACCGTGGATTTGCCAAGATTCCGGGAGCAACGGTATCCTGTTTCATCGAGCTCAGGGGGGGGGGATGTGATGCAAACACACACTGTCGCGGGCGGCGGCGAATTAATGCTGCATGTACGTGAGTGGGGAAACGGGAACGCCCAGCCGATTTTGTTCATTCACGGATGGTCTCAAAACCACTTGTGTTGGTCCAAGCAATTCGAAGGTCCCTTGGCCGCTGAGTTCCGCCTCGTTGCAATTGACATTCGTGGCCACGGCCAATCTGAAGCGCCATTGGACGTGGAAAACTATACAACCGGTGCTCTGTGGGCAGATGACATCAAGAACGTGATCGAAACTCTGAAACTCGAGAGTCCAGTTCTTGTGGGCTGGTCTTACGCCGGTCTCATTATCTCCGATTACATTCGCAGGTACGGCGACGACGACATTGCCGGTGTCAATTTCGTCGACGCGGCAGTCGGGATCGGTGCGCAGTGGTTTGGGACTCGCATTGGTCCGGGATTTCTGGACTATGCGCCGCTTGCCTGTTCAGAAGACCAAACTGTAGCGCTGAACGCGATCCGCGACTTTCTACATGTCTGCTTTGTCAAGCCGATCGCCGCTGGGGAAATGGAACTCGCAATGGGGTGGAACATGCTTGTGCACCCGCAGGTTCGGGCAAATCTGATTGGGCGAGAGGAGGATTTCACGCCCGATCTGGCGAAAATGAAGAAGCCGGTATTGGTAACCTACGGAGACGCCGACACAGTGGTTATGCCGTCAATGGCAAAAGTGATCCAAGACTCCGTGCCGAACTGCCAGATGTCTGAGTACCCGGGCGTCGGCCATGCACCATTCATCGAAGAACCAGTTAGGTTCAACGCTGAATTAAACGCTTTTGCGAGTCAGAATCTCGGGACCGTCTGAGGTCGTAATGTCCAATCCTGGCCGTCTCCCGCCACTGAGGCGATATAGCCGGCGGGCGCTGCGGTAGTGCGAACGTCTTGGTTCGCCGCGCGTTTAGTCTAGAACGGCCGTTCGTTGATGTTCGCTGAATGGCCGTTCATGGCCGGTACGAGACCATTGTGGCGGTTCGCTTCGGGTTAATTGAATGGCCGGTCCCGGCGAAGGGAGCCTGTCGAACTCTATCCGAGCCGACAGTGTCTGTACGGTCGGGTCTGAGCTATTACACGTAGGCTTAGCTTCCCATGCTCGCTCCTGCTCCCCAACCTACGGTGAACAAAACAACCTGCCTTTCTCCCGGCGGTTGGAACGAATCGTTCAACTGATCGATCTCCGGGCGCCGCCCCGTTGGTAGCAATTCACCTATCTCCCTGATCCCAATTGCTTTTCCCCTCGCGCCCCCGGGGTGGCACGGTTAATGCTCGGTTAACGGTGGATCAGCACGTCTGGCAGCTCCAACCAAGGGAGGAGAGTTATGGCAGCAGGCAACCTGCGAAGTCTTGTGATTCTTGTCGTGAGCTCCGTGCTCGTCCTTCCGACGCTCGGCCAGGCAGCCAGCAAGTACAAAGAGGTGGAAGTCAGCGATGGCGGCAGCATCACGGGCAAAGTGAGCTTCGAAGGAGCGCTGCCCGAAGATGCCGTGGATCTCATCGCCATTACCAAGAATCCGGACGTGTGTGACAAGGATCCGGACAACCCGGGTTACCGGGAGATTGTGTGGGTGGACGTCGAGGATGGCGCTCTGAGAGGCGTCTTCGTCTTCATCGACAAGATCAAGGAAGGCAAGAGGTGGTCGCAGCCCGAGGGCGGCAACTACGTAATCCTGCAAAAAGGCTGCCGATTCCGTCCCTGGGCGCAGGTGGTGAGGCGCGGTCCCATCATCATTCGACACAGCGATGGCGAGGGGGTGCTGCACAACATCAATACCCGCGAGCTGATCGGTGTGGGCAAGAAGCGGGTCGTCAAGCGCACCATGTTCAACTTCGGCCAGCCGGACCCGGGTGACATCATGGAAGAGATCAAGCCGCGTCGCTCGTCCTTCATCGCCATCAACTGCGAAGCCCACAATTTCATGTTCGGCTACATGATGGCGCCGACGCACCCGTACACCGTGGTAGTGGCCGAGGACGGGTCTTATTCCATCGATGACATTCCGCCGGGGAAGTACACCGTCAAAGCCTGGCATCCACGCTTCGGTTTACAGAAGACCAAGCTCGAGGTGTCGGCCAATGGTGCCGCCACCGCCGATTTCACGTTCTCCAGCAAATAACAGGAGAAACCGGACATGACAATGAATAAGCCAAATCGCCTTTGGCACCGAGGCTGCACGCGCGCGGTCACTCTGATCGCCATCATGGGCTCGTCGTCGGCGATCCTGGCCGCGGAATACCCGGCGCTTGGACCCCTGCCGGAGAAAAAGGCGCCCAAGGCGTCGCTGGTGGAGATGGGCAAGCGGCTTTTTTTCGACGCGCGTATTTCCGGTGACGGCGGCATCAGTTGCGCCACCTGTCACGACCCGAGAGAGGGTTTCAGCAAGAGCACCGACAAGAAAGGCAAGCTTCAGGCGCTCTCCGACGCCTACCCCGGCACCAAGCACTTCCGCAATGCGCCGACCTTGATCAACACCCGCTACAAGGCCGACTTCACGCATGTCGGCTGGGCCTGGGACGGGCATATGGGCGCCAATCTGAACGACGTGGTGCGCAACGAGATCACCGAGACCATGATCATGAACATGGACATGCGCCTGATGCACGAGCGCATGAAACAGGACCCGGTCTACGTGAAGATGTGCAAGGACAACTTCAACGGCGAGTGCAGCTCCGGTAAGGGCCGCAAGGCTCTGGTGGCGTTCATGGACACCCTGGTTTCCAGAGACGCGCCCTTCGACACGGGCAAGATGTCGGCGGCGGCGAAACGCGGACGGACGCTGTTCGAAGCCAAGGCCAAGTGCATCCGATGCCACAACGGGCCCTACCTGTCCGACGGCAAGCCCCATAACACGGGCGTGCCCGAGAACATGGAAGTGTTCGAGAATCCCATGCGGCACCTGACCTATCGCTCGGTGGTCACCAACCACGGCGTGCCCAAAGCCGACATCTGGCGCCGCGACGTGGGCTACTTCCTGGTGAGCAAGAACTACGCCGATGTCGGCAAGTTCATCACCCCGACTCTGCGCGAGCTCACCGTCACCGCGCCCTACATGCACAACGGCACCATCATCACCCTGAAAGACGTGGTCGCGTTCTACGATCAAGGTGGCGGCAAGGACGACCCGCTGGCAACCGAGCTCGCGCCCCTGGGGCTCACGGCCGGCGAGAAGAGTGACCTGGTGGCTTTTCTCGAGAGCCTGAGCAGCGCCACACCGGTGACCGTCGAGAGAGTCAAGGTGCCGCAAAAGTACCAGCCCATCGACAAGTGGCTTCAGGTGCACAACTAGACGCGGGAGACAAGGCTATGAAAGCGACCGACAAGATCTTGCAGCTACTGGTACTCGTCGCGTGTGCCGGTCTCGCCGCGGGCGCGGCAAATGTGCTGGCCAAAGGTGATCCGGACGCGGATCCGCCGCTGGCGCCACTGCCTCCGGTGCCAGAGCCGCCGGACAACAGGATCACCGACGCCAAGGTCGAGCTCGGCAAGCTGCTGTTCTTCGATCCCAAGCTCACCGGCGATGCCAGCCTCTCCTGCGGCGACTGTCACGATCCCAAGCAGGGCTGGGGCTTCGCCGATCCCATCTCCCGGGGCTATCCCGGTGCAGTCCACTGGCGCAACTCGCAGACAGTGGTCAACAGCGGCTTTCTCGGCAAGCTCTTCTGGCAGGGCAGCGCCAAGAGCCTCGAGCAGCAGGCGCCCACCGCGAACAAAGGCGCGGTTGCCGGTAACGGCGAGAACGACGTCATGGAGGCGCGTCTGCGCCAGACGCCCGAGTACATCAAGCGATTCAGGGAAGTGTTCGGCACCAGGCAGCCGAACCTGGGCCACGCCTGGATGGCCATCGCCACCTTCGAGCGAGCCACGCTGACGCAGAAAAACAGCCCTCTGGATCGTTATCTCAAAGGCGACAAGTCGGCGCTCTCCGAGCAGGCCGTCCAGGGTATGAAGCTCTTCACCGGCAAGGCCAACTGCATCGAGTGCCACAACGGTCCCATGCTCACCGACGAGAAGTACTACAACGTCGGTCTGCCGCGACCGCCCGAGTTCGAAGAATCCGGCATGAATCAGATCACTTTCCGCTGGGAGAACTACGCCAAAGGCGTGCACGAGAAGAAGTACCGGGAATGGAAGGACGATGCGGGCCTCTATTACGGCACTAAGCGAACGCAGGACGCGGGCAAGTTCCGGACTCCGCCCCTGCGTTATGTGGCCTTCACGGCCCCGTACATGCATGCCGGACAGTTCTTCACCCTGGAAGAGGTCATCGACTTCTACGACGAGGGCGGCGGTGACAACGAGTTCACCGAGCGTTATGGCAACAAGACACCGATCCTGAAGCCGTTGGGACTTGAGCGACGAGGAGAAGGAGGCGTTGCTGGTCTTCCTCGAAGAGCTGAGCGGTGAAGAGATCGTCATGCCGATCCCCAAGGTGCCCGAGTACGGCGTCATGCCGAACGTGCCGGGACTGACCCAGGCCCAGGCCAAACGCATCGGAATGGAGGCTTACCTGTCGTCCACCGGACAACAGTGACGGAGGAAAGATTCATGGCTAACTGTAAAGACAAAGGCCCCGGCCAGGGACGCTGCCTGACCCGCCGGTCATTCTTCCTCCGCAGCGGCGCGGTGGTGGGTGGCACGGTATTGCTCACCAACATCCCCGGTCTCGAGGGTAAAGCCATCGCCGCCGAGATGGTCGGTTATCCCAGAAAACTCATCGGCCACATGAGCAAGCTGCGGGTCAACAAACCCGTGTCGTTCAGCTATCCCGACGAGGGCATGAACTCCAGCACCATGCTGGTGAAGCTGGGCGCGCCCGCCGGCGGCGGCATCGGTGGCGATGCCGATGTGGTGGCTTTCAACACCCTCTGCACCCACATGGGCGGACCGCTGGCCGGCACCTTCAAGCCCGACGACCAGGCATTGGGACCCTGTCCCCTGCACCAGACCACCTTCGACCTGACCCGTCACGGCATGGTCATCAGTGGCCACGGCACCGAGAGCCTGCCGCAGATTCTGCTGGAGCTGGACGGCGACGCGATCTACGCGGTGGGGATGATCGGACTCATCTACGGCCGCTACGACAATCTGGAATCATGAGGGGGCTATGAACATGGCTTTGAGCGACAAAGCGAGAAACTCCGCGGCCTTCTATCAGCCAGAGGACAAGATCCCCCTGCCGCCGAAGAACGCGGACGTGCTGACCACCTGCTGCGACTACTGCATCATGGCCTGCGGCTTCAAGGTGTACCGCTGGCCGGTGGGAACGCCCAACGGTGGTCCGAAAAAGGAACAGAACGCACTGGGCCTGGATTATCCCCTGGGACCCAACCAGGGTGGCTGGGTGGGGCCCAACCAGTACACCCAGGCTTTCCACAAGGGCAGACTGCACAACATCGCCGTGGTCGGCGACCACCTAAGCAAGGTCGTCAACGTGGGCGGCGGACACAGTATCCGCGGCGGCTGCATCGCGCAGAAAGTCTACAACCCCAGAAAGTCGACCCAGGATCGTTTGAAGCACCCCATGGTGCGCATCAACGACATTCTCATGCCGGTGACCTGGGACTTCGCCCTGGATATCGCGGCGGAGCTCTCCAAGCACACCATCGACAAACACGGCGAGAGCGCCTGGGCCATGAAGTACTACAGCTATCAGTACTTCGAGAACACCTATGCGCTCACCAGGCTCGCCTTGAACAGCATCGGCACGCCGGCCATCGCCCAGCACGATCACCCTTCCATGGTCAACTCGGTGCCGGGCTGGGTGGACATCGGCTACGACATCTTCGGCGCTTCCTACGAGGACTTCGCGCTGGCCGACTGCGTGCTGGTCTCCGGCACCGATCCCTTCGAGACCAAGACCACGGCCTGGAACCACTGGTTCCTGAAAGGCATCCACGGCAACAAGACCAAGGTCATCATCGTCAACCCGAGGACCACGGCGGGTGCCGCCTACGTCAAGACCCACGGCGGGCTGCATCTGCAGGTCACCCCGGGCTCCGACACGCCGGTGCACATGGCCATTCAACGGGTGATCATGGAGAACGGCTGGGAGGACAAGGAATTCATCAAGAACTGGGTCGCCAATCAGTGGGAGACCGACTCCGGCTTCGGCCAGGGTACCCGCAACACCCCATGGCAGTGGCGCACCACCTGGGGCAAGTTCCAGGTGAAGGGCTACGAGGGCTCACCGAAGCACTACAAGGAGTGGATACTGGCTCAAGAGGAGTCGAAGCCGGAAGTGGCGGCGAAGATCGCAGGCATCGATGCGAAGCTCATCTATCAGGCGGCGGAGATGATGGCCAAGCCCAAGGCCAACGGCGAGCGGGTCAAGACCAGCATCGTCATCGAGAAGGGCAACTACTGGTCGAACAATTATCTCAATACCGCCTCCATCGGCAACCTGGGCGCCATCCTCGGTTGTGGCGGCAAGCCCGGGCAAATCATGACCCGGCTGGGGGGCCACCAGCGCGGCGGCGTCAGCGGCGGCAAGTACCCGGGCTGGAAGTCTCCCTACAAGGTGCCGGGACGGCGCCGGCACCGCATGGACGTGGACCGCTGGCTCACGTCGGGCAACGTGCGTTTCGCCTACTGCATCGGTACCACCTGGATCCAGTCCTCCGCCGGAACCGTGGCCTTGCAGGACGCCTTCTCACGCCTGATCAAGCAGCAACCGCCACCGGGTCAACACCTTCGACAAGCAGGCCATCATCGATACGCTCAAAAAGCGCATGGACAGCAGCGGAATGGTGCTGGTGAATCAGGACATCTATCTTCGCGACCCCATAGGCGCCCAGTACGCGGACATCGTGTTGCCCGCCGCCACCTGGGGTGAGGAGGATTTCACCCGGGCCAACGGCGAGCGCCGCGTGCGGCTGTATCAGAAGTTCTACGATCCCCCCGGCGAGGCCATGCCGGACTGGAAGATCGTCGCCATGTGGGCGAAGAAGATGGGCTTCGAGGGTTACGACTGGAAGGATTCCAACGAGGTCTTCGAAGAGTCCTGCCGCTTCAGCCGCGGCTCGCGCAAGGACTACAATGCCATCCGCGTCATGGCCAAGCGCAAGGGCATGCGCGGCCACGATTTCCTCAAGACCTACGGCACCACCGGGCTGCAGGCGCCGCTGCTGATGATCGACGGCAAGATCGTCGAGACCAAGCGCCTGCACGACTACAACCGCAAGGACATCCCCAACACAGGCCCCCAGGGGCTGACCAACTTCAACAAGCGCATGCTCGCCTTCAAGACCCAGACCGGCAAGCTCAACCTGGTGAAGACGCCCTGGAATCTGTGGTCGGATTTCTATGACTTCATGCAGCCCAGGGACGGCGAGCTGTGGATTACCAACGGACGCGTCAACGAAATCTGGGAGTCCGGTTTCGACGACTACGAGCGGCGGCCCTACACCCAGCAGCGCTGGCCGCTGAACTTCATCGAGATCAATCCCGAGGATGCCAAGACCCGCGGCATCGAGTCCGGTGATCTGGTGGCCATCCAGTCGAAGCGCGTGCCGGTGCAGAAGAACTTCAATCTCGGCGTGAAGAGCGGCGAGATGTGGTTCACCGGTCTCATGGAGCGGGGTCATATCGACATTACCGCCGGTGAATACTCGGCGGTGGCGATAGTGACGCCTGCCATCAAGAAGGGCGTGGCCTTCAGCGAGTTCCTGAAACTGGAGCAGCCGGGCAACACCATCGTGCCCCAGGTGCCGGACCCCATCACCACCAATGCGCGCTTCAAGGTCGCGTCGGGCAGCATCACGAAAATCGGTGAGTCCCCCTACAAGCACAGCTTCGCCCAGATGAGCTTCAAGAGGAGGGACATCAGTTAGGCCGGCCAGGCAAGGGAATCGGTGGGGATGTCATCGCCGGCCCGCGGGATGCCGAAAGGCGTGGCGGAATCGGGTGAACCATCAATCGACCTTCAACAACAACCAAGGCGAGTGAGCCGATGATGGAAAGCGCAGAGCTCAATCACGAACGGGTCCTGCAGACCTTTTACGCGGTGCTCGGCAGGGACAACGCGCTCTCGCGTTGCTGCGCGGTCAGGGCCCTGGAACGGGTGGACGGCCGCGAGGGCGAGTCGCGCAAGCGCCTCATCGAGCTGCTCATGGATCCGGATCCGGACGTGCGCACCTATGCCGTCGTAACCCTGGGACGCATGCGGGTTTCCGAGGCGACGGAAGCGTTGCTCTACAGCCTCGAGAACGACCCGGATGGTGAGGTCCGCGTGGAGGCGGTCAAGGCGCTGTCGGGGATCGGCTCGCAGGCGGCGGTGGAGCCGTTGATTCGCTGTCTGCAAGCGGACGGCTACCCGGAATTGGAAGACGACGGCATGGCGGACGAACTGCCCTATGCCGCCTGCTGGGAAGTGCATGGTCAGACCCTGGATGCGCTGGGCAAGCTCGGCGACGGGCGCGCCACGGACTCGGTGATCGCATTGCTGGAGAACGACGAGTACGCGGATCTCCAGGAGCGGGGGTTCCGCGTGCTGGCGGAGATCAGTAACGACAGGGCCAGAGAGTTTCTCTTGACCCGGCTCGAATCCGATGCCCCCCTTGCACGGCGCAGAGCCGCTCGGGCGCTGGCGGCGCTGTCCCGGCCCGGGGCGGAGAGCCAGGAACTCTCCTCCGAGATCGTCAACCGGCTCACCACTGCGCTCGTGGACCCGGACCCCGGTGTGCGCATCAATGCCGCACGGGCGCTGGCGGCGAGCAACAATCCTTTGGTGGTCGTTCCCCTGACCATGCTTCTCACCGATCCCGAGACCGAGGTGAGACGGGAGGTGGCCGCGGTGCTGGGCAGGATGCGCGGTGGCGAGATTATCGAGCGGTTGCACGGTCTGTTGGACGATTCGGACCCACAAGTCAGACGAGAGGCCGCACAGGTGCTGGGGGAGATCGGCGATCCCGCGTCCAGTCCCCTATCTCACCCCGTTTCTGGATTCCGAAGACGAAGATCTCCTCCACGATGTGATCGGCGCCATCGGCGAAATCGGCGTGACGGGCTCCGAATCCAAGCTCGCCGAGATCCTTGCCGACCAGGAGGCGCATTTCACGGTGCGTGTGCAGGCGGCGAATGCACTGGGGCGTTTGCTTCGAACCGGCGCCGGGCAAGACCAGGACGAGGACGGGTCGCCGTTGGACCCGAATGCGATCCTCACCCAAGCGGCATTCGACGCCAGCGATGCCGTGTGTCAGGCGGCCCTGAAGGCGCTCGTGGACATCGATGAGGAGAACGCTGCCGCAACCCTGTCGAAGTTTCTGCGCAGTCGGCCATCAGCAACCGAGACGTCCTCAGCCACTGACAGTGCGAGTAATCGCGACGAAGATCATGTGGAGCAGGAGATCCCCCAGGAGTTCCATCGGCTCATCGCTGGCCATGACGCCACCACTTCCACGCTCGCCGCAATGATGACTCCGGTGGTCGAAGAAGCACCCCCCGTCGCCGAAGCTCCACAGGACGACCAACAGGCAGCGCCGTCAAACGCTGTACGCGTTCTCGCGGCGAGACTGCTGGGCGGACTGCCAGCACCGGGGACCCAGGCGGTACGGGATCTCATGGAAGCCTATGGGCAAGGTGACGAAGAGCTGCGCCGGGAAATCATCGTCGCTTTGGGTCGCATCGGCGACCACGAAGCCCTGCCCGCGATCCTGCAGGGACTCGGGGCCGAGGAGCACGCGATCCGATCGGCGGCATTGGATGCGCTCGAGGGATTTCCCGGCGTGTCCGCAGCCGACGACCACTTGGTCGAGCTCCTCGCCGATGAGGATCCCTACATCCGCGAACGTGCCGTGCAAATCATCGGCGCCATGAAGAGTCCGGCAGCGCTTGGCGCGCTGCCGCCCATGCTGAGCGACAGTGACCGGGCAGTGTGCCGTGCCGCATTGCGCGCCTTGCCCGGCGACATGAAAAGCGAGGAACTCACCGCGCGCATCTTCGAACTGATGTTCACGTTCTCCGCAGAGCTGACCGTGGATGCTGCCGCGGCTTTGCGACGAATGGATGATTGGGCCAGCGCCTCCCGGCTGGTCGCCATGCTGGACGATCCGAAGCAGGAGGAGTTCCACTGGATCTGCATCGATGCGTTGGCGGAGATGTTCGCGCGCGTGCCGGGTACAGAGCGCTGAGCATGCCCGACGAGCAGCGACCAACGAGTTCCCGAGGACGGCTCATGGCCTCGCTCATTCGACGATTCACCAAGCCGGGCCTGCTCCTGCTTTCTCTCCTATTTCTGGTCATGGCCGTGGTTCCGGCCCATGCCCAGGAGATCAACGAGTACCGGCAGTTCCTCGGCCTCGATTCCCGCAAGCTGATATGGTTCGTGGCGCAGATGCACTTGTTCTTCGGTGCATTCGTGCTCGGCGTGCCGTTGTTCGCCGTCACCATCGAGGTGGTGGGCTGGCGCACGGGTGATCCCAAGTACGACAAGCTGGCCTACGAATTCACCAGCCTTCTGAGCATCGCCTACGCCACCACCGCGGCGCTGGGCGCCCTGCTCGCCTTCGCGCTGTTCACGCTCTATCCGACCTTCATGGGATTGATGGCGGGCACCTTCAAGGACGTCATGTTCGTCTACGCCCTGCTGTTCCTTGCCGAAACCTTCTTTCTGTACATGTACTACTACGGTTGGGATTGGCTCAAGAGCATGGATCCCTTCAGCCGCAACGCCCGGCGCTTGTTCAAGACCCTGGGCGCCGCCGTCATCGTTCTCGGCACGGTGTTCTTCTTCGGCGGCTTCGGCTTCGAGATGCGCGGCGACACGCGTTCCTTCATCTCGTTTCTCTACATCCTGCCCCTGGGCATCGGCCTGTGGATCCTGCGCGACCGCAAGACCACACACATCTTCATCGGCATTCTCCTCAACATCGTCGGCACCGGCATCATGCAGGCGGCCAACAGCTGGGCGGGCTTCATGATGAGCCCCGCCGGCGTCGACCAGGACGGCGTGCTGGTGGGCTCGGTGTGGCAGGCTTTCGAGAACGTTCTGGCGACGCCGGTGGCCATGCACCGAATGCTGGGCAACCTGGCTTTCGGTGGCCTGGTGGCGGGTTCCTACGCGGCGGTCAAGTTCCTTGCTGCGAAGACCGACGAGCAGAAAGCCCACTACGACTGGATGGGATACGTCGCCAACTTCGTCGCTATCTGCGGCCTCATTCCGCTGCCTTTCGCCGGCTACTACCTGGGCCGCGAGGTCTACTCCAATAGTGCCGTCATGGGCAACAACATGATGGGCGGCGACTTCTCCTGGACCTTCATCATCCAGGCGATACTCGTGGGCTCGCTGTTCATCATCAGCAACTATTACCTGTGGAGCGGCATGACGCGGATCCCCGGCGCGGAACGCTACTACGGCTACATCAAGTGGATCCTGGCAGCGCTGATCATTTCGTTCGCCGTCTGGCTCACGCCCCACAACCTGCCGCTTACCGGCCAGGAGGTGGGCGAGATGGGCGGCAGCCAGTATCACCCGACCCTCAAGTTCATGGGTTTGATGCCGGCCAAGAACGCGGTCATCAATCTCATTATCCTGTCCACCTTCTTCAGCTTCCTGCTCTACCGCAGGGGCAACAAGAGCGACGTCGTGCCCATCAGCCGGCAGGGTCGCGCGCCGATGATCGCCATACCACTGGCCGGCCTCGCCGCCATCGCCATGGTCGGCCAGTACGCCATGAGCATGCTGGGCATGGATCCGGGGGAGTTGGATCTGCCCGCCGACCGCGCTCAGTACTTTCAAACCGTGGGTTATTTGCTGCTGTTCGAGTGCGCCGCCGCGGTGGTGGCCGTGGTGCTTGCGCTCAAGGACAGGGGTAAGCTCGGGCAGGGGATCTATCTGGCCGTCACCGCCTTCAACGTGGTCCTTTTCCTCGGTGTGTACGGCTTCGTGGTGATGGAGAAGGCATCGCCGTTCTTGAGAAACGTCGCCGTTGCGCAATTCCTTCAGCTCATCAGCTGCATCATCCTGGTGTCCGCCATCGATCTGTTCCTGTTCAAGGGCGCGAAAGAGATCGGCAAGCTCCAGTGGGGCAAGATGTCGGTGCGCAGCCAGTACGCGTTACTGCTCCTGACCTTCGTCATCACCCTGAACATGGGTCTGATGGGCTTCATCCGCTCGGGGTTGCGCGGCGACTGGCATGTCTTCGGCATCATGCGCGATACCTCGTCGTGGTCCTTCACGCCCACCAATTCCACCATGACGCAGATGGTGGGCCTGGCGGTGCTGACCTTCATGGTGGGCGTGTCGTTCATGTTCTGGCTGGGCGGGATCGCCGCCAACAAGCAGGAAACAACGTCCCGGCTGGACGAGGCAGACGCGCCACGAGAGCCGGGCGTGCGCCCGCAAGGGTCCGTCGATGGCTAATACCACGGTTAAAGTGTTCCTGTTCCTGCTCGTGGTGCTGGGTGCATTTCTGTGGGTGGGACAGGCCATCACCGCCATGACCGGCGGCGGCGCCAGGAAAGCCGGCGGCGTGGTGGAGGTGGGCCCCGAGGGCGGCGAATCCATATTCTGGGGCAAGGGGCGTTGCTACACCTGCCACAGCATCGGCGGTCAGGGCAGCGCCGTGCGCGGCCCGAACCAGGGGCAGTTCGGCGAGAAGTTTCCGCTCCCCATCGGCGCGCGCGCTGTGGAAAGAGCCAAGGAGCGCTCCGAAGAGACGGGCCGGCAGTACACGGCCACCGACTACCTGGTAGAGAGCCTGGCCAAGCCCGACGCCTACGTGGTGGAGGGTTACAAGAACGAGATGGCCATCGTCTATGCGCCGCCCATATCCCTGAGCCTCAACGACATCAAGGCGGTGATCAGCTACCTGCAGACCCAGGGCGGTGACCTGGATCTGGAGTCCATCGAAAGCCCGAGCGAGATCGCCGCCAAGTACTACGCGCGCATTTCCGCGGCCAGCGCCGCCGGTGGCGGTGATCCCGGAGCCGGCGAGGAGGTGTTCGCGGACAACTGTGGGGAATGCCACCAGCTAAAGGGCGAAGGCGGCGACATCGGGCCGCCGCTGGACGGCATCAGCGATAAGGGCCTCAAGTTCATTTCCGAATCCATACTGAGGCCTGCGAAGAAAATCACCAAGGGTTACGAAACCTACAGGGTGGTCGACAAGAAGGGGCGCAGGCACGTGGGATTGAAGACCCGTGACGATGTGATCGCGATCGACATCACCAAGGCCACCGGAGAAGTGATCACCGTCCTCAAGAGCGACATCAAAGAACTCGAGCAGGACGAAGTCGCCAGTGTCATGCCCGAGGACCTGACCGAGGCCATGACGGTGAAGGATTTCCAGGACGTTCAGGCCTACCTGATGATGCAAAAACGCGAGCAGGAGAGCCAGTAAGGAAGAGAACGAGATGGTGACGCTCCGAATCAATCGTTTCTGGTCCGTGGTGGCGACGCTCGCGGTCGTCTACGCCTTGGTGAAATGGGGAATACCCGCGGCGTCGCGTGAGATCACCAGCCTGCCTTTCCCGTTGCCGGTCCCGGGCGCGCTGGTGTTCATCTACATGACGCTGACAGTGGTGGCGCTGTTCATATTCGTTACCTTCTCCGATACGTATCTGGAAGAATTTTTGCGGCCCATCAAGAAGTTCCTGATCGGCGGCTACGGCCGCGTCCCGCGTACGGTTGGATTGATCATCATTCCCCTGCTGGTGGGCTGGCAGGTGTATGCCATCACGGTGCCCAAGGTAGAGCTGCCGGTATCGCTTCGCATCCAGCACCCGTCATCGAACTTTCCCAGGTCCTTCGAGGATTTGAAGAACCCGCTGGAGAACCCCGGCGATGCCGACATCGAGGCTTTTATCGAGCAGGCCAAGGCCAACGACGTGGTCCTCATTCCCCAGGTGATGGCCGACGTGGAGGCCTGGATGGAGACGGCGGATCCCGAGCCCGAGCACATGCTGGCGTTCATCCCCACCGAGCCTATGACGAAGTTTCTCGCCGAGGTCGCCGCCCAAGACATCAGCATGGAAACCGCCAGGGCAGCATTGCGGGAGAAAAATCTGTTCGAGGGGCGCGCGCTCTACGCCATGAACTGCCGGGCGTGTCATGGAGACAGCGTCGCCGGTGACGGCCCCATGGCCGACGGCTTCAAGCTGCGGCCCATCAACTTCACCGACAACGGCACCATCGAGACCATCGTCGAGGGATACACCTTCTGGCGGGTCACCAACGGCGGTCCGGGTTTGCCCACCGAGGCCACGCCCTGGGATTCCGCCATGCCCGAGTGGAAGCTGAGCCTCACCGAAGAGCAACGCTGGAAGATCATCATGGCGGAGTACGATCTCGCCGAGAAGACGCCGCGCATTCCGGAAGCACACTGATGAAGGGAGTGCTCAGCATCGCCATTGCGCTTTTTGTCCTCGTCGGAGTCGGCGCGCGGCTTGCCACGGCCGCGAGCCAGCCGAGCAAGCCGATGCCGGCGGTGACGCCCGCGTTCATCGAAGAGGGCAGGCTCATCTACTTCAGACGTTGCAGCTTCTGCCACGGCTTGCTGGGTGACGGTAACGGCCCGGCTGCCGATTTCCTCGATCCCCGGCCCAGGGACTTTACCCTGGGAACCTTCAAGTTCCGCACCACCCAGAGTGGTGAGCTGCCCCTGGACGTAGACTTGTTCCGCACCGTCAGCCGCGGTCTGGGCGGTACCGCCATGCAGTCCTTCGACAAGGATCTGATCAAGAACGGCCTCAGCGAGGATCAGCGCTGGGCCGTTATCGCTTATATCAAAACATTTGCCTTCGAGTTCGAGGACGAGGAGCTGGATCCGGTCACCCGGGGCAAGGTGGTGGCGCTGCCCGCCAAGCGCGCGCCCTTCGACGCCGATACCATCGCCAAGGGCAAGAAAGTCTTCGAGAGGGCCAAGTGCTGGGAGTGCCATGGCAAGCTCGGGCGCGCCGACGGTCAGCAATCTTTCGACCGTGAAGGCGACGGGGGTTTTCCCATTCGTATTCGCAACGTGACCCATCCCTGGAAGATCAAGGCAGGCGTCGAAGTGGAGGACATCTACATGCGGTTCTCCACCGGCATCAACGGCACGCCCATGCCTTCCTTCGTCAAGGCTTTGAGCGAGGAGGAGCGGTGGTATCTCGCCAATTACATCAAGTCCCTGCAACACGAGATGACCCAGCATCAGGTGCTGAAGGTGTTGCCCGCCCAGAGCGCGGTTCCCGACGCACCGGATGACCCCATGTGGGTGCAAGCCGAGCCCATGGATCTGCGCCTCACCGGACAGGTGGTGGCGGCGCCGCGCTGGCAGAATGCGAGCATCGAGCTCGTGACCGTGAAGGCCATTTACGACGAAAACGATATCGCCTTCCTGGTGGAGTGGGACGATCCCTTCAAGGATGTCAGCCACGATGCCGAGCAGGAGTTGGACGTCGGTGAGCTCCGCAAAGTCGGCAACTTCAACTCCTACGTGGCGGCCAACGACATGGTGCCGCGGCAACTGGAGACCTTCCGCGACGCGATAGCATTGCAGTTTCCTACCAAGCTGCGGGAAGGGACCAGGAAACCCCACTTCATGCGTGGCGGCTCCTCGCAAGCGGGGCATGTCTGGCGGCGGAAAGCGGATCTGGATGCCGCCGGCGACCGCGCCGTAGAGGAGGCCATGGCCCGCGGCTGGAAACAGCCGCCCAAGGTCCAGGCGCAAGAACAGCAGCAGATCGATTCGAAGGCCGTGTGGGACCAGGGCCGCTGGCGTGTGGTGATGAAAAGGCCGCGCTTCACCGAGGACAAGAGCGACGTTCAGTTCGTGGCCGGCAAGTTCATCCCCATGTCCATGAACGCCTGGGACGGCTCCAACGGTGAGCACGGCCTGATCATGAGCCTGTCCACCTGGCATTACGTGCTCATCGAAACGCCGACACCCATGAATGTGTATGTGTATGCGGTGCTGGCGGCGTTGGCGGCGGGGGCGCTGGGCTACTGGTTGGTGCGCCAGGCCGAGCAGGAAGCTGGCGGCAAGGCATAGCAGCGAAGCTGGAGGTAACGAGACAATGAAACGATTGGTCATCTTTTTTATGGGCGTGGCTTTGCTTGCCGCGGTGGCCGCTCCCGGGCGCGCCCAAGCGGCGGCTGGCGAGCAGGTGTTCACGGATAACAAGTGCAATGGCTGCCATTACACCCAGGGCCCCGCCACCGAGAAGACCATCGCCGATCAGTTGGCCAAGAAGGGACCCGAGCTCTGGTACGCGGGCAGCAAGTTCCAGAAGGCGTGGCTCGAGGGTTGGCTGCAGGATCCGAAGCCGATCCGGCCGCTGGCCTACAACTCCCTGACCGAGGAGAATCCCGGACGATCATCCCCAAGCTCGCCGGTGAGGATGCGGGCGCCGTCACCGAGTTCCTGATGACTCTCACGTCAGACAAGGTCCAGGCGGGGGTCATCAAGCCGAAGAGGAATCCCAAGGGACGTCTGGTCTTTGTCAAGAAGATGCCCTGCAGTGGCTGTCATCAGTTCCCGTCGAAGAAGAAGTTCAAGGGTGGTCGCTCGGCGCCGTCACTGGTGGGCGCGAGCAAGCGGCTCAATCCCGACTGGATCTACGCCTACCTCAAGGAAACCAGCACCTTCAAGCCCGTGCGCATGATGCCGGTGTTTGCAGGCATCTTGAGCGACAGGGACATGAAGGCGGTGGCCGCCTACGTGGCCAATTTCAAGTGACCGGCTGGATGGAGGGGTCGAGCATGTTACGCCAGGAAAATCTTTCGATGGCGATTCTTTCAATGGCGCTCATCGTCTTCGGCTTGCTCGGCGCCAGCCCGGTGCAGGCGGCGGAGGCCGAGCAGCTTTTCAAGTTCTATTGCGCCCAATGCCACGGGCTCGAGGGTAAGGGCGATGGCCCCAACATCGGCAAGGAGTTTCCCGTGGATCCGCGTAACTTCACCGAATCCGCCGAGATGGAAAAGCTCTCCGACGCTGACATCAAAAACGTGGTCATGGACGGCGGACCGTCGGCGAGCAAATCACCCATGATGCCGCCCTGGGGAAAAACCTTGACCGAGGAAGAAGTCGACGCGCTGGTGAAATACTTGCGCAAGCTCTGCAACTGCACGGGTAAAGCGAGTTAGCGAATGCAACTGGGGGAGGCCTCGATGAAGTCAACCAGAAAGAAGACGCTGGCCGACGTCGTGATCTTGTCCGGCATGGCCATCAACCTGGTGGTCGTCGTCTTGATCCTCTACTTCTACGTAATTTGATCGGCAGCGCAATGGAGCGACCAATGGACGAGCGATTTCCCTGGGCCGGACCGGCATTGTTCATCGCCGTGCTGGCGGCCGTTTTCGTCTTCTTCTGGTGGTTCCTCTTAGCAGCATCGTGATCGGGACAAAGAACCCATGAGAGCCTACGTGATGCCGTTCTTCGTCGCCTTGATCGTTTGCGCAACGCTTTTTCTGCTGTTGGATCTGGGCGTAATGAATCTCATGGGCCTCACCCTGCTTTTTAATCCCTAGCGCTAACCCATGACGAGTAACGAGCACACAAGCACGGCCACATACGGCGCCAGGCACCGACGTGCAGGGCGAGGATTGGTGGTGTGCCTGCTCCTGGCTGTCTTCGTGCTGATGCTCTCACCCGTTGATATTGCCGGCCTCGGCACGTCCGTCGCCTTTCGCCCAGGAGGCGCCGTCATCGCAGGGGGTGGAGGAGGTCGTTCATGGTCCAGCGCCCAAGCTGAGCGCGGCGGACTATCCGCAGATCGCCGGGGTCAATGCCCGGGTAGTCGTGTGGCTCGCGGCGCAGTTGCACCTGTGGTTCGCGGCCTTCGTGCTGGCGGTACCCATCTTCGTGTTCATCATCGAAGCCATCGGCATGAAGACCCGGGACGAACGTTACGACAGCATGGCCTACGAGTTCATCAAGATCAGTATCACGGCGTATTCGTTGACGGCCATTCTCGGCGGGTTGCTGGCGTTCTCGCTGATCATTTTTTATCCCCACGTGTTCACGTATATGTCCGGCATCTTCAAGGAGACCATGTTCTTCTATGCGCTCCTGTTCTTCGCGGAGAGCGCCTTGCTGTACATCTACTACTACGGTTGGTACTGGCTGCAGGGGGAATTCAAGAAATGGGTGCATCTGACCCTCGGGCTTCTATTGAATGCGGTCGGCACGACGCTCATGTTCCTGGCGAATTCCTGGGTCACTTTCATGATGAGCCCGGCGGGCGTGGACCCGGCGGGCGTGTTCGCCGGCGACGCCTGGGCCGCCATGCACAACTTCCTGTGGAATCCCATCAACCTGCACCGGTTCGTCGCCAATATCGCCTACGGGGGTTCCATCGTCGGCGCCTATGCGGCTTTCAAGTTCCTGAGCGCGACGCGCCAGGAGGAAAAGGCCCACTACGACTGGATGGGTTACACGGCCAACTTCATCGCCATCTCGGCGCTGCTGCCGTTGCCGTTCGCCGGCTACTACCTGGCCGCCGAGATCTACTCGTACAGCCAGCAGATGGGCATCACCCTCATGGGCGGCATCTTCGCCTGGCTGTTCATCATCCAGGCGGTTCTGATCGGCACGCTGTTCCTGTCCGCCAATTATTACCTGTGGTGCGGCATGGGCCGCAGCGACGGGGCGCACCGGTACCACAAGTACGTCAAATACCTGGCCATCGTCATCATCGGCGCCTTCCTGGTGTGGTTCACACCCCACACTCTGGTGCTCACCAACGAAGAGCTGAAGGCTCTAGGCGGGCCGTACCACAAGTACCTGGGGCCGTTGGGGATCATGCCGGCGAAAAACACCGCCGTGAATATCATGATCCTGTTTACCGCGCTGAGCTTTCTCATTTACCGGCGCGCCAATCGCGTGGCGACGGTGTCGTGGGTAGCAGCAGGTAATTCGATTCAGGCGGCGCTGTTCACCGCCGGCATACTCAATATTCTATTCCTGGGTATCTACCATGGCTACTTCACCAATACGGTCTACAAGGTTGCGGCCTCCATCCCGCAAGTGCTGACCACGCTGATCATCATCGCTGTCAGCATCACGCTCGACACGGTGATGTACAAGGGTGCCAGAGAGATCGCGCCGCTCAAGTGGGGCCGGGTGCCGGACCGGGCCCAGTACGCGCTGTTCATGCTGGCGGTGGCATTTACATGGCTGATGGGTCTCATGGGCTATATCCGCTCCGGCATCCGGCAACACTGGCACGTGACCAATGTGTTTCGGGACAACTCTCCCGACGCGTTCACGCCCACCCTCGGCTATGCCGCCAATGTGGTGTCGGTGGGCACCATCCTGTTCATGGCGATGTTGGTATTCGTTTTCTGGCTGAGTCAGGTGAGCACCAGAAAGGCCGACGTGGCCGGCTACTGGAAGGCGTAACGTGGCATGAAGGTTCTTCTCAAAGTGACCGTCTTCAGCCTGCTGACCATCGCGTTCTTTGCCGGCTTCTCCAACTACGGCATACCCGAGATCAACCCGGCGCCGCCGCCCACCGAAGAAAAGCTGGATCTGGGCTCCATGACCATGGATCGCTTCGTCGCCCTGGGCGACAAGATCTTCAAGGGCAAAGGTACCTGCACTCTCTGTCACAATGCCGTCGGTGGCCGCGCACCGATGTTGGACGAAGTGGCGGCGGCGGCGCCCGAGCGTATGGCGGATCCGCGCTACCAAGGTGACGCCGATACGGTGGAGGCCTATCTCTACGAATCCATGGTCAAGCCTTCCGCCTACGTGGTGGCGGGTTTCGGCAAGGCCGGTAGCAACGATACCCAGAGCCCCATGCCCGATGCCTCGGCAGGCAGCATCGCGTTATCGGACGCCGAGCTGACGGCGGTCATCGCCTACCTCCAGGATCTCGGTGGCGCTGACATCACCGTCGAGATCCCCAGCGATGCGGCGCAAAGATCGGCAGCCGAGTCTCAGGAAGCCGCTCCGGCGGGCGCCCCGCGCGCGCCGCTGGCGAGTGCCGACGCAATCTTAGGTCAGCTTGCCTGCGTCGCCTGCCACAAGGTGGCGGGCCAGGGTGGCGAGATCGGCCCGGATCTGAGCAGCATCGGCGCAAGCCGAGACAGGGAGTATCTGCGCCGGGCGATCCTGGCTCCCGCCGCCGACGTGCCCGAGGGTTATCCACCCGGAGTCATGCCGCCCAACTACGGTGACCAGCTCTATGCGAGCGAGCTGGAAGTGCTCGTTGACTATCTGGTCGAATCGAAATGAACGCGGACAAGACCCGGCCGCGTGTTCCCCGCCTGCTGCAGGCTGTCCTGGTCGTGGTGGGTATCTACGCGGCCTTTCGCGTGATCTTCGATGTGCTGTTGGCTCAACCTATTCCGGCGAGCCTCATGGTCATGTACATGTTCTTCGTCATCGCCGGCGTGTTCATGGTGTTCACATTCACCGAAGAGCGCGCGGAGGAGCTGGTGGCACCCATCAAGGCGCTGGTGGATGATCCCGCGAAAAAGAACACACGCAACATCGTCTTCCTTCTCGTGCCACTGGTGGCCTCGGTAGTCGTCTATCACAAGATGCAGCCGAGCCTCGATGCACCGTTGGAGCTGCGCTCGATCCATCCCGCACCACCATCGTCGGTGAAGATTTTCGGTAAGCGTTTCGATCTCACCAAGCTCGAGAATCCCTACCGGAAGCTCGAGAAAGAAGACCCGGACAAATTCCGCGAGCTGGTGGCCGCGGGTGCCATCGTTTACATCCAGAACTGCCAGTACTGCCACGGCGACAAGCTGGACGGAAACGGTCCCTACGCCCGGGGACTCAACCCCGTGCCGCTGAATTTCCAGGACGTGGGCACCATCGCGCAATTGCAGGAGTCGTTTCTTTTCTGGCGCATCGCCACCGGCGGTCCCGGGTTGCCCAAGGAAGCAACGCCGTGGATCTCGTCCATGCCCGTGTGGCAGAACTTCCTGAGCGAGGAGGAGATCTGGCAGGTGATTCTCTATCTCTACGACTACACGGGCCGCCGCCCGCGATCCTGGGAAGCACGAGTAAGGTAGCGATGAGAGGACTGGCGCGGCAAGCTGATTTTCTGCCTGGGGCTGGCGCTGTGCGCGGCCGCGCCGGCGCTCGCGCCGGCCAAATCGGGGGGCGATGCCGACAAGGGTGCGGAAATCTACGCCAAACGCTGCGTGCTCTGCCACGGTGAAGAAGGCGACGGACTGGGCCCCGCCGCCGAGCGGCTGAATCCTCCCCCCAGGGATTTCACCTTCGGCCAGTACAAGATCAAGACCACGGGCTTCGACGACATCGTGCCCAACGACGAAGATCTGTTTCGCATGATCAACGACGGCATGCCCGGAACCGCCATGCCGGACTGGGGCGACGTGCTTTCCGAGCAGGACATCTGGGATCTCATCGCCCACCTCAAGATCTTTGCCGGACTGGAGGAAGAAGTGCCCAGCGACCAGGTCGACTACGGCACCCAGGTGGCGTCCTCGCCGGAGAGCATTGCCAAGGGCAAGCAGATTTTTCATGAAGGCGATCGTTGCTCGGAGTGTCACGGTGAGGACGGCAAAGGGGATGCAATCAAGGGACTCAAGGATGATTCCGGCTTTCGCACCTGGCCGCGCAACCTCACCAAGCCGTGGACCTTCAGAGCCAGCAACGATCAAAAAGACATCTACACGCGCATCTCCACGGGCATAGCGGGCACCCAGATGCCTTCCTTCGCCGATCCCATCAGCAAGAAGAAACTCGCACCGGAAGATCGCTGGCACGTGGCCAACTACGTCAATTCTCTGGCGAAGACCGAAGAAGTCGTGCGGCCGGAGAATACCGTGGTAAAGGCCAGTAAGCTGGACGGCGATCTGCCGGAGGCGCCGGACCATGAGAGCTGGAAGAATGCCGAGCCCACCAGCTTCTTTCTGGTGCCGCAGATCATCGCCGCCGAACGATTCTTCACACCCTCCAACGACACCATCACCGTGCGCGCCTTGTACAACGATGAAGAGGTCGCCTTTCTCCTGGAGTGGGACGACCGCACCAGGAGCATTCCCGGCGACGAGAAGGCCGAGAAGATCGCGGATGGCGAGATCGCCGAGGACGCCGTCGCCATTCAGCTACCGGTGAAGCTGCCTCAGGGGCCGGAGAAGCCCTATTTTGCCATGGGCGATCCTGCCCATCCGGTCAACGTCTGGCAGTGGAAGAGCGGTACCACGGATGCGCCCGCCAGCATCACGCTCATGAATGGCCGGGGATTCGAGGATATCGAGAAGAGAGATGCGGCGGAAATCGGCATTCGCGCACAGGGTGGCTATGAAAGCGGCACCTGGCGGATCGTCATCAAGCGCGCGCGCAGCACCGCGGATCCCGAGCAGGACATCCAGTTCGTCGAAGGCGCCTTCATTCCAGTGGCATTTGCCGTCTGGGACGGCAGCAACAGCGAAAGCGGCTCCAGGCATACGCTGACCACCTGGTACTGGCTGCTCCTGAAGCCGGCTGCGGGCAACACACCGTTGGTGGCGGCCGTGGCAGCTTTCGTGTTGATACTGCTTGCCGAAATCGGCTGGGCGCGCAGCGCATCCCGCAAGGCTGGCAGAGCTCGGGGTTGATTATGGAGGACACGAGAGCCAGAAGAGGTGTAAAGACCAAGCTGTTCGGGGTGATTCTGATCTTTCTCGCCACCCTGGACGGCATGCTCTCCTGGAGGGGCGGAATCGAAATCAGTGACTTCTATCTCTTCCTGTTTGCGGCGGGCGTGTTTCTATTTGCTATCGGCGCTATCCGGCAGGCGAACGATTAGGTCCCTCTTTGGTGACAAGCAGCGGACACAGAAACCACGCCACATGGAGTGTTGTTCAGTGGCTCGCCAACGACCAGAATCGATACGAGGCGGTGCGTGATCTAGCGGCTACGGATCCTACCGTCCGGCAAGTAGCGGATTTCGTGTTCACCATCATGCCCCGGGGCACACCCGGCATGGACGGGCCCGAGGACTACCTGACCGTGGACTGGGCGAGCGTGCGCGAGGCCGTGTGCGGGGACTAGGCAGGCATCCGTTTCCGCCTCTCGCCGATACCGCTGCGCGGTTACCTATGACGGCGACGGCACGATGTCACAAACCAGGACTTTAACCGGCACCGAGCCATCATTGAAGAACCAGTGAACCGTGTCCGCGTCCTCGATCAGGGTCGAGCCCTTGTCCTTGCCCGCCGGATACTCGACCTCGCCGTCGGCGCGGCCTTCCAGCCAGGAACCGGATGTGGTGTACACCAGGCCGGGACGTGTGGCGTGGCTGTGTTTCGCAATTGCTCCACCGGGCGCAAGCGTAATCTCACGAAGCTGCATGATGTGCCCTTCCAATCCAAGCTGACGGGACAGGGATGCTTCCGAGACCACACCCAGCGCTTTCACGCTGACGCCCTTGTGCTTGGTGGGCGGCGTGCGCGAAGCCCATCCCTGGTTGCTGATATTGGCGAGCAACAGCCCCACCCCGAAAATGGCCACATAGCCACCCCATTTCCTCAAACCCGTCCGTCCTGATTGAATCTTTTTCATTGGAAGCGACCTCCTCGGATGGAGCCGTCCCAAAGTGGTAGACTCCGCCCGATATGCTCTTCGGCAGCACCTGCTGCCCTCACGGTTTGCCAATTGTCCGCCCGGAGCGTACGACGCCACCGTTTTTCCATCGTATCGGTGATCGTGATCAGGACATGAAAGATGACTTCACGGACCGATAAGGACCCGGGTCCCGGCATCGAAGTCCGGCTTCTCGGCTCGCCGGCGGTCGTCTCCCCAAGCGGATCCCTTCCTATCCCTTCACGAAAAGCGACGGCGCTTCTCGCCTATCTGGCCATGCGGCCGGATGAGCGAGTATCCAGAGATCACCTGGCCGGTTTGCTGTGGGGGGAAAGCGCCAACGACCAGGCGCGCGCCAATCTGCGCCAGGCGCTGACGCAGCTCCGTCGACTGTTCCGGGGCGCCGGGGCCGATCCCATCAAGACCTCTGGCGACAAGGTCATGCTGAGCAGCGAAGGTCTGACCATCGATGCCCATCGATTGGCCCGTGCCGATGCGCTACTCGATTCCGGCCCCTGGAACTGCCACAAGGAATTTCTGGAAGGCTTCTCGATTGCCGAGCCCGAGTTCGAACGGTGGCTGACGGTACAGCGAGAGAGTCTGCGCAGCCGTGTGCGCCAGCTTCATGAGGCAGCCGCGGAAAAAGCCTTCGAGGACCGTCGAATAGACGAGGTGATCGAACACCTCACCATTGCCCTGCATCTCGATCCCCTCCAGGAGCATCTCCATCGTCGTCTGATGAAGCTGTTTGCGGCAGAGGGAAGGCCAGACGCCGCCATGGCGCAGTTCGAGCGTTGCCGAGGGGTTCTCGACCAGGACCTCGGAATCAAACCCGACAGCGAAACCACGGCGCTCTACGAGAAGATTCGAAGCCAACGAAGGGGGAAAAGCGGCGATGTTGCCGACCATGGGGCTCCGCCCGTGGATTCCCGGATACCGTCGTTCGATCCTCCAGCGATGGTGTCGGACAAACCGTCCATCGCCGTGCTGGCATTCGAGAACATGAGCGCGGACCGGGAGCAAGAGTACTTCAGCGACGGCATCGTTGAAGACATTATCACCGATCTTTCCAGGATCACCGGGTTGTTCGTCATCGCCCGCAACTCCGCGTTCGCATACAAAGAAAAGCGCTGCGACGTACGCCAGGTTTGCCGCGAGCTTGGTGTGCGCTACGTGCTGGAAGGCAGCGTGCGAAGAGCGGCTGGCCAGGTACGGATCACAGCCCAGTTAATCGACGGCAGCACCGGCGGGCACCTATGGGCGCAGCGCTACGATCGCGAGCTACATGACATTTTCGCAGTACAGGACGAGGTGACCCGCGACATCGTATCGGCGCTGGCGCTCAAACTGACGCCGGAAGAATGTGAGCGCGTGTACCGGCGAGACACCGGGGATCTGCAGGCCTACGAGTACTTTTTGCGAGGCCGGGAGCAGGCATTTCGGGATACGCCGGAGGCCAACGCCCAGGCACGCGCCATGCTGGAAAAGGCCATCGAGCTCGACCCGCAGTTTTCGTCGGGCTTCTCGCACCTGTCGCGCAACCATGTCATTGCCTATGTCAATCGCTGGGGAAAAAATTCCCACCAGGCCCTCCGGCTGGCGATGGAATCGGGACAGCGTGCGGTGGAGCTGGACGAGGCCAATCCTCACGCCTGGTTCGCCGTCGCCGCTGCGGCCCTGTGGATGAAGCAGCACCAGTGCGCGGCCGACGCCGCCGAGAAGTGCCTGGGGATTTCCCCCGGGTTCGCCGAAGGGCACGCGGTGCTCGGACTCATCCTCGTCTACTCCGGAAAACCCCGGGAGGCCATCGTGTCGCTGAACAGCGCCATGCGGCTCGACCCTCACTACCGGGACATCTACCTGCACCTCCTCGCTCTGGCCCACGTTCAGCTCCAGGAATACGAGCAGGCGGTTGCCGTATTGAAGCGCCGCCTGGTTCGCAAGCCCGAGTCCGACATCAGTCACGTGTTGCTGGCGTCGGTCTATGGGCACTTGGGCAATATCGAAGAAAGCCGGACCCAATGGGCCGAGGCCCTGCGCATCAATCCGGAATACTCATTGAAGCATCGGCGCAAGATTCTGCCCTACAGGAACTCCTCGGACTTCGACCATCTTCTCCAGGGACTGCGCAAGGCGGGCCTGGTGGAAAGCACCCATGGCGACCCGCGTAGTGGGGCATTCCCGCCGATGGGGTTGTAGAATCCCCACGTAGCCCGCCACCCGGCGGTTCGCAGGATTGAGTAGTGGAGAGTTCCGATCGACTGCCACGCAAGCTCGCCGCGATACTGTACGCAGATGTCGCTGGGTACTCGCGCCTGACAGGGGCGGATGAGGACGCTACCCACCGCACGCTCAGCGAATATCTGGATGTCATCTCTACCATCGTCGGGCGCCACCGCGGCCGGGTCATGCACTACGCGGGCGATGCGGTGCTCGCCATGTTCGACGCGGTGGTTGACGCCGTCGACTGCGCCGGCGCCATTCAGGAAGACTTGAGGGCTCGGGGCGAGAAACTGCCCGAAGATCGACGACTCCAGTTTCGCATTGGCCTGAATCTGGGTGACGTGATCGAGGACCGGGGCGATATCTACGGTGACGGCGTGAACATCGCCGCAAGACTGGAGAGTTTGGCCGACCCCGGGGGCATCTGTATTTCGGGCACCGTGCACGACGCCATCGGAAATCACTTGGCGGTTCACTACGAGTTCATGGGTGAGCAGCAGGTCAAGAATATCGAGAAACCGGTGCGTGCCTTTCGACAGCTGCCGGGCGCGGCCAAACAAATCCGTACCACGCCTTCGGAACCAGCCGAACTGGATCTTCCCGACAAGCCTTCTATCGCCGTTCTGCCGTTCATCAACATGAGCGGTGACCCGGAGCAGGAGTATTTCTGCGACGGTGTCGTCGAAGACATCATCACGGATCTGTCCAAGATCGCCGGCTTGCTCGTCATCGCCAGAAACTCCACCTTTGCGTACAAGGGAAAACGGTTTGACGTGCGCGACGTGTGCCGTGAGCTGGGCGTGCGCTACGTGCTGGAGGGCGGTGTGCGCAAGGCCGCCAATCGACTCCGCATAACCGCCCAGCTGATAGACGGCGCCAGCGGTGGACACCTATGGGCCGAGCGCTACGATCGCGATCTGCACGACATCTTCGCCGTTCAGGACGAGGTTACCCGAGAAATCGTGACGGCCCTGGCAGTCGAATTGACAGTCGAGGAGCGCGAGCCCGGTCGATATACGGAAAACCTGGAAGCGTACGAGCACTTTCTGCGTGGCCGTGAGCAGGCCTTTCTGGACACGGCCCAGGCCAACGCCCAGGCGCGCACGATGCTGGAGAAAGCCATCGAGCTGGACCCACGCTTCTCACTGGCCTTCTCGCATCTGTCGCGCAACCATGTCATCGCCTATTCGAATCGGTGGGGGGAAACGCCCGACAAGTCCCTCGATCTGGCGATGCAGCTGGGCCAACGCGCAGTGGAGCTGGACTCGACCAATCCACATGCCTATTTCGCCGTCAGTGCTGCCGCCTTGTGGATGAAGCAGCACGACGTTTCCATTGCCGCCGCCGAGAAATGCCTTGCCATCGCCCCCAATTTCGCCGATGGGCATGGAATACTCGCGCTCATCCTCGTCTACTCGGGGAAACCTCGGGAGGCCATCGCGTCGCTGAACAAAGCCATGCGCCTCGACCCCCACTATCGGGACATTTACCTGCACTTCCTCGCGCTGTCCCATGTGCAGCTCGGGGAATACGAGCAGGCAGTTGCCGTGTTGAAACGCCGCCTGGTTCGCAAGCCCGAATCCGATATCAGCCGGATGTTGCTGGCAGCGGTGTATGGACACCTGGGAAATTTCGAGGAAAGCCGGATCGAATGGGCGGAAGTGCTGCAAATCAATCCGGATTACTCGTTGGAACATCGGCGCAAGACTCTACCCTACAAGAACCCCGCCGACTTCGAGCACGTGCTCGACGGGTTGCGTAAGGCGGGACTGGTGAAATAATAGTTCTCGCGCGAGCTTTCGCGAACATCGTTGCACAGGAGATCAGCGTATGCACGACTACCCCGAGAAGCTGACCGGCGGATGCCTGTGCGGCGCCGTGCGCTTCGAGACGACGATGAAACCCTTCAAGGTGTCGTACTGCCACTGTAAAAGCTGTCGAAAGGCGACAGCAGCCCCGGTTCTGGCAATTCTGCTGTTCTACGAAGGCGGTGTCCGGTTCACCCATGGCGAACCGAAGCGCTACGAGTCTTCTCCGGGGGTTTTCCGGGGGCACTGTTCCGTATGCGGTTCACCACTTTCCTGGGAGGGCATCTGGCACGACAAGCCCATCATCGAAGTGTATGTGGCTTCTCTCGATAATCCTGAGGCGTGCAGCCCCGATCGGCACGCGTTTATCGACGAGAAGCTGTCCTGGTTCGACGTAGCCGACGACTTGCCGCGTTATTCCGGCACCAGCCCTGAAAGCTGAGGGATCATCTATCAACACCATGAACAGGAAATCCGTCGGATTTATCGGTCTGGGCCGAATGGGCTTCGGGATGGCCTCGAACCTCGCCAAAGCGGGTATCCCGCTCTCGGTGTTCGATGCACGCTCGGAGCCGATGAAGGCAATTGTCGAGCTCGGCGCATCGGCCGCAACCAGTCCCGCCGATCTCGCATCGAGGGTGGAGTTGCTGTTTCTTTGCCTGCCATCTGAAGAGGAAGTCGACAGTGTCCTGTTTGGTAAGAAGGGAGTCTTGACGAAGGCCTGCGGCGGCCCCGCCATCGTCGATACCACGACGATGAACTACCGAGCCACCCTGCAACTGGCGGAGAAATCGGCGCAGGCCGGTTTGTCTTACAGTGATTGCCCGGTTTCCGGCATGCCCTTTCGAGCTGAGAACGGAACCCTGACCATGATGTTCGGCGGAAGTACCGACATGTTCGCCAACATGCGGCCCTATCTCCAGGTCATGGGGGAGTTCATCGTCCACTGCGGCGAGGTCGGCATGGGCCAGCTCATGAAGGCTTTCAGCAACATTATCTACAATGTGAATATCGCTGCCATCTGTGAGGTGATGCCGCTTGCCGTAAAAGCAGGGCTCGAGCCGGAAAAGCTCGCGCAGGTACTGACCACGGCAAGCTCACGCAGCTTCGCAAGCCAGTACTTCGTGCCGCGTATTCTGGCCCGGCAGTTCGACGGCGACTATTCCATGGGAGCGGCGTACAAGGACATCGTGAACGTTCAGGAGACCGCGGCGCGTTTTCAAGCCTCGATGCCAGTCGTCGATGCCATGGTATCCACCTATCGAGCAGCCATGGAAATGGGTTTCAGTGACCAGCCAAAGAGCGCAATGGTCAAGGTGTACGAAAGGTATCTCGGCCAGGAAGTCTGCTTGCCGGCAGATGGGGATCCCTGATGTAACGCCGGGGGTAGCGTGGCGCCAGACCCAGGCAGTATGACAGACGTGTCTTGCCAATGCCTCTTTGCGGTTCTTGGCGATGGCGTTGACGACGCGTTAGCATGGGTCAGCGGCACGACCCTTGAGGGCGGGGTGACGCTGCCGGGGAGGTAGGCGATGGACGGTGTGCCGCAATGGTTGGACCGGCTCGGTCTCGGCCGGTTCGCGTCAGTTTTTGCCGAACAGCAGATTGACCTCGAGGTACTCACGGAGCTGACCGACGAGGATCTGGAAAAGCTCTGTATTCCCCTTGGCCCGCGCAAGAAGCTTCTCAAGGCTATCGCTGAACTTCGTGACAGCGGATCGCTTGGTGGTTTTTTCGCATCGACTCAATCCACCGCCACGTCGGTCGAGGCGGAACGCCGACACCTCACCGTGATGTTCTGTGATCTCGTCGGTTCGACCGAGCTATCTCGGCGCCTGGATCCAGAGGATTTGCGTCAGGTGAATCTTCTCTACCAGGATGCCTGTAAGGCAGCTATCGACGCATTCGACGGCTTCGTGGCTCGTTACATGGGCGATGGGGTTCTCGCCTACTTTGGCTATCCGCAGGCCCATGAGGACGATGCCGAGCGGGCTGTTCGGGCGGGACTCGGCGTCGTGGATGCGGTATCCGCGCTCAACCCGCAACCCGATCTCCAGCTTCAGGTTCGCGTAGGTATCGCCACCGGTCTGGTCGTAGCCGGCGACATCATCGGTGAGGGGGCGTCGTCGGAACGGTCTGTCGTCGGTGAAACGCCGAACCTGGCCGCCCGCCTCCAGGGCATGGCGTCGCCTGGCAGCGTGGTCATAGCAGATGCGACCCGAAAGCTGGTGGAAGGGCGATTCGGCCTCGAGCCGCTCGCCGCCGCGACCGTGAAGGGTTTCGATGATCCGGTTATGGCGTTCAGGGTGGGTGCCGTACTCGAAAAGAGCCGGTTCGAAGCCGCCACCGCCGGGCGACTCGAGAAATTCGTTGGGCGCGACAGCGAGCTTCGGCTGGTTCTGGAACGCTGGCGTCAGGCCACAGAGGGTGAGGGTCAGGTGATACTGCTCTCTGGTGAGGCAGGCATCGGCAAGAGCCGCATCCTTCGTGAACTGCAGGAACGTGTTCGCGAGGAGCAAGCCACTATTCTCCAGTTCCAGTGCTCCCCCTACCGGGTTAACACCGCCTTCTCACCGCTGATTGACTACTTGCAACAGTCCGCGGAATTCCGAAGTGAGGACGACGTCGAGCAAAAGCTCGACAAACTGGAGCGATTACTTTCATCGGCGATCGCTGACATCTCGACGGTGGCGCCTGTGGCCGCGGCGCTGTTGACGCTGACGGGTGGCCGGTATCCGTCCCTCGACATGGCGCCGTCGAGACAGAAGATGGAGACTATCGCCGTGATGGTGGCGTACCTCGAAGGGCTCGCCGCACGTTCTCCCGTTCTCATGCTGATGGAAGACGCGCACTGGATCGATTCGTCAACGCTGGAAGCATTCGATGTGCTGGTCGGTCGTGCAGAAACACTACCCGTATTGATGGTAATAACCCATCGCCCGGAATTCGAACGGCGGTGGACGGGCCACGGTCACGTCAGCCATTACTCCCTCAACCGCTTGCGGCGACGTGACGTAAAGACTCTTGTGGAGCAGGTGACGGGCGGAAGGGCGTTGCCCGAAGAGATACTGGAACAGATTCTCGAACGCACCGACGGCGTACCTTTATTCGTGGAAGAGCTTACGAAAACCGTGCTCGAAGCCGGACTATTGAAAGAGGAAAACGGACGGTATGTGCTCGATGGTCCGCTGTCGCCGATGGCCATACCATCGACTCTGCATGACTCTCTCATGGCACGCCTGGATCGGCTTTCTACGGTCAAGGAAGTCGCCCAGGCAGCCGCTTGCATCGGCCGGGAGTTTGCTCCTGACTTGCTGAGCGCGATCCTCAACAGGACTGCCATCGACTACGAGCTTCAGCAGCTGGTGGCGGCGGAGCTGATCTTCCCGCGAGGAACCGGCGACCGAACCACGTATATTTTCAAGCACGCGTTGGTCCAGGATGCGGCGTACGAGAGCCTTCTCGTCAGCAGGCGCCGGCAGCTGCACTCTCGCATCGCTCACACACTGGAAGAGTCGGGCGGCGCCGATCCGGCGGTGCTGGCGCATCATTTTTCGGCAGCGGGCTTGGCCGAGAAGGCGGCAGCGAACTTTCTTACCGCGGGTAGGCAGGGATTGGCGGTCACAGCGCTCGCGGAGGCGTGCGCTCAGCTCGAGCTGGGGCTGCAGGAGACCGAGAAGCTCGAGCCTTCGGGATCCCGTAGCCGGCTGGAGCTCGATATCCGCACCGCGCTCGGCACCGGAAGAATTGCACACTTGGGCTGGCCTCATCCCTCGATTTCCGATGCTCTGGTGCCGGCCTTCGATCTTGCCCGTGATTTGAATCATCTGGAGGCTCTGGCGTCCGTGCTGTGGGGACTGTGGGTTCATTACCAGACCAGAACGGAGTTTCCGGAAGCAATCCGCTGGCTGGAGGTACTCGAGTCCATTGCCGATGAAACCGGTGATTCCGAGCTTTCGGTGGTCAGGGATATGTCGGGTGGCTGCCAGTACTTCTGGCTTGCCGAGTACGAGAGAGGCGATCGGTATACCGCCCGGTTGCGCGAGAACTACGAGGAGGATAAACACGGGAAGGTTGTCGCTTATGCCAATCACGACCCCTTCTGCTTCTCGCTACACTGGGCCGGCGCGCTGCTGCAATGGATCACCGGGTACCCGGAACGATCGATCGCCGATGTCGAAGATTCGCTGTCTTTAGCGCGACGGCTCGGCCATCCATTCAATCTGGTTTTCGCGCTCACGGCCGGTTCCGATTGCCTGATCAATCTTCGCGATGCCGATCGTATGTTTGCCCAATGTGAAGAAGCGCGGGCGGTTGTCGACGAGGAAGGCCTTGGTCAGTTCGCCCAGGATGTCCTGGTCAATAATTGGTTGGGGCGGGTGCATGCACTGCGCGAAGAGTATGAAATCGGTTACGGGCTTACGAGACTCTGCAACAGTCACTGGGACGACGCCGAGGGAGGTATTTGTTGTGCCCGGTTCTGGAGCACGGAGGCCATTCAGCTGGGTGGAATGGGTCGCCACGACGAAGCACTACAGCTCATCGAGCGCGCCATTATGCATTGCCGCAAAACCGGTGATCGCTGGATGGAGCCGGAGGTGCTGCGTATCAAAGGCGATTTACTGCTTACCGGCGAGCGTTTCGCGACAAACGCGGCCGAAGCCGCCTTCAGTGAATCACTTCAAGTCGCCCGCGACCATAAGGCGAAATCCTGGGAATTGCGCGCGGCCATGAGTCTCACAAAGCTCTGGAAATCCCAGGGGAGGGAGTCTCTAGTGCCGGCGTTGTTGGTTCCGATTTTCGAATCGTTCACCGAAGGTTTTGACACGGCAGATTTGCGCGAGGCGAAGGGATTGGTCGAGTCGATATCCTGAATGGCGATTGTATCGTCGACGAAGCCAACACTGGCACCTTTAGAGTGCGATGATCAAGGTGTATAAAAAGCGCCTGGGCCAAGAAGTCTGCTTGCCGGCACGTGGTGATTCCTGATGTAACACCGGGTGTAATATGGTGACAGTTCCGGACAGTACGACCGATGTATTTTCCCATGGCTATTAAGCCTTTGGAGCGCAAGCTTACCGCGATCCTCTATGCCGACGTCGCCGGTTACAGTCGGCTGACCGGAGAGGATGAGGAAGGCACCCACCGCCGTCTCAGCGCCTCCTTGGATGCAATCACTGCCGCGATCAAAGAGCACAATGGAAAAGTCATGCACTTTGCCGGAGATGCTGTGCTGGCGGACTTCGCCACGGTGTCGGACGCGGTCATCTGCGCCGTAACGGTCCAGCGTAATCTCGGCGACCGCAACAGGGATCTTCCCGAGGACCGCAAGGTCCACTTCCGAATCGGCGTCAATCTCGGCGAGGTCATCGTCGATCGAGGCGAGATCTATGGCGACGGGGTGAACATAGCCGCACGGTTAGAGAGCCTTGCGGAACCCGGTGGCATCTGTGTCTCCGACTTCGTCCGTGGTGCCCTCGGCAATAAGCTGCCGTTGGACTACGAGTCAATGGGCGAGCAGCGAGTCAAGAACATTGCCGAGCCCGTGAAGGCCTACCGCGCGCGGCTCAAACCGGACGCGGTGCCCCCGACCCCAGGCGTATTGCCGAAAATCCGGCGACGCAGGCAACGCCTGATTATGGTCTCGGCCGCCGTCGTTGTGCTCGCCATCGGGGTAAGCGTGATCGCCTGGCTGGCGCGGTCGCCCTCAATGAGTGAGTCTGTATCGCAAGACAGTGCAGCCTTGCCGTTCCCGTCCAAGCTCTCGATTGCCGTGCTGCCGTTCAACAACATGAACGACGATTCAGAGCAGGAATACTTTGCCGACGGCATGACGGAAGATCTGATCACAGATCTATCCAAGATATCCGGTCTGTTCGTGATCGCCCGGACTTCGAGCTTCGCCTATAAGGGCAGAGTCGTTGATGTGCGAGAGGTGGCGCGAGAGCTGGGCGTACGATACGTGCTCGAAGGCAGTGTACGCAAGGCGGGAGACCGAGTTCGAATCAACGCCCAGCTCATTGACGCCACTACCGGTGGCCACGTGTGGGCCGAGCGCTACGATCGACAGCTGATTGATATCTTTGACCTGCAAGACGAGGTGATTGTGCACATCGTTACGGCACTGGCCGTAAGGCTCACGCCACAAGAAAGTGAAAGGGTGACACATCGCTCCACCAACGATGTTACGGCCTACGATTATTTCTTGCGCGGCCTGGCGCTCGCCCGCACAATCAACTATGAGGAGGCGCGAGCGGCATATCAACAGGCAATCGATACCGATCCGAGCTTTGCCAGAGCTTATGGAGCCTTGTCCGTCACCTATACGTTCGGGATCCAATACGGTTGGAGCACTGATCCACAGAGCGACAAGGAGAGAGCCCTTGCCTTGGCCAAAAAGGCCATCGCCATCGATGACAACGTACCCCAAGTTCACTATGCATTGGGACTTGCATATTTTATTAACCGCGACCACGGGCAAGCCGTCAACGCGACGCGCCGGGCAATTGAGCTCGATCCTGGCTATTCCGATGCTTTTGGGCTGTTAGCATGGATTCATTCTCATGCCGGCGATCCCCAGGAAGCGCTTCGGGTGTTGGAGAAAGCAAAGCGACTGAACCCATATCCAAATGCGGGCACTCTCGGAGCCTTAGGGCATGCTTACTTTCTCGCAGGCGATCTCGAGAGAGCCATCGAAGTGTATGAAGCTGCGCGAGATGCTAATCTTGAACAATTGAGCAACCAAATCTACCTGACGGCGGTATTGAGTCGTTCGGGTCGACAGGACGACGCAGAGTGGCAGGCTATAGAGGTTCTCACGCTGAACCCGGATTTTTCGGTCGAGCGCTGGACCACAACTCAAGCATACAAGGACCCTGCTCAGCGCGGTCGCTTGCGTGAAGACCTGCTTCGAGCAGGATTGCCCGAGTGAGCCTGTGCAAACAGAGCAACGCCGGTCCCTCGTAGAGTGTGAATTCCAGGATGCAAGAGCGGATCAACCGTGGAATTCGGATTCCCGCTGCACCTTTCTCTGATTCCGATTGCAATCCTAGCCGCCGTCCTGCTGCTGGGTTTATTCCTGTTCGTGAGGGTCAACAAGCTTCTGGGCTCGCTGATCGGCGCGTTCGGTGTACTTTTCGGAATACTGTTCGGTCCGATGCTTCTAATGGACCGGGTGATCGTCGATGACGGTGGGATCCGGCAATTCACTGGGTTCTGGTTCGATCAAACCGAGAAAGGCTTCAGCTTCGATGGAATCGAACGCGTCACGATTACAACTGGCCGTGATTGAAGGGCAGAGTCATCGAGATCTGGATCGCGGGCTACGAAGATCGGCCCAGCGTAACCATCGATCCAGGTGATTTATGGGAACTGAACGGCGACGCTATCGCCAAACACGTCAATGCTCTGGGTATCGACGTCGTGCGCTCATCCAACTGAGCACCTGAACGTGTAAAAGGGATCAGGCTCCGTTGAAATGCTTCAGGGCTTTGCCTGACTGCAGCACCTCGCGGACGGCGTCTGCGGCTTGCGCCAGGGAAGGATGGCGGTTCAGGTGCCACAGACAGAGTGCTGCGCCGTAAACCAGGGAGTCGAAGGTAGCGCCGCGCTTGCCTTCCAGAGCTTCGATGCCGGCACGGGCGGCCTCCGCGGCGCTGGCGCCGGCGGCCACGCTGGAGGCGATGCCGTCGGTTTTCTTGCGGTAGCCGGGCAGGTGCTCGGGAAGGGGTACCGCCCGCAGCTCCTGATTGATGCCGAGTTCCCCGGGCTTGATGTCGACTTCCTGCTCGTCGCCCTTGTCGTGGTAGTGCCAGACCTTGCCGGTCTGACGGAGCGAGGGGATGATGCCGCCTTCCGTTCCACGCACCAACAGCGCCGACTCGTAGCCCGCGTGCCGTGCCAGCAGGGCGTAGATGCGCGGATAAGGTTTGTGCACGAAGCCGGTCACCAGGTGAGTGGCTTTGCGGCCCTTGATGGGCCCGGCCAGCACTTCCGTGGTGGTGATGGCGGGGCGCTTGACCATCAGTCGGCGCAGATCCGTGAGGCCGTAGAGCTTGGGGCAAAAGCGGCTCTGATCCACGTATCCCCAGCCGATGGTCGGATCGGCCAGGCGCGCGGCGACGTTGCCCGGCGTCTCGTCCACGGCGACGCCGGCCGCGC
>PVMK01119772.1_pt1 | contig 39102 bp, 38 predicted proteins | sample 1853481 | NCBI WGS metagenome assembly PVMK01 (sample SAMN08533507, study PRJNA380276) | Marine sediment metagenome, whole genome shotgun sequencing project.
CGCCAGGTAGAAAAAGTGGAAACAGCGCTTGATGAGAGTTTTCAAAAGCATTTCGTGGATGCCATGAGCATTCCGCATGCATGCCACGCTTTCCCCATGCTGTCCAGGGACATTCCATTGCCGGAACCGCCCGAAACGATGCCCGGCGGAAAAGACAAAACCCACCGTCGCCGCTCGTGGACGAAATAGCCTCTGTTTTCAACCCGTCCTTTCTATGGCTTATACCAAATGGGTGAAGTATAGGCGCGCTCCGTCGTTATCATCGGCACGTGCTTCGGCATATCAATATTGAAAAACTTCGCATCAAACGCCGTCCAGCGCGGTGTTGGAATCTCAATCACCCTGGCGTAATAAAAGGCACTCTGACCGGCATCGAAATCGGGGTCCTTCCAAACGGTAATCAGCTCGGTGGCACCAATGGTGTTGGTCCAACTGGCATTCGCAATATCAACAGTGTTGCCAACAGAAGGCACCTTGCCGGTGTCTGGATCCTGTTTACGCCCATCAGACCAAACCACATCGTAAACCTTTTCATGCAGGTCGCCGTCAGCATCCATCCAGCCCTTGATAATCTGAATCCGATCCAGATTGCCACCGATGAAATCTTTCAGTGCAGCCACCAGGAATGTCGGTGCATTTTTCCCTTCAGGTGCTTCTGAAAGCACGCCACCCATGGGTACGCCCTTGGCGTAACCAGATTTGGCCGGCAAGCGGTTGTTGGCATCGCTGGCGTCAAACTCCCAGCCGCCAAAAAAACGTACGGTCATACGGCTGCCAGTGGTTGCATAAGTCTCTTTGCGTTGCATCGCATCGAAAATTGACGCACGGGTGTTTTCTTCAGCCCAGACCGCAGCCCAGCCGGACGCAACCGGCGCATAACCCGCGTATTCGTTATCACCCACCCTGGCCATCGGATGCAGGTAACGATCCTTGTTGGGCTCGCCACCCGCGTGCTTGCCGAAGAAATTGTCTTCTTCTGCAGTGGCCAGTCCAGTATGGCTATCGGTGGAGCCGATCATACCGAACTGGTACGGGTTGGTACCCAGCTTCGCTTCGAGTTGCAGGCCAATTTTCAAAGCTTCACGTGCGTATTCCCCCTTCAACATGTCATCAGTTTTCAACACGCTCAGGTCCAGGTTGCCGACATCCCAGGTTTCATAATCGGCAAACTCATCGTTCCTGGAGAGATAGGGATGTGTTTCACCATCACCCTTCATCTGGGTGGCTTCATAGAGCGGTTCCCAGCGGGCACGGGTCTCGACATAGGTCTTATCAAGCTTTTTATCAAACGCCTTTGAATCCGGGAACATGATGCCGTTACTCATGTTTCCATTGTGTGCAATGGCCAATACCTGCCCGGCCGTTTTGCTCTCATATGCCGCCATCCATTTCCACAGGTCAAGCGGGTTTGGACTGCCAAAAGGCGGGGTCATGGTAAAAGGCTCCATCAATTGGGCACGGTCGGCGTTATCCCGGTACATAACCACCCTGTGCAGGTTGTTGCCTTCAACAAGCGAGGTCCACTCATAACCAATAAAGGCCGTGAAGTCACCCGGCTCATTTGCATCTTCAGCGGCCTTGATGAGGTCATCCCAGGTAGAGCGATATGGCCCTGTACCCGGTGATGAGGTTAACTCCTCGGGAAACTTGCCCTGGGAGAAGGCCACGATCATTTCTGCAGCGGCGTTCACAGCCGTCTGACCGCCCTGCTCGACCATGTTGTGCCACCTTCGACCCTTTTCACTTGCCATTACATAGGCCGCACCTTCCTGTAACTTTGGAAAGAAACCCATGTTGTCCGAATGATCGGCTACCACCAGGAAATCCAGTGGGCGCGACAACCTCACGGGCCGGCCGGTGGATGACACGACTTCTTCACCCTTGGCAAAACGATAAGCATCCGGTGGCAACAGGCGCGCACCAAAAGCACCCGCGTCAAACGAAATGGCGGTATGCAAATGGGTATCACCCCAAAGTGGTCTTTCCGGGAAATTACGCTGTGCATAGGGGGAGTAGGTCTCTTCCCTGGCTACCCCTGTGAGTGACTCGGGATCATCGGTGACAATTCCACCACCGGAAGCCTGTGTTGTCTGACCGAAAATTAGAACCAGGATTGCAGCAATGGCAATTCGTGAGAGTGCTCCACTTAATAATCCCTGTAGATTAGCCATTATTGTTCCCATGAGTATTGTCCCCCGATTAAATGCATATGCAGTTCCGGTATTGATTATAGAACCAAACTCCACGCACTGGCCAAATTATTTTCAGATGGATTCTCAAGTGGGTCATTGCGATACCGCTTAGCGCTTATGCCGCTGTATGGCTGTTTATATTGATGCGAGACCTGTTTTTATTTTAATGGCTCCGCCTCTGGCACCGGCGGATTTTCCGGCAACCCCGCACCAATCGAAACCACCGTATACGCCGCCTGGTGCGCCCCCTTGGAGAACTGGGTTTCGGGGTTGCTAATGGTGTCACGGCCCAATACCTGATCATCATCATGCACAACCAGCACCAGGTTGTCGCCCAGTATGGTCACAGCTTCAGGTTTATGTGCAAATAACAGCGGACTGCCATCGTCCCTGAGCACCAGCGCAGGTGCCTGTCCGGCCCTAAAATCCTGCATTGGCAAGACCCACAGATAACCACCCATACCCTCATCAGACTGATCGATTTCATAGCTGGTCAACAGGTACAGGCGGTCATGGAACCGATCATATTCAATACTGGAAAGACCTGTCTGCTGGGGGATCATTGATTCAACCGCGGGGTCAAAATCGTAGATCAGCCTAAAATCATCACCCAGGGTCAGTTCATTTTCTGCAATGGTATAGGTGACCGCAATAATCCTTGCCTCGTAACTGAAATCACGATAATCAACGCCCGTCTCGCGGATGCCAATTAACAACTGCTGACCCGGAATGGCGGCCACACCTTCCACCTTGAAATAGGGTGCACCCAGGGGAAACTCCTTTGTGGACAGGACCCTGGAGATCTTCTCACGCAGGCTGACGGAACTGGTTACGCCATCGGTCGTGGAAGCAGCTACAACAGTAACGGCATCCGGATTACCAACCGGCCACAGCATCATGGTGTTGTATCCATCCCAATCCGTCGTATCTTTCCTGACCCGGTCAAAACCGGTGGAGGCAATCACATACGCACCATCCGTAGTCAGGGTCATATCCTCGTACTTGATGGCACTTAAAAAAGACGTTGCAGTCAGGTAAACGGGTGCACCCAGAATCGGACCTGTTCCGATGTAATCAAAGGAAAATACGGGCGAATACTGGCTGCCGGGAACCGGTTTGTCACTAGCTAGCGTGACTCTGTTGCTGGTAAATACGACTGCAGAGGCTTCGCAGTAAACCGCCTGACCTTCTTCTGTTTTCAGACCTGCTTCAAAGCAGTCAATAAGTCCGCTGTGGATCACCTTACCGAAAACAGAAGGATTGATCTCATTCGCCAATAGAGTTGACTGTGTTTGCACGGCAAACAGCAAGCCCAGAAGACCTGCAATTCGGCTTACTCGAAAGTATCGAAAATTCATTTCGTGCAAAAGTGTAACCCATGTATCCAGAATAAAGTGTAAACCATGTATCCGGTATACACCTTGTTTTAATTGGCGCGCCCGACAGGATTCGAACCTGTGACCCCTGCCTTCGGAGGGCAGTACTCTATCCAGCTGAGCTACGGGCGCAGTAAAACTGAGTTGCGTAGTTTAGCTGTTTTGCCGGCATAAGCAAACGAACCCTATGTGGGGGATTATCCTCCTGCTTTGTGCATAGGTAGCGTAACTTTGCTTCCGGTTACACGGTGTTACGTCTATACTAAGCGCCCTTTAAAGGTCCGAATTTGGCGGTCACCAAGGCGATTAATAGCAGATTCAGAGGTGCTGTGTGGAAGAACAAACCGATAAAGCTTTTATTAGAAACGTCAGTATCGTCCTGCTCATACTGGTCGTGTTTACTGCCAGCATTATCTATCTTGCAAGGGATTTTGGCTTTTTGGAGACCGGGGACAACAACCCCAGCCGTGATGTAATCGCTGCAGAACGCATCAAGCCCGTGGCGGATGTTTACACCGGCGAAGAGGGTGCTGCTGCTATCGAAGCCGCTGTGGCAGAGACCGCGCCAGCACCGACCGCTGCTTTTGACGGTAGTCTGGATGCAGAAATGATATATAACACGGTATGTGCTGCCTGCCATGCAACCGGTGTGGCCGAAGCTCCAATTCCCGGATCAGAGCAAATGGCCCAGCGTGCCGAAAAAGGCATGGAGGCTTTGATGCAAACTGCCCTGAACGGATTAAATGCCATGCCGGCACGCGGTGGACGGCCCGACCTCTCGGATGAACAGGTTCAGGCCGTAGTCGAATTCATGATCAAATAGGTTTAAGCATGCCCAACGGAAAATTCAGGACGCCGCTTTTTGCGGCGTTTTTTTGTGCCACCATTTTGGCTGGCTGTAATGCAGATCAATCAGACCCGGAACTAGCTGCCGCGCAATGCCCCGCCCCGACCACAGCTATCGCCAGTGTCCAGGGTAGTGCCCCCGAATCCCCAATGCTCGGTCAGCAGGTCACAATTCAAGGCATAGTTACCCTGATACAAACTGGCCTTGGTCTTTACATGGAAGAACCCGGCTCCGATGCAAACGACCGCACATCCAATGGTATTTTTATTCAGTCTTCTGATTGGCCAGCCGGACTGGCGCAAGGTTCCTTGATCAGTGTTATAGGCGAGGTAGCCGAGATCGGAAAAGGGCGTTACCCATTGACAACAATAACGAAGGTTGAAGGAATAACCCAATGTGCATCCGGCCAGGCGCTGCCATTAACGCTTGTTACACTGCCGCTAAGCGGGCCCGGGCGAGAAGCTCTGGAGGGTATGCGTATCCAAATTGACGATCCCCTACTGGTCACTGACGTTTACCAGTATGGCCGGGGAACCTTTACCCTAAGCGGCAATGGACTCCAATTTGTGCCGACTGAAGTGGTGGCCCCAGGCCCGGATACAGCCAGGCTGCTTGCGCAGAACAGGGCGTTTACCCTGCCCTCCATGCTGGCGGAAAGCATGGAACACCCCGGCTTGCTGACCAGTGGCACATCGGTAAACCTCATAACCGGTGTATTGGCCCACGATGGCTGGGGGTTACGGGTTTCGCTGCAGTCACTCGAATCTGATTCACCCGAAGAATTTACACTGCCCGGGATAACCGCTGCCGACACACTGCGATACGTTGGTATGAACCTGCATAATTATTTTAACGGTGATGGCAAAGGGTTCGGCTTTCCAACCCCAAGAGGCGCTGAAACCGTCGAAGGATTCCAACAACAGCGTATGCGCATCGGCGCTGCCATCAAGGTTTTGGATCCGCATGTTCTTGCTGTCATGGAACTCGAAAATGACGGCTTCGACGCCGCCAGTGCGGCGGAAGATTTTATACAGCTGGCAAATAGTGCAACCGGTGAACCATGGGCAGTAACACGGCCCGTTGCAGACGATACCGGAACCGATAAGATAACCGTCGGCTTGTTTTACCGTAGCGATAAGCTCAAGGCTATCGGTGACGCGCAAACCCTGACCGGACCGGAGTTCAAACGTAGCCGGCAACCTCAAGCGCAGGTCTTCCAGGTACTACCGGATGGTGAAAAAATCCTGGTCGTGATCAACCACCTCAAATCCAAGGGCTCCTGCCCCGATTCCGGTGCCAATGCCGACCAAAAGGACGGCCAGGGATGCTGGAATCCAATACGGCAGACGTCTGCACAGATAATGTCAGCCTGGGCAAAAAATGTCGCCACAGCAGCTGGAACCGACAATATCCTGATACTGGGTGATATGAATGCCTACCGGAATGAGGACCCCATCAGCGCCATCCGGGATGCCGGTTTCACAGAGTTGATGGATGAAAAAAAGGGACAGACCTGGAGTTTTGTTTATTTCGGCCAGCACGGCACACTGGATTACGCATTTGCTTCCGATGCCTTGCTTGGAAAGGTACAGCAGGCTTTCATATGGCACGTCAATGCCACCCTGCCGGTCAATATGGAACTACCGCTACCCTGGTTAAGGTTTTCAGATCATGACCCGGTGGTTGTGGATATACGCTCACGCCAATCCAATACTTCAGATTGAATCTGCGGAAAAAATTGCCGAAATGCAGTTTTGAATTCAGTTGCGAGTTCAGGCCATATTTCAGCCACGCGGTGTAAGGGGTTTGGCCGTTTCAGACGCGTTCCAATTCCTGCCAGTGCGTACAAAATGACATCTTCTTCGCGATAGGCGGTAAACAAACCGTGCCGGTCTGCATAATGCATAAAGTTGGCTAGCCCTGGCGGAACCAGTTCCGCGTTATCACGCAGTAAATCACGTGTTTCAAGATCAAACCTCTCCAGGCTGCCCGGCATGTAGCGCCACCAGTTGACGGCCAGTTCATGATCAAATGCGAGGTCGATAATAATGCCGGCATAGCGCCGGAACTCACGCGGAAACCGGGGGCGCAATTTTTTCACCTCCGGAGAATGATCGGTGCGCCGGTCGATATAACGGTGTAAAACAATACCTTGCCTCACCGCTTCTGGAAAAGCCTGCAAGGCGCGCCGGCCACGAACGAAATCTCCAATCATCCCACCCAGCATCAAGTCTGAATCACCGTTAGCGAGACATAGATGGGCAAGGTAATTCATGCATGCACCCTACCATAGAGTAGTCCTGCAGACTGCGGTATGATGCATGTCTGCCAATTAACGATGAAACAGGCCATGGCGGAGTCTCCGGACACCATACAAACTGACGAATTCCCGATCGCACGGCGCGAATTCTTTCTGCGCGGTCCGGTGGGTCAACTGGAATGCGTTGCCGACGTTCCTGAAGCTTCGGATGAACGCCCGGCGACGATCGTTATATGTCACCCGCACCCCCTGCATGGTGGCACCATGCACAACAAGGTCGTGACGATCATGGAACGTTCCATGCGCGAACTCGGCCTGCGTACCATACGCTTTAATTTTCGTGGCGCCGGTGAAAGCGAAGGTGAATACGATGAAGGCTACGGTGAAACCGATGACCTGTTCGCTGTCACCGAATGGGTGCGCCGCAGCAGACCAAATGATGAGTTGTGGCTGGGTGGGTTTTCCTTCGGCTCGTTTATTACCGTGCGCGCAGCACAGAACCTGAGCCTGGGCCAGCTGATTTCAATCGCACCTCCGGTCGAGCGCCTTGAATTCTCCGAACCGCAACACCCCGATTGTCCGTGGCTGCTTATCCAGGGTGACGAAGACGAGGTCGTGTGTCTGGAGGATGTGGCCTGCTGGATAGAAAAACTTGAACCACCACCCGAATTCCTGGTGATGGAGCAGGCTGGTCATTTTTTCCACCGGCGTCTGATGGACCTGCGCGGTCTGCTTAAAAACGGCGTCCGTCCAAACCTGCCTGAAAATACCACCTCGCAATAATCCGGGTCTTCTAACCCTTGCACCGCAGACCCCTCTCCATTTATAAATCACTGCTTGACGGCGGTACCTACAAGGCGGATCCCGCACAACGGAAGGCCATCGAGGAGCTTGACCGCATCTGGATGGAATTGACGGCTCACCCGGTTTCCGGTTGGTGGACAAAAATGCGTGGTCGGAAACGCCAGGCGGTGACAGGGCTTTACATGTATGGCGGCGTAGGTCGCGGTAAAACCTGGCTGATGGATATGTTTTTCGACAGCCTGCCGTTTAAAGACAAACAACGTATCCATTTCCATCGTTTTATGGCCCGTGTACACGCTGCCCTCAAAACCAAACAATCCACCCGCGATCCATTGCCGGCAATTGCCCGCGAGTGGGCACAACAATACCGCGTGCTGTGTTTTGATGAGTTTTTTGTTTCCGATATCGCCGACGCCATGTTGCTTGGCGGTCTGTTACAGGCATTGTTCGCCGAAGGCGTGACGCTGATCGCGACATCCAACGTGGCACCGGATGACCTGTACTGTGATGGGCTGCAGCGGGCCAAATTCCTGCCGGCCATTGAGTCTCTGAAAAAGTATTGCCTCAGTGTGCATGTCGATGGCAAGCGGGACTTTCGACTGCGATTACTGCAACGTGCCGAAATATTTCTGCAGCCATTGAGTGACCATGCCGAATCCAGTTTGGGCAATGCCTTTGAACGCATGTCGGCAGGCTGCTCGCTGGATACCCGCCTCGTCATTAACGGTCGAACCATCAACGCCCGGAAACGGGGCGATGGTATCATCTGGTTTAATTTCAAAGAACTCTGCGAGCAACCTACAAGTACCGCCGATTACATCGAAATAGCACGTGCATTCAACACCGTGCTGCTATCCGGCGTACCACCGATGGACGAGGGCAACGCCGATGCGACCCGTCGATTCATCAATCTCATCGACGAATTCTACGACCGCAATGTCAAGATGCTGATCTCCGCTGCCAACCCCATCAACGATCTCTACACCGGCAAGCGCCTGGCGTTCGAATTTCAACGCACCGCCAGTCGCCTGACCGAAATGCAAAGCAACGATTACCTGGCCAAACCGCACCTGCCTTGATTAGCACGCTTCTGATGCAGTTCGCAGCACTGGCCACCCAGACATGTAGCGCGCCCATGCCCAAAGGGGTATTGTTCGAAAATCATGAGTGAGATAAATATTGAAAAAACAAATGCCCCGCAGGGAATACAACCCGGCTGGTCGCTGGTATTCGCTACCTGGGTCGTGGTGAGTATTGCGACTCTCGCCAGCCTGTTTTTCAGCGAGGTCATGGATGTTCCTGTGTGTGTATTGTGCTGGTATCAACGCATAGCCATGTACCCGCTGGTGCTGATTCTGGCAATTGGTCTTTTCCCATTTGAACCCCGGGTGGTGCGATATGCGGGGCCACTGGCAGGGGTGGGTTGGCTCATCGCCTTGTTCCATGTACTTCTTGCTGCAGGTATCATTCCGGAAAACGTCCAACCGTGCGTGCAGGGTATTCCCTGTTCAGAAACCCACATCTCCCTGCTCGGTTTTCTGAATATTCCCGTTCTCTCTCTTATTACCTTTAGCCTCATTGGCGTATTATTATTTTTTACACATAGATTGGAACAATCATGACTCGAAAATCTCTTTTTCTATCCGGCATTGGGCTGATTCTATTAATCTTTGCTATTGCCACAGTGTTATATCAGAACAACAAGACCACTCTGCAGGACGCATCTGTAAGTCAAAACCAGGGCGTAGTAGAGCGTCAGGGAGCACCTGTCTTCGGACCCATCGACGCCAAAGTCACGATAGTGGAGTTTTTTGATCCAGCCTGCGGGACCTGTGCGGATTTCTACCCCCTTGTGAAACAGTTTGTAAACCAATACCCGGGCAAGGTAAGGGTAATGATGCGCTACGCCCCGCTGCATACCGGCTCAGATCAGGTAGTAGTGATGTTGGAAGCTGCACATCAACAGGGCAAATTTTGGCAGTCCCTTGAACTGTTGTTCAAAAACCAAAGACGCTGGGTAGTCAATCACGTCTCCCAGCCCATGCGTGCCCGTGGCATATTAAACGGCCTTGCAATGGATCACCAAAAGTTAAACTCCGATATGCATCGCCCAGAAATAACCCAAGCGATTCAACAGGATGTAGCAGACGGTCAAGCCCTCAAAATCCGGGCAACCCCGGAATTTTTCGTCAACGGCCGCCCCATGCCCAGCTTCGGCTACGAACAGCTAAGCCAACTGGTAAAGGAAGCAGTAGCCGAAAATTACTAACGCCAAATCTCAAGGCAAGCTAAAAACATCAACGCCCAGAACCCTCTCTCACCCTGTTTTATGGGTTTCATTGTGTTCAGGTGGTGTGCGCAGTGGTGTTCCGCGATGCAGCCAATAGCACCGCTATTGGCAAATCGTGAAACGCCGCTGAGTGCGCCAACTGGGCGCAAGAAAACCCATAAAACAGGGTGAGAGAGGGTTCCACATAAAAGAAAGGACCGGCAAGGGGTCAGCCGGTCCTTTCATCAAGGTCGACGCAAGGGGAGCGCCGGGCCTCAATACGAAAGCAGCATAAGGGGGAACGCCACTCTCGATACTGTTGACCTTTTCGGGTCAAACTCAAAATTTTTCGTCAGGGGTTAATAATGTTCCCCTATCTTCTTGAAGTTTAGCGCAATTTAAGCAAATTTAATATATGCATGTGTTCTGCATTATCAGTCCCGTTTCATGCTGTTCAGAATTGCTCCACGGCAAAACGCCCAATAACGGGACCGGCATAAGTGATTGAAGGGTTTTAATATTTTCTGACTGGGCCCGCATATCCGGGTCAACATGATTGGCAATCCACCCCTTCAGCGTCATTCCGTCACGCTCAACCTGGGCTGCTGTCAGCAGGGCGTGATTGATACAGCCGAGTCGCATCCCCACGACGATAATGACCTCATCCGTTGTCGCTTTAGCCAGTTCCACCAGCAGACGACCGCCGCCAAGCGGCACGCACCAGCCACCGACACCTTCAACAACCAGGTAATCTGCCTCAATCGTCTGTGCCAGGGCGCTGATCTTATCAACATCAATCAGTTGCCCGGCCCGGTCAGCCGCGATATGCGGTGCTATCGCAGGCTCGAAGGCAAATGGGTTTACGACTTCATAAGGCAGACTCACATTTGCCGCCGCCATCAAGCTGAGCGCATCATCATTACGCAAACCATGGCTGGTTTTTTCGCACCCGGATGCCACCGGTTTCATAGCTGCCACACGGAAACCCTGGCCAACCAGGTGGCGGATCAGTGCGCTGGCGACATATGTCTTTCCGATCTCTGTGTCGGTACCGGTGATAAACCAACGCTTCATGATGTTTGCCGCAGATTGGAACGCGAGCGCAGCGCATCAATGGAAAAGGTAGCTACATCGCCCTCCGGCGTCTTCATCGGCTGGCCTTCAGCAGGGGCAAAGGCAATGCCATATATCACTTCATAACTGGCGGGATAGCGATCGTCACGGCGGTATTGTTCATAGGCCTTTAACATTCCCTGCAAACGTGTTTTTCCGGTCAGGCCATGTAATCGCTTGCTGGCTACATTATGCGCACCGATGCCTTTGAGTTCGCGCATCAAAGACATGACATCCGGGTATTCCAGTGTCAGGCGTTCTGCATCCATCACCGGTTCGCGGAATCCCGCAGCCAGAAGTTCATCGCCAATATCGTGCATATCCGGATAGTCATTCACATGCGGAAGATCATCCACTGCGCGCCACGCCTGTTTCAACTCAAACAGGGTATCCGGACCGAAACAGGTGAAAATTAGCATCGCATCCGGTTTCATGATACGTCTGAATTCGCGAAAAATGGCGGGCAAGTCATAGCTCCACTGCAGGGCCAGGCTGGAGAAAACCAGGTCGACACTGCGAGCGGCCAGTGGGATCGCGTGCATATCTGCGCACAGTCGACTTACACCGCCAATAGAACCAGTACCTTTACCGACTTTTGCCAACATGGCAAGCGCCCAGTCCAGGGCAATGACATTCGCCTGCTGGAATTGCGTGGCCAGCGAACGACTGGCTGATCCGGTACCGCAACCGAGATCAAGAATCACGCCGGGCTCACGGCGTTTGAATTCAACACGTTCAAGCAAACGTGATTCAATTTCCCGCTGCAAAACAGCATGCTGGTCATAGCTGGATGCAGCACGATCGAATGACTGCCTGATGGCATCAATATCCAGTGTTGTCAGGCTCATGCTATTGGCTCCGCCTGTAAAAACTCGCGAATGATCTGCAAAAACTTTTCCTCATGGCTGATAAAAGGCACATGACCAGCACCTGGAATTAAACACACCCTTGCATCCGGCATCCGGGCTGCGGCCTGACCGAGTGATTCCGGACTGATGGTGCGATCGCGGGAACCACCCAAAAACAACGCGGGTGTCTTACACGCGCTTAAGCCGGGTAGCAGGTTATTGCTGTACAGCAGGTGCAACCCGGTTTGCAGCGTATTGCCGGCCGGTGCGCACTCGAAAAATGACGAACCACCGAGCCGATCCAGTGCTTCACGCAGCAGGTTCGCGCCAAACACATGTGTACTGAAATATTCCAGCGTGCCTGCAAGATCTCCTTCCAGCGCTGCGGCAAATGCCTGCTGTGTCGCAATATCTACGCCATACTCCCAATCCTGTTGAATGGAAAATGAAGGTGTTGCATTCACCATTGCTATTTTTTGTACCTTCTCCGGATGCTGCGAGGCTGCCACCAGCGCAATCAGGCCCCCAAGCGACCAACCTATCCATGCTGCAGGTGGCAACTCGGACAGGATCAACTCTGTGACTGTATTCATATCCCGGGACAACGGGTACATGGCGATTAATGCCATGACCGGGCAGGTCCACCAGGTTGACACGAAACTCGGTCGCCAATGCATCAATAACCCCACCCCAGATACCGCTGTGCATGGCCCAGCCGTGCACCAGACCAGTTCAGGCCCCTGTCCTCGTGAGAGTATTTTGAAGACCTCAGACATGGCTGGTAGCTGCCGCTATGGCATCAAGCAGGGCATTGAGCTGGGCAGGCTGGTGTGTTGTGCTTAACGTGATTCTCAATCGGGCGGTACCCACAGGAACGGTGGGCGGACGTATGGCAACCACGAGGAAGCCCTGTCTCTGCAAATCCGCAGCCAGGTCCAGCGTTGCCCGGCTGTCCCCAATTATCATTGGCTGAATAGGCGAGTCAGAGTCCATCAGTGCCAGGTCCCTGCTGGCAGCGCCCTGTTTAAAATGCCTGATTAGTGTATGCAGGTGTTCACGCCGCCAGTCGTCTTCTATCACCCGCCGCAACGCTGCCCTTGCCGCGGCCGCCAGTGCCGGCGGCATGGCAGTTGTATAAATATAGCTGCGTGCCTCGTTCACCAGATGATTGACCAGGGTCTCAGAACCGGCAATAAACGCACCAAAACAACCAAAAGCCTTACCCAGGGTGCCCGTCAAAATTGGCACCTGCTGCCCGTCAAGCCCGGCCGCCGCGACGCTACCGCGTCCACCGGGGCCACAAACGCCGATACCGTGGGCGTCATCCACGACCAGCCAGGCCCGATGATCCTCGCAAAGCATTGCCATGGTGGCCAAAGGTGCGGTATCGCCATCCATCGAGAAAACCCCATCACTGACCACCAGCGTATTGCCGTGATTCTCTAATTCCAGTTGCTGCCGCAAGGCTTCCATATCAGCATGCGCATAACGTAACAAGCGCGCTTTGCTTAGCCTGGCGGCATCAATCAGTGAAGCATGGCAAAGCCGGTCCTGGATAATCACGTCACCCTTGCGGGTCAGGCTGGTGGCCACCGCCAGGTTGGCCAGGTAGCCCGATGAACACAACAGGACTTTTTCACGTTGAAGAAACTCCGCGAGTTCGATCTCCAGTAAATGGTGCTGCTCGCGGAATCCGCTGACCAGCGCCGACGCACCGCTACCCACGCCATTGCTGTCTGCGCCATCTTTGAGTGCAGCGACAAGTTCAGGGTGAGCGGCCAGCCCCAGATAGTCGTTGCTGCTGAAGTTGAGCAGCGATTTTCCACCCATCTGAATATCGACCGCACTATTGCCGCTCACCACCCGCCTGTATCGCTCCAGGTGTTGTGTCTGCCTGCGGGATACACAGCCTTTCAGCCAGTGCTCCAGGTTGTCACCGGGACGCTTGGGCAAATCAACCATGGTTTTAACTGCTGGTAGCGTGCTGCGGTTCGGTGGTCTGCATTCCAAGCCGCTTCAGCAAGGCCATGTCCCGCTCTGCCTCGGGGTTATCGGTGGTTAGCAGTTTGTCGCCGTAAAAAATCGAGTTTGCACCGGCAAAGAAACACAGGGCCTGCATTTCATCGTTCATTTCCGTGCGCCCGGCGGATAATCGCACCACCGATTTCGGCATCACGATGCGGGCAATTGCGATCGTGCGAACAAATTCCAGCGGATCAATGGGCTCCACACCATGCAGGGGCGTACCCGGGACCTGAACCAGGTTATTGACCGGCACACTTTGCGGGTGGGTGGGCAGATTGGCCAGTTGTACGATCAATTCCGCCCGATCAGCGCGTGTTTCACCCATGCCGACGATACCACCGCAGCACACATTCAGACCGGCGGAGCGAACATTCTCCAGGGTTTCAAGACGGTCTTCGTAGGTACGGGTCTGGATGACTTCCTTGTAGTAGTCGGGTGATGTGTCGAGGTTGTGGTTGTAATAATCCAGCCCGGCATCCTTGAGCCGCTCAGCCTGCTGGCGTTTCAGCATGCCCAGCGTCACGCAAGTTTCCATACCCAGGGCCCTGACACCCTTGATCATTTCTATGACTTTATCCAGGTCACGATCCTTGGGGCTGCGCCATGCCGCACCCATGCAAAAACGTGAAGCACCACCGGTTTTTGCCGCCTGTGCCGCTTCCAGCACGGCTTCGACATCCATGACGGATTCACGCTCCAGGCCGGTGTCGTAACGAACACTTTGCGGACAATACTTACAATCTTCAGGGCAAGCGCCCGTCTTGATGCTGAGCAAAGTGCTGATTTGAACTTCGCGCGGATTGAAGTACAAACGATGTACCTGATGCGCACTAAACAACAATTCATTAAACGGCAGCTCAAAAAGCGCCAGTACTTCAGATTGCGACCAGTCGTGGCGGACTTCGGCGTTAGCTGTACTCATGTCATCCAGGCTCCTGCCTTGAAGGTGTTGCCGGCGGCCAAAGTGGACCCGGTCCGGGCATGAAGTATGAGAAGCACTTAACGGGCTGTCAACCTGTAAATTCATTACAGGTTGACGGTGGCTGGTGGAACAGAACACTGGATTTCCTGCTGCCGCCGCGTTGTGTGCTTTGCGGCCAGCCTTCAGGTTCAATCTGTATCTGTGCACCGTGCAAAATGGACCTGCCGTGGACGGGTCTGCATTGCCGGCAATGCGGGCTTCCACTGGTTTCACCGAAGGATGAAATTTGCGGTGCCTGCATTCAAAAGACACCACCGTTCACACACACCGTTTGTCCACTGCAATACCAGTTCCCGGTAGACCGCCTGGTACGGGCATTCAAGTTTAACCGGCAACACGCCGCGGGCAGGGTTTTGAGCCACCTGATATGTGAATATGCACACAGTCAGGATGGTGCATACCCGGATATGCTGATTCCCGTACCGCTGCACAATCTGCGCATGATAACGCGGGGGTTTAACCAGTCCTTTGAACTGGGGACTTATGTCAGCAAGATACTCGACATCCCCTTGCTATCAACCGCACTGCGGCGTCACCGCAATACTGAAGCACAATCAGGTCTGAGCCGGAAACAACGCCGGAAAAACGTGCGTGGGGCGTTCTACTGGCATGCTGCAATAAAATCTGCCCGCCACGTGGCCCTGATTGATGATGTGATGACCACGGGGACAACGGTAAGCGAGTGCGCCAGGGTTCTGAAAAAAGCCGGCGCGAAACGTGTGGATGTGTGGGTGGCGGCACGGGCTCTACCGGCCGGTCGTTAGGAATCCACGAGCACGGCCCAGCGCTCGTGATCACACCACTCGCCATTGATCCTCAAAAAGCGTGGCGAAAAGCCTTCATATCGGAACCCGGTGCTTTTTGCCAGTGCAATCGAGGCCAGGTTTTCCGGTTGTATGTTGGCTTCAAGCCGGTGCAAACCAAGCTTGTCAAAGGCGTGGTTGATGACCTGTAACAAACCCTCTTTCATATATCCCTTCTCAGCCAGGCTGGCAACGCCAAAATAACTGACATAGGCACCGCACAACGCCTCGTAAGTAATGATATTCAAATTGACCACGCCACAGATGGCACCGTCCTGTATTCGTTTGACCAGGAATCCGGCTTCATTATCACGCTCCAGACGCTTCATGTAGCGTTTCCAGCCCGCATGGTCTTTGGGTGCCGAGACCCAGGGGTAATGTAAGCCGACACTGTCTTTCATCGCGGCCAGGAAGGCTGATTCATCTGCCGATTCAGGAGGTTGAATACGGGTCCTGAACCCCTGCAATGAAAGTAACGACGACATTTTCGATCAACCGATGGCGAAGGCGGCCAGTAAACCGGCCCAAATCGCCAAACCGACCCAGTTATTATTCAAAAACGCATCGAAACAGGCATCACGGTCACGGTTTCTGACCAGGTACTGCTGACGGACAAACAGCCCGGCCGTGACCACCACGCCGGCGAACCATGGCCAGGCAAACTGTAGTTCCCAACCCAATAACAACAGCAAGGCAATCATCAGTACCTTTAAAACACGTAACACCGTTAGATCAAACCGGCCAAATAGAATAGCCGTGGATTTAAGCCCAATCGAAATATCATCATCACGATCCACCATGGCATACAGGGTGTCGTAGATGACCGACCAGATCACGTTGATAAGTAAAATCAGCCACGCGACAGACGCTACCTGGCCGGTCTCCGCCGCAAAGGCCATGGGTATGCCCCAGCCGAATGCCAGCCCCAGGACCACCTGAGGGAAATGGGTCCAGCGCTTGAAAAAAGGATAGGTGGATGCCAGCACGGCACCGGCAAGTGCCAGCTTGATGGTCAGTGCATTGGTCATCAGGACCAGCCCGAAAGCCGTCAGCATCACCACCACAAAGGTCAACAAGGCCTGGCGTACGGTTAACTCCCCGGAAGCCAGCGGTCGGCAACGGGTGCGTTCGACATGCGGGTCGAAATCCCGGTCGGCCACATCATTCATGATGCAACCTGCCGCGCGCATCAACACAACGCCGGTGCAGAATATCAGCACATTTTTGACCGTAGGCCTGCCGTCGCCGGCGATCCACAAAGCCCACAACGTCGGCCATAACAACAAAAGTATGCCAATCGGCCGGTCAAACCGCATCAATCGCCACAAAGCGTTCCATTTCACATGCATGTGCGGAATTGTATGGCAACGGAAGTAACCATTACAATGCGCGCCATGGAACTCATCGACATAGGCTGCAACCTGACTCACGATTCGTTTGATAAAGACCGTGATGATGTCATCGAAGCTGCACACCAGGCCGGCGTGGTGCAAATGATCGTCACCGGTGCCAGTGCACAAGGCAGCCAGGCTGCTCTGCAACTGGCCAATGAATGGCCGCAACGATTGTTTGCAACCGCGGGGGTTCACCCGCATCGGGCGTCTGAATACGACAAGGAAACTGACGACCTGTTACGCGAGTTGGCAGGCCGGGACGGAGTGGTCGCCGTTGGCGAAACCGGGTTGGATTACTTTCGGGATTTCTCACCCCGCAGTGCACAACGATCATCATTCGAACTTCAGATTCAGATTGCAATCGAGACCGGATTGCCGTTTTTTCTGCACCAGCGTGACGCGCATGATGATTTTGTCGCGATACTCAAGGAATACCGTGACCACCTGGATGATGTTGTCGTACATTGCTTTACCGGCAGCAAACCTGAACTGTATGAATACCTTGATATGGATTGTTTTATCGGTATCACCGGCTGGATTTGCGATGAACGGCGCGGTACGCATATGAAGGAATTCATGCATGACATCCCTTCAGACCGGCTGATGGTTGAAACAGATTCGCCCTATTTGAAACCCCGTAACCTGCGTCCAAAAATCAAGAGCCATCGCAACGAGCCACGACTATTGCCGTGGATACTGGGCACACTGGCTGCCTGCCGCAATGAACATCCACAGGCACTGGCTGAGGCCACCACCCGCAACGCGCGGGCGTTTTTCAGACTTTAGATTTAACCAATATACTGAGCGGTCAGCATGGTCACGCGTTTGCGCTGCATCTTCAATTCCCTTTCCAGTTCGCGATAACGGGCTGTCAATGCACTCTGGTCAATCGCGTTGGCCAGTTTCTGCCGGCTTTGCTGCATGCGATCCATTTGTAACTGCTGCCACTCGGCGATTGTCCTCTTGAACTGCGCGTACTCGGTTTCAAACAGTTCACGCCAGCGGGGGTTTTCAACTGCACCGTCAATTTTCTCCTGGGCACGTTTGAACACCATTGCCAGGCGGGCGCGCTGGATCTTGAAATCCGGTGTGCGCTTAAGGTTCCTGGCCAATCCCAGCCATGAACAACTGCGGATAAACCACTTGTTGATATCGTACTGCCACCAGCGAATGCCGTTGCGGTAATCACTCTGAAACAGGTGGTGGAAATTATGGTAACCCTCACCGTAGGTAACGATGGCCAGAAACCAGTTATCCCGTGCAGAATTTTCGTCGCTGTAAGGACGGCTGCCCCACATATGGGCCAGTGAATTGATAAAAAATGTCACGTGATGGCTGACGACCAGGCGCAAGATACCGACCAACAGCAATACACCCCAGATATCGCCAACCATCCAACCCAGAAACAGGGGCAGTGCAATATTGGTTGCCAGCACCAGCGGCCAGTAATACTTGTGCTGCCAGGCAACGATCGGATCCCGTTCCAGATCCGGTACAACGCTCCAGTCCAGCTTGCCACTCTCGTAATCGCGCAACATCCAGCCATGTGCGCAAACCAGAAGCCGCGGCCAATTGAATAAGGATCCTTGTCGTTATCATCCACATCACGGTGGTGAAAACGGTGGCGGATACACCAGACGAGGATGCTGTTCTGTATGGTCATGCCACCGACAATTGCCAGGTACAAACGCATGATCCAGTGTGCTTCATAGGCCCGATGCGACCACAGACGGTGGTATCCGCTGCCGATTCCGATACCGCCCGCGACCAGGAAAATCGCGAAGAATAACCAGGCCCAGCCACTGAACCCGTAAACAATGCCATACCACGGTACGATGGTGACCGCCGCCAGAAAGGTCAGGCCAAGCACCAGCGTAACAGGCCAGTTGATCGCGGCCTTTTCAGTTTTATAGTCAGTCGTCATTAAAAGTCACTCAAATAAGGGGGATAACAGCGCAGCATTCTAGCGCAGACCTGAAGTTGAGTTGTTAAGATTTCAACTCCGCAAACCGATTCCACGGTGCAAGAGCCACAGGCACAGACTCGCCAGCAGGACGCCGAATACACTCATGATGACATACGCATAACCGATCTCGACATCCGATACACCCAGGATGCCGTAGCGGAAACCATTAACCATGTACAAAATTGGGTTGAATGCCGATACTTTTTGCCAAAATTCCGGCAACAGGCTGATGGAATAAAATACGCCGCCCAGGTAGGTCAGCGGGGTCAGGATAAATGTTGGAACGATGGCGATATCATCGAACTTGTTGGCAAATATGGCATTCACCATGCCGGCCATGGCAAATACGATAGAGGTCATCAGCAACACTGAAATCATGATCAGCGGATGCTGCACCTCGACACGTGTAAAAAACAGGGAAACCACCATCACCACCGAACCGACCATCATGCCCCGCACCAGCGCACCGGTGACATAACCGGCCAGGATGACCCAGTTCGGCAACGGTGATATCAGTAGTTCTTCAATATGCCGGCCAAACTTGGCGCCAAAAAAGGAAGACACCATATTGCCGTAGGAACTGGTGATCACGGACATCATGATCAGACCCGGAACAATGAACTGCATATAGTCGAAGCCACCCATCTCACCGATGCGGCGCCCGATCAGATTCCCAAAAATGATGAAGTACAGCGTCATCGTGATTGCCGGAGGCACGACCGTCTGGGCCCATATGCGCAAAATACGCGTGACTTCCTTGCGCACGATGGTTTTATAACCAATCCAGTTCACCCGTGCGTTCATGTCAACGATCCCTTGTCTACCAAACGCAAAAACAGCTCTTCAAGGCGGTTGGCCTTGTTTCTCATGCTCAACACACGTATGCCTAAGCCATCCAGCGCCGAGAACAACGCATTGAGCGACTTCTGTTTTGGCAAACAGGCTTCGAGGGTGACCTCGTCACGTAATTTGAAGTGCATGCCTTCTACTTGCGGTGCCTCCGACAAGGGCTCCCGGATATCAAGTACAAACGTTTCCACATCCAGTGATGCCAACAAGGATTTCATATCCGTATTCTGAATAATTTCGCCCCGGTCGATGATGGCGATATTACGACACAACTCTTCGGCCTCTTCGAGATAGTGGGTGGTCAGGATAACCGTCGTTCCGGCCTCATTGATCTCGCGGATGAACTTCCACATTGACCGCCTGATTTCAATATCCACACCCGCTGTTGGCTCATCAAGTATCAACAGTTTTGGCTCGTTGACCATGGCCCGGGCGATCATCAGGCGCCGCTTCATACCCCCTGACAGCATCCTGGAAATCTGGTCGTGTTTGTCCCATAACTGTAGTTGCCTGAGATACTTTTCAGCCCGTTGCAGGGCCACTTTGCGATTGATACCGTAATAACCTGCCTGGTTGACGATAATCTCCAGCGGCTTCTCGAACTGATTGAAGTTCAACTCCTGGGGAACCAGCCCGATAAACGACATCGCCTTCGAGCGCTGTTGCTGCACACTGGTATCAAAAACCTTTACCTCACCCGAGCTGGCATTTACCAATGAACTGATGATACCGATCAGGGTGGATTTACCTGCACCATTCGGACCCAGCAAGGCAAAGAAATCGCCTTCCTCAACATCAAGGGAAATACCTTTCAAGGCCTCGACACCACTGGCGTATGTCTTAGTCAGGTTGTCGACTTGCAATGCGAGCATACGCTGGCTGGTCCGGGCTTGGTGAGAAGGTATTATACGGGTGAAAAATACCGTTGTGGTGTTTCGATACCCGGGTTGATGACCCACCTGTGACAACCGGCCTATGGACTCGAGCAGGTATGCTGTTTACCCTGTGCAGTCGGTCGGAAGATAATAATTGAATGAATAAACTATTCCTATTAGCAATGCTGGTATTACTGGCGCTGCCAACTACTGTTCTGGCGTTGCCGGATTCGAATCAAATCGAATTCACTAACTGTATGCTTAACCTGCCTGGCACACACCTGACAGCCAGTGCCCGCTGCGGCTCATATGAAGTAGCTGAAAATCCCGCAGAACCGGATGGACGGAAAATCAAGCTGAATATCGCCGTGGCACCGGCAACCGGCAAGACCACCGAACCCGACCCGGTATTCTTTTTTGCCGGTGGTCCGGGACAGGCGGCCACTGAAACCTGGGTTATGCTGCGACCGGTATTGAACAAAATACGCAAGAGCCGCGATATCGTGATGATTGACCAGCGCGGAACTGGGCAATCCAACAAACTGGCCTGCGAATCCGAAGTTGCAGAAGACCTTAACCAGGAAATTGACCTGGACCTGATCCGCACAGAAACTGAAGAATGCCTGGCTGAACTGGATGGCGACCCGCGTTTTTACACCACCACCATTGCCATGGGTGACTACAACCGGGTTCGCATGGCCATGGGTTATGAAATGATCAATATCATGGGTGTGTCTTACGGTACCCGCTCCGCCCAGGTGTACCTGAGGCTGTTCCCGGAAACCGTCCGCACCGTGACCCTCGATAGCGTTGTGCCGATGCAACTGGCGCTGGGTCAGGAACATGCGCCGATGCTGGATCGCAGCGTGGAGACCGTTTTTGAGGATTGTGCACGTGATGAGACCTGCAACGCCCTCTACCCGCACCAGGCTGAAAATCTGAATGCCCTGTTCAGGCAACTGCGTAGCGAACCCCGGCAGATCATGATTATCAATCCGGTCAGCGGTGAGCCACAGAAAATGCGTTTGACCGCCGATACCCTCGGTGTTGCTCTCCGTTTTCTGAGTTACGCCAGCGAAACCCAGGCCCTGATTCCACTGCTGGTACACGAGGCATTAACCACCGGCGACCTGTCACGCCTGGCCAGCCAGGCCATCCTGGTAATGACCGGGCTGAACGAAATGCTGGCCCGCGGTATGGAGCTTTCCGTGTTATGCAGCGAGGATTTCCCTTTTATCGACCTGTCCGCAGATTACTCCGATACGTTAATGGGCAACCTGTTTTTGGAAATCATCGGTCTGCAGTGCAATGTCTGGCCGCGTGGTGCCGTACCGGATGGCTTTCACCAGCCCGTGGTTTCAGATCTTCCTGTTTTGTTGATGTCGGGTGAACGCGACCCCGTCACACCACCACACTACGCGGTACAGACAGCCGAGACTTTTTCCAATAGCCTAAATCTGGTCGCCCGTGGCCAGGCGCATTCCGTCATGAAAAATATTTGCCTGCGTGATATCACCACGGACTTTATCGCCAAGGGCAGCATAGAGGATCTGGATACCACCTGTGTGGAGAACATCCGGCCCACCCCGTTTTTTACCAGCCTGCTCGGGCCGGACCCATGAGCAGCAACAGCGAAGTAATCCATGATCAAAGTAAGTAACCTGTACAAATCATTTGGCAAGGTCAAAGCCGTCAGGGGGATTTCATTTGAAGTCCGTGATGGCGAAATTACTGGTTTACTGGGTCCGAATGGTGCCGGTAAGACCACCACTTTGAGGATGTTGTATTCATTGCTGCCGCCAGATAAAGGTGAGATCCGCATCGACGGCCTTGATCCTACAAAGGATGCAATGGCCATCAAACGCACCCTGGGGGTCGTGCCTGACAGCCGCGGTCTGTACACACGCATGAGTGCCCGCGAAAATATTGCCTATTACGGTGAATTGCATAGCATGTCCCGCAAGGACATCAACACCCGTATTGAAGCCCTGGTAGAAACGCTGGATATGGATGATTTCATAGATCGGCGTACTGAGGGCTTTTCCCAGGGGCAGCGCGTCAAGGTCGCTATTGCGCGTGCCATGGTGCACGGCCCGCAAACCGTGATGATGGACGAGCCCAGCAATGGACTGGATGTCATGAGTACACGCGCCTTGCGGCGTTATATTCTCGACCTGAAGAATGCCGGGCACTCGGTCATTTTGTCGACCCACATCATGCAGGAGGTTGCAGCCTTGTGCGATCGCATTGTCATCATCGCCCGGGGACGGATAGCGGCGGACGGAACTGCGGAAGAACTGCTAGAGAAAAGTGGCTGCGATAGCCTGGAAGATGCATTTGTCCATTTAATCGGTTCGGAAGAGGGCTTGCTGGCATGAGCGGGCTCGGCACGGTGTATAAAAAAGAAGTACGAGAAAATCTGCGTGACCGGCGTTCACTTTTCAACTCGGTACTGCTTGGGCCCATCCTGTTTCCAATCCTGTTCATCGGCCTGGCTTACTTTGCCGGCAGCAAGCAACAGGAACGTGCCGAAAAGGTGCTGGAGGTGCCGGTGGTCGGCGCTGAACACGCACCCAACCTGGTCAGTTTCCTTGAACAACAGGGCCTGATCATCCTGGACGCACCGGCAGACCCGGAGGCTGCGGTCAGGGCCCAGGAAATGCAGGTCATCATCCGCATCCCCGAGAAATTCCCGGAGCAATGGATTACCGGCAAGCCTGCAGTTGTTGAAGTGATCGCTGATCCTTCACGACGCGAATCTGATATTCCCATGCAACGTATCCAGGGGCTGCTGTATGCCTATGGCGCCCAGATTGGACAACTGCGGCTGCAACTGCGAGGGGTTTCACCCAATATACGTACCGCCATCATGGTCAAGGATGTTGATTTATCCACACCGCAAAGCCGCGGCATGCTGGTCATGATCATGCTGCCCTATGTACTGATGATCACTGCCTTCACCGGTGGCATGCACCTGGCCATTGATTCGACCGCCGGTGAGAAAGAACGCAAATCACTGGAACCCCTGTTGATCAACCCGGTTCCACGCTGGCAGATCATGCTGGGCAAAATGGCGGCAACAGCAACCTACGCCTTTGCATCGCTGTCACTGACCTTGCTGGCATTCCGCTTTGCCTTTCCGTTATTACCGACAGGCGCCCTCGGCGTCGACCTGAACCTGAGCGCCAGGGCAGTAGGTGGCATACTGCTGGCAATTTCACCGGTGGTCGTGCTGGCCGCCGCCATGTTGACCACGCTGGCCGCACTCGCAAAAAGCCTGCGCGAAGCCCAGTCATATATGGGCCTGGTTTTCATGATCCCGATGATTCCAAGTTTGATTTTTATGGTCAATCCGATGAAGCCCGAAACCTGGATGATGGCGATCCCGATGTTCTCCCAGAACCTGTTAATCGGTGAATTCGTGCGTGGCGAATCGGTCAGCCTGCTCTGGCTGAGCATGTCGATGGGCAGTACACTGGTAATTGGATTCGTCTTCGCCGCGGTTGCAGCCACCTTATTCAACCGGCCAAGAATTGTGTTTTCAAGCTAGGAGCTTTCCAACATGAAAAAAATACTGTTATCCCTACTCATTGCCGTTTCATCCATCCCGGCATTTGCTGGCGAAGCACCCGTCGTCGGTTCTGATGCACCGTCTTTCAAGCTGCAGGACCAAAATGGCGACTGGCATGCACTGGGGGATTACCGTGGCCAATGGCTGGCGGTCTATTTTTATCCCCGTGACGATACCCCGGGTTGCACAACAGAGGCCTGTAACTTCCGCGACAACATTCATGCGTTCAAGGCCATCGGTGCGGCCGTGGTCGGCATCAGCGTTGACGATGTTGAATCACACAAGGAATTCTCCGACAAGTACAAACTGCCGTTTACCATCCTGGCGGACGAAGACGGCACGACCGCAAAAGCTTATGGCGTATTACGGGACTACAAATTACTGAAACTGGCAAGTCGCCAGTCCTTCCTGGTCGATCCTGAAGGTAAAATTGCCAAGCATTACGATGACGTGGACCCCGACAAGCACACCGACGAGGTACTTGCGGATATCAAGGCGTTTATGGAATAGGCTAATTCCTAAGACCGGAATACTTGTTTTTAACACTAAAATTTACGCGCACGGCATCCGGCAGCGGAGTGGGTAGCTCCTGCTGAGACCTTCGCCAACAGGACGTTGGCGGAAGAGCTTACACGGACGTACTTGCAGCGTGTCTCAGCAGGAGCTACCCACTCCGCTGCTTACCCCGAATTTTCAGTCACCACAAAACCAATCCTACGGATTACCGGAATCCACATTTTCGGCTTTGGCCTCACGAACAATCTTCCGAACATCGGCCAACAGCTCTTTTGCATCAAACACAATGCCATCCTTGATGGTGTATTTCACACCACCGACCCGCACAGGTTTATTATCGTCCCCCAGTTTAAAGTGACCGGTGCCATACAACACTTTGAAATTAGCGATGGGGTTTTCTTCAGTGATCACCAGGTCAGCCAGTTTGCCGATTCGCACTGAACCGATCTGGTCTTCCATGTTCAGGACCTGCGCACCCAGGTAGGTGGCTGAACGTAATACTTCAAGCGGGTGGAATCCCGCTTCCTGTAACAACTCCATTTCACGTATGTAAGCAAAGCCATAAAGCTTCCAGATATAACCGGCATCGGAACCAAGCGTTACCCGGCCACCGTGGTTCTTGTAGTCATTTAGAAATTGCATCCAGATCCTGAAATTATTTTTCCATGCAACCTCATCACTGGTGGTCCAGTCATGCCAGTAAGAACCATGTGATTTCAACGATGGCTGAAAAAACTGCCACAGCGCGGGCGGTGTATATTCTTTCTGCCAGTCAGCATTCATCTCGCGCATCAGGTCACGACTGGCTTCGTAAATTGTCAGTGTCGGGTTGAGCGTGAAATCCAGCGAAATCAGCTCGTCACGCACCTGGTTCCACTTTTCAGATCCCGGGTCCGCCGTCTGCGCCCACAGGCGACCGGCCTCACCAAAGCGGTGTTGCTCATTGGTATAGTTATAATCAAGCGGGTAATCCTGGATGACCTTGTCGACAAACATGGCCTCCGGTAATCCGTACCAATGTTCCATCGAAGTCATACCGGCACGGGCGGAATCCATGACATTCCAGTTCACCACGTCCAGTTGCGCATGATGCATGGTTGTACCCAGGCCCTGTTTACCGGCTTCATCCAATGCGGCCTGCATGATATTTGCGGGTGAACCGAAGAATTTGATTCCCATGGCGCCCTTTTTTGCAACTTTCCTGACCCAGTCGCGGGCATCTTCGGGTGTTAAAAATGGGTCGTCTTCACCCAAACCGAACGCGATATACGGAAAAATTCTTGGTGCGGAAATTTCATTTTTTTTGCTGCGCGCCTGGTGTGCCAGTACCCAATCCAGGCCATTAAAACTGCCGGGTTCACGTATGCTTGTGATGCCGTGGCCCAGCCACAGCTTGGCCACGTACTCAGCCGGCACACCTTGAGCATCCCCGCCAAAATGTGCGTGCAAGTCAATGAATCCGGGCAACAGGTAGTGACCCTCCAGTTGCATAACACGATCACCCGGCTGGACCGGGATACGATTGGCTTCAGGGATTGGTTTATATAAGCCCAAGTTGCTTATCCGGGCGATCCGATTGCCTTCAATCAGCACATCCATGGGGCCGACCGGGGGCGCACCTTCACCGTTCACGATGATTACACCGCGAAGAATAAGTCGTTCAAAGGGCCCTTCACCACGTTGCCTGTCAGGAATAGATTCAGGTGCCGAGAAAGCATTAAATGACAGGGAGAAGATAAGTATCTTTATTAAATTTTTCATTAACACCTTGTATTTATAAGCAGAAAGCGTATTCTGGTATTTCTAGTCTAATAGGAAATGGAATTCCTGGAGGTAGTTGTCATGGAAGACGCAACCAAGGCATATATGAAACCACTTAGCTGGCCAAACTCAGACCCCCTCGAGAACAATCCGGAATCAAACCCGGATTTGGACAGCCCCACTGTACCAGAAACAGAGGCCGAAAAGCCTGAATCCACGGATGAGATAGCGCTTGATCGCTGGTTCCTTGAACAGCGTGGTAACAAACGCGTTCCCAAACGCCTGGATGTGGCAAACGAGTTGCTGGTTACCTCTGGTGGTCCGCTCAAGATGACCGGTAACATTACGCTGATCAATGAAGACGGCAGTGTGACACACGCCAACAGTCTCAGTCTGTGTCGCTGCGGGGCATCAAAAAACAGACCGTTTTGTGATGACCAGCATCTGGAAATTGAGTTTTTTGACAGCGGCGCGGTGACGCAGCTTTCAGACTGGATGCCGATTACCCGCCCACAGACGATTACTGTGACCTGTGTGAAGAACGGTCCGTTGAAATTTCGCGGTTATCTGCGCATTTTCAATAAAAAAGGCCAGGAATGTATCACCATGAGTGGTTCATTGTGCCGTTGTGGCAAATCCAGCAAGAAACCGTTTTGCGATAACAGGCACGGTTGTACCTGCTGACAGGATTTGCGGCTAAAGCCGTTTTTTAATCACCGTAGTAAACACAACCGGCGTTGCAGGTTTCCTGGACTATGATTTTACTCAGGCCTTCCAGCCCGGGTTTCAGTTGCTGCCAAATCCATCTACACAGGTTTTCACTGGTGGGGTTCTCAAGTCCATCGATCTCGTTCAGGTAATGGTGGTCGAGCTGGTCAAATACCGGTTGAAAAATTCGCCGTAACTCAGCGAAATCCATCACCCAGCCGTCCTGCTCCCCGACCGGTCCCGACACGTGTACTTCAATACGGAATGAATGGCCATGCAGGCGTGCACATTTGTGCCCTTCGGGGACATTCGGAAGCCGGTGAGCCGCTTCTACCTGGAAAACCCGGAAAATATCCATAGTCAAATCGTGACCTCACACATTAAAAAAATTATCGCAAACAGAGGCTAGCAAATTGACGTGTGCATCTGAGTCATTGAGAGCCGGGATGTATTCCAGCTTTTCTCCACCGGCAGAGATGAACAATTCCCGGTAGCGAATGGCAATTTCTTCCAGCGTTTCAAGACAATCTACCGAAAAGCCCGGGCTGATAACCTGCAGGTGCCTGGTGCCTGATTCTGCCAGCTCCCTGATCACTTCATCTGTATAAGGCTGTAGCCATGGCTCGCGGCCAACCCGTGACTGGTAAGTTATCTGGCACTCTTCTTCCAGCTTCAGAACTTCGGTTACCGCAGTAAAACTTTCCAGACATTGTTTTTCATATGGGTCACCCGCATCCACCAACCGCCTGGGTATTCCATGCATTGAAAACAATATCTTTTCCGCCTTGCCGTGCTGCAACTGGAAGTTACGAATTGAACTGGCAATTGAATGCACCCAGCCAGGTTTGTCGTAATAATGGCTGACCAGGTGTAATTCAGGATCCCAGGCCATCTCGGCCAATGCTGCGGTCACTGCATCAAAAACGGATTCTGTGGTGGTAACCGAATACTGGGGATACAGTGGCAGCACCACCAGTTTTTTTACACCCGCATCGCGTAAGGAAACCAGCCTGCTGTGAATATCTGGCTCCCCGTAACGCATCGCCAGCCTGACATCCGCACGACCGTCCAACAAACGCTGTAGTCCTGCAGACAATGCCTCGGAGTACACCAGCAGAGGTGAACCGTCGGCCAGCCAGATTTTTTTATATGCCTCGGTGGTCCTGCCCCTGCGCAATGGAATGATAACCAGTCTCAACAACGGAATCCAAAACCAGCGGGGTAAGTCCACAACACGGGGATCTGACAGGAAATCTGCTAAAAATTGCCCAACACATCCTTTCTCCGGTACATCCGGTGTACCAAGGTTAACCAGTAAAACACCATTCTCAGGCATGCAAATCCCCAGTGGGGCAACAAAATTCAATGTTGCCAAAATACGACATCAGAAAGGATTTTGCAGCTTGTACGCTTTGTGTTCAAGCTTGTTTGTGTCTGTCTTTGCTGCTTTAGCCCTTTTGCCATGCGCATCCCTCAAAAATCCCGCAAATTTGACCCTGATATTTATCAGTAACCAGTGTGTTGCAGTTTTGCAACAAGTCAAAAAAACACCCACGGATACCCACATAAGGCTTTGTAATCACTGTTTTTTCTGATAGCATGGCCTTCCAGTTGGCTGCGGTAACAGGGATGGATGCTGCCCGTATGAATAAAAGAATTCGCTTTGCCCTGATTATGGTTGTTTCACTATTCGCCGCAAGTGCGAATGGTGCGCCTATGGCATACAGCGTCAATTCTGACAGCGGGAAAATCTCAACCGATGACAGCCTGTACGCGATTGATCTCACGACTGGTAGTAATCAGCACAAAGGCAAACTGTTTACAGGCGTTGAGTACCGCTCCGATACAGAAGGTCTGGCATTCGATTCCTTTGGTAACCTCTGGGGTGCTGATGATGAATCCCTAACACTGTTTCAGATCAATACAGACAACGGTACCATACCATTCGGAGAAGATATTCAATTACCCTTTAAGTTCTTCGGCAGCAATGATTTCGGCATGACATTCACTTGTGATAACGCCTTATACCTTACTTCCGTAATTGAACGCACCTTGTACCGACTTGATTTAGAGGGTGGAATGGAGATCATAGGTACTGCGGGTGCACTTGGCGCAAATATCAGTGCCATCGCAGCCATCGGCAACCCCACAAGGCTGTACGGGCTGGGCAATGGCGATGTTGATACCCCCAGCTTATACAGCATCGACGTAGCCACCGGTATCGCCACACCGATCGGGACACAGGGACTGGGTGCCGAGGTTGGCAAATACGATGAGGGCGGACTAGCCTTCGATAGTGACGGCACTTTATGGGCTATTACTGACCGCCGCCAGATCGAAAACCAGCCCAGCCAGATACTGCGGATCGACGAGAAAACCGGCCATGCAACCCTGATAAATAGCACCAGCGAAGTCGGCTTTGAGAGTCTCGCAATCAGCCGACCAACCTCTTGCAACATAGGGCTGCATGAAGACAATGATGACCCGCGCATTCCGATATTTAGCCCAGCCGGGCGCTTACTCGCAATCTTTACCCTGATGCTTGCCGGGATGCTTGTCCTGCGCAGGCGTATTTCCTGAACCAACTAACGGTAGCTGTTTTTAGAGCCAAACCACTCGGTTTGGGCTAAACTGCGTACACTCAGAAAACACCGGAGTTAAAACATGATTGGTGGAATAAGCGTCACCCAGCTCCTGATCCTGCTGGTGATTGTCATGCTGGTTTTCGGCACCAAACGTCTGCGCAATATCGGCTCTGATCTCGGTAGCGCGATAAAGGGTTTCCGTAAAGGAATCGAAGACGAACCCGAAGACAAAGAGCCTGAAAAAATAACCACAGAAGAAAAAACTTCCGCAGAGCCGCAAATCAAAAAGGAAAACACCACGGTTTCAAGCCCGACCGACACAGATGTTTGATGTTGGTTTTGCCGAGCTGTTTCTGCTGGCCCTGATCGGCCTGCTGGTGCTCGGCCCCGAACGCCTGCCCGGTGTAGCACGCACCGTTGGCGGTTTTGTGCGCAAGGCCAGGGCGAGCTGGATCAGTCTGCGTAACACCATTGAGTCCGAGCTGGCCGAAGCCGATATTTCCACGCCCCTCAAAAAAACCAGTGAAGAACTGCAACAAATTGGCAGGGATCTGGCTGACATGCCGGGATTGACCTCGAAAGACCAGGCACCCGTCGAGCCGGAATCACAGCCTCCGGCAAATACGGATTCTGACAAGAAGTCAGATCCGGAACAGGATTCCAGCAGTGGCAAGGACAAACATGTCTGAGATACCCGAACAAGACGAGGAGCTAAGTTTTCTCCAGCACCTGGTTGAACTTCGCAGCCGTCTGCTCAAGGCTTGCCTGTCTGTCTTTGTCGTACTGATCGCTCTGTTGCCATTCTCCCGCCACCTGTATGAAACCCTGGCGTCACCGCTGATGGCGCAATTGCCGGAAGGCAGCAGCATGATTGCTATCGATGTGGCGTCACCGTTCCTGACACCGTTTAAACTGACATTGCTGATCGCTATCATGATCTCGATCCCGGTGGTGTTGTACCAGCTATGGGCCTTTGTTGCGCCGGCTTTATTCAAACATGAAAAAAAGCTGGCCCGGCCTTTGCTGTTTTCATCCGTGTTTCTTTTTTATGCCGGTTGTGCGTTTGCGTATTTTGTCGTCTTTCCGCTGGTATTCGGGTTTCTGACTCGCGTCGCGCCCGAGGGTGTTGCGGTGATGACAGACATCAGCAAATACCTGGATTTCGTCATGATGCTGTTCCTGGCGTTTGGAATTACCTTTGAAGTACCGATTGCGACCATCATCCTGGTAGCTACCGGCATCACGACAGCCGATAAACTGGCAAGCTGGCGGCCCTATATCGTCGTTGGTGCTTTTGCGCTGGGCATGATCCTGACCCCGCCAGATGTGATATCACAAACCCTGCTGGCGCTGCCAATGTGGTTACTTTTCGAAATCGGTATTATATTTTCCCGCATTCTGGTGCAGAATAAAGAAACAGATTCCGATGAAGAAACAGATCAGGCTACCAACTGATCACCGGTGTTTTTGCCGCGCCCGGCGACGGCATCATCCAGACCGAAAATATCCCTGAATGCCAGGTACTGGGTGCCAAATAACAATAGTTGAAACAACGGACCGATCAGCAGTAGCAGGGAAGCCAACCAGGTAGACGCTGTGCCGCCACTTAGTGCGGAAAGGTAGAAAGAACCGAACAGCAAGGCAATGGGCACTGCCACCAGCCCAAGCACTACACCAATCACCAATAATGGCCGCCAGTTCCGGCCCAATGCCTTTAAGCCCGTTATTACAGAGCTGCCTACACCTTGTTTCTTGAACCAGATCAACGGCACGGAGAAGTAGGTGACGGTACCACTGACCGCGGCAGCCACTGCCATCGACATGATGGCGTTTTGCATAATTTGCGGATCAATTAGCTGTAATGCATCCAGGTCACCCTGCTCTATGCGGCTGAGTATTTCAGGATCGAGATCGACCAATTGTCCGGCCAGGGCCAGTGAAACCACCAATAACCCCAGGACCATTACCGCCCCGCCCAGCAACAACAACTGGCTGACACTCTTTTTAGCTGTAAACGGCAGGAACAATACCGCCAGCATGGGCTTTTCCCCCCGCTCTACCAGGTAGAACGCGTGCAGCATACCGGCACTAAGCACCGGCAAACATAAGATCACCAGCAGTCCAAGAGCATTCGCTTGCGAAAAACTCAGAAAGAATTGAAAAAACAGGCTGATCAGCAACAGGCGCAACGGTTGCCGCCGGACAAGTTGCCAACTGCCTGAAACCCAGGCAAGGCCACGTGCCGCCGGTAACTTACGAAACGACCGCTGCTGATGCTCACTCATGCGTTTGCAGGTGTTACATTGGCAAACTGAAGTGCATCGCTATCCCAGGCATGGGAATTTTCAATGGCATCCAGAACCTGTTCCGGTTCATCGACCACAGACCACATTTTCAAATGGTTTTTTCCCATGAAGCTCTCATCAATACTGTGGTGCAGAAATTTCACCAGGCCATCATAAAATCCAAGCGTGTTAACCAGGATGATGGGGCCTATCCACTGACCCAGGCGTTTCATGGTCAGCGCTTCAAACAGTTCTTCATAGGTGCCCGACCCGCCAGGCAGTGTTACAACGGCGTGTGAATCTTCCAGCATCAGTTGTTTACGGACACGCATTTCCTCGACTATTTTCAAGCTGGTCAGACCACGATGAGTCAATTCGAGATCCTGTAAAAACCCGGGTACTACACCATGGACTTTTCCATTCTTACTGAGCGCGCCATCGGCCATGGAACCCATCAGTCCACCACCTCCGGCTCCATAGATTATAGATTTTCCGCCAATTGCCAATGCCTCACCCGTGCGCCATGCTGCGTCGTAGTAGGCGGGTTTGAGTGCTGCGCTGGAAGATGCGTATACGGTCACCATTTTCACATGATGTGGGTCAAGCAGGTTTTTTTCAGTCATTGTAATATTGTAAACCAGCGTAGCGTCTCTCTGGAGAGTATATTTGAATCAGCAGCCAAAACTGAATCGGGTCACCGGGCTACCGATATCCATCGGTATTATTATTACCTGTGTTGCGGTTTATTTATTGCCACAATTATTACCACAAATGGAGGTGTTTTTTTTAAAGCACTTCGCATTGTGGCCTTTGTACAGCGGCTATTTTCAGCCCTGGCAGTTAATCAGCTACGCTTTTTTGCATGGCAGTTTCAACCACCTGTTTTTCAATATGTTTGCCCTGTGGATGTTCGGCCTGCCAGTAGAGAGAATATGGGGTAGCCGAAAATTTGTTGAATATTTTTTCATATGTGTGCTGGGTGCCGGCTTGATCCAATTGCTGGTCCAGTACATCTCCGGCGATATTTATCCCACCATCGGTGCATCCGGTGCAGTTTTCGGAATGCTGCTGGCCTACGGCGTAATGTGGCCCAACAACAAATTAGTCCTTATTTTTTTCCCGGCACCCATTAAAGCGAAGTGGTTTGTACTGATTTATGGTGCCGTCGAATTGATTTTCGGTGTCACCGGTATGATGCCGCAGGTAGCTCATTATGCACACCTTGGCGGCCTGTTTTTTGGCGCTGGATTATTATGGCGATGGGGTTGGCGGCCAGGCATGACCTGGAATTAGCCCCATCTTGAGCAACTTGAGTAAGTAGAGAAAAACAATGAGCAAAATTTATCCTGTTATCCCTGCAGCCCGTGAACGTACCCACGTTGACAAGCAGCGTTATGAAGAAATGTACAGCCAGTCGGTTGAAAACAATACCGAATTCTGGTCCGAACAGGCACGTCGTATCAACTGGATAAAACCCTTCAGCAAGGTCAAGGATATATCCTGGGATCGCAAGGACGTATATATCCGCTGGTTTGAAGATGGCACACTCAACGCCTGTTTCAACTGTATTGACCGGCACCTCGATACCCGCGCTGACCAGACTGCCATCATCTGGGAGGGTGATGATCCGGCCCGCGACCTGCACATCACTTACCGTGAACTGCATCAGCGTGTATGCCGCATGGCCAACGTGCTGAAAGAACTTGGTACCAAACGCGGCGATCGCGTCACTCTTTATATGCCGATGATCCCCGAAGCTGCTGTAGCCATGCTGGCTTGTGCGCGTATCGGTGCCGTTCATTCGGTTGTGTTTGGCGGCTTTTCTCCAGATGCACTGGCTGGCCGCATCATTGGCTGCCAGTCAAATATCCTGATCACTGCTGATGAAGGTTTACGTGGCGGCAAAGCAATTCCACTGAAAAAGAATGTCGATGCAGCCTGTGAACGCGACGGTGTAATGGATGTGCTCGAATCAGTGCTTGTCATACGCAATACCGGTAGTGATATTGCCATGGAATCCGGTCGCGACCATTGGCTGCATGAGGTCGAGACGGGCGTCCCGGATGATTGCCCCTGTGAAGAAATGGGTGCAGAAGACCCGTTGTTCATTCTTTACACCTCAGGCTCAACCGGCCAGCCCAAGGGTGTGCTGCACACCACCGGCGGTTACATGGTCTTTGCATCATTTACCCATGAGATTGTTTTTGATTACCAGGACGGTGACATTTACTGGTGTACTGCCGACGTCGGCTGGGTCACAGGCCACACCTATATCATTTACGGGCCACTGGCCAACGGTGCGACCACTTTGATGTTTGAGGGTGTGCCCAACTACCCCGATAGCAGCCGCTTCTGGCAGGTTGTTGACAAACACAAGGTCAATGTCTGTTATACCGCGCCCACCGCCATCCGTGCATTAATGCGCGATGGTGATGAACCGGTCAAGCGCACATCAAGAGAAACCCTGCGTCTGCTGGCTAGTGTTGGTGAACCCATCAATCCGGAAGCATGGGAGTGGTATTACCACGTAGTCGGTGAAGATCGCTGCCCCATCGTTGATACCTGGTGGCAAACGGAAACCGGCGGAATTATGATCAGCGGTTTACCCGGCGCCACGGCGATGAAACCCGGCTCGGCCAGTTTCCCGTTGCCGGGCGTGGAGTTGGCCATCGTTGATGACGAGGGTAATGTCCTCGACGGCGCCGTGGAAGGCCAGTTGGTCATTACCCGTAGCTGGCCCGGGCAGATGCGTTCGGTATACGGCGATCATCAGCGATTCGTGGATACCTATTTTTCCACCTTTGAAGGCAAGTACTTTACCGGTGATGGCTGCAAACGCGACGAAGACGGGTATTACTGGATCACCGGTCGTGTGGATGATGTGCTGAACATTTCCGGCCACCGTATGGGAACCGCCGAGGTTGAAAGTGCTTTGGTATCACACCCGTTGGTTGCGGAATCAGCGGTTGTCGGCTATCCGCACGAGATCAAGGGCCAGGGTATTTACGTGTACGTCACCCTGGTTGTCGACGCGACACCCACTGACGAGTTACGTACTGAATTACGCAACTGGGTCCGCAAGGAAATCGGTCCGATTGCCTCGCCCGACCTGATTCAATGGGCTCCAAGCCTGCCCAAGACCCGTTCCGGCAAAATTATGCGCCGTATCCTGCGCAAGATCGCCGCAAACGACTATTCCAACCTGGGCGACACATCAACACTGGCCGAACCGGAAGTGGTTGATTCGTTGATTGAGGACCGAATGAACCAGTAGTTTTGTTTGTTCAGTTCTAAATAAGGACGCTGTCATCCTCGCGAAAGCGGGGGTGACGGTGTTTTTTTGCTTAGAGTCCACTGGGTTCCAGCGGACGCTCACGGTGCATCAATATCCACTCGGCATCCTCTTCCAAGGCGGCATTACCGAGCGCCCTTAGTACCCTGCGACGGAAGCCCGGATCATCGGAACTGTCCAGCAAACGTCTTGCATTGGACAAAATGCCATGCATAAAGCGATATTGCTTGATCAGCTCTTTTTCTGCTTTCTTGTGTGAATAGGCATCACGAACACCGGCGATCAATGGAAACACACCCATCAAGACCAGCAATAAATGCCGGTTAAAATCAGACATGTCCATACCCGCAACCGCCAGCAGGACCGCGGTCAGGATGCCCGCCCACAAGGTAATTCTACCCAGGTAAGTTGTACGTCTGAACCTGGCGGCTTTTTCCTGTTCCTTGTTCCGGTAATAGGACAGCTGACCGGATTGGTTTGATTCATCACCGACCCATTGTTCAATCACCCAGTCCACCCAGGCCAGTGGCGGCACCTGATCACGGCTACGCGACAGGCTGACATTACGCATTACGTGGCGGATCCAACCCAGGTCCACATCCTGCTTTTGCAGGAAATTGTCATAGGCAAATTCAGCTGATTGCACATCGATAACACCGGCAAGACTCCAGTAAAACTGTACCCTTAAACCCTCAGCCAGCGCACGGTAATCGAGATGTTTGCGGTGCCACTGCCGTCGTTCACCGATCTTGAAAAGCAGGAAGCCAACGACAAAAGCAAGTAAGAATAAATTGACCAGGAAGTCCAACCCGTCAAATTCCGAATACACGATGAAGATCAGCCCTATTATTACCGCAAGACTGTGAATAGCGATCAGGCCTCCGGATATTCGCTTTTGAAAATGAATGGCCAACCAATCGGCCACCCGGTGTTGATCGGCGATCATTCGGGTACCCACCGGCAGTTCAAGATCCGGAGCACTCTCAAGAAGGTCGGCTCCCTCTTTTTCAATAGCAGACTGATATTTATCCGCGTCACGATCAAAGTCCTGCAAGCGGTGCAGCATGACCTGGTATTCCAATGGCATTTGATCACCCGCCTCCAGGCCGTAATGGGCGGTTACCCAGGTGATTTGAAATGGCTCCAACCCCGCCCTTGGTTGGCCACCCATTCGATCCCTCGAACAAACAATGTGATAAACCAGGTCATTTTCGTTATCGGCCAGCAGGTTCGGGGATTCTTCCGCTACTGCATAGCCCGGCATGACGGCCGTCAAGTGATAGTTGATCACGCTGGCTGTGCCGCCGGCAGCGGTTGATGGCTTGCCATCCCAGAGCGCCAGCAGAATCTGGCTGTGGTTGGAAATAAAAATACCCAACTGGGCGTACTGGAGATCACGATCCCCCGTTGTTACCAGTTGCCCGGAGTCGTCAGGCACTGTTCGAAGGTGGATGACACGCGCCTTTTTCAGTGAATCCCTGAAAGCCTCAACAGCGGCAGTAGATGAAAAGTCCTTTTCATAGTCAGCCTGCGGCATTGGCAGGGGCACAATCAACTCGATACCCAACTCCAATGCCACATCCGCCACCAGGCGGTCGCTGCCTTCGGCCAGCGGTGTGATCAACTGCAAATCAAGATCAGGAAAATCGCTTTCAAGTTGCAGGAAAAAGTCCCGCACTATTTTTTTAAGTGCGGGAACTTCATCTGCAAGCAGGTCACGATGACCGGTAACACCGATGGTCAGGTGCATGGCGCAAGCAACTCAATCTTCATGTTCAGCTTGGTTGCCACAAATAAGCCTTTTTGGTAAAGATCCTCTCCTTTTGAGTCACGATGACTGAAGCTGATATAGGTTTTGTATTTATATTTATTATTCACGTTACATTGCGTACCGATGATTAGCCCCCACACAGCTCATGTTTTTCACAAAAACGAATAAAATTGGGGTCGGCATAACCACTGGCTTGCAAATATGCAACCTCCCGCACGGCATTGTCCCTCTCGCCATTGATGACATACATACGTGCTGCGGATTCTGCCTCCGTGCAACTGCGCAGCTTACCGGCCAATGTCTGACCCAGGTCAGGCATCACGGGAAATTGATTAAAGTCGCTTTTTCCGTTTAGCTGCCACCATTGATACCTGGCCATTACGAGTTTATGTGTGTCGAAAATATCTGTTGCCTGTATGTCTGAACTGTCCGATTGCAACTGAATTACAGATTGCAAATATCTGTTTGCTGATTCCACATTTCCTGACCGGGATTCAATATCCGCGTAAGCGAGCAGGAAATCAATGTAATCTCTTCTCGGTACAACATCCCGATTGTTGAGGTTACTGACTGGATAGAGCGCCGGTTCAAGCTCGTTCAGCATGAATCTCGCCGATTCAAGCTGGCCGGTTTCTACCTGCAACTTCGCAAGCATTATCTGCCGGAGAAGTACCTCTTCGCGCAAATGAACATTGCTGCGGTCAGCATCGGATAATTGTTGCAGAATTGAAATCGCAAGCCCCAGATTCTGCTTAGCTGATTCAAATTTTCCAATGACCGATTGTGCAAGTGCAACGCCGGTCAATGTGTATGCGTATTGCTCCTTCAGTTCATTGTTGCCGGGTTCTGCCCGGGTTGAGAGTTCGGACAGTTCCCTGGCCCGGTGCCTTAGTGTCATGGCTTCATCCAGATTGCAGGCCTGGAACTGGGCCGTAGCGGCCCAAGCCAGGGTTGTTGCATAAACACTTGTAACAGCTTTATCTTCCGGCCTCAAAACCACCACCATTTCCATTAAACGAATGGCTTCTTCCACATGCGCAAGTATCTCCTCGTTAATTCCCTCGCCGCTGCCTAACTGAACCGCAGCCAGGTTATTGTGGGAGTATGACAGTTCCAGTATCCAGTCCGGATTATTCGGATCCTTATCCAGAAGCATGCGGGTCAGGTGGTGGTATTGTCGCATCGACTCCAGCGCACTTTCATACCGTTCCCGTCGGTGGTGCAAGCTTCCAATGTAGAACTCAGCATTACCCAACTCGAACAATATCCCGGAATGTTCCGGGTACTTCCTGTTTAAACTGGAGAATACATCGCGTGATTTTGTAAGGGCTTCGAGCGCTTTTTCCGGTTTGCCCTGGTCTTGACTGACCCGACCCATTTGCCTGAGAGCCAAACCAACTTTTTTACCGAGTTCAGGCGACAGTTTGTCCGAATCCAGGTTCTGAAGGTGCCTGGACGCTTCGTTACTTATAAGTGCCAGCGTTTCAAGATCTGCATCCGTTTGCAAGCGCTCTCCAAGGTCAACAACGAATGTGGCAAGTTGCTGTGCTTTCTCACGCTCATGTTGCTCGGATATTTGTGAAAACACCGTCATTATGGCCAGTGCCAGCGCTGCCGCGGCGCCCAGGCTGACAACAACCTGTCGTTTGCGGCGGCGCTGCAGATCCCGCTGACGCAATTCATCAAGCCGGATACCCAGTAAGCCTGCAATCAATTTCAGTTTCGCAACGTGTTTGCCATCCGCCCACTTGCGTACATCGGCAGCCAAGGGCTCCTTGAGACCAATTTCTGCCAGGGCAGTAGAAAAGCAGGCTGATACAGACCCGTCAACGGCCGGTTCGCCGTCAACTATGATGCAAAAAATCCGATTAGCCCGGCCAAGTTGTGCAAATTGGAGGATTTCTTCTTTAACCCAGTGAGAAGCCGCCGCATCCGGACTACAAACCACGATCAGGTTTTCAGAGTCAGCCAGGGCCTGCTTGACCGTACCTTCCAGGTCTGTAGCTGAAG
>PVMK01116694.1_pt1 | contig 39086 bp, 32 predicted proteins | sample 1853481 | NCBI WGS metagenome assembly PVMK01 (sample SAMN08533507, study PRJNA380276) | Marine sediment metagenome, whole genome shotgun sequencing project.
TCACTATCATGTCTCGGGCCGCAAAAGCGCCGCTCCAAAGCGGACTCGGGGAATTGATCGCCAAGAATGGAGGTGCGGCATTACCAATAAATATCGGGCTGCCAAAGGTAATACCTGTGATGTTTACGTCTGCATCTACTGGCCAGTGCACGGTCACTTCACTTAAATTAACTGGAACAATAGGATTAGGACTGGTTAACGGCCATGTAAGAATGTCTCCAGCCGAACCCGATCCCCAAAAAGGCAACCCGGATGGTGTTGGGCAGTTAGGTTCATTGTCCTTGATCACCAGGGTATGCGTCCCCGGCGAAGATAGAACCGCGTTAGTTGGTGTATCTAAGGTCACAATCACATCCTCATCCAGCTCTATTGTGTCATCATCAATAACACCTACCTGGATATCGATAGAGGAGTTGCCTGCCAGGATGACCAATGGGCTGGGTGTGATTGTGTAATCATTGCCAGCACCTTCGACAGCTGAACCAAGGACTATGAACGGTACAGTTACATCCTTTCCTGAAATTACACTCAATTGGGCAGTAATGGTCGCTGTCCCCGCATCCTCATCCACAGTTTGACCACTGGAGGTGAAATAGAGATCAGGTTCGGGGTCATTGTCAGGAATGGTGATCTTATGAAGACTGGGTGTCCCCTTAATAGCATTGGTGGGATCACCCATGATGATCTCAATTGTTTCATCGTATTCATCGATAGCATCATCGTAAATCGTGACATTTATGCTGGCACTGGCACCGCCCGCAGGGATCACCACCGAATCTGCATTCACTGAATAATCCAGGTCCCTGGTAGCAGTTCCAGCAAAGGTGAATGGGACAAAAACATCTTCGCTCCAGGCAGCACTGAGCAAGACTTTGACTGCGATCTTTCCATCAACCAAGTTGCCGCTGCTTTGACTGGCAGTCTCAAAATAGGCGTCCGGCTCCATAGCATCTGAGGTGATCGTGGCAGTATGTTTAAATGGAGTGCCCCTTTTGGCGTTGTTGGGATTTTGAATCATCAATGTGATGGTTTCATCTTCCTCATCATCCTCAAGATCCGGGATCACCGTAATCAATGTCGAAGCTGTTACAGCACCGGCAGGAATAAAAATGGTCGTCGTATCGATGGTGTAATCAACATCTTGGGTGGCTGATCCCCCCAAGATGAATGGCACCGTGATATCTTTGCTCGATTCAATCGTTAACTGCAGCTCGACGGTCATGGTACCGACAGTTTCATCACCGCTCTGCTGTTCCCAGGTGAAGAATACTTCTGGTGGATCGTCATTATCCAGGATCGTGTAAATATGTACAGCTGGAGAGCCGATGATTGCATTCACCGCACTCAGCAAAGTGATGCTGAATGGTTCGTCATCTTCATCGATCAAATCATCAACCACGTCCACAACAATTGGGAAAGTTGTATCAAGTGCAGGAATAGTGATTGGGCTGGAGAGGATCGTGTAGTCCACTCCCCGCTGTGCAAGTCCAGCAGTGTCAAAATCTACGATTATGTCTTTACTTGAGGGATGGCTGAGGCGCAGAAGTGCCAGGTTATCAACATCCTCCGGAAAACTTTGATCCGGCAGCAGAAATGAGACTTCCGGTGGGTCATCATTGTCTTCTATGTTCATGATGTGGGTAAATGGATTGCCTTTGACCGCATTCGATGGTGAACCCATGATTAAGACCGCGGTCTCGGTATCCTCATCAACGTCATCGTCGATAATTGTGACCACAATTTCAGCGGTTGTATAACCCGGCAGGATCACCACCGGGCTGCCGCTGACTGTATAGTCCACCCCGGGAATTGATGTTCCATCCAGGGAGAATGGAATAGAAACAGTTTTATCGGTGGCTGCGGTGAGCTGCAGTAGCACCCGGATTTCACCGGCGCTTTCATCCACGGTTTGTCCGCTTTCAACAAACGCAATTGTGGGTATGATCGGTGAAGGAGGTGTCCCTTGAATTTCGACGTCCTTGATAATCGTGCGACGCGTGATGGCAGAAATGGGTACTGGTCCGAAATTAGCGAGTGGCAATAAAGGCTGCCAGTTGGAGACTACCTGCACCACCACCCGGTCCGCCAAGCTGACCTGCTGGTCCGCAGGTATCGGGCAAATCGCAAATGGAGAACTGCTTGCCGGTCCATGGTCGTATGATATCGAAACATCGGTGCTAGAAATTCCAGCAAACCGCCCGATGCGCATGGCTGCATCACGAATGCCATCACAATCCGCGTAGTACCGCAGGCTGCCCGAGAGCTCCCCGGAAGCAGAGCCATAGCGGGCTGCTTCACGGCTGGAAGACATGACTGCACTGTATAGCCACAACAAGCGACCTGCTTCAATGATGCCAAAAATGAGCAGCAGCAAGATGGGCAAAACCAGGGCAAATTCTACAATACCCTGTCCCTTGAATTTTGGTTTGTGCTTCTTAAATATCTTTATCTCCATAGTCTCCTTCCAATGGACAAAGAGAGATCTACCGGGGCATCTCAGATGTAATTGTATACACAAAGGACAACGGTTTCATAACCAAATTGTTACCTTACAACTTTGCAATTTTATAAATTCGTGCAATATAATTTGTATGTCGATCATTAACTTGCTTTGTTTCATCCCCCTACTCAAATTACCTTCCGAACATCTCTGAAAAAAGTTGAATAATTCATCTGCCCAATCGAAATTTTAAAGAAAAAAGGAATCGCCGGTGTGCGATTCCTTATGTAATGTTGATCTTGAATTTTAGCTGATCAATTAGCCGCCCGGTGGATCGGTGGGTCGATATGTCGGATGGTGCGTGGGTTTGGGTTTCTTGGTTTTCCAGGGCGTCGGCTCGGGTTCACTACCTTCAGTTGGTGTTGGCGCCTGGGTTGCCTCTGGTGGATCTGTGGGTGTAGGGCGCATTGGTGGGTTTAAAGGTCGCTGTCGCTGTTGGTTGAACTCTTGGTGATTTTGTATTAGTCGGTGTGGGTGTATCACTTGCTGAAATTGATTCTTCTACTTCTTCGGTTGGTGTTTGTTCAAAGACAACAGTTGAAGTTGAAGTGAAGGTTGCAGTAGGTGATGGGGTTGGCGTTGAGGTGAACGTTGGTGTGCTGGTCGGGGTTGATGTAGTTGCCGCGATCATCACAAATTCAAAAGGTCGATCCTCGAATGGTTCGGAAGCCATGGTCAGGAATTTATCAATGAAATCTCCAGAGGCCATATCGGGATTAGCACCGATGATACCCACGAAGTTGTTGACCGGAACCCTCAGGGTCTCTTCAAAAAGCGAAGACAATTGAGCCGCGACAACCTGATCGGTTTTTGCTACTGTTAAAATACCAGACGCGGCTCGCGACAGTTGATACTCAAAATTCTGAAGTGTTGAATCGATCAAATCTGTCCGCCCAATCAAGACCAGCTCCTGCATTTCAATCACCCGTCTCCGGGCAAATTCGATCCGCAAGCGGGTTTCGTCCTCCTGGTTTGAGGCAAAGTTAACCCGCAGTTCTTCTTGAGTAATTTTAGCCTCGTAAAGCGGGTCTCCTGGTATGCTGCGTTGAACCAGAAAATCTGTACTGCGATAACCGATAAACAGCAGAACTGCGGTTAATGTGAGCAGAGCTGAATATTGAACGGCAATACGCCGCTCCAGGAAAAATGCCGGTATGCGGCTGAATGTTTCGGTCATCCCCCCTGCCGAGGATTGATCTCGGAAACGATTAACTAACCTGCGCTGTGAGAGCTGTACAAAACCAGGCCGGGGATTGAATACCTCCTTGCGGGACTGCAGCCAAACGGCAGCTTCAAGGGCAGGCCGCAACTGCTCGCTGTAATGCGGGTATCGATCGATCACGGTCTCAACAGTCGTTGATCCGTTGGCGATTAATACCAGGCAGGAATCGAGTATTTGTCCTAACTCATCTTGATTCCGAGCAGTGTTCTTGATCATTTCAATTCGCTACCGAGCCCATTTCTGTCTGTTAAATTTCCAATAAGCTGCGGAGAGCAGATAAGGCGCGATGCTGTAATATGCGAACCGCGCCAGGTGTCCGCCCCATCACTTGACCAGTCTCCTCTGGTGATAAACCGCTGAGGAACCTGAGTACGATCACTGTCCGGTAATCTTCCCGCAGTTGGGTCAGGGTATGCCGGACCTCTTGATGTTCAATATTAAGTATGGCTGTTTCGCCAGGATCTGGATTGAAATCTGTGATTTGTTTTTCTTCGATAGACATGATCCCCCCGGACCGTCCCGCTCGCCTATAGAAATCGATAAGCACATTGCGAGCGATTTTAAAGAGATAGGCCAGGAATGGTACTCCTTTTTGCCGGTATTTAGGCAGTGAACGCCAGGCTCTGAAAAAAACTTCTTCGGTTAGATCTTCTGCATCGAGGCGATCATTCAGGTTCGCGTAGATAAATCTAAAGATTGTCTGTGCATAACGCTGATAGAGTTCGCCAAAAGCTTCGGATTCACCATCCTGAGCAATTTCTATTAATTCACTGTCTTCGGAGTCTTGCCAATTAGGCATTTCCTCCACCCTTATGAACGTTGGATTCCATGTTTTGTTACATAATTGAGCATCACAAGAACCTCGCCGATAACAATACAAAATAAATCATCACCACGATATCTATGCGCATGTCAGCATTATGATCGGGTGGTTAGAATTGTCTCCATGATAACCTGTCGAGGACCTGATTTGGTCTACAATTCTGTTAGAATCTACGGGCTATGAAGCGGCTTATAATCCCGGCGATTCTCCTAGGATTGGTTGCCCTGGTGACAGTAATCTACTTCCAGGGAATTCCAAAGACTGTGAACCTAATGGTCAACGGCGAGTCGACAGAAGTTAACACCTCATCATGGAACGTATCTGGATTCCTTGAAGAACAAGGACTGGTAATGACTGAGCAGGACTCGATTGATCCTCTACCATCCAGCCTATTGATTGGCGATGAGGAAATATCGATCCAGCAGGCATCCTGGTTCACAGTGGATAATGATGGTTCATCACAATCTACCTTTGCTCGTTTCAATACACTCGAAGAGATATTCTCCGAACTCAAGATTGACCTTACGCCGCACGACTTGGTTTATCTTGACGGTGCCCAGATCTCGACAGATGCTCCCCTCCGCTCAGGTTCAAATCACAGTATTCAAATTCGAAAGCCAAAACAGGTTGTGTTGACAGGTGGAAAAACATCTCGAACTTTTGAAACATCAGCACCGACTCTTGGAGCAGGATTGTGGTTGGAGGATGTTTATCTGGACATTGGAGACTATCTCAATCTACCTGTCGACTCAGCTGTTACAGGTTCAGTAGAAGCTGAGCTGGAAGACTCCAGAGAAATAACCATTCAGCTCTCAAATGGATCCATTAAATCTAAAACCAACGGGAACACAGTTGGTGAGGCATTGAGCGATTCAGGAATTTCGCTGCAGGGATTGGACTACAGCCGCCCAGGTGCCAATACTCCTGTTCCCAAGGATAGCAAAATTCAAGTAATCCGCGTCCGAGAAGAGCAGTTTTTGGAATCTGAGCCGATACAATACGATACAGAATCTCAGCCGGTTGCAGACCTGGAAATCGATAACCGCAGTCTTGTCCAATCCGGTGTTCTCGGATTGAAGACCAGGCGTATCAGGGTGCGTTATGAAGATGGTCAGGAGATATCTCGCCAGGTTGAAGATGAATATGTCTCCCAACCACCACAATCAGAGATTCTCGGTTATGGAACGAATATTGTCCCGAAAACCCTTGATACTCCAGGTGGACAAATCACTTATTGGCGGGCTTTGGAGATGTATGCGATTTCCTACAATGTGACCAGCAGTGGTGGCGACGGGATCACCGCCACAGGAATCCCTCTGGCTAAAGGAGTGGCCGCCATAGATCCAAGATACATCCCTTATGGCACACGCATGTATGTCCCCGGCTATGGAGAGGCATTGGCAGCGGATACCGGAGGCGGCATCAAAGGGCGCATGATAGACCTTGGCTACCGGGATGAAGATTATGTCTCCTGGCATCAATGGGTGACGGTTTATTTCCTCTGGCCGCCCCCGGAGTTTGTGGCATGGATCATTCCCTAGAACCGGACCGGCTCGATGTACCAGGTTTATTAAGAACGCATGGTCTCAAACCAGATAAAAACCTGGGTCAAAATTTCCTCATCGATCCTCATTATTTAAAATTAGTTGCAGATGCGGGGGAAATAAATGACCAGGACACCGTTCTGGAGATCGGCGCTGGGATTGGAAATCTAACACGCGTGCTTGGATCGCGAGCCAAACAGGTTGTCGCAGTCGAAATCGATGCAGATCTAATCCCGATCTTGATTGAGAGCACCGGGGATTATCCCCACATAGAAATCCACCAAGGGGATATCCTTGGATTTCATTTAAATGATTTAATTACCTCTTCAAATTTCCTGGTAATCGCCAATATTCCTTATTACATCACATCGAAAATCATTCGTTACCTGATGACCAGCGAGATTGGACCGAAACGCATCATCCTGACAATTCAAAAAGAAGTTGCAGAACGTATCTGTGCTGCATCTGGAAAATTCAGCTTACTAAGCTTGAGCGTGCAGGTGTTTGGAAATCCGGTAATCCAATCTAAGATTCCGGCAGGTGCTTTTTACCCGGTTCCAAAGGTCGATTCAGCAATATTGAGAATCGATATGCTCCCTTCACCTTTGATCCCAGCTGAACGCCTGGAGACATTTTTTTATCTCGCCAAGGCCGGATTCAGTCAAAAAAGGAAAAATTTGCGAAATTCACTTTCTGCGGGCATCAGATTTGACAAAAAATCTACTGAAGCGCTGCTTCAATCTGCAAGCATAGATTTTCGCCGCAGGGCAGAAACGCTATCAATTGAGGAATGGAAAACCCTTACTTTGGAATACCAGAAAAATTATTCCCCCCAGAAATCACAACCGTATTAAATTATCAGAGTTTTGTGCTTTGAGTTTGCCTCAGGATCAAGATCACGATATTCGTACAGCATCTGCCATACGCGCAAGGCAGCTTCGAGTTGGATGGCAAACGACATCTTTGAGGTCCCCCACTGCCGGTCGGCAAAATAAAATGGTACTTCAGAGAATGAATAACCCAATCTCTGGGCTACATATAGCATTTCAACCTGGAAGGCATAACCGTTAGATCGAATTCTATCCAAGGGCATACCAAGCAGTGTTTCCCTTCGCCAGGCTCTAAATCCTCCGGTTGCATCGTTCACCTGTAAGTGCAGTATTGACTTGGCATACAGGTTGCCGAATGTAGATAGTGCCTTTCTCCACAGAGGCCATTTTTCATCCAGCTGTCCACCAGGAATATAGCGCGATCCCATCGCAACATCAGACTCTTTCAAACTGTCAATCAAATCGATTGTCTTTGCGGGAGGGTGGGAAAAATCTGCGTCCATCTGGATGATCGCATCTGCGCCAAGTTCTAGTGCCTTTTGGAAGCCCTCAATATAAGCCGAACCTAAACCCTTTTTTCCCCTACGGTGCAAGACATCAATACATCCCTGATAATTCTTGGCGAGGTTCTCTGTAACTTCTCCGGTACCATCAGGGCTGTTGTCATCAACCACCAACAGGTGGAGATCCTCAATAGGCAAAGAGAATAACGCGGCAGCTAATTGGGGAATATTTTCTGCTTCGTTAAATGTTGGAACGACGATGTATATTTGTTCGAATTTTCCCATGCACAAATTATAACCACAAAGGTGTGGTTATCTAATTGGGATCTTCTCGATAATGAATTCACACACCTCATCCCCCATTGAAACACACTTGGATTCGTTTACTCGAAACTCTTTGCCGCCGGACAGCCATTTCATACCCTCTTGCAAAAGTCCAACTGCGATAAAGCAAACCGGTTTATCCATATCATGACGCCCCCAGCACACTGGACAGCGATGGATGGTATATACAAATGTATGATCCCCCTCTTTTGAAGTACTTTGCTGGTCGCTTACCTGGGAGAATATCTTTGCCATGGATGGCACGCCAATGCGCATCTTGGTTTTTAATGGCAGTACCTTGAAAGCCAGGTCGCTTGCACCTGCTAAAGCACCAAAATTCTTAAGCGAGTCAGCAAAGGTTGCTCGACCCGCCCGTAAAGCAAGTCCACGCCCCCCACGTGGACCATAAATTTCTTCTAAAGCCTGGTTGATCGCCGAGACATCTGAAAAATCAAACTCTTTATTCAGATTGTCAGGGGGGAAATTATCGATCAATTCCGGGAGATGTGCCAGGTTTAGCATGGCATTAAGACCGTTTTTCCCCAACACATCCTCAAGGGCTTGCAGCATGATCAACGCAAATTTGTTGGCGTAGTAATAGCCGCTTTTTTCAACAGGATCCATAATATCGATTTTGACCTTAGATTAGTTCAGAAAGTGCCTCTGTCGCCCGGCGCATATCCAGGAAGATCAATCCCAGCTTGGCTTGCTCGCGCGCCAAAACAGTCAATACTGCTTCCTCACCAATTGACATCAGGATCACAAATCCATGTTCCCCCTTGATGTAAACCTGTTCCAAAGTTCCCCTACCTAACTCATTTGCGATCCTTTCTCCAAGCGAAAGCATTGCCGCTGACATCGCCGACACGCGGTCTTCTTCCACACCCTGCGGGAGCGCAGATGCGATACTGAGCCCATCAACGCTGACCACTGCAGAAGCTTCAATCTCAGGTGATGAGGCTTGCAAATCTCGCAATCTATCAACCATTAGCTCAGAACGTGATTTCATCGCGGTACTACTCCTAAAAATGGTTATTTCTTAACAAATTCTGAATGCGTGGCTAATGTAGCACAGCGCTGAATCGCTGTCAATCGAGGGACTTATTAATATTGATAGGTTTGCTAAATAAATAGGAATCAATCTTTTATGTAAAAAGAATGACCTAGCGGCACGATGTTGCTCGAGATATTTGAGCAAGTCAGCCATAAATTGGACGTGCTATAATCACCCGTGATCAAACCAGGAGTAATAACCCATGAAAGATCTTCGTGCATTTATCGATCTACTTGAAACCAATCAAGAGTTGGTCAGAATTGAGCATCCTGTCTCAGCACACCTGGAGATTACCGAGATTACAGACCGGATCAGCAAATCAGCCCCCGCAAAGAATAAAGCCCTGCTCTTCGAGAATGTTTCTGATACAAATATTCCCGTATTAATCAATGCATTTGGCAGTCCACAGAGGATGTCCTGGGCACTGGGCGTAAATGATTTGGAACAGCTCAATGAGAGGCTGGCAGCCCTGCTTGATTTGCGTCTTCCCGATGGATTCCGGAAAATGTTGGTGCGGGGACAGGAATTGTTGGAGGTTCTGCGCTCCATAGGGATGGGTCCGAAAATGGTCAAGAATGGCCCTGTCCATGAGGTTGTCGAGGATAAGAACCCCTCGCTTGGTTTCCTGCCCATACTGCATTGCTGGCCTGGAGATGCTGCGCCATTTATTACCTTACCCCAGGTCATCACCCGCGACCCAAAAACAAACATCCGCAATGTTGGCATGTACCGCCTCCAGGTTGTGGATGAAAAAACCCTCATACTGCACTGGCAGCGACACAAAGGTGGCGCTGAACACGCTCGACAGGCAAAAGTTTCTGAGCTCGACCAAGTCCCTGCTGCGATTGTCTTAGGCGGCGATCCAGCCAGCATGTGGTCTGCTTCTGCCCCCTTGCCCCCAAATATCGATGAGTATCTCCTGGCTGGATTTTTGCGCGGCTCCCCGGTTGAATTCGTCAAATGCGTCTCACAGCCTTTGGAAGTTCCAGCCAACGCGGAAATCGTCATTGAGGGATACTTCAACCCTCACGAGCATTTACCGGAAGGACCATTCGGTGACCACACCGGTTACTACACACCGGTTGAGCCGTTCCCGGTCTTCCATGTAACTGCGATAACCCGCCGTGCAGAACCAATTTATCCGACCACCATCGTAGGCATCCCACCCATGGAGGATGTTTGGATGGGCAAAGCCACTGAGAGGATATTCTTACCCTTACTGCAACTGTTCATACCTGAAATAATTGATATCAATATGCCGCCCGAAGGTGTTTTCCATAACCTGGTGCTCGTTTCGATCAAGAAGCGTTTTCCCGGTCATGCCCGAAAAGTGATTTTTGGTGTTTGGGGACTTGGTTTGCTCTCTCTGGCCAAAACCATCGTCGTTTTTGACGAATGGGTTGATGTGCAAAATCTATCCCAGTCAACCTGGCAAGCACTGGGCAATGTAGATTGGTCAAGGGACGCAGTCCACACTGATGGTCCTGTCGACCACCTCGATCATGCTTCATATCAGCATTCTTATGGAGGCAAAATTGGTATCGATGCAACTGCCAAATTACCTGAAGAAGGGTATCAAAGGGAATGGCCGCAGGTCGTCAAGATGGATAAAGATGTCAAAGATAAAATCGACCAGATCTGGAATGATCTTGGCTTATAATTAGGACAATGCTACTCGTATTTATTGGAACACCTAATATTATCAGGAGAGATATTGGATGAGAATGCAAAATTACCGATGGTCGATTGTAGTTATTGTTTTGTTGTTGTTCACGGCTTGTTCATCGATCACACAATCAAACGAGCCGCAAAACTTGAAAATTGCCGTTCTACCAATCTTAGATGCACTTCCAATGTATGTTGCACAGGAAAATGGCTATTTTGAAGATCAAAATTTGACAGTTGAGTTCATCCCGGTTGGGTCAGCTGCTGAACGTGACCAGGTGATTGCTTCAGGGCAGGCTGATGGCATGATCAACGATCTGGTTTCAACGCTGTTCTACAACCAGGATACTACCCAGATTCAAGTGGTCTCATTTGCCCGCACGGCAACACCGGAATTTCCCCAATTCCGCATCCTCGCAGCGAGAGATAGCGGTATCAATTCTGTAGAAGACTTAAAAGGTGTGGAAATTGGGATTTCAGAAGGATCTGTGATCGAATATACAACTGATCGCCTGCTTGAAGCGGAAGGTTTCTCCTCCTTGGATATTGCCACCCTGGCTGTACCCAGCATTCCCGTCAGGATGTCACTCCTCGATGAAGGTGAATTAAGGGCGGCAAATCTACCAGACCCCCTTGCATCCTTGGCGATTCAGGGTGGTGCATCAGTAATTATCGATGACACCAGTTATCCAGAATATGGCAATAGTCTTATTTCATTCCGGAAATCGGTTATTGATTCTGATTCTGATACCGTCAAAGGTTTCCTTGCGGCCATCGACAAAGCCGCCCAGGAGATCAATGCTGACCCTACGAAATGGGACAACCTGTTAACCGAACAGAAATTAGTTCCGGCACCATTGATAGGCAGCTACCAAATACCAACCTTCCCAATAAGAAGTTTGCCCAGCCAGGCTCAATGGGAAGATGTCGTGGCGTGGGGTTTGGCCAAAGGTTACATTTCTCAGGATGTTTCCTACGATGCCTCGGTAAATGGTGATTATTTGCCATAAATCCAATCAGGTTTAAGATTCACATTCATGATTCAGATTGAATCACTTTCATTCAACTACCTGGATGGACCACAGGTTTTCGAAAATTTTAATTGGTATGTTGAGCGTGGTGAAGCCTGGGTCATACTGGGTCCTTCAGGATGTGGGAAAAGTACGCTGCTCTACCTGATCGCTGGTTTAGCCTTCCCCCAATCCGGAGACGTCAAAATCGATGGTCGCCAACTAACTCGCCCGCGACCAAAATCCGGGTTGATCTTACAAGATTATGGGCTGATGCCTTGGGCCACCGTCCAGGAAAACGCAGCATTGGGTTTGAAGGTGCGCTCCTTCTATGGTCCCGATGGAAAACATGCGCCGGAAGAGTCACAGGAACCGATGAGTGTCGGGCATTGGTTGGAACGATTGCGCTTATCCGATCAAGCTGAAAAATACCCTGGACAAATTTCTGGCGGTCAACGACAAAGGACTGCAATCGCCAGGACACTGGTATTAAATCCAGATTTGCTGTTAATGGATGAACCCTTCTCGTCATTGGATGCCCCTACGCGGGAAAGTATGCAACTGCTGACCCTAGAGCTGGTTTCAGAACAAAAATTAACCCTGCTGCTTGTGACCCATTCCATAGAGGAAGCCGCTTTCATGGGTCAAAAAATACTGTTATTAAATAAGCCTCCCAATAGAACAGCTGAAATAATTCTCAATCCTTCATCAGGCAGTCGCGAATATCGTGAATCAGAACAATATAGCCTGATGTGTAAAAATTTACGCAGTAAAATGGATCAAGATTGAATGTAAAGAAGCGGCACCTTCTTTTAGCAATACTTGCTTTGATCGTTGTTTGGCAGCTGGTCGCCATGATCATCAACCGGCCGATCCTGCCTCCGCCTTTACAGGTAGGTCGGGAATTTATTCAGGAAATACAGAAAGATTTAATTTATCACTTTCTGGCGTCTCTCTGGCGCGTGTTGGCCAGTACCGCCCTGGCAATCTTGATCGCCGCTCCATTAGGATTGATTTTGGGTCAATCCAAGCGCTTAAACGCTGTGATCTCTCCTGTGGTTTACCTGGTCTACCCAATCCCCAAGGTTGTCTTGGTGCCAATAATCCTGCTGATCTTTGGGGTTGGTGATCTACCCAAGATAATGATCATATTCCTAATTCTGTTCTTTCAAATCCTGGTTTTGGTACGGGACCAGGCTGCCAGCTTGCGACCTGAATTGATCCAGAGCGTGCGCAGCATAGGTGCTGGTCGCAGGGCTTTATTCCGCTATGTCTATGTCCCCGCCAGCTTGCCAGCGATATTGACTGCTTTACGTCAATCAATTGGGACTGCTGTCGCAGTGTTATATATCGCAGAACTCTTCGCGACCCAGCAGGGACTTGGCTATTACATTTACCTCAATGGCAGTACATTTTTTAATTATCCCGCGATGTATGCCGGCGTGATTGCGATGAGCATATTGGGCTTGGGGTTATATTTCAGCGTCGATTGGTTGGAGCGCAGATTCTGCAGCTGGCAGTTCATAAATTAATCAAACATTAATAGCCTGCCGACTCGACTGTTATAATCGCTTTATGAAAGCTGCGCGAGAGTTCCTGGATTTCATAAAGTTCGAGCACACCATTTTTGCCTTACCATTTGCGTATTTAGGCATGCTGTTGGCGGCCAAAGGCTGGCCCACCTGGTACCAGTTCTTCTGGATTACTATCGCCATGGTAGCTGCCAGGACCCTGGCGATGGGTTCCAACCGCATAGCAGATCGCTGGATTGACGCCCGCAATCCAAGGACTGCCGAACGCCCCCTAATAACTGGCTCGATATCCATTCGAACTGCCTGGATTGGCACTGGGTTCTCTGGATTTGTTTTAGCCCTGGCAGCTTGGCAGCTGGGTCCATTAACCTTCATTCTTCTGCCGGGAGCATATCTATTTCTGATCGGATATTCCTTAACAAAGCGCTTCACCTGGCTGTCTCACTTCATACTCGGATTTACTGACGGCCTTGCCCCGCTCGGAGCCTGGGTCGCAATCCGGGCTTCACTGTTTACTCTTGAAGATTTACCAGCCTGGATATTGCTTGGTGTGGTTACATTTTGGATTGCAGGCTTTGATATTATTTATGCCTGCCTGGATGTAAACTTCGATCGAGAAGAAGGGCTGCAATCAATCCCGGTAAAATTCGGCATCCCAACTGCTTTGCGGGTCTCAACAATTTGTCATATCATCACCCTCATTTTACTTGCCATCCTTGGGGTTGTCTCTGGGTTAGGTTGGCCATATTGGATCGGCTTGATCGTGGTCAGCGCACTATTAACTTGGGAACACAAGCTGGTTCAACCGGATGATTTTTCAAAGTTGGGTGTAGCTTTCTTCAATATCAACGGTTATATCAGCATCACGCTCTTTATCTCAATCCTGGGATCGCTTTACATAACCTAGATACAAGATTAAAATTACTGGGTCAGACCAGTTTCTGAACGGAGAACCTTTTCTTATGACTAGATTTTCTTTATTGGTAGCAGCATTAATTTTCCTGTCATTTATCTTCCCTATCGAAGACATACCTGCCGCGATTCTACATTCGGAGCCAAGTTCAGTCTCTGGAGAAATTCTTTGTCTTCCGAGCAGTTCCAGCTTTTCAGCAAATGATTGCGTGAAGATGGGGCCTTCGGCTTATATCTCGCGTATGTCTGATCTTGGTGTTACATTTCCACTGCGCATTGATAATGGATCACAACCGGATCAATCATTAACCTACGTCGACATTCGATATGGGGAAGTCACCCGTGAAAACGCCAAGGTGTACGCCAGCCTGGAGGATGCTGTAAAGAAAGGTGATGTGGTGCGCCGGATTGATTCACCCTACAGTTTTATTTCTTATTATGATGAAGCGGTAGTTGATGGAAAGCGATATTACATGGTTGACTACGGGGGTTGGATGACTGCCAATGATATCTCCCGCATTGGAACGCCCTCACTATTCCAAGGCAGGGCCTTTACCCATACACCAGAGCGTTCTTTCGGCTGGATATCTTTTCCTATCCAAACAAAACGCTCGCCTGGATTCAGTAATGATGACTATACGGGGCGAGAGGTCTACCGCTACCAGGAAGTGCAGATTTATTCAACCACAGAAGTTGATGGCGTTGAGTGGTACATGATTGGACCAGATGAGTGGATACCGGAGAAAAGGGATTGGCAAAGGATAATTGGGCGCGTACTTCCGAGTAAAACACCTCCTGAAGGCGTCGATAATGGGCGCTGGATTGAGGTAAATCTGAAAGATCAAACCATCGCAGTCTACGACCAGGGCCAACTGGCTTTTGCAACATTGATCGCCAGCGGCATCGAACCTTTCTGGACAAGACCCGGGCTGTTCCAGATTTACCAAAAACTCGATTCCACCCCCATGAGAGGCGCGTTTGAAGCGGATCGCTCTGATGCGTATTACTTGGAAGATGTCCCCTGGACGATGTACTACGATAAAGCCAGGGCGCTGCATGGTGCTTATTGGCACAATGGGTTCGGCACCCCACGTTCGCACGGATGTGTGAATATGTCCGTTGGAGATGCTCGTTGGCTATATGATTGGGCCAGTGAGGGAGATTGGGTATATGTCTGGGATCCTTCTGGCGAAACCCCAACCGATCCTGAACAATTTGGTGATGGGGGAGCATAACCGAAACCTTGCATTATCTCCCAAAAATCCGAGAGATTTGGATAAAGATTTACAACTTGATCAGGTGATGCAATTTCAATATTGTATAGAATTTGCACCTATAAGATGGCTATGGTACACTTTTTTAATTAGTCCCATGACCACAACAATAATCAAAAAATTCACACCAAATAATAGGTTCCGAAGAGGAAACTTTGCTCACCATAGCTGAAAAAATAATCTTCATCGCTGCGCTGCTTTTGGCATTTATCGCAGCTATTCGGGTTACCTTCCGCATTGTACGAGTCGTAAATCGAGGCCATGGAAAAGTCAACTGGAGATTAATTCCAGGTCGACTACTCGAGGTAATCGCTAAAACCATTTCTTTCCAACCAGTCTTTCGGTTTCGATTAGTACCCAGCCTTTTCCATGCCTTCGTTGGATGGGCTTTTATTTTCTACCTTCTGGTCAACCTCGCAGATATATTAGAAAGTTTTCTCCTTGATTTTGAACTTTTCGGAGCAGGTACTATTGGAAATTGGTTCCGATTGACAGCGGATGTGCTCAGCGTGGCAGCTCTGCTGGGCATGCTGGCATTAATTATTCGCCGTTTCATTATCAAACCAGAAACTCTATCCGTAAGAGATGACGTTTTAATTTCCGACAAAGCAAGGCGGGGCATTAAACGGGATTCCGCGATCGTGGCTGTGTTCATTCTGGTTCATGTTGGAGCGCGTTTTGTTGGCCAGACATTAAAGATTGCAGCCACGAACAGCGATCCATGGCAACCATTTGCGAATAGCTTGTCAATTCTGTGGGCTGGGATGCAGGAATCGTCGTTGATCTTAGGGTTTCATATCACGTTCTGGTTGGCGATTGGCACAATTTTATTATTCATCCCCTATTTTCTTTACTCCAAACACTTGCATCTGATCGTAGCGCCGATTAATTTCCTTCTTCGTCCTGAACGCAGATCAATTGGCGAGTTGGACAAATTAGATTTCGATGATGAATCTATCGAACAATTTGGCGCTTCAAATATCGAGGATCTCGAATGGAAATTGATCTTGGATGCTTATGCCTGCATCATGTGCAATCGCTGCCAGGAAGTTTGTCCAGCCTACGAGACTGGGAAAGTTCTTTCTCCAGCGGCCTTGGAGATCAATAAACGTTATTATCTAAATGCCAATGGGGCAAGCTTGGCAAAAGGTGAGAAGAGTGAATTACCACTTACTGAATTTGCGATTACACCTGAAGCAGTTTGGGCTTGCACCGCTTGTGGAGCTTGTATTGATATTTGCCCGGTGGGCAATGAACCCATGCTAGATATTTTACAAATTCGCCGCTCTTTAGTGCTCATGGAAAATGATTTTCCGGAACAGCTCCAGACCGCATTCAGAGGCATGGAACGAACATTAAATCCCTGGAATGTACCAGCCACTGAACGCCTTAAATGGGCCGAGGGATTGGATGTTCCCACGATTGATCAAAATCCGGAACCAGAAATTCTGTGGTGGGTTGGTTGTGCGCCTGCAACTGACGCGCGCGCTCAAAAAACTGCCCGCGCTTTCGCTGAGATATTGAATACGGCTGGTGTTAACTTCTCAGTGCTGGGAGAGCAAGAACAATGCACAGGAGATTCTGCCCGACGAGCTGGGAACGAATTCCTGTTCAGTGAAATGGCAATGGCGAATGTTGAGCTGCTCAATGAGGTTGACCCTAAACGGATTGTAACCACCTGCCCGCATTGTTTACATACTTTAAACAATGAATATCCTGCATTTGGAGGTAATTACCAGGTCATCCATCACAGCCAACTGATCAACGAGTTGATTGAGACAGGACAATTATCCATTGAACTAGGCAACAATCAAACATTAGCTTTTCATGATCCTTGCTACCTAGGACGACAGAACGACATCCTCAATGAGCCACGGCAGGTCTTGTCCCGTACACAAAGTAATCTCATAGAGTTATCTCGCAGTGGGAAGAAATCGTTTTGCTGTGGGGCTGGCGGCGCTCAAATGTGGAAGGAAGAAGCAGAAGGTAATGAAAGAGTAAGCGCAGAAAGATTCAAAGAAGCACAGGATACCGATGCCGATATTCTCGCGGTTGGCTGCCCATTTTGTATGGTTATGCTCACTGATGCCAAGAACGAAACCGACAGTGATTTGAAAATCCTCGATATTGCAGAGATCGTGGTTCAAGGATCGGGAAAATCATCACCAAGTAAACCTCAATAATTACCGAAATTTGTATGGCTATTGAACAGTATTGGAATTCTCACATAATCAACCTTATCCTAATCATCACCCGAACCCGCGCCCTGTTGTTATATTCACTACGGAGACGAGATTATAAGAGAATGGAAGCATCCAATCCATTCTCTTTTTTTATCCTGATTCTTTGTTTGTTGATACGGGAATATGAATAGGTGGTCATATGACTGAAACAACTCACAGCCCAATTGATCTTACTGAAACACCGGATGAAATCATCGCTGATTACAGAACCGTCTTTCGAAGCCGGCAGGTGAGTTTGATCAGCAGGCGGGAAGTAATGAGCGGAAAGGCAAAATTCGGGATCTTCGGAGATGGCAAGGAACTTCCGCAGATTGCGATGGCGAAGGTATTTAACAAAGGTGATTTTCGTTCTGGGTATTACCGGGACCAGACTTTCATGTTTGCTATTGGAGAATTGTCTACAACCGAATTTTTCGCACAGTTATACGCTAACCCAGATTTGGAAGCCGATCCTGCCACTGCGGGTCGGTCAATGAATGCACATTTTGCTACTCGCAGTTTGAGTGACGATGGCTCTTGGAAAGAATTAACTGACCAGTTCAACTCTGCACCTGATATTTCTCCCACAGGCTCCCAGATGCCGCGTCTGGTTGGACTTGCATACGCCTCACGCCTGTACCGGGAATTGAAGGAGCTCGACAAATATCAACAATTCTCGGATAACGGAAATGAAATCGCTTTTGGTACCATAGGCAACGCCGCCACCGCGGAAGGAATGTTCTGGGAGTCAATCAACGCTATTGGGGTTTTAATGGCTCCAGCATTGATATCCATCTGGGATGATTGCTACGGCATCTCAGTGTCCAGCGAACACCAGCTGGTAAAACAAGATATCTCGAAGCTGCTTGAGGGTTTTGAATTCGATCGAGAAAGTGGGCGCGGATTTTCTGTCTTTTCTGTCGCTGGTTGGGATTATCCAGCTTTGATAGAGACCTATATTCAAGCCGCAAAATCCGTTAGAGAAGATTACATTCCAGCCATCGTACATGTTTATGAATTAACACAACCCCAGGGTCATTCAACTTCTGGCAGTCATGAACGCTACAAGAGTGAAGAGAGGTTGGAATGGGAAGCCGAGTTTGATTGTCTGGTAAAGTTCCGTGAGTGGATCGTGGAGCACAGGTTCGCTACGGCTGAGGAATTGGATCGACTTGAGGCGGATGAGAAGAATGATGTAGAAGATTCACGCAAGCAGGCCTGGCAAACCTACATGTCACCGATCATAGCTGAACGGGATCAGGTGGCTGAATTGATCGCTGAACTTTCAACAGCTTCTGAATTTCCTGACCTGCTGACAGAGATCCGTTCACAATTACTTTCCAAGCCAACCTCCTACCGGCGAGACTCAATGTCAGCAGCATTGAAAGCGCTAACCATAGCCCGAGATGAAGAAATCCCGGCAGCAAACAAGTTATTGGATTGGAAAAACTCGCAAGCTGAAAAAAATGATGAACGCTACAGCTCTCATTTGTACAGCCAGTCCCCACAATCCGCACTGAAAATACCCATAATCGAACCAGTATACTCTTCGGACTCGACCATCGTTTATGGATATGAGATATTAAATGCCTTATTTGATGCAGCTTTGACGCGCGATCCACGCATCATCGCCTTCGGAGAAGATGTTGGCCGGCTCGGAGATGTAAACCAGGGTTTCCGCGGTTTGCAGGATAAGTTCGGGGAGCTGAGAGTTTCCGACACGGGCATCCGCGAGGTAACAATTATCGGGCAGGCAATTGGTATGGCAATGCGGGGTTTGCGACCAATTGCGGAAATACAATATCTGGATTATTTACTGTATGCCCTGCAGATTATGTCAGATGATTTGGCAACCTTGCAGTGGAGGACAAAAGGCGGAGCAAAGGCACCCATCATAATCCGCACTCGAGGTCATCGCCTGGAAGGTATCTGGCATTCAGGCTCACCAATGGCTGGCATCATAAATCTTGTACGCGGCGTACATGTCCTGGTTCCTCGGGACATGACACGCGCGGCGGGTTTCTACAATACCCTGCTTCAATCTGATGAACCTGGATTGATTATTGAAGTCTTAAATGGGTATCGCCTCAAAGAGCAAATGCCGGAGAACATCCATGAATTCACTATCCCACTTGGTGTTCCTGAAATCTTACGCTCAGGAAAGGATATAACTGTCGTTACATATGGGGCGACATGCCGGATTGTGCTTGAAGCAGCAGACCGGTTAAACGAGGTAGGTATTGACTGCGAGGTTATAGATGTCCAAACACTGCTGCCATTCGACATTCATCATAGTATTCTCAATTCCTTGAAGAAAACTGGAAATATCATATTCGTTGATGAAGACGTTCCCGGAGGGGCTACAGCCTACATGCTTCAGGAAGTTATCGAAAGCCAGGATGGATACTATTGGCTCGATTCAGCTCCCCGAACTTTACCAGGGAAACCTCATCGACCAGCCTACGGCTCCGATGGCGATTACTGGTCAAAACCAAATGCGGACCACATTTTTGAAGCAATTTACGATCTGGCTAACGAGAGCAATCCGAAACAATTTCCAAAGTATTATTAAGTCATAACAATAAGGCTGGTGGTAAGATGCCCATAAAAGTATTAATGCCGCAGCTCGGCGAATCAGTGACAGAAGGCACGATCAGCAAATGGTTAATATCGATAGGGGATGAGATTAAAGAATTTGAACCCCTTCTAGAGGTAAATACTGATAAAGTCGATTCTGAGATACCTAGTCCAGGCGATGGTACCCTCCTTGAGATTCTCGTTGAAGAGGGAACTGTTGTGACTGTCGGCACTACTCTGGCCTGGTTAGGAGATGAAGGAGAAAAAATACCAGAAGAAGATCCAGATTCAACAGAAGTGCTGCAATCTGAAAAATCAGCAGCCAGTTCAATTCCTGACCAAACCCTGACTGAAGTTTCTCCTAGCGAACCTGTAAGACCTGGGCGGGATAAAGATTTGGGTTTTATCTCACCAGTTGTAGCTAAGTTATCCCATGAACAAAACGTCGATCTCAGCAGGGTAGCGGGCACCGGACAAGGTGGCCGGATCACGAAGAAAGATGTTTTGAATTACCTTGAAACTTCGAAAACAGCTGCTCAGGTAATATCACCAGAATCTCGCGTTTCTGGTGCAGCCGAATCTTCATCGGCAGTCCCTGGAGAACTTTTGCCACACTCGATTGTTCGGCGTTCAATTGCCGACCATATGGTGAAGAGTAAGCGCACTTCCCCCCACGTCTCAACAGTGATGGAAGCCGACCTGACCAATGTTGTCGCTCATCGCACTGCAAATAAGGAATCATTTTCCAGGGATGGTGTGAACCTGACTTTTTCGGCATATTTCATATCAGCTGCAATTGCTGGACTGAAACGCTATCCTATCGTTAATTCATCCTGGTTGGATGATGGCATTCAATTCCACAAGCAAATCAATTTCGGAATGGCGACATCCCTCGGTGAACAAGGATTGATCGTCCCCGTGATAAAGAATGCCGACCAGCTTTCCTTATTAGGATTGGCAAGAACAATAAACGATCTAGCCATACGCGCCAGGAACCATTCTCTGGAACCGGATGAAGTTCAAGGCGGGACGTTCACCATGACAAATCACGGCACAAGTGGATCTCTATTCGCAACACCGATCATAAATCAACCCCAGGCCGCCATTTTAGGTGTGGGCGTTATTCAGAAGCGTGTCATCGTGATTAGCGATGCGATTGCCATCCGTCCAATGGTGTACTTGACTCTGACCATCGATCACCGCATACTTGATGGGGCAGTGGCTGATCATTATTTGTCCAAAGTGGTAGAATCTTTGCAAGATTGGAACTAAGCTTTTCCTGCAAAAAATTCTAAACACGGAATTATTGACAATTATTTACTAGGAGGAAGACATGGCAAACTACGATGTCATCGTAATCGGCGCGGGTCCAGCTGGTTATGTAAGCGCCATTCGTGCATCCCAATTAGGGTTAAAAACTGCAATTATTGATAAACAATGGTTGGGAGGCGTATGTTTGAATATTGGCTGTATCCCATCCAAAGCTTTGTTGAAAAACGCGGATGTCGTTCACACCTTACGAGAACGGGGAAAAGAATTTGGTTTTTCCCTCGATAATCTTAAAATAGATTACAGTGTGGCTGTAAAACGAAGTCGAAAAGTGTCAAATCGCCTGGTTAAAGGTGTTGGATTCTTGATGAAGAAAAATAAAATCGACGTACATATGGGAGCAGCAAAGTTTACTGCCCCGGATACAGTCGAGGTGACGGATTCAGATGGCGAAGCTCAGCTGCATCAAGGAAAGAATATTGTTATCGCAACTGGAGCCAGTGCCGCCGTACCTCCTGGTTGGGAAATAGATGGCAAGCAAATTCTTACCTATAACGAAGCCATTCTCCAAGAAAACCTGCCAAAATCTGTAATTGTGATCGGATCTGGTGCCATTGGTGTAGAATTCGCCACAATTTGGAATTCATATGGTGTGGACGTTACCATTGTTGAAATGCTTCCCGACATTGTGCCTCTGGAGGAGGAAGAAGTAAGTACCGAATTAGCTAAGGCGTTCAAAAAACAAGGCATCAAGGTGCTGACCAATCACAAAGTCACTTCATTGGTAGCCAAAGATGGTGCAGTTGAGGTCCAAGTTGAAACTGACGGGGAAACCAAAGAGTTGGAAGCGGAACAAGCATTAATCGCCATCGGTGTGAAACCCAACAGCGCATCACTTGGCTTAGAAGAGGTTGGCGTAAAATTGACTGATAATGGCATGGTCGAAATTGACGAGCGCATGGCAACTAACATCCCTGGTATTTGGGCAATAGGTGACGTGACTGGAAAGCTGATGCTCGCGCATGTTGGTTCTGCTCAAGGAATCGTGTGTGCAGAAAACATCGCTGGTGAGGATACTATCGTACTTGACTACGAAATGCTGCCCAAAGTAACTTTTTCCCAACCCCAGGTAGCATCATTTGGAATGTCTGAGGCTACTGCTGAAGAAAGAGGCTATGAGATTAAAGTTGGTCGCTACCCGTTTCAGGCTAACGGCAAAGCATTAGGATTGGGTGAATCTGCAGGCTGGGTAAAGATTATTACTGATGCCAAGTACGGTGAGATTCTTGGTGCCCACATGATTGGTCCTGAAGTTACAGAATTACTCCCCGAGCTTACCCTGGCCCAAATGATGGAAATTACAACCGCTGAGATCGCACAAAATGTACATGCCCACCCAACGTTGAGCGAAGTTCTTATGGAAGCTGCTCATGGAGCAGAAGGACACTCAATAAATATCTAAATCAACTGAGAGAGGTCAAAAAGCTTCTCTCTGTCCTATCCAAGAACAGCTCGATAAAATTTCTCAGCGCTGTGCATTGAAGAGTAATATTCAGCTTTTTCTTTGATCAGTGCAACATTCAACTTCGCAGCTTGCCTGCGAAGTTCTTCATTACCCAATGCACTGATCACCTCCTTTGCGAGTTCATCAGGATCGCCTGGATCGATTAAACTGCCGTTGGATCCGGGATCGATCCATTCCCTGATTGACTCAAGATCCCCCGCAATAGGAAAGCTCCCACAAGCCATCCCTTCGAGAAGGGTGTTCGGTGTACCATCGTGCGTACTGGGAGACACCATTAATGCGGCGCGCCTGAATAAATCAGCCATATCATGTCTTGGGATTTTCGGCAGCAGCTCCACAACGGATGATAGGTCTAATTTCTCAATCCATTTTTCCGCTTCTGCTTCCCCCGCCATTCCTGGACATATAAACTGGATATCCGGTACCTGGTCAATTATCTGAGGAATCGCTTTAAAAAATGTGTCATTGCGGATGTAAGCCCGAATTCCCCGTGGGTTGATCACCTTAATATCTCTCTCTGAGGTTTCATCCGGGGCGGGGTAGAACACACTGGTATCGATGCCACCATTTCCGGGTACCACCAGGGTGGGGCGTACTCCTCCGTAACCCCAATCAACCGCCAGTTTTCGGTCTCGTTGGCAGTCTGTGTGAAGACCATCAGTCCTGGATAATACTTGTCTGGTTGAATTGCTCATCCAATTGGTCGCACGAGCATGTAAGGTGAAATCATTTCCCCATACAGAAGTTACCAGGGGGGGGTGTTCAACCCCTTCCAAAGCTTTGGCTGCTAAAATGCCTTCAAATGGAATCCGCATGGCGTGCACCAGGTCCGGTTGGATATCTGAAATTAGTTCATCCAACCTCTTTGCAGCTGATGAGATGGTTAATGGAGCTCCGATTCGCCTGGCTGCTGTTCTGAAATTCACCAGTGCGGAATTCCACAACCATTTTCTTTCCTTATCTCCTGATAATTTTTGTGGTTGTTTTCCTTTTAGTTGGCTGAACGCAACTGGAATAACATTTACGCTCGCAAAATCCAGCTTCGAATTGAAATAAAAAGTGGAAGCGATATGGACTTCTTCACCTTTATTGAGAAAGTACGAAATCCAATTCATAGCGATCGGTGAACGACTGTCGCATACAAACAATAAACGCATATTAGCTGCTTCCGTTTAGAGCTGTCTTGTTCATCACGTCGACGAATGTGTTCACCATCTGCTCAATATTGATTTCATTTTGCACAACCTGGAAGGAACTTGCTCCCATCTGTCTTAATCTTCCTGGATCAGACAGGGCTTTTTGAAGTGTCTCGAACAAAATATGCTCATCGTCCTGAGGAATCAACCACCCGTTTTCAGGTTTAACTAAATCTCCCTGCGTCCCGTCTCCTTCTGCCACAATCACTGGCAACGCATACGACATCGCTTCTTGAACAGCCAGGCCTCCAGTACCTGGCAACACAAATATGTCAGCACGTTGAAATATATCAGCTAGTTCTGCCCCGAATCTTGTGCCCTTAAACTCGGTTTTTGGGTAAATTTTATTGGATAAACGTTCTAACCTACCCCGCTCATGTCCATCACCGACAATCCATAGAATAGGTTGTAAATCATCATCTAAATTTGCGCAGGCATGGATAAGATTGTCTAATTTTTTGCGGGGTTGAAGACGACCAACATACAGCACAATTGGATTTCCAGAATATTGTGGCTCTCGTGTTGGAACGGGTCCAACCGGTCGTTTTGCCACAGCATTATGAGCCACGTATACTGGCTTTTCAGATCCAGCAACTGTTCTGTATTCCTTCGCCCCGTTGTGACTATACGAAATCAGCGCGTCTGTTTGTTCAAGCATCCGGAATCTCAAGAAACTCCTCATTCTGCTGCTTATAGAATCACCCAATGATTTTCCAGAACCAATTTCCGGAATACCCAAACCCCATCCAATCACAGGTTTTCCTCGTTTATGCATCCAATGAATTCCCCGGTATGTACTCAGATACCTGGGATTAGCTTCAACGATTAATACATCTGGATTCCAGTTCTCCAGCCAATCGACAAACCCACTTTGCCAGAGTAGATAGTACGCGGAATTAATATCCCGAAAGTGGTAATTATTTGATGGTGCATATTGCGCATCTTTCAACATCCCCGATGTCGGAATTGATTCTAGCTGCTGCACATCTCCTGCAAATATGCTCAGACCCCCACTGCACGATTCAGCCAATAAATCAAAAAAATCGATCCTGTAGTTCGGTAGTACTCGCTGCTGGATCCCAACTCTTCCAGGAAAGGTCGGTTTATTCATGATACGGAAAAGCTACTACATAAGATTTCCAATTTAGGTCTTCTAGTTTCTCGACTTGAGGAAAACCAGTTTCCATCCGGCAAATTCGATATCCCAATTCGATTAATTCATGCCAGCACACTTTTGCTGATTGCGAACCATGTAATTCAATTAGGAGGAGCGGTTGCTTTTCTTGTAAAAGATTGACCATCCCTGGAATTGCTAGCACCTCCCCACCTTCGATATCCATTTTAATAATATCGGGGAGAGGACTTCCCGAGGTTTCAATAAACCCATCGATTGAAATTCCTTGAACATGTAACTTTTCCGGGTAGTCGACAGAATCCCTCCCGGCAGAACCCTGAACTTTACCCATTGCATCAGATGGACCAATCCAAAATTCAGCCTCTCCTTCTTTATCGAGTACAGCAGCAGGGACAACTGTCACCCGATCCTGGTACTCATTCAATTCAACATTTTGTCTCAAGCGAATAACATTCTCAGGCAGTGCTTCGAAAGCATAGACATAGCCATTTACACCTGTCCGCCTGGCAAACATGAGGGTCAAAAAGCCAATATTGGCGCCAATATCATAAATAATTTGTTCTGGTTTGACCAAAGATTCAATAACTTGTTGGAGCTCTGGCTCATAAGTACCCAACCAATAATCTTTCTCGATCTGCAGATTTATTAACATCTCCAGGCCTTCATTAGTCCCAGCTGCAATCGATACTTGCCTGAGACCGTCAGGTGCGAATTGATTTAAACCTCTCCTGATTATGTTGGAAAGTTTGGGGAACTTGTAAACTGCTCGCTTAAACGACTGCGGAACAACACTCGAGACGAACGCAGCTAAGTTGAGTACCGGGCTCTCATCTTTCATAATCACTAATTCATTCCGCTGCAATATTACCCGCCCTAATCTTCATCCAAGCAGCAACTCAACATATTGGTCGACCATGAATTCAAGATCGAAAGCCGATTCAGCATGCCTTCGAGCCGACTTTCGATAACCGTTAAGGTTATCCAGTAAAACCCGGGCGTTTTCTGCCAGGGAAGTGATATCTGGTTGGTCAATATTCCAGGGATTACCACCATATGGTACAACGATACCACCTTTATCAGCGAGAAGTTCCGGCAATGCACCTGTGTCAAATGCAATCACCGGTGTTCCAGAGGCAAGCGATTCGATTACAGAGTTAGGACAGGCGGCATTAATATCCGCCGAAAACAGCAAATCTGCTTCTTTGTAGACTTCGGGGATTCTCACATGATCGATAACGCCCAACCATTTGATTTCCAATGCCCCTGGAGTTGCATTCTCATTCACCCAATTTATCCAATACTCTTTCAGTGTTTGGGAGACCTTTCCAACTACTGCCAGTTCAACCCGTCTGCTGCCATGAATCAATCTTGTTAATTCGTTTGCAAATAATATCGCGTTTTCTAATCCAAATTCGTATCCACCTAACAGGCTGCCCTCAACGAGCAACAAATGGATATCATCCTTCTGAATCCCATCATTCCCAGGTGGTTTAAACTTGGATAAATCAACTCCATTGTGGATAACAATATTGTGACAGACGGTTTTCCCCCTTTCCCTCTCCCACCATTCTTTGGAGAAATTGGACTGGTAGGCGATTTTGTCAGCCAAATAAGATCGTATCACCCTTAAAATTACATTCCCATATTCAGCTCTGATCCAATGGTTTACTCCTGTATTCATTACGCGGTGAATCCAGTTCATGCCATCCAATCGCTGGACGATTCGTATCCCTCGCCGCCTCGCCTGCCATAGATGATGAAGATTTCGAGTACCACCAATCACAAGTATCGAAACAGGATTTGTGTCATCCAGCTGATAACACACATTTATTCCCCGGTGGGATAATCCAACAGCAAGCTTCGCCTGGAAAGAAACCATGCCGCCAATTCCGGACAACTGTGGAATTAAGCATATGGTGGGCCGCTTCTCAATGCCATTGCCTGATTGAGACATATTCATTCGATTATGTTATTGATCGTCGCGATGCCCGACCTTCTTGGCAGGAACACCGGCCCAAATTTCACCCTCATTTGTCGAGCTGAGCAGGACAGAATTCGCCCCAATTATCGCACCCTTTCTTACCTTCAGAATACCCTCCTTGCACAACACTTTCGCACCTGAAGCCAAAATGACATCGTTCTCAATGATGATCCCTTCAAAAGCCGATCGCTCCATTGAATGATGGATATCTGACCTTCCCAAAGTTACACCTGGATAAATCTTCACGCGGTCGCCAATTACAGTATTTGGGTGAATTACAACTCCAAAACCACCATGCGCGAGTTCGAAATCTTTGCCGATAATTACTGACTTTGGGATTTCAATGCCCAACAGTTTTAATAAATAATATGCAATTCCACCAAGAACAGGAAAGTTTCGTGCTGTCGCCAACCTAGAATAAATATCCGTTTTCTTCGCCATCCAACACTAATTAAACCATAGTTTATCCGTGAAAACTGCGATTATGGAACCTTGACACAGAACGTATGTTCGTGTATTATTTATAGCACAAGTGTTTCCTTTATTATCTTCAAGGAGTATCGAGCATGCCAAGAAAACGCAAAAAAGGGTTGAGCGATAGACAAAAGAAAATCTTGGAAGTGCTCGCCAGCTTTCAGGATCAAAATGGATATCCCCCATCCATACGCGAGATTTGCGCACAAGCCGACATTTCTTCCACTTCGGTAGTCAATTATTATCTTGAACAGCTCGAGGAAATGGGCTATATAGAGAGGGACCGCCGTATTTCAAGAGGCGTCCGGTTGATAAAACCCCTCGAAGGTGCTCCTCAATCCATTTCAACGCAGATGAAGAAGGCGGCTGAAGCAGTTTCAGAAATGCTTCAAATTCCAGTCCTCGGTCGGATTACCGCTGGTGAGCTGACTCCTGTTCCCTCTTCAGACTTCTCATATTATGACTCTGAAAGTAAAATCGAGATCCCTCAGAGCCAACTTCCAGGAAGAGAGCAAGGCAAGGACTTGTTTGCCCTGGAAGTACAAGGTGATTCAATGATCGATGCCATGGTTAATGATGGTGATATCGTAATCATGAAGCCAACAAGTGAAGCCAGGAACGGGGAAATGGTTGCGATCTGGATCAGTGGGGAAAATGAAACCACCTTAAAATATTTCTTCCGTGAAAACGGTCAGGTCAGGCTGCAGCCGGCGAATCCAACCATGCAGCCAATTTATGTCGAGGACCCAAGTAAACTCGAGATCCGTGGAAAGGTCGTTATGGTGATTCGACAGGTTTCCGGATTGCCTTCATAGCAAAGAATCCGAAAATAGCGAATAAATCGATAGTTGCAGGCGAGTGCAGCTACTCCCCCATCGTAAACGCAATAGGTCGTGCAGTATATGCCGACCTATTGCTAGTTAACTTACATATATCAACCAAAATCCTTACTCCATACAACCTGAAAATATACTTCCATCGATCATAGTTCCTGGCGAGAAAATAGCCCCATTTGATCCACTTGCCAGGCTGTGCTTTTTCAATGGCTGTGTGCCCACAATATCAGGATCACGGGTGATAGATTGGTCATCACCTGATTCTTCACCGTAACCGAGGCTCGCAACAATATCTTGTTGTGAGTCATAAACGTATATTGTTTCCATAATGTCGTTAAAACTCAATTCTCCAGTCGAGGCAACTTGAACTACAAAATTCCCAAAATCTCCATTGGGAATACCACCACCAAATAAAATCAATCCACAACCTGGTTCAAGGATAGTGCCTGCTGGAAATGAATGCCGGATTGATAAAACGTCTCCAATTGACCAGGCACTGATATCCATGGGTATTGATGAATTGTTGATCAGCTCGACAAACTCATCATCAGAATAATCCACAACGCCATCATTATTGGCGTCACCGAATTCAGAATCTGGATCGGCGAGAATCTCATTGATAACGATTTCAAAAGTCGGTTGAGGAACTTCTGTTAAAGTAGGTGTTGGCGTAGTGGTTGACGTGGGACTGGGAGGTTTTTGAGTCGGTGTTTTTGTTACCGGAGTTGGTGATCGAGTAGGTGATTCGGTTGGCGTAGGAGGTGTGAGATGTACAATACCTGGTTGCGGTTGTGATAAATCCAGCCAATCATTTGCTGAATCTGTATCAATATCTGCTGGTTGACGGGAAATTGAGTGTCCAGGGTTTACTCCCGCAACTGGGGGATCAAAAGCATAAACCGAATCTTTCCAAGATACCGCATCTAATTGATTACCAGATAAGTTGATCAGCAATAATTCATCTCCACTGTTGCTTAATCTTATTGATCCTGAAGCCCACTGTGGATAATCAATTAGATTTGGCACTGAGGCTAAGGTTTCCCTGATTTCGAAATCAGGAAAGAATCCGTAATGATTTGAGAAGATATCTCCTTGATTTGCAATCACGAGCGCCTTACCAGGTGAAATCGTATTACCTGAAGGGAATACCATCATTCCTTCCGATCCACCAATGGTTTCTTCATCTCCTAACATCAGACAGTCTAAATTTGCTTTTAAATCACCATAGTTGTAAATCTCTACCCACTCACCACCTGGTTCCTCAACAATGGCGGGATCGTAAAGCACTTCTGAAATCAGAACCGGAATATTGTCACAATTTGGTTGTGTCATTGTCGGCGTGCTCGGAACAGAGGTAGGTCCTTCCAAGCTTGCACTTCCCGGATCAGGATCCGCCCTAATTATCCAATCGTTCGCACGATTACTATCAACGTTGGCAGGATTACGCTCAAGAGACATGCCATCTTCTGGTATAGGTGCTGGGGGATTAAATGCGTAATTAGAATCCCCCCAAGAGACAGCGTCAACCTGTTCGTCCTTTGGATTCAATATCGTAATTTCATCTCCACCATTTCGCAAATTAATTACCCCGCCCGCCCAGTTTCGATACTTTATAAGATTCGGTATTTCAGGGTCACTATCGGATAGCTCAAAGTCTGGTTGAACTCCAAAAGAAATAGCGAATAACACCGCTTGATTTGCGATAACAACCGTTTCTCCCGGAGGGATTTTGGAACTCAAAGGAAATGTGTACATCCCCTCAAGATCGCCTCGTTCTTCGCTATCCCCTATCTTGTACCCATATAAATCTATACCATTTGGACTGCGATTAAATATCTCGATCCATTCCTTACCAGGTTCAGCTCCGACCGGATTGATCATAATTTCCGAGATGACTAATGCATTATTCATTTCCGCATCGGATGGATCTAAGTTGGGTATGAAAGGGAAATAAAATGAATATACGTATTGAAGTGGATTGATGATTGAAAATCCGATCAGCAGCGAGCTCACCATAAAGAAAATGGAGACCTTGAGCACATTGCGCAGTGCCCCGATTGTCTTCATTTGGCGTCCTTTACCCCAACTAGGACATCTTATGATTTGCTGTGATTGATTTCCCTAACCAATATTGTTGAAACTCAAAAAAACAAGTCCCCGCTAATACCAGCGTTAATGTCTAATCATATTATAGCCAAAATGAGATAAATAGCAAATTTCACCTGATTTTTCGCATTCTGTGGGTCAAATCTTGCCTTGTCAAATGAGAAGTCCCATTTCACTGGATTAGCAGGTAAAATTAGTGGAATATGATCTGGAGGATGTAAACATGGGTGATTCGGGAAGAGACCAGGGGCAGAGCATTTTAGAGTACGCATTAATCCTAATCCTCGTTGCAATTATCGTGATCATTGTGATCTACTTATTTGGTCCTGCGATTGGGAACCTTTACAGCAACATCATCCAAAGTATCTAGCTTCTATGCCTTTGCATCCTGAAAATATCCCGCTTAGTAAAAGGGGATTCGATTTGATCCTATCAACCTTCGGTTTGATTATCCTCTCCCCGGTTTTGCTGGTCATATCTGTCTTTATCCTCATCTTTCAAGGCTTACCGGTACTCTTTATTCAACAAAGACCGGGTTATCAAGCCAAACCATTTTCGATTTATAAATTCCGAACTATGACTGATGATTCCAGTCCAGATGGGAATCTTTTACCTGAACAACAACGAATTACTCGCTTGGGAAAGATATTACGGGCTACCAGTCTCGATGAAATTCTTGAGCTCATTAATGTATTTAGAGGGGAAATGAGTATTGTTGGACCCAGACCGCTCTTAATGCGGTACTTATCCCGCTATTCTATTGAACAAGCTCGGCGCCATGATGTGCTGCCGGGTATAACGGGCTGGGCGCAGATAAATGGTCGTAATGCCATCACCTGGGAAGAAAAATTCACTCTTGATGTATGGTATGTCGACAATTGGAGCTTTTGGCTGGATATAAGAATTCTGCTGCAAACACTTTGGAAAGTTCTGCTCCGCGAAGGTATCGATGAACCCGGTCACATATCAGCTGGGGAATTCATGGGGTCACAAAATAAAAGCCATCAATAACCTTTTTGTAATTAGAATCAAGCGTCTAATCCGCTTACTTATTAGATGAATAAACCAAACTCAAAAGATTCAAACCTGGAAAGAAATGCTAAATCCGTATCTTTATTTCGGGAGATGCTGCGCATTCGACGCTTCGAGGAAAAAGTCCTTGCTGAATTTTCCAGTGGGCATTTTCGGGGAACCACACATACATACATTGGTCAGGAAGCAATTGCTGCCGGTGTGCTTGAAGGGATAGGACCAGATGATATCGTGGTGAGCAATCACCGCAGTCATGGACACTTTCTGGCATACGGTGGCGATATGCGAGCCTTATTTGCTGAGTTGATGGGGAAATCCAGCGGTGTGTGCGGTGGTCGCGGTGGATCACAGCATCTTCATTGGAAAAACTTCTACTCAAATGGAATTTTGGGCGGCACCTCACCGATCGCAACCGGTATGGCGTTGGCAGAAAAGTTACTGAATCGAAATAAACTGACGATTCTGTTCCTTGGGGATGGAGCATTTGGCGAAGGGGTGGTGTACGAATCGCTAAATATGGCTGCTTTATGGTCTGTACCCATTCTATTTGTAGTTGAGAATAATCATATCGCTCAGACCACGCCGATCGGGCTTAATTTGTCCGGGAATATATCCAATCGCTTTGACGCGTTTGGAATCGAATCGGAAAAAATCGACTCCAGTGATGTAATCGAGATCAATATCATCGCAAGACAGCTAATAGGGAATATAAAAGATGAGGCCTCCCCTCATGCCTTCGTCATCGACACTCACCGGTTTGGTCCTCATTCAAAAGGTGACGATACTCGTTCGGAACAATTTATCCAAGATTTGAGGAAACAAAGAGACCCGGTCTCGATTCACGCAAAACGCATTGGAAGTGATATACGGATTGAAATTGAACAAAAGGTTGCTGATGAAATCGACCAGGCATATGAAACAGCATTAGCAGACCCCCTCCCGATCACTGGGTGAAGAAAGATTTAATATTCGAGGCGAATTAATTATCAATCAAATGCCATCAGTAATTGAATCCCTCAACAGCGCTCTCCACACTGCCCTTGAAAAGGATAAGCGCGCCATCATCTTGGGAGAAGACATTCTGGATCCTTACGGTGGTGCGTTTAAAGTCACACATGGATTATCTTCATCTTTCCCAGATCAGGTTTTAACAACGCCAGTCTCTGAAGCCGGAATCGTCGGTGTTGCAACGGGAATGGCGCTGCGTGGTTTTCGACCAATTGTGGAAATCATGTTCGGGGATTTTATAACTCTGACTGCCGATCAATTGATCAATCACTCTACAAAATTTCGCTTTATGTATAACGACCAGGTGCGAGTACCCATTGTGATCAGAACACCTATGGGAGGGCGGCGGGGCTACGGTCCGACGCACAGCCAAACGATTGAAAAGCTTTTCTTGGGAGTTCCAAATCTAAACATATTCGCTCCAAATATTTATAATGATCCCGGGGAATTGCTGCTTAATTCGATATTCTCGATTGATGACCCGGTGTTGTTCATTGAAAATAAGATTCAGTACGCCCAAATGCTGGTAGGCGAAGGCGACCTCCAGGATTTCATCATCCATAAAAATGGCCATCTTCCTAATAGAATAAGTGAAACAATAAATGATTTCACCGCACCGATCCAGTTATCACTGCGAGATGCACCGCCAGCCAGTGTAACCATAGCAACTTATGGATACATGGCAGAATTATGCCGCCAGGCTGCGTTACGACTGGCATATGAAGAAGAAATTTTCATCGATATCATCTTATTTTCACAGCTCTTGCCAATAGATACATCACCAATCCAGTCTTCCCTTCATATTACCAAGCGCTTGCTGGTTGTAGAAGAGGGCACTGTAACATCTGGATGGGGTGCCGAGATTCTCGCCACCAGTCTCGAAATGTTTGGTTCTCTCCACTTCCAAGGGCACAGAGTTGCCAGCCTCGACACTACAATTCCCGGATCGAGTATCCTTGAAGAGGAGATTCTCCCAGGTATTGAAGATATCATGCTGGCAGTTAAAAAGATGGTATAAATAGTGGCTAATTTTCTCCGTTGAACTCGAGTTGAAATATGGAACAAGCGGCTCAAGCAGTAAGAATTCCCTTATTGAACCCCAATGAACCTGAAGCGAAAGTCGTTCATTTAGCGGTTCAGGAGGGCCAATTTGTCTCAATAGATTCGATCCTATGCATCCTGGAAACCACCAAATCCACTGCTGAAGTGGTTGCAGAGATTGACGGATACATCATTTCTTTACAAGTCGCAGAAAACGATCTTGCTGAAGCTGGATCTCTTCTCTGTTATTTAGCAAAATCCGCAGAATGGCAGCCAACCACCCCTGTTAGCAATTTGGATGGGGTTCCGGGGCCAGGTGAACAAAGGGAATTGGATTCGTCCATCCCTGAGGGGTTAAGAATTTCACAACCAGCCTTGAACTTAGCAAGGAACGGTGAGCTGGATTTATCTCAACTCCCAATTGGCCCGATGGTGACCACAAACATGGTTGAGGAACTTCTCAAACAATCCACGAAACCCGCATTACAATCCAGAAAGATTGATCCGAAGAAATTGGTCGTGTATGGTGGCGGGGGTCATGGAAAATCGGTTATAGATGCCATTCGCTCCCAATCAATTTATGAAATACACGGCATCATCGACGATGGATTAAAGCTAGGCGATCAGGTTTTAGATATATCCATACTGGGAGGTAGTGAAGTGTTGCCAAAGCTTTACCAGCAAGGGATCGGGCAAGCAGTAAATGCAGTCGGAGGGATTGGAGACATTAAAAGCCGGATCAGTGTATTCGAGCTGATTTCAGATCATGGTTTTACCAGTCCCACAGTGATCCATGCCTCGGCTGTGGTTGAACCGAGTGCTGATATATCCTCGGGAGTACAAGTATTCCCCCATGCATACGTTGGCAGCGATGCTTCTATTGGGTTTGGGGTGATCGTCAATACCTCGGCAGTTGTGTCGCATGACTGCAGATTGGCTCAATATGTAAACATCTCTCCAGGTGCTTTGTTAGCCGGGGGAGTAGCAATCGGGTATGGCACCCTGATTGGCATGGGTGTAACCATAAACCTCGGCGTAAAGATAGGCAAAAATGTCCGTATTGGAAACAGTGCTACCATAAAATCAGACGTCCCCGAGGGAAGCCTTGTTAAAGCAGGCATGATTTGGCCAGAATAAGAACCTGCAGCTGCATGCCTCTACTTAGCAAATGGAGATTGAAGTGAAATCCACCCAACAAGTGCCAATGTCTTCACCGGATATTACTGATGCCGAAAGACAGGCGGTTGCGGAAGTATTAAATACTTCGAGCTTGAGCATGGGCACGCGCATCGATCGCTTTGAAGAAGCTTTTAAGGATTACACCGGCAGCAATCATGCGATTGGAATTAATTCTGGTACTGCAGGTTTACATCTCTGCATTCGGGCTGCGAATATCTCTACCAACGATCTGGTGATCACGACACCCTTTTCATTCGTTGCGTCAAGTAATGTCATCCTTTTTGAGCATGCCATACCTGTATTCGTGGATGTCGAACCTGGAACCGGGAATATCGATCCGGCTCAAGCGGCTGAAGCTGCCAGAGATTTGTCAATTGGTGGCGATGCTGGAAGAAAATGGCTGCCAAGAAAAATTGAGGGAGAGCCCGGGCAGCTCAAAGCGATCTTACCAGTAGATGTATTTGGCCAACCAGCTGATTTCGATGTTCTGAATTCAATCGCTGCAGATTTTGATTTGAAGGTGATTGAAGACTCCTGCGAAGCACTGGGTGCTGAATATCGGGGTCGTAAAGCCGGTACACTTGGCGATTTTGGTGTGTTTGCATTTTATCCAAATAAGCAGATGACCACTGGTGAAGGTGCCGTGATCGTGACTGATGACGACAAGGCGGCAGACCTGATGCGCTCTTTGAGGAATCAGGGTCGCGCTCCTGGAGATACATGGCTCCAGCATACTCGTCTCGGTTATAACTACCGGCTGGATGAAATGAGTGCTGCACTAGGTGAGGTCCAGGTGTCTCGGTTAGACAGCATGATCGATAAGAGGGCTATTGTCGCTGCCTGGTATGAAGAAAGACTTAAGAAAGTCCCCGGTTTATTTGTTCCAACAATTACCTCAATGACCTCTCGCATGAGCTGGTTTGTTTACGTGATTAAGTTTTCAGATGATATCGATAGAGATCTAGTAGCTGCGGAATTAGGACACCTAGGGGTTCCAGCCAGACCCTATTTTCTTCCCATTCACCTGCAGCCATACATGGTTTCCCGCTTCGGCTTCAGAAAAGGTGATTTCCCTATTACGGAGGATCTCGGTCAGCGAAGCCTGGCAATCCCATTTTCAAGCGTGATGACTGAAGGCCAGGTGGATTATGTCTGCCAATCCATCGAGTCTGTGATTAGGAAATTGTAAGATCGTTTCCTAAGTATCTACTGTTCAGACAAGGCTGAGTAGAATAGCTCGTGTAAGTTCTAGAAAATTTTCTTGTTCCGGAGAAACATTGTGAATGTAACCATGTGGCGTAAAGCCCTTCAAGTGATACCACGCATTGGAAATGAAGAATGGGAATCATTGGATGTGATATCCAAATGGTTGATTTCCGTTCGCGCAGCAGTGCTGATCATGACCTTCCTTTCAGCTGCAATTGCTGGAATCCTGGCAATTCAGGATGGCTCATTTAATTTAGGGAGATGGTTGCTTTTATCTATCGGATTGATAATGGCCCATGCTACAAACAATTTACTAAATGACTACATTGATTACAAAAGAGGTGTAGACCAGGATAATTATTATCGTTCCCAATATGGCCCTCAAGTCTTAGTACACGAACTGATGACTCCCCGGCAGCTGCTCACATACGCCGCCGTAACCGGGTTGGTTGCATTAGCAGCTGGTATTGCTTTGATCTTGATCCAGGGTGGCTTGACCTGGATTTTGTTAGCACTGGGGGCATTCTTTGTACTTTTTTATACGTGGCCACTGAAATATATCGGTCTGGGCGAGATTGCTGTGCTTATTGTGTGGGGACCTCTGATGATCGGAGGTGGTTATTATGTAATAACAGGTAATTGGGAATGGAATGTGATTCTTGCCAGCTTACCTTATGCATTAGGCGTAACCGGCGTAATATTCGGAAAACATATCGACAAATTTGAAATGGACAGGGAAAAGAAGATTTACACATTGCCTGTCATTCTGGGTGAAAAGATTTCAAGGTATACCGCTTTAGGCATGATATTCCTGCAGTATCTGATGGTGGTTTACCTCGTAATTACAGGCTTCTTTACACCACTGATGCTGATTGTGTTCTTCTCCATTCCTGTGCTGTTGCAAATTATCCCAATCTTTCGCAGTCCAAAACCAGATGAAAAGCCTGAGGACTATCCGGATGTCTGGCCAAATTATTTTGTCGCCGCTGCATTTGTACATAATCGGCGATTTGGAATGCTTTTTTTGCTGGGACTTATTTTGAATACCATTGCCGTATATTTGATCCAGTATTTCTTCTAGTCTTTTTGTTCCAAATCTCATTCGAAAAACAGATCATGCTGCTGCATGATCTGTTTTTCGTCAACCAACAATCTCAATAAAAACCTCAAATTATCTGAAAATAACTAAATGGGATCAAATTGGCCCTGGCGGAAAAGGCCAACATTGGTGTTGCACATATCTCTCGCAATCTCACCTTGATTATGCGCAAGACGGAAAATAACTTACAAAAATAAAATCCTGGGGTCAATGTTTTTTCACTTTCCAGGATTAAAATTTTGCTACTTGGATTCAACTCGTAAGTGCAACAGAATGATTGAAGAATACCTCAAAGGGTGACATGAATTCAAGAAGGAATTGACGCGATGGCTAGCCAATCTCGTTTATCTGGCACACCCCAAGTTGTTCCCACTAATGCATAAAGTAGCATAAGAATAATCCCATGGGTCGTTCTAGCTCTTGTCATAGCTGCCCTGGTATCTATGATATTCGCAGTAACCCAGCACTAAACAGTAGTTAGGTAATCAATTTGAAAGCTCTTGAAGCAGTCTCGACGCATTATCAAGGGATTGCGGATTCTCAAAAAGCATTGGAGTCGATTTCAGTCCATTACCAGGATTTGGCAGACCTCTACCTGGGAGAAGATTAAGCGCTGGTAATATTCACTCTTTGAGACATCTCTGAATTAGATAACAAACCCGACCTGCTTGGGAAAATCGGCAGGTCGGGTGATTTCTTCTATTAGCCTTCTTGGAATAGTTGAACTCTAATCTTCAATTGGAAAAACCACATCCTCTTTCCCAGATAATCTGTTCTGGATACGGTCAACAACAATATTCAAATGACGGGAGTTATGGACAAAATCCAACGGTGTTTCTCTTCCCAATTCACCGGTGTGGATGGTAAGCACCGGACAAATATCAAATGCAGCCATCCAATCATCATAAAAAGAATCGAGTAATGCCAGGTATTGCTCTGTGATTCCGCTCTCGATATCCCTGCCTCTCTGGTGAATACGGTCCATCAAAACAGATACAGGGGCTTTCAAGTAGACGAGTAAATTGGGGGGTGGAAGGGTCGATACAAGCAGATCGAATACTCTCAAGTAAGCTTGATAATCTCTCTCGGAAATATTCCCAAGATGATGAAGTGCACGGGCAAATATATAAGCGTCCTCGTAAATACTGCGATCCAATATCGCAGATTGCGAAGCCTGGGCCAGTTCCAGATACTGTTCTGCCCTGTGTCCAAGGAAGAATATCTGCAGGTGAAAGGACCAAGAACGCATATCTGCATAAAAATCTGGCAGATAAGGATTATCGGAGACGGATTCAAAAGCTGTTTCCCACCCCATACGAGTTCCTATTCGCTCAGTTAGCGAAGTTTTTCCTGATCCAATATTCCCTGCAACAACTACTAAGCGCTTAGCCATGCGAACTCACCTTGATGGTACCCAATCAACAATTGGTAGAACGATGCATGCATTAATTTATGATCGACTTCAGCACTCGCTGTAGGCACAAGCATAGCATTTGCGACATCCTTCTTCATAAACCACAGCGGCCTGTCCGCAGTCGGGGCATAAATCTCCTATTTGGCTTTGGGCTGGTTCACTGTCTAACTCTGTTTCAGGGAAATGACCGTTACCATCAACCTCCAAATTGATTTCGCTCTGTTTAGAGTTTTTCAGGTAAACCTCAATAGCTTGGGCTACCCCATCCGGTAATGAGCGCACCCGATTGGGACCAAATCCCAAGGGTCTTCCACCACCTATGCCTGATAATTGTCGCCAAACTTCTTTGAGCCGTTCACGTGGTGTAACGGGTGACACTATTCTCAAAATATATGAGATTAATCGACCAATCGCTTCGGAGACAGCAGCAGTTTCGGATCCAGCCTTGGCAGTATTAACAAACACTTCAAAAGGCTGATGACCGCCATTCTCGTTGACTGTTATGAATATTTTTCCCAATGGGGTCTCAACATAGATTTTGTTCCCGGGCAGTCTCCGTGGTCGCGGCTTTTTAGCCTCGTCCCAATCACTTC